>OGOH01001445.1_pt1 | contig 16757 bp, 13 predicted proteins | sample 1552571 | NCBI WGS metagenome assembly OGOH01 (sample SAMEA2580170, study PRJEB22360) | human gut metagenome | biome: human gut; feature: human-associated habitat; material: faeces | place: Denmark | collected 2008/2010
CCCGCCGGGCTTTCCGATCACATCGGTCAGCCCGGCGGGCATTTTTGTGTTTTGAATTACTCTGCTTTGTCCTGCTCTGCGGCCTGAAGAAATACTTCGTGCCATGCGGGAAAATGCTTCTGCATACGGATCGGCTTTAACGCGGGTGTTGTGAAGCAGTGCTGCGAAGTACCGGTGCAACTCAAAAGCCCAGTCTCCTTGCTGTGCCCCTCATACGCCATTTCAAAGCGTACACCGTTGTAGTTTTGAATGCGCAGTGTAAGCACAAGCGTCTCATCAAAGCGAATTGGGTGCTTGTAGCTGCACGAAACATCCAGCACGGGGATCAGAATGCCGTTATCTTCCATTTTTTTGTACGGCAATCCCATAGCGCGTAGCATCTCCAAGCGGGCTTCCTCAAACCAACGAATGTAATTCGAGTGGTGCACGATGCCCATTTGGTCGGTCTCGTAGTAATTCGCTTTGCGTTCAAAGGTGAACATGGCGCGGCCTCACAGGTGCATTTCGATGAGGTTTGCGTAAAAAGCCTTATCGTGTGCGCCGACTTCGGTGTGGATGGGGGCGCCGTCTTTAAAGAGGATGACGGTCGGAATGCTGGAGATGCCGTATTCGGCGGCGATTTCCTGCGCTTCGTCAACGTCGATCTTCGCGACGACGGCCTTGCCCTCGTATTCTTCTGCAACTTCCTCAATGAACGGTGCGATCATTTTGCACGGGCCGCACCATGTTGCAAAAAAGTCTACAAGAACAAGCTTGTTATCGCGGATCAATGCGTCGAAATTTTCAGCTGTGGGATGTACGATTGCCATGGAAACTTCCTCCTTAAAATGATTTGGGATTATACTAAATTTGTTTAAGAAATTTATTCGTAGGGTACGATTTCTGCGGAGAGAATGGTGACGTCTTCAAGCGGCTTATCGTTCGAGTCGGTCTCAACGCCCATGATGCTGCGCACCACGTCCATGCCGTCAAATACCTGTGCGAACACGGTGTGTCCGGTACCTGCGGTGGAATATGCACCGTCAAGGTGTGTGTTGCCGCCGTTTTTATCGTAAAGTTCTTTGTAGGCATCCGTTACCTTATCCATATCGAGCGTGCCGCCGTATATGGAGGTGAACTGTTCCGGTGCAGATTTATAGACCTGATAATACTGGTCGTAGGTATCCCAGTCTATTTTGCCCGGTTCCGTGCAGTTTATAAAAAACTGGCTGCCGTTTGTGTTGGCACCGCTGTTTGCGCAAGAGACCGCGCCGGTGATGTTGACGAGGTTTTCGTGAAATTCGTCGCCATAATTCTCGCCCCAAATGCTCTCGCCGCCGGTTCCGTTGCCAAGCGGGTCACCGCCCTGAATCATGAAATCATCGATGACGCGGTGGAAAGTGACGCCGTCATAGTATCCGGAAAGCGCCAGAGATTTAAAGCTGTACACGGCTTTCGGCGCGGCATCCGGGAAAAAGCGCATGCGAATGGTGCCGTAGTTCGTTGTCAGCACACAAATCTCCTCGCCTTTTTCCGGCATATCGAGCTGATAGCCGAGCTTTTCTTTGTCGGCCTTTGCCAAGGGCTTTAAAGTATCTGCCGCAACAACTTTATCCGTAGTGCCGATGACCTTTTCTGCGGCAGAAGAGGTGCTGCCGGAGCAAGCTGTGAGCAGCATGATTACGGTCAACGCCGCACACAGCAGTTTCATTTTCTTCATTTTTTCTGTTTCCTTTCTTTTGCAAAGACATACTTTGCATCTGTATATCTATTTTAATATACACGGTAAAAACATGCAAGCCCTTTTGTTTATCTTCATGAAAAGTTCAGAAACGCATAAATGAAAGTTTAGGTTCATATACTTCGGCGTAGTTAAGGCGCAGCCGAAAGCGTTTTTTGCGCGGCACGGCCTTAAAAAGGAGTGAAGTACATGAAATTTTACCCGGAAGGTCATTTGATCGACAAAGCGGAAAACAAAGCCAGTATGCAGACGCCTGCCGCCCTCTCCGACGCAATGCGCGACGGAAAAATCTTAGAGGCGCGCAGTATCATCTGCGACAACGAGCACAACCTCATTGTAGATCTCAAATGTATGCGGGGCATTATCCCGCGCGAAGAGGGCGCGCTCGGCATACGCGAGGGCACCGTGCGGGACATCGCCATCATTTCACGTGTGAATAAGCCTGTGTGCTTTATCATCACGGATTTTATTCGTGATGCGTTCGGCAGGATCACAGCGGTGTTGTCGCGCCGAAAAGCACAGGAGCGCTGCATGGCAGAGTACATAGCAGGGCTTACCTGCGGTGATGTGATCCCGGTGCGCATCACGCATTTGGAGCCGTTCGGTGCGTTTGCGGATATCGGCTGCGGTATTGTTTCCCTCCTGCCCATCGATGCCATTTCTGTTTCGCGCATCGACCACCCGAAGGAGCGGTTCACGGTCGGCATGGATATTCGCGCCGTGGTGCGTATGAAGGACGAGAACCGCATCACGCTCAGCCACCGCGAGCTGCTCGGCACGTGGACGGAAAACGCGGAGCGCTTTCGTGTCGGCGAAACGGTCGCAGGTATCGTGCGCAGCGTGGAAAGCTACGGCATTTTTGTGGAGCTGACCCCAAACCTTGCAGGACTTGCCGAGCTGAAAGAAAACGTCCATGCCGGACAGCAGGCCAGCGTGTTCATCAAAAGTATTCTGCCGAACCGCATGAAGGTGAAGCTCGTGCTTGTGGAATGCTTTGATTACACCTATAAACCCGAGCCGCCTGTATATTTCTTTCAGGGCGACCATATTGATAAGTTCACGTATTCTCCGCCCGAGTGCGCAAAGCACATTGAGACGGTGTTTGCGTGATTTAGGACAGCAAAAGGCGGTCTGCACGGATTTTTTCTCCCCGGCAGACCGCCTTTCTATGTGTCTTTAAAGGACATTTGCCTTAACGGGTGTGATTACTTTGCTTCGCTTTCGCTCGACTTTTCGTCGCCGCTCTTCTTTGCCTTGTCTTCAATGACGTACTTACCGTCTTTGAAGTCGCAGACATACGAGCCGCCCGCTTTCATGTTGCCCTCGAGCATCTCTTCGGAAATCGGGTCTTCCATCTTGCTGCGGATCGCTCTGCGCAGCGGTCTTGCACCGTAAACCGGGTCAAAACCGGCGTTTGCAACAGCTTCCACGGCAGCCGGGGTGAACTCAACCGCGATGTCCATGTCGCGCAGTTGACCCTTAAGACCCTCGAGCATTTTGCCGGCGATTTTCTGGATGTCGTCGTGCAGGAGCTTACGGAACACAATAATGTCATCGACACGGTTGATGAATTCCGGACGGAACACCTTCTTCAGCTCACCCATGACGAGCTCTTTTGTGCGCTCGAAATCGGCGACTGCGCTGTCTTCTTCTGTCGACTTGTTGTCCGCGGTGGCAAAGCCGAGACGCTCTTGCTGCTTCTCTGTAATGAGACGTGCGCCGATGTTGGAGGTCATGATGATGATGGTGTTCTTAAAGCTGACCACCTTGCCCTGCGAATCCGTCAGACGGCCGTCATCGAGAATTTGCAGCAGCATGTTGAAGACATCCGGGTGTGCCTTTTCGATCTCATCAAACAGCACAACGGAATACGGCTTGCGGCGCACTGCCTCGGTCAGCTGACCGCCCTCATCAAAGCCTACATATCCCGGAGGCGAACCGACGAGACGAGACACCGTGTGCTTCTCCATGTACTCCGACATATCGAGACGGATCATGGCCTTTTCGTCACCGAACATGGCCTCCGCAAGCGCCTTGCACAGCTCGGTCTTGCCTACGCCGGTCGGGCCGAGGAAAATGAACGAGCCGATCGGGCGGTTCTTATCTTTCAGGCCGACTCTGCCGCGACGGATGGCTTTTGCAATGGCCGTAACGGCTTCATCCTGACCGATGACACGCTTGTGCAGCGTATCTTCAAGATGCAGCAGGCGCTCGCTTTCTTCCTGCGTCAGCTGTACAACCGGGATGCCGGTCCACATGGCGACGATCTCGGCGATGTCTTCCGCCTTCACAACGCTGTTGCTGCGCTCGTTCTTTGCAGCCCACTCGTTCTTTTTCTGCTCCAGCTCCTCTGTAAGGGCTTTCTGCTTGTCACGCAACTCGGCCGCGCGCTCGAAGTCCTGCTCGTTGACGGCAGCCGCCTTATCAATCTCCACTTCCTTGATGCGCTTTTCCATCTCCTGCAGGTCTTCTGGCGCAGTGAATGTTCTGAGGCGCACACGGGACGCCGCTTCATCGACGAGGTCGATGGCCTTATCCGGCAGGTAACGGTCTGCAATGTAGCGCGAGGAGAGCTTAACGGCACTCTCAATGGCTTCATCGGTGATCTGTACTTTATGGTGCGCCTCGTAGCGATCTTTCAGACCTTCAAGGATTTGTACCGCTTCTTCTTCGGTCGGCTCACCGACATGTACCGGCTGGAAACGACGCTCCAACGCGGCGTCTTTTTCAATGTACTTTCTGTACTCGTTGATGGTCGTCGCACCGATGACCTGGAAGTCACCGCGCGCCAGAGCCGGCTTTAAGATATTGGCGGCATCGGCAGAGCCCTCTGCGGAACCTGCACCAATGATGGTGTGCAGCTCATCGATGAACAAAATGACGTTGCCGTCCTTCTTCACTTCGTCGATGGCGGACTTGATACGCTCTTCAAAATCGCCACGGTACTTAGAGCCTGCGACCATACCGGTAAGATCAAGAGCCACCAGACGCTTGCCTTTCAGCAGCTCCGGCACCTCGCCTTCATGAATCTTCAGCGCCAAGCCTTCCGCAACGGCGGTCTTGCCGACGCCCGGTTCACCGATGAGCACCGGATTATTCTTCGTACGACGAGACAAGATCTGAATGACACGTTCAATCTCGTTATGACGGCCGATGACCGGGTCAATCTTGCCTTCGGCTGCGAGCTTTGTCAGGTCGCGGCCAAACTTTTCAAGTGCACTGCCGCCTTCCTTTTCGCCGTTTTCGTCCTTCGGATACGCGTTGCCGGAAGCTTTATCGACGGTATAACCGTCGGAAAGCGCCGAGGACAACGCATTCGCAACGCTCTGCGGGTCAACACCGAGCATCTGTAAGAAGCGCACAGCAAAGCTTTCACCGTCTTCAATGATGGCGATGAGCAGGTGCTCCGTGCCGACATAGTTGCTGCCGAGCTTGGAGGCCGCGAGCTTTGCCATCTGCAAAATGCGCTTTGTGCGCGGGGTGAAATATGCGGTGGTGAGGTTCGTCGGCGAAGATGTGCCGATCTTCTCCTGCATCAGGCGTTCGTAATCGTCTGCCGTGATGCCGAGCTTATTCAGCACGTTGAACGCAACGCCGCTGCCCTCTGCAATCAAGCCGTATAGCACGTGCTCACTGCCGATGTAATTGTGGCCAAGCTCCTCTGCCTTTTCGATGGCGCGGTTCATGGCATTGTTTGCTTTCTCTGTAAAACCTGTGAATCTATACATATAAATCCGTCCTTTCGATCACTGCCGTATCGCAGTTCTCTTTACTGATTTTCTATTATTGAAGCGCTTTGAGGGCTTTGCGCACCTCGTCTGCGCGGAGAATGTCTCTTTGTCCCGCCGAAAGGTTGCTGCCGTGTGCGGCTGCCATGGTGGCCGGCTGTACCGCTACGGTCAGTGTGTGAATATCTTCAAGCGTTATACCGCTTAAAAGCTTTTCCGCAATGCCGAAACGCACATTGGAGATAAGCTTCATATATTCATCGCAGGAAAGCAGCCGTGCATTTTTCAGCACGCCGGCGGAACGGCCTACTTTGTCCTGCACATTGATGTTCTTGCTGAGCGAAGCGCGCGTTTTGCGCTCTTCGGAAATAAGCTGCATCGTAATGTTCTGCAAGTTTTCCACAGCCTCTTTTTCGCTGAGACCCAGTGTAATCTGGTTTGAAAGCTGATACATGGCGCCGATGACATTGCTGCCTTCGCCGTATGTACCGCGAATCACAAGACCGAGCTTCGAAAGATTCGTGGAGATTCTGGACATTGCGCCGTTTTCGGTGAGTGCCGGCAGATGCAGCATCACAGAGGCCCGCATGCCGGTACCGAGGTTCGTCGGGCACTGGGTGAGGTAGCCGAGCTCGGAATCAAACGCAAAGCGCAGCGATTCGTTTAAAAGCGTATCAATGCGGTCTGCCATTTCGGCAGCTTCGCTGAGCGCAAGACCCTCATGCAGCACTTGAATACGCACGTGATCTTCTTCGTTCACCATAATGGAGATGCACTCGTCCTTTGAGATGAGGAATCCGCGTCCCTTTGCGTTTGCGATGAACTCCGGGCTGACGATGTGGCGTTCCACAAGTGACACCGCCTGCTCGTTGCTGAGGTCATCCATCTGCACGAAGTCGAAATCCGATGCGATGGCGCTGTTGCCGCTGAGGATCGCATCGCGTACGCGGCGCTCTACGGCTGCTTTCTGGTCAGGCGTCATGCGGTTTGGAAACGGCATATCTGCAAGGTTTCTCGCCAGACGCACACGCGTGCTGATGACAACGTCACTTTCTTTACCTGCTTTTTCATACCATTTCTTTTCTTCGTTAAGCATGGTTCCCATCTCCTTTCTCCATTTCTTTGATTTCGTCACGCAGCTCAGCTGCATGCTCGAAGTCCTGCTTTTCGATTGCTTCTTTCAGTTCCGCACGTTTCTTTTCAATCGGCGTGGGTTCTTCTACAACGGCAATCTTACCTGCCGGTTCCACAATGCGCAGCGCATTGCTTCCGGGTACTTTGCCCTTGTGCTTTGCTGCACCGTGGATGCGGTGGATAGTCGGCATCAGGCGGTCACGGAACACATTGTAACACTCTGCGCAGCCGATCTTGCCGCTTTCTGCAATCTCCTCAAAGGAAGCACCGCATTTCGGGCAGCGCATCGCATTACTGCGCCCGGTCGGCGCACCGATGAAGCTGCCGAGCAGATTGTTGAAATCGAAGTCCATATCATCAAAGTTAAAAAAGCTCTTGTAGCCTTTTGCCCTTGCACATTCCGAGCAAAGGTCATATTCCGCCAACTTGCCGTTGACGATGGTTTTAATGTGGGTCGTTGCCGGATTCTTTCCGCAGTTCTGACACATCATAAGTCATCCCGTCCTTTCAAAATGGCTTTTTATACATTTAGTACGAGCAACATGTTTTTGAAGATCGATGCCCGCAGTTGATCTCGAATTTCTTTTGGCGCCGGTGCAAGTGCCGAATCCGAAAGCCCTGCCATCATCAGGTGAGCGTCGGATTCGGACGCAACGCCCGTTTCCACAAGATTCCGCAGCATGGCGCGCATAGAAGCTGCGTCCAGCTTAGGCCCGATGGAATTGACAATGTGCATGATTAAATCGGATTTTGTCATGCTCCGGCGAATGATGCGAATGTAACCGCCGCCGCCTCGCCTGCTCTCTACGATATATCCCTGCTCCGGTGTGAAACGGGACGTGATGACGTAGTTAATCTGGCTCGGTACGCAGCCCAGCGTGTTTGCAAGCTCATTACGCTGGATCTCCGCGATGCCGTTTTCATCATTGAGCATTTGTAAGATGTAATTCGCAACGCTGTCGCTGATTCGCATTTCTGATCGCCTCTTGTTCTTTCTTTGTCTTTGACTTTCCTTGACTTTAATTATAAGCAAAACGAATGTATTGTCAAGCGTGATTTTATCCGATTTTCCGTAATTACATTAAAATATCTCTCTATTTCAAATTAATTCTCAGCAATACTAACTGAAATGCATGAATTTAAAAAGTTTTTGAAGTTTTGATTTGACCATCACACATTTCCCCCACTTTCATATTCTGTATTGTAAACGAAAGGAGGCGTTCAATCATGTGTAACGGTTTTGGCGGAGGTTGCTCTTGGATCATCATTATCATACTGATCCTCTTGTGCTGCGGCGGCTGTGGCTGCGGTAACGATTGCGGCTGCAACAACTGTGGTGGCTGCAACAGCGGCGGCTGTGGCTGCTGATCGGTCGATCGCATAATATAAAAGCAAGCCGACTGAGTGAAAGCAGTCGGCTTGCCGTTTTATAAATAACACGTAAAGTAATAAAACTTTACACATCGCCGAGCATATAAAGAAAAGCTGTGCACTCCATTAGAATGCACAGCTTAATTTTAGGACTATGAAAAGTAATTTAGCTTTACAGACAGCTCGGGACTTTGTAACCGTATGTATTCTTCTTATAGTTGCCGTTAGAGGGCGATGCCTCGGCGTAGTTGCCGTAGGAGAATACCTTAGCTTCTGCAAGGCGTCTATAATACAGGCCGATGTAGCAGTTGCCGCCTGCCACATGCCAATCCAGCAGATTGCTGCCGAATGTGTAGGCGTCCACATAGTTCAGGTCATGCGTGAGACCAGAGGTGCTGTTGAAAGCAACATCGCCTGCGCGCACCCAACCGCTCTTGCCGCTTGCAGAGACCTTGTACCAGCTCTGCTTCGTGCTTGAGTCGCGGTAATAATCGAGGATGTTCACACTTGTGCTGATCTTAAGCGTAGTAATCTGCGTGGAAGAAGCGCTGTGGTCCTGATACATGGGTAGTGTGGAAGCCGTTACCTTACCGCCGTACGGATTGGAAGAAGACAGATCCTGCGGCGGAACAACGGTGTTCATGATGACTGTACGCACGTAGCAGTTGCCGGAGCCGTTCCAGTAGCCTGCGCCGACATTGTAAGAGAAGCTTGCAAGCGCATCAAACTGGCACTGGCTCATCAAAAGGCCATTGCTCGAGATGAAACGGTTGATCTCTGTGGTGTAAGAGCCGCGGTTGACGGTATCGGCCAGCATGGCCTTTGCTTCCGAGCGGGTCAGGTTATTGTAGAATGTGGTGTTCTTGGAAACAACGTAACCGTAGCCGACGGTCGGGATATTGCCGGCAAGCGTGTCCGGCGAAACCTGTGGGACATAGCCTTCATAAGAGGCGATGTTGTCGAGCATACTGTCACTTACGCGGCGGCTCTCGCCTGTTGTCGTATCGGAATCCGTTGTAGAGACGACGAGGATGGTGAACTCTCTGTAATCGGAGGAATAACCGCCGCCGGAAGACGAATACGCACGCACCGTGTAGGTGCCAGGTGTACTGATTGTAGCCGAAGCAGAGAAAATACGGACGTTGTTGTCGCCCTGACTTTCGGAATCGTAGGACGTGGTATCGTAGGTGCCGACGCCATCAATCTCAAAGCGCACGGCGGATTTCTGCGTATCCGTAACCGCCTTCAAATTGAAGGATGAACCGGCTGTGATAATATTCGGTGTTGTGTACGCAAAGCGGACAGCTTCCGGCGCGGAGACCGTGACGGAAACGGTGGCAAGTGCAGTGCCATTTGCGCTCTTTGCGGTGATCTTGGCCGTGCCCGGCGCAGCGCCGTAAATGAAGAGCTGACCGGAAACACCGGCTTTTGCCGTTGCAACGGAAGCATCACTGCTCTCCCACGTGACAGAGCCGGAAGAAGAAGCCTGAATGTAGATGGTCTTATACTGTGCGAGATCGACGGAAGAAACAGAGATCGATGCACTGGACGAAGACGGGTCATATGCTGTGACATATTCTGCCGAGACATAGCCCTCTGCGCCGCCGGTCGTACGCACATGCACCCAGCCGCTCGTTTTGCGGTCAAGCACGTTCAGCACGGTGCCGGTGCTCAAAACGGTGAGTACTTTACAGCTCGTGTTCGGCTCGGAACGCAGGTTGAGGCCGACTGTAACGCGGACGTATTCGTCTGTTGCGGGTGCATTGGAGTTGTTGCCGTTATTGGTGTTATCATCTCCACTGTTACCGGGCTTTACGGAGTTGATATCGCCGGAGGTAATCTTCAAGTACTGCGCAGCAAGGTAGCCCTCTGTACCGTCGGAAAGCTTCACTTTGTACCAGCTGCTGTTTGTGGCTTCCGTAACGGTAACGGTAACGTTCATATCGATAACCTTGACGATGCCATAGCTTGTGCCGGGGCCTTTGCGCACATTTAAATCGGATGTGGTCTTGGCCTGTACGGTTCCGTTGCTCGGCGCCGGGGTCGGCGTGGGCGTTGCGGAAGGCTTGGCAGAATCAATATTGCCGGAAGTAACTTTCAGATATTCGGAGAACAGATAGCCCTCTGTGCCGTCCGAAAGCTTTACCTTGTACCACTGGCTGTTCGACGCGTCCGTGACCGTAACGGTGGTGCCGGTGCCGATGACCTTGATGACGCCGTAATTCGTACCTGCACCGCGGCGCAGGTTTACGTCTGCGGTGAGCTTAGCCTGCACAGTGCCATCATTGGACGGTGCCTGCGTAGGTGTAGGCGTTGCGGACGACGTGCCGGTGACCTTCAAATACTGTGCAAAGATGTAGCCCGTGGAGCCGTTTGCAAGGCGCACGGCATACCACTGAGAGTTGCTCCTATCTGTGACCGTGACGGTTGTGCCGGAAGCGATAACGCCTTTAGAGCTGTAATTCGTGCCGGGGCCGGAACGGAAGTTTACGTATTCCGTCGTTTTCGCGCTTTGTTCGGAACCGCTCGGTGCCTGTGTCGGTGCGGGCGTTGCCGTTGCGGAGGAAGAACTGTTCAGCTTCAAGTATTGCGCAAATATGTAGCCCGTAGAGCCGTTCGAGAGGCGCACGGCGTACCACTCGGAATTGCTCGTGTCGGTGACCGTAACGGTGGTGCCTAATGCAATGACGCCTTTAGAGTTGTAATTTGTGCCCGGTCCGGAACGAAAATTCACATATTCCGTCGTTTTGGCACTGCGTTCTTCCCCGTTGCTTGTGCTGCCGCCGGTAGACATGGAAATATACTCGGCGTAGATATAACCTGTAGAGCCGTTCGAGAGACGCACGGCGTACCACTCGGAATTGCTCGTATCCGTTACTGTAATGCTGGTGCCGGAAGCGATGATCCCCTGCGAGCTGTAATTCGTACCGGGGCCGGAGCGGAAGTTCACGTATTCGGTCGTTTTTGCGGAAACTTCTTCCGCATAAGCCGCAAGCGGCAGCGCAGAAGCCAATAGCAGCGCGGAAAGCAACAGAGCCGTGCCCTTCTTTTGGAGCATTCTTTTTCTATATTGCATGTGTTTTCACCTATCCTTATCAAGGCATCGACCTGTAGAAGCAAAAGCCGGTTTCTGTCCTGTTGCGGCAGAATATGGTACAGATCGTTTTATACAGTTACAATCATAACACAATAGTTACAAATTTGCAACCATTTTTGCGGTTCAAAAGCCAAAAACAGAAAATAAACCCGCGATTTTCACTTAAAATTTAAATATGAAAAATACCGGACCCGCAAAAACGGATCCGGTATCGAATTTCAGGTGAAATTACAGCTTTTCAACGATGGCTTTCGTATCGCGTGCAATGACAAGTTCTTCGTTGGTCGGGACGATGTAAACAGCGACCTTGCTGTCCGGCGCGGAGATCTTCTTCTCCTTGCCGCGAACGCCCTTGTTGGCTTCGTGATCGAACTTGATGCCGAGGTATTCCATGTTGGTGCAGATGCGCTCGCGCAGGGTATCCTGGTTCTCGCCAAGACCTGCGGTGAAGACGATTGCGTCTACGCCGTTCAGCGCAGCGACATAGCTGCCGATGAACTTCTGAATCTGATAAACGAGCATCTCATGTGCGAGGTGTGCACGCTCGTCACCCTCGTCCTCTGCCTTGCAGATGTCGCGGTCATCGCTGGAGATGCCGGAGATACCGAGCAGGCCAGACTTCTTGTTGAAGAGGTCGGAAAGCTGTGCCGGAGTGAGGTTCTCTTTCTCTGCGATGAACGTGACAACAGACGGATCAAGCGTGCCGGTACGGGTACCCATCATGAAGCCGTCAAGCGGGGTGAGACCCATGCTGGTGTCGATGACCTTGCCGTTCTTGATGGCGGTGATGGAGGAACCGTTGCCGATGTGGCAGGTGATAAGCTTCAGATCCTTGATGTCCTTGCCCATGAGCTCTGCAACGCGGTGGCTGACATAGCGGTGGGAGGTGCCGTGGAAGCCATAGCGGCGCACGCCGTACTTCTCATAGTACTCGTAGGGGATGGCGTACATATAAGCCTTCGGGGGCATGGTGCTGTGGAAAGCGGTGTCGAAGACAGCGACCATCGGGACGTTGCCGAACACCTTGCGGGCTGCCTCGATGCCGAGGATGCCTGCGGGGTTGTGCAGAGGAGCCAGAGGGCTGAGCTCGCGGATGGTGTTGACGACCTCGTCGGTGATCAGGCAGCTTGCCTTGAACTTCTCGCCGCCGTGGACGACGCGGTGGCCGATGGCGCTGATCTCGCTGACATCGTCGATGCACTTGCCCTCGCCGGTGGTCATCTTCTTCACGACCTCAGCAAAAGCCTCGGTGTGGGTGGGGAAGATCGCGGGAGTGGTAGCCTTGTGGCCGTTGGCGTCATGGGTGATCATGCTGCTCTCCATGCCGATGCGCTCGCACAGGCCCTTGCACAGCACCTTCTCACCGTCCATATCGATGAGCTGATATTTCAGGGAAGAAGAGCCACAGTTGATAACCAGAATTTTCATCTTCTTGTTTCCTCCAGATATGTTTTTGTCCGCCCCCGAGAGGGCAGAATTTTACAGATTCCTAGAATTATTATATAATAGGGTCGGCCGGTTTTCAAGCCGCAATGGCGGCAAAGCCTGCCGCGAAGTCCCCGGGCTTTTTTGTACATCCTGCCCAGAATCCCGTTCTTCAGGCCCCATTCTCCATGCAGTATGACAGATATTTCACAAACTTTTGAGGTCACGCCATGAAATTTGCCGGTATCATCGCCGAATACGACCCCTTCCACAACGGCCACGCGTGGCAGCTGGCTCAGGCAAAGCTGCTGGGCGCAGAGCACATCGCCGTCGCCATGAGCTGCTCTCTTGTGCAGCGGGGCGCACTGCCCCTCCTGCCCGAGGCCGTCCGCACCCGGGCCGCGCTCACCTGCGGAGCCGACCTTGTGTTCGCCCTGCCTGCTCCCTGTGCCTGCGCGGGGGCAGAGGCCTTCGCCCGGGCGGGTGTAGCCCTGCTGTCCGCCGCTGGGTGCGATGGGCTGATTTTCGGGGCCGAGACCCCCGACGCTGCCCTCCTGATGGAAGCCGCCGCCCTTCTGGACAGCGACGCCTACCGCGCCGCCCTCAAAGCCCAGCTCTCCGGCGGGGCGAAGAGCTTCGCCGCCGCGCGGCAGGCCGCAGCGGCTCAGCTTGCATCTGACGAGCGGGTCGCCGCCCTGCTGGACAAGCCCAACAACAACCTCGCTGTCGAATACTGCCGGGCCATCCGCAGCCTTGCGCCTCGGATGGAGACTTATCCCCTGCCCCGGCAAGGCGCGAACCACGGTGAGGCGCTCCACTCTGCCCACGGGCAGTTCGCCAGCGCCAGCGCACTTCGCAAGCTCTGGGCCGATGGCGGAGCGAACGCCGTCGCGCCTTACGTTCCCGAGGCGGTCTTCCCGCTTTATCAGGAGGCTTACGCCGCCGGGCAGTACACCGATTTTTTCGCCGCCGGGCGGTGCGAGCTGGCCCTTCTCCGGTCTGCCTGCCGGGGCAAAGCGCCCTTTGCAGATATCCGCGGCGTCTCCGAAGGACTGGAGCACCGTCTGGAAGCCGCCGTCCGTACCAGCACCACCTACGACGAACTGCTGGACGCTCTCACCACCGTCCGCTACCCCCGGGCGCGGATGCGCCGCCTCGCCATGGACGCCGCGCTGGGCTGCACTGTCGACAGTCTCCCCGCCCTTCCGCCCTATCTCCACCTGCTGGGGGCGCAGAAGGATGCCCTTCCCCTCCTGAAGGCTGCCGCACTGCCGGTGTCCCACTCCCTTGCGCGGCTGGCCGAACAGAACGCCCCCTGCCGGGCGGTGGTGGACGCTCAGCTGCGGGTCTGTGATTTTGGCGCGCTGTGTCGTAAAAAGCCGGAGCCGATGGGGGGTGCACTTCGTCAAAAAATTATCTTTTTGACGAAGTAGCAAAATTTTCTCCTGAAATTTTTACATTTCCACACTTGTATCCCGGCAGTGGTTCGGTGTATCATAATGATAGTATTGGATACAACGAAGCGTCCCCAGCCTGTGGGACAAGAGGAGGAACTCCATGGCATTACACGTTCTGGACGAAGCCAACCGCTGCCTCGGCTGCAAAAAGCCGCTGTGTCAGCAGGGCTGCCCCATCCACACCAACATCCCCGAGGTGATCCGTCTGCTCAAGGCAAACCAGATGGACGCCGCAGGCCAGATGCTGTTTGAAAACAACCCGCTCACCACCGTGTGCAGTCTGGTGTGCAACCACGAGAACCAGTGCGAGGGCCACTGCGTGCGCAACCGGATGCCCAGCCACGACCCGGTGCACTTTTCCATCATCGAGGACTACATCTCCACCACCTACGCCAACAAGATGACCGCCGGCCCGGCCCCCAAGAACGGCATGAAGGCGGCTGTGGTGGGTTCCGGCCCGGCGGGCCTGACCATTGCGGTGCTGCTGGCACGCTGGGGCTACGATGTGACCATCTTTGACGCCCGCGACAAGATCGGCGGCGTGATGCGCTACGGCATCCCCAACTACCGCCTGCCGGACAGTGTGCTGGATGATTTCCAGTACCGCCATCTGGAGCTCAAGGGCATCAAGGTACGGCCCAACACCACCATCGGCAAGACCATCACCATCGACGACCTGTTCCGCGACGGCTACAAGAGCGTATTCATCGGTGCCGGTCTGTGGAAGGCCAACGCCATGCACATCAAGGGCGAGAGCCTGGGCAACGTGGCCTTTGGCATCGACTATCTGGCCAACTCCAAGGCCTTCCGTCTGGGCGATGACATTGCAGTCATCGGCGTGGGCAACTCGGCCATGGACTGCGCCCGCACCGCCATCCGCAACGGCGCCCGTCATGTGACCTGCTACGCCCGCCGCGACGAGAGCTGCATCAGCGCCTCCGAATATGAGGTGAGCTATGCCAAGCTGGAAGGCGTGGGCTTCCGCTTCTGCAAGGCTCCTGTGGAGATCCGGGAAAACGGCCTCATCTGCCGCGACACCGTCAAGGGCGAGGACGGCAGGTTTACCCAGGTGGAGGGCAGCGAGATCTTCTACCCCCACACCGGCGTTATCGTGTCGGTGAGCCAGGGCTCCGAGAGCAACCTTGTCAAGACCACCACCGGCATCGAGACCAACCAGAAGGGCCTGCTCACCGTCAGTGAGGACGGCAGCACCACCCGCGAGGGCGTGTTTGCCGGCGGCGACGCCGTGATGGGTGCCCGCACTGTGGTCGAGGCTGTGGCCGTGGCCAAGAAGGTGGCCGAGTCCATGGACGCCTACATGAAGAGCCTGCCGGTCGATGATGCTGCCGACCCCTATGCAGACATCCCGGTGTTCCAGACCCCCACCTCGGACGTGCTGGCAAAGCAGGAGATCTGACGAAATAAAGACAAACTTGGAAGAAACTGTAAAGCTTTTGCGTCTTTGCCGATCTTTGCCGCTCCGTTTGTTGACGGGGCGGCTTTTGCTTTGTATACTATTCATATACTTGTTTCAGATTTGTACAAACTGGAAACAAAGAACAGCGAAAGGCGGTGGACGCTATCCTGAAAGCATCCCTCCCGAAACTGCGGGAAAAACTATTGGAAGCGCTGCAGGCAGTGCTGCCCATTGCAGCCATCGTGCTGGTGCTCTGCTTTACCATTGCGCCGGTGTCGCCCAGCATCCTGCTGTGCTTTCTGCTGGGTGCGGTGCTCATCGTGGTGGGCATCATGTTCTTTACACTGGGCGCAGAAATGAGCATGACCCCCATGGGCGAGCGTGTGGGTGCTGTGCTCACCCGGAGCCGCAAACTGCCGGTGATCCTGGGCGTCGGCTTTCTGCTGGGGTTCCTCATCACCATTTCGGAGCCGGACCTGCAGGTGCTGGCCAATCAGGTGCCCTCCATCCCCAACCAGACCCTGATCTTCTCGGTGGCGGCGGGCGTGGGCCTGTTCCTCACCGTCGCGTTCCTGCGCATGCTGCTGGGCGTGGCGCTGCCGCCGCTGCTGGTGGCATTTTACGGTCTTGTGTTCGTGCTGGCTGCCTTTGTGCCCCGGGAGTTTCTGGCCGTGGCCTTTGACTCCGGCGGTGTGACCACCGGCCCCATGACGGTACCTTTTATCATGGCGCTGGGCGTGGGCGTGTCGGCGATCCGCGGCGACCGCCATGCGGCGGACGACAGCTTTGGTCTGGTGGCACTGTGCTCGGTGGGTCCCATTCTGGCGGTGCTGATCCTCGGCATCGCATTTCGCGCGTCCGACAGCACCTACATCCCGCCGGTGCTGCCGGAGGTGAGCGATTCGGTGGAGCTGTGGCAGCTGTTCCATGAGGGGCTGCCGGAGTACATCAAGGAAATTGCTTCCTCGCTGCTGCCCATCGTGGTCATGTTCGGGGGGTTCCAGGCCGTGGCCCTGCGGCTGGACAAACGCACGCTGGGCCGCATTGCGGTGGGTCTTGCCTATACCTATGTGGGGCTGGTGTTGTTCCTCACCGGTGCGAACGTCGGCTTTATGCCGGCGGGCAACTATCTGGGGCAGGTGCTGACCGGGCAGAGCTACCACTGGGTGATCATCCCCATCGGCATGCTCATCGGTTACTTTATCGTCAAGGCAGAGCCGGCGGTGTATGTGCTGAACAAACAGGTGGAAGAGGTGACCGATGGTGCCATCTCGGCCCAGGCCATGGGCATGGCGCTCTCGGCGGGTGTGTCCATTTCGGTGGGGCTGGCCATGGTGCGGGTGCTCACCGGCATTTCCATCCTGTGGTTCCTCGTGCCGGGCTATGTGTTTGCCATCGGCATCTCCTT
>OGOH01001472.1_pt1 | contig 16585 bp, 8 predicted proteins | sample 1552571 | NCBI WGS metagenome assembly OGOH01 (sample SAMEA2580170, study PRJEB22360) | human gut metagenome | biome: human gut; feature: human-associated habitat; material: faeces | place: Denmark | collected 2008/2010
GTTAATATTGAGAACACAGCACGTCATCCGTCTACAATCGGTGTAGCTGTTAACGTAGGATGCTGGAGCCACAGAAGAGGACATATTGTATTTGATAAGGACCTGAACTACACAATCACAACACATACGGGGGTAGAATTATAATGGTAGAAGTAAAGAACGGTAAAAAAATCTTAACAACACCTATTTCAGCAGAAGACTTAAAAGATATCAAGATCGGTGACATCGTATATCTGAACGGAAGCATGACAACATGTCGTGACGTTGCACACCGCCGTCTGGTAGAAGAAGGAAGAGAACTTCCTGTAGATGTAAGAAACAACGCAATCTTTCATGCAGGACCGATCATCCGTCCACTGGAAAATGACAAATTCGAAATGGTATCTGTAGGACCGACAACAAGTATGAGAATGGAAAAATTCGAGTACGAATTCGTAAAAGAGACTGGTGTACGTGTGATCATCGGTAAAGGTGGTATGAAAGAAAATACAGAGCGTGCATGTAAAGAATTCGGAGCAATCCACTGCGTATTCCCGGCAGGAAATGCTGTTGTTGCAGCAACAGAAGTTGAGGAAATCGTTGATGCTCAGTGGAGAGACCTCGGAATGCCTGAGACACTGTGGCACTGCCGCGTAAAAGAGTTCGGACCACTGATCGTATCTATTGATACAGAGGGACGTAACCTGTTTGAAGAGAACAAAGTAGTCTTCAATGAGAGAAAAGAAAAAGCGATCGAAGAAATCTGCAAACATGTAAGCTTTATTAAATAAGTTGTGTCAGGACATTAAAGTTTACTCGAAAAATCTGAGCCGCTCATGCCTGAAAAGCGACTCAGATTTATGAAATCAGAAATTAAACCAATTTTACTGCCATGTAAAAATATACCATAAAATATAAGCCAAATGATCTGTTCGGCCAGGAACAGATAAAAAAGATATCGGAGCACACGAAAAATGTAAGTGTGCCTCGATATCTTTTTTGTTTTGCAAAATCTATTTATTTTGTTCCGAAAATGCGATCCCCGGCATCCCCAAGTCCCGGACAGATGTAAGCATCTTTGTTCAGCTCTCTGTCAATATGTCCTACGTACAGCTGAATATCCGGATGTGCTTCCATCAGATGTTCTACGCCCTCCGGAGCAGCAATGATAGCCATGAATTTGATCTTCTTTCCGCCATGCTGTTTGATAAAATCAACAGCAGCAACAGCAGAACCACCTGTAGCAAGCATAGGATCTGTAACAACGATCAGACGTTCAGAGATTGGGCTTGGCAGTTTGCAGTAGTATTCGTGTGGCTCATGTGTCTCCTCATCACGATACAGACCAATATGACCAATCTTTGCAGTCGGGACTAAAGCCTGAAGACCGCTTACCATTCCAAGACCGGCACGTAAGATTGGTACAATAGCAAAGTTCTTGCCTGCAATCTGTGGTGTCATACATTTTTCAATTGGTGTTTCGACTTCCACATCTTCTAATGGAAGGTCTTTTAAAGCCTCATATCCCATTAACATAGCAATTTCTTCTACCAGCGCACGGAATTCAGCAGTTCCTGTATTTTTGTCTCTTAATCGGGAAATCTTATGCTGAATCAGTGGGTGCTTCATCTCAATTACATTATTCATTTTGAATTCCTCCATCCATTTTCTGCCCCCTATTATAACGAGTTTCTTGTTTTGAGACTACCCCTTTTTTTAATAAAAGGGACTTTCGAACAAGATTATTGAAAGTTTGTCGAGTTTTATTTCATGCAATGAATAGGTAGCTTGAGTTTTATAAGATATTAGAGTAAAGTAATATTAGAAGAAGTCAAGAATTTCTACAGTCACTGTTCAAGGTAGTTGTGCCCTCAATGGCATAGGATATGAAGTAGTAGAGAGGTGGAAAAATTATGAAAAATTATTCAGAAGATCCGAGCAGACAATACCATATTCAGGTAGCAAAAGGAGAAGTCGGCCGTTATGTGATCATGCCGGGAGATCCAAAACGCTGCGTTAAGATCGCACAGTATTTTGATGATCCGGTTTTGGTAGCAGATAACAGAGAGTATATTACTTATACAGGAACACTGGACGGAGTAAAGGTAAGCGTTACATCTACAGGTATCGGTGGCCCGTCTGCATCAATCGCTATGGAAGAGCTGTATAAATGTGGAGCAGATACTTTCGTAAGAATTGGAACATGTGGAGGAATGCAGACGGAGATTAAGAGTGGTGACGTTGTAATCGCAACAGGTGCGATCCGTATGGAAGGAACATCCAAAGAATACGCACCGATCGAGTATCCTGCAGTAGCAGATCTTGATGTTACAAATGCATTGGTTGCAGCAGCGAAAGAGAAAAACTTCACACATTATACAGGTGTTGTTCAGTCTAAAGACGCATTTTACGGACAGCATGAGCCAGAGAAAATGCCGGTAGGATATGAACTTATCAATAAATGGGAAGCATGGAAGATGATGGGATGCCTTGCATCTGAGATGGAATCAGCAGCAATGTTTATCTGTGCATCTAAATTAAGAGCAAGAGCAGGTTCTTGTTTTCTTGTTGTTGCAAATCAGGAAAGAGAGAAACTTGGTCTTGCGAATCCAGTTGTTCATGATACAGATATGGCAATCCAGGTAGCCGTTGAAGCAATTCGCAAATTGATCAAAGCAGACCAGGAAAACGAATAAGAAAACAGGTAGTAGCATATGAAAGAAAAGAGGAGGCTGTGATGGAACAGGTTATGATTGAGAAATTGATCGATACAGCGATTGAGCAACTTAAGTTTTCCTATACACCTTATTCGAATTTTAAAGTTGGGGCAGCGCTTTTAACAAAGAGCGGAAAGATCTATACAGGATGTAATATAGAAAATGCATCTTATACACCAACAAACTGTGCGGAGAGAACTGCATTTTTTAAGGCGGTAAGCGAAGGTGTTCGTGATTTTCAGGCAATCTGCATTGTCGGTGGCAAAGATGGAAAATTGACGGAATACACTGCACCATGCGGTGTATGCCGTCAGGTCATGATGGAATTCTGTAATCCGAAGACATTTCAGATCATTCTTGCAGTGGATAAAGAACGATATGAAATTTATACTTTAGAAGAGCTGATGCCTCTTGGGTTTGGACCATTAAATTTGATATAATATGAAGAAAAGAATATATTATACGAATTAAAAGCTGACAAAGGAAGGAGGATTTAACAATGACAAAGGAAGATATTATAAAATTGCCAAAGGTGGAATTGCACTGTCATCTGGACGGATCACTGAGTCGGGAATTTGTGGAAAAGAGACTTGGAAGACCGGTAGGAAAAGCAGAACTGAGCGTGTCAGATGACTGTACAAGTCTTGCAGAATATCTGGAAAAATTTGATCTGCCGGGACAATGTTTAAGAGACGAAGAAGGTCTTGAGGAAGCCGGATATGATGTGCTCAGAAGCATGAAACAGGAGAATGTCATTTATTCTGAGATTCGCTTTGCACCGCTTCTTTCAGAGACAGAAGACATGAATTGCAATAAAGTGATCGAAGCAGTTTTAAAAGGCCTTGAGAGAGGAAAAAAAGATTTCGGAATCGAGTTTGGTCTGATCGTGTGTGCAATGCGGCATCACAGTGAAGAGATGAACTGGCGCATGATTCGTACAGCAAGAGAATATCTTGGATCAGGAGTGTGCGCAGCAGATCTTGCAGGTGCGGAATCCTCCTATCCTATGTCAGAGTTTAAAAATCTCTTTCAAAATACCCATAAGATAGGAATGCCATTTACAATCCATGCAGGAGAATGTGGAAGTGCTCAGAATATTATAGATTCTGTGGAAGCCGGTGCAGGAAGGATCGGTCATGGAGTCGCAATGAGAGGACATGGTAATCTGATCAAAGAACTTGCAGGAAAAGGAATTGGAATCGAGATGTGCCCGATCAGCAATCTGCAGACGAAAGCAGTAGCAGGGCCGGAAGAATATCCGATCAGAGAGTTTTTGAATGGTGGTTTAAAAGTGACGGTGAATACAGATAATCGGACCGTCAGTGATACAACCATGACAAAGGAACTGGAATTTATTCAAAAAACATACGGAATTCGAGATGATGAAATCCTGTGTTTGATGAAAAATGCAGCAGATGTAGCTTTTGCAACAGATTCTGTAAAAGATAAATTGTACCGGATAATGAGGGAAGCTTATGGCGCATAAGTATTTACACGAAATGTTACCAGTTTTCAAGTTCATAAAACAAAGAAAAGGAGTGTGGAAATTGTGTATAAGAAATTAGTTACATGTCTTGAAAGTGTAAGAAAGAAGATCGATTTTAAACCAGAAGTAGCACTGATTCTCGGATCCGGACTTGGAGATTTTGCAGATGGAATCAAGATTGAGCAGACCATCGATTATACAGAGATTGAAGGATTTCCGGTTTCTACAGTAAAGGGACATAAAGGCCGTTTTGTATTTGGTTATGTAGAGGATACACCGGTTGTGATCATGCAGGGACGTGTTCATTATTATGAGGGATATAAGATGTCTGATGTTGTTCTTCCGACACGTCTGATGGGAATGCTTGGGGCGAAGAAGATTCTTCTTACAAATGCGGCAGGTGGATGTAATCCATCTTATAAAGCCGGAGATTTCATGATGATCACAGATCATATTACAACAGGAGTTCCAAGCCCATTGATCGGACCAAATATAGATGAACTTGGAACGAGATTCCCGGATATGAGCGAAGTGTATAGCAAGCGTCTTCAGGATGTAATCCGCAAGTGTGCAGCGGAGTGTGGCGTTGAGATTCAGGAAGGTGTTTACGTTCAGTTTACAGGACCGAACTATGAGACACCGGCAGAGATAAGACTCGCACAGAGCTGGGGCGGAGATGCAGTCGGAATGAGCACAGCATGTGAGGCTATGGCAGCACGTCATATGGGTATGGAAATCTGCGGAATTTCCTGTATCACAAATATAGCAGCAGGAATCTCAAAAGTGGAACTGAATCATAAAGAAGTACAGGAGACAGCAGAGCGTGTAGCAAAATCATTTAAGGAACTTGTTACAAAGGTCGTTGTAAACATGTAAGGGGGTGTGATTTTTATGAAAAAATATAATCGAATTTTTACAATTGTGATCGATTCATTCGGAGCAGGAGCAATGCCGGATGCTGCAGAGTATGGGGATGCAGGAACAGACACAATGGGACATATTTCTGAGTCTGTGGATGAATTTCATATTCCGAATCTTCAGAAACTTGGAATCGCCAATTTGCACCCACTGAAACAGGTGGCACCGGTAGAAAGACCGATGGGATATTATTCTTTCCTGAAAGAAGCAAGTACTGGAAAGGATACGATGACCGGACACTGGGAGATGATGGGACTTCATATCACGAAGCCATTTAAGACATTTACAGAGACGGGATTTCCGAAGGAATTGATTGACGAACTGGAAAAGAGAACAGGACATAAGGTAATCGGAAACAAGAGTGCCAGTGGCACGGAGATTCTTGATGAACTTGCAGAAGAAGAGATTGCAACAGGTCATATGATCGTCTATACATCTGCAGATTCTGTATTGCAGATCTGTGGAAATGAGGAGACATTCGGACTGGATGAGCTTTACCGCTGCTGTGAGATCGCACGTGATATTACGATGAAAGATGAGTGGAAAGTCGGACGTGTTATTGCAAGACCTTATGTTGGAAAGAAAAAAGGTGAGTTCAAGCGTACAAGTAACAGACATGATTATGCGCTGAAACCATACGGAAGAACAGCACTTAATGAACTCAAAGATGCAGGATATGATGTGATCTCAGTCGGTAAGATTTTTGATATTTTTGACGGAGAAGGTCTGACAGAATCAAATAAGTCCAAAAGTTCCGTTCATGGAATGGAGCAGACGATCGAAATTTCAAAAAGAGATTTCAAAGGCTTGTGCTTTGTAAATCTTGTGGATTTTGATGCATTGTGTGGACATCGCAGAAATGTAAAAGGGTACGCAGAAGAACTTGAACGATTTGATGTGAAATTAGGAGAATTTCTTGGTGGATTGAGAGAGGATGATCTTCTAATCATTACTGCAGATCACGGAAATGACCCGACGCACACAGGAACAGACCATACAAGAGAAATGGTTCCGTTTTTCGCTTATTCTCCATCTATGGAAGGATACGGAAAACTGCCGGATTCAGATACATTTGCAGTGATCGGTGCAACGATTGCAGATAATTTCGACGTAAAGATGCCGGAGGGAACGATCGGAGCATCTATCTTAGATGAACTGAAATAGAATAGCTGAGAACGAAATAATACAAAAAGCAAATTCTTTGGAGTTTGCTTTTTGCGTTTTACGGAAGTGAAAAAATGTAGTATAGTAAATTTGAATTGAGCGGTACGGCAAAATGCGGAGGTTGATAATTTCCACCTTAAGGTAATGAAGTTTAGAACAAGGAGACAGAGAAAAATGGATGAAAGATTGAAACGACAGCTTGATTTTGCATTGGAAATAGATAAGGAAAAAAATATTCTGAGACAGACACATCTCTCAGAGCATGGCAGACGGGAAAACGATGCAGAACATGCATGGCATATGGCGATCATGGCATATCTTTTCAGAGAGCATTCAAACGAATCGGTGGATATTGCAAAGGTAATGCTGATGTGTCTGATCCATGATATTGTGGAGATCGATGCGGGTGATACGTATGCATATGATACAGAAGGTTTGAAAACTCAGAAAGCAAGAGAAGATGCGGCGAAGGAAAGAATTTTTTCAATCCTTCCGGAGGATCAGAAACAAGAGCTGATTTCTCTTTTTGATGAGTTCGAGGCATTTGAAACAGCAGAATCTAAGTTCGCACATGCAATGGATAATCTACAGCCGCTGATGCTGAATAACAGCAATGGTGGAAATGATTGGAAAGAGCATGGAGTATGTGCAGATCAGGTTTATGGTCGTCAGAGGAAGACGAGACTTGGATCGGAAAAAATATTTGAAGTTGTAGATCAGATTATCCAGGAAAATGTAAAAAAGGGAACAATTAAAGAGTAAAATGTGAATAACTTTCTTATAAAATGAGAGGAATGTGGAAAAGAATAGCAGCTGTCTAACAAGTGTGTTGTGAGAACAGCTGCTATTTTTTTTGAGAGGGCAAAAATCAGGTGAAAAACTATTTATAATCCATTACCAGAAACATTGGCTTGATTGCAACGATTTCATCATACTCTTCTTTTTCAACTGTTACATTAGAATTCAGAGCTTTCAAATCATCTTTTAAAACCGTGAGTGCTTCAGGAATCGTTTGTGCACGGCCATCCTTCATGATATCCTGCATCCTCTTTAATACGACCGGATGTGCGTAATGTGCTGGAACCGGAAAGTCAGGATATTTCTGGACATAGGCTTCCATTTGCTGAATGGATCGTTCCAGTTGGTTTTCGATATATTTTTTATTGTTTTTAGAAGTCGGCAATACATTTGCTCCGGCGAACAGAAAAATTGCTGCCAATCCAAATAAAAGGAAATACATACCGAATCCGGCATGAGTCAGAATGGAGTAGATTCCATAAAGGAATGCTCCGATGCCCAATATTACAACAGCAAGAGCGACCCATTTATAAGCGGGATTGCTTCTGTCATAGGTTCTCTTTTTCTTCGCCGACAGGCTCAGATCCATGTAGTAATCGGATTGCTTTTTAAGATAATTTTCTGCGCGTTCGAGCTTGGTAAGCCGCTTTTTGATTTCTTCCGGAAGAATGCGTTCGCGCTGCTTTTCTTCCAGCCATTTTCTTGTACTATTTGTTAAATTAGGCGTTCCTTTATGTGCATCATGTACTGTTCCATCTTGATTTAATGATGTTCCATCTTTAAAATGAACATGTGGTTGCTGTCCTTCAGTATGAGCACCATCAACTCGATCCACCTCTTTTGGAGCTTGCCCCTTTTCTACTTGTTTTTGCATTTGATTTCGGCTAGTTGGTTTCTTGTTTGAATCTGTACTTCCCTTGTTTTTACTTGATTTCTGAATTCGTACATCAAACATATTAGATAATGCACTTCCAGCAATAGCTACACCTGTTCCTGCTACACCAACTCCTGCAACCGCTGCTGGGACACTAACTTCAGCGGCTAATCCGCCACTCATTACTGTTCCGCCTCCACCTAATATTGTTAAGCCCGCTCCGCCGATTATCATTGCTATACCGGTGCTTAATTTTAAACTGTCTTTTAATGTTCCAGTATACTCAATACGTATATTCGGGAATTTTTCTATTAATCGTTGCAATTCCATATTGCTCGTAAAAATAATGCTTAGTCCTGCAACTATAGCTCCAGTCTTTATTTGTTTTTGTATTCGTTCACTATCTTTACTACATAGCTTTCTTTTAATTTCCTGACGGATTTCGCTTGTTCGAGCCTCTGCATACGCATGAAATGAAGTATAAATTCCATTGGCTTTCCCATTACTATTAGTTTTTACAAATTTAGTACCGTTGGAAATTTTATTTCCACTATACCTACTCTTATTACCTTGATAAGAATTACTATAACCATTTCCAGTAAATTTTACTGAATTTTTCTTTGATGAATTACTTACCAATGCATTCTTTATTCTCTGATTTGGACGGCTGATTGCATTTTTTACTGTCTTAACAACATTTTTTACAGTTTTTATAACTGTTTTTGCTGCTTTTACAACCGTTTTTGCCACCTTCTTAGCTGCACCCTTAATCCTGCTCCACAGGGAATGTCCTGTCGGATCACTGTAATTCAGCGGATTATTGGTTGTATAATCGTAGCGGTTTCTGGTTAATGGATTTTCTGTCGTTCCAAGATTACTATCTTCAGTTGTAAAGGTTCCGTTCTCTGCGTTATAGTATCTTGCCCGCAGATACTGAAGTCCTGTTTTTACATTTGTGGACTCCCCATTGTAACCGTAGTAATTGACACCGTCTGCTGTTCCTGATGTAAGGTTACCGTATGAATCATACTGATAACTGTTCGTCAGATTAGCTGTTTCGGTCAGGATTCCGGTCACGCTGTTTCTTCCGTCATATAAATAATAACTGCTTTCTGTGGATTTATCAACGCTTATACGTTCTCCGATTCCACTTTCTCCATAAGTATAAGCCTGACGGACTTTCTCATCTGCCCCATACTCTGCAAGGACTTCTGTATTTTCACGATTGATATCGTTGATATACTCTGTCAATGTGTAACCTTTGGCATTTGAACCGCCTTTTACCAGAGATGCAAGCTGTTCTTTCGGGCTGTTTCCATCTTCGGTACGCTGGTTCGCCGGGATCAGGACTTCATCGCCATAGCAGTCTTCCCATTTATAGGTGTTATCAAGTTCGAATACCCGGTTGTTATCTCCATCGTACATGGCTGCCATCAGGACTGTTCCACCCTGTTTTACGACTGCCAGACGATTCTCTGCTGTATATTCATAAGTGACCGGATCTGCACTGTTTGTCTTATCACATTCCTGGATCAGATTGCCATCTTTATCATAGCTGTAGGTTGTTCCCGGATCGCCCCAGATCTTTGCATTGGTGCGTTTGATGAGCTGGTTGGAATCGTTGTACTTGTAGTTATATTTTGCTTTGCTGACACCATCTTCGATCTTCTCATAAGAAGTCCGGTTTCCGATCTTGTCATACGTATAATTATGGACTGTCTTTTTACCGCCCTCTGCTTTTTCTGTACAGCGTGTCAGTTCCCAGTTGTCATCGTATTCATAGGTACGTGTCGTCTGGATCTCTTTTTCCTGATGCTCACAGTCTGCTTTGTCTGTCTCTTTCTGTGTATCGCCCCAGTTGTACCAGTCTTCCCAGCTTGGCATCTTTCTTGTTCCTGCTTCCAGTTCTGTAGCTGTTTCTCCCACTACATATCCCTGATCATTGTACTTGTACTCATAAGTACTGATTACTTTTCCACATGAACCACAGGTGTTGACAATCTTTGTAATATGATCTTCTGCATCGTAAGACACTTCCGTCTTTGTTCCGTTGCTTCTAACGACTTCTGTCACACGGTTCAGCGCATCATGCTTGTAAGTGGTTACTTTTCTATTACGGTCTGTCAATTTTACCAGATTGTCATTTAAATCGTATTCATAGCTGACCTTTGTCCCATCCGGGTATACGATTGCCTGCAGATTATCTGCGTCATCATAAACGTAACTGACATCCTTTTTCGAACCGCTTGTCACTTTGGTGATTCTTCCGAGCGCATCGTATTCGTAACTGCTCTTGCCTGTCTGATCCTTCATGGATACCCGTTCCCCGGCACTGTTATATGCGTAGGTCACGTCCTTTTCGGATTTCTCGCCTTTTGCGTCCTGATAAGATTTCTCCAACAGGTCATTCAGTTTGTCGTAATCATACGTGGTTTTCTTGCCACTTGCCTGTGTATGTCCGGTCAGTCTGCCTTTTTCATCATAGTCGAATTTCTCCGTTCTTCCTGCCGGATCTTTGATGGATGTCAGGTTGCCTTCTAAGTCATAAGTATAATTCGTTGTCTTATTTGCTGCATTGGTGAAGGTCACCAGGTTATCCATGTTGTCGTAACCATAAGTTGTTACACCGCCAAGGGCATCAGTTACTTTGGTCAGGTTGTCATTCTTGTCATATTCCAGATGGCTCTTTAATCCGGTCTTATCTGTAACAACCTGAATATTACCATGTGCATCGTAATCAAATCCCGTTGTGAATCCACGCTTGTCTGTAATAGAAGTTACCCTGCTGTCCTTATCATAGGTATAGGATTCCTTCTGTCCCAGTGCATCGGTCTCTTCTGTTACACGATTGTCTTTATCGTAGACTGTCTTTGCAACATAGCCCATCGGATCTGTTACAGATGTAACATTATAATTCTTATCATATCCATAGCTGGTCTTTCTTCCACCCGGTTTGGTGATCTCAGTAATATTTCCTGCCGGGTCGTAAATATAAGCAGTTATCTTACCAAGCGGATCAGCTGCAGAAGTCATCTGGCCTGCCAGGTCATAACTGTAGGTATTGCTCCGTCCAAGTGGATCTGTCTCCTTCACCAGATTGCCATACTTATCATAAGAAAAGCTGGTTGTTCCATCCAGTGCATTGGTAGAAGACTTCATGTTATGGAGCTTATCGTAAGTATAAGTAGTGGTACTCTTTAAGCTGTCGCTTTCTTTTACCACGTTGTCCACTTTATCATAAGAGAAATTTTTAGTATAACCCAGTGGACTGGTCATACTCTTCAGACGTCCGGCTTTATCATAACTGTAGGTATACTCTCCGCCATTCGCCTGTGTCATCTTTGTGACATTGTCATTCAGGTCAACACTGTACTGTGTCTCATTTCCCTTTGCATCCGTTACAGAAATGACATTGCCATGCTTGTCGTAATCATATTTGGTAACTGCTCCCTTTGGAGAGATTTGTTCCGTCAGATTACTTAAGCTGTCATATTTGTATTCCGTAATAAGTCCCATCGGATCTTTTGATTTGGTAAGATTTCCAATGGCATCATAACGGTATTCATTTGTTTCTTTTAACGGAGAAGTCTCACCGATCTTGCGGTCCAGTTCATCATACTGGTAGGTTGTCGTATTTCCATTTCCGTCTGTCTGGGATACGAGATTGTCATTTTTATCGTAAGCATACTTGGTAACCGTACCGTTTTCATCGACAGATTCCGTCACATTATCATTTCCGTCATACTTAAAGGTGCTGGATGCTCCCAGTGGATTTGTCTGAGAAATAACCCGGTCTTTCTTATCGTAAGCGTATTTATATGTGGCTTCCTCTTCTTCTGTCATGGATAACTGGTTGCCGACTTTATCGTAGGTAAAGGTTGTTTTATGACCTTCCGCATCCGTTACCGCTGTAATGCGGTCCATAACATCATATTCATAAGATGTGATACTTCCGTCTGCTTCAGTAAGTTTCAGGAGTCTGCCGTACTGATCGTACTTGTATGTTGCTGTCCTGCCAAGTTCATCGGTCTGTGTCAGTACATTTCCGGCACCATCATAAGTATAATCCATACTGTTTCCACCATTGTCGGAGGAATGGATCAGGTTGCCTGCTCCGTCATATTGATAGGTAATTACGAGTCCCTGTGCATCCGTACATTTTACAAGCTGTCCGATGGCATCGTACTCCATCAGCACCTTGTCCCCTGTCGGCAGTATTATGGATGTGTTATTTCCCTCTTTATCATACACATAACTATACGCATTGCCGAGGGCATCTGTCATCTTTGTGCTGTTGCCCTGTGAATCGTATTCGTAAGTGGTCTTTCCTTTCAGGGCATCCACCGTCTGTTCCAGATTGTCGGTGGAATCATATTTCATTGCTGTAATGTTGCCCTTTGCATCGCTTACCGATGTCATGTTTCCATTACCATCGTAAGTCATGGTACTGGTATTTCCATTTTCATCGGTAGAGGATACCAGATTTCCATTTAAGTCATACTTCATGGATACGGTATATCCAAGGGCATCTTTGGATGTAGTCAGATTTCCTGCCTTGTCGTAAGCATAAGTATCTGTTCTTCCCTCTTCATCGGTAGAAGATACCAGATTTCCTGCTTTATCATAAGTATATGTGGTAGTTCCACCTTCTGGGTTGGTTTCACTTAAGCGGTTTCCTGTATTATCGTAGGTATAAGTCCAGGTTCTTCCACTGTCATCTGATTTTGATACCAGATTGTCTGCCGCATCATAAGTATAAGTGGTAACTGCACCTAATTCATCTGTCTCTTTAGCGAGTCTTCCGCAGTTATCATATTCCTTGGAATGGCTGCTTCCATCTCCATAAGTAATCTTGGTTTCATTTCCTAATGCGTCATATTCATATTTGGTTATATTACCAACTGCATCTTTGGACTGAAGCACCTGTCCAAGAGAATCAAACTTGGATACGGTTGCATTTCCATTTCCATCGGTATATTTTTTCAGATTTCCTGCTTTGTCATATTCATAGAGCTTTGTTCCAAAATCTTTATTACTCTCTTCTATGACACGTCCCATGCTGTCATACTTATAAGTAATTGTATTTCCTTTTGCATCGGTTGCTTTGACCTGCTGATAATTCTTATCATAAACGTAGCTGATCTGATTTCCTTTCGGATCTGTACCACTGGTCATGTTGTACATCTTATCATAAGTATAAGTGGTGGTATTCCCCAGTGCGTCAGTACTTGCTGTAATATTTCCCACACCATCCAGCGTATAAGCGGTCACACCGCCATCGGCTGCTGTCTTGGAAGTCAGATTGCCATTCGCATCGTAACTGTTCGAGGTTACATTTCCAAGTGGATCTGTCATGGTAACTGCACGATTCATCGCGTCATACGTGAATCCCCATGCTGCTCCATTTCCATCCACATATCCGGTCATGTTCGGTCCGTCATACGAATACGTTGTTGTGACACCTCTGCCGTCTGTCTGGGATACCATACGATGTTTGTCATCGTAAGTATAGGTAATGGCTGTTCCATCCGGTTTTGTAGATGTGACCATATTTCCATTACCGTCATAACTGTAAGTAACCGTTGCTCCGTTATATCCAGTTGCACTGGTCAGCTTATTCTGCTCATTATAAGTATAAGAGGCTGTCTTTCCATCCTCTCTTGTCTCCGTTGCTACATTGCCAAATGTATCATAAGTGTAAGTTTTTGTTCCGGCTGCTGTCGTTTCGGAAGCAAGCTGATTCTCTGCATTATAAGTCTTTTCACAGGTTGTTCCATCCGGATATTCAATGGATGTTGTGCGGTACTGATCATCATAATGATAAACGGTCTTATTTCCTTCGTTATCCGTTGTTGTAGTAGAACTCTTTCCGTACTTGAAAGTCGCTGTCCCTTTTTCTGCATCGGTCTGCTCTACGACTCTTCCTTCTTTATCGTAAGTATTCTTTACAACCGTATTGCCATTCTCATCTTTCCAGCTTGTCATACGGCTGTCATCATCATATTTGTACTCTTTTGTTGTTCCATTCGGATCTGTTACAGATATCAGATTTCCCTGCTCATCATATTTGTAAGAAACTTTTCCACCATCTGGAAGAGACAGTTCCTTGATATGCCCGAATTTATCCTGTTTTACCCCGAATGTTTTTCCGGATGGTGTGGTAATCTTGCTCAGATTATAATCATCGTCATAATCCAATACTGTCTTAAATCCATTCACATCCGTTACATAACGTAAAATTCCATATTTATCAAATGACCAGACGCTCTGATCCGCATCTGTCAGTTCCCATCCGATGTAGTCATGGTCTGTATCTTTATAGCTGACTGCTTTTAAATCATATACATAACCATCCGGAGTAGTGTAGCTTCCATCTTCATTCTTATCAAAGATCAGATAACTTCCGTCCCCTCTCATATACAGAAGGCTTCCGTTCTCCATCTGAGAAAGTGACTGGTCATAGTTAAAGCTCCATCCACGTCCGAACATGGAATGCTGGTCTGTTCCTTTGGAATTGTAGCTTCTTGTAATGGAGAATTCTCCATTCAGTTCATTCATCGTCGCATCGGACTGATCCATGTAGAAGTTACCAGTATTTAAGTTGACTGGTTCAAATCCAAATTCACAGTGCAGGCCTCTTCCCATCAATGCTCCGTCAATCCGCATCTTATCCTGATCGGTAAGCGGTGCAGGACTATATGGAACATTTGTCTGTGGGTTACGGATAAAGATCGTGTTATTTGCGACTACCAGTGCGTCCATAACCTGATTGTCTTTCATAATGTTCTTAAGCGGAACACCATAATATTTTGCAATCTTCGGGAATGTATCAAACTGCTTCACTTCATAGATCACAAAGCTGTCACTGGTCACTTCTTTTCCTGTTTCCAGCTTTCCATCAATCTCTTTCGATGCTTTTGCTTTGATCTTATAAAGCTTGTCCTTCGTCAGCCCTGAATACAGTGCACTCTGCCAGTTGGAATCTTTGCTGTAATACTTATTCGCCTCCGGGAACTGCTTATTGTATTCAGTACTGTCTGGATAGGAATACAATGGTTTTGCATCTGTTTCGTGATGTTCTTCATTTTCCTCATCTGGAAGCAGATAATATTCTACTGTAGATTTGCTCTTTGCAATTCCGTCTGCAAATACGGCATCAAACTTCAGCTTTCCATTTGTATTCTTTTCTGTCATCGGGCGAAGCAGGATCGTTGTTTCATCCAGTGACATATCTCGCAGATATGGATCTTCAGCCGGTGACCACTGGATGCTGAGTTTCGGTCCATAAACGGATGCCCTGTTATTCAGTACCTCACACTGCATAGAAGCTCCAAGGTTATTTGCCTCGGCAATGGCTACCAGTGCAAATCCGTTATTCGCATGAGTTCCCTGCACCCAGTCATTGACCAGATCTTTGACGTCATAATTGATATAGCTGTTCCTGCTGGTACTTGCATTCTGTACATCCTGAAACGTAAGATTTACTGGTTTTGTTTTCCATGTGATGGAGGTGTTCCACGACTGATCTACACGATAAAGTCCAAACTGGGATGCACCACCACTGTATGCAGTTTTCTGACTGACTGCAAATGTTGCACTGTCAATTTTGGAATCTTTCGGAATCTGACTAAAATTTGAATTTACTTTGATATAAGTCCGGCAGTTCTGGTGTGCAGTACCAAATCCTGCAAGGTTCCCAGACTTAATACCATCATCAAATCCGACATACGGATAATTGTTGTCACCAATCTGACTGGTAGGACTTCCCTCTTCCACACCGATCATGTTAAAGGAACTCTTCTGAATCTCTACTGGTGTCGGATCGATCCTGACCGGATACTGACGATCTTCTGCAGAAAGCCAGTCCATGTCTGGTTTTACGGTCAGGATTGTTTTTCCCTCTTCTTCCCGAAGTTCCAGTGTGATCAGGAAACTGATCTCCCCGGCAGCGTCTTCCATTGATGGAGTCTCCAGAAGATACTTTGCATCTTTGATTGTCTTCCCTTCCGGATAGATATAGACCTGATTGTCTTTTACTTCTGCCTGATACCCCGGAATCTGCAGCTCGTATTCATAGACTTCCCTGTCTGTTGGCTGCTGAAGCACGATATCTTCTTTAATACTGGAATCCAGTACTGTATACTGAACATCTGCACCTTCGTAAACTTCATTATAAAGGATCGCATTGTCTTTAATAACGGAATGTGTATAATCTCCATCTACCGGAATGATCCCGATTCTGGTCTTTCCATTTTCAATCGTTACACCATTCTCTTCTGACATCTGTTCCGGAAGAAGGATAGCATAATCGTTTGCCTTGTTCTGATAAACTTCTGTTTTCTCTTCCTTTTCTTCAGTTGCCACTACACTGCTGGCTTCCTGTGCTTCTTCGGATGCCGGAGTATCTGCTTCTTCTGGTTTTACAAGTGTATTATCAACCAGCTCGGTATCTCCATCCTCATTCTTATAAGTTCCGACATAACCTCCATAAACGGTTGTATACTGCTTGTCCCCTGTCTTATAAGTCTTGGAAATGGCATCATAATCAATCAGTTCACCTTCCGGTTCTTCTGGAATCGGATAGTAATCCTGTGGTTCTTTCAACTCCACTTCTTTTTCCTGCGGATTTTCTTCTGTTTCTTCCGCTGG
>OGOH01001477.1_pt1 | contig 16541 bp, 17 predicted proteins | sample 1552571 | NCBI WGS metagenome assembly OGOH01 (sample SAMEA2580170, study PRJEB22360) | human gut metagenome | biome: human gut; feature: human-associated habitat; material: faeces | place: Denmark | collected 2008/2010
ATATGTCAATTTTAAAACGATTTAGCGATATAATGTCATCAAATATTAATGCACTATTAGATAAGGCAGAAGATCCTGTTAAAATGATAGATCAATTAATGAGAAATTTAAATGATGATTTAAACAAGGTAAAAGCTGAAACTGCATCAGTAATGGCTGAAGAAACAAGGGCAAAAAGAGAATATGATGAATGTGAAAGTGAAGTAAATAAAATGCTTTCTTATGCAAAAAAGCTGTAGATGCAGGAAATGATGATGATGCAAGAGTATTTTTAACTAAAAAAGCATCATTAACAGAAAAATTAAATGTACTTAATACTAAATATGAAGCAACTCATAATAATTCTGTTAAAATGAAAGAGATGTATAATAAGCTAACAAATGAAATTGAAGAACTTAATGAAAGAAAAGGTACAATTAAAGCAAAAGTTGCAACAGCAAAGATGCAAGAAAGAATTAATAAAATGGGTTCATCTATAAGTAATTCAAAATCAAGTTTAGATTCATTTAGCAGAATGGAGGAAAAAGCTAATAAAATGTTAGATGAAGCTAATGCAATGGCTGAATTAAATAGTATGCTAAGTGATGAAATTGATAATTTAATGAATAAATATAATACAACTAATAACAGTCAAATTGAAGATGAATTAGCAACTTTAAAAGGAAATAATATTATTAGTGATAAATCTGAAATAGATAATGAATTAGCAAAACTTAAAGAAGAAAAGTAACGGGAGTATATTTAAAATAAACCGTATAGGAGGCAATAGTATGGGGTTGTTTGGTAATCAACTGTTAGATGTAATAGAATGGAATGAAACAAGAAATGATGTTTTATTTTGGAAGTGGAAAAATAGTGAGATTAAAAAGAATAGTAGATTAATAATAAGACCAGGTCAAGATGCTATATTTATGCATAATGGTAAGGTTGAAGGTATATTTACTGAAGAGGGAAATTATGAAATAGAAACTCAAATAATACCTTTTTTATCAACATTAAAAGGATTGACATTTTGGCTGGGCTTATTCATAATTAATTTATATATTTAATTTGGAGGTAGATAGCGTGAAGTGTCCATTTTGTGGTAAAGATAACACTAAGGTAATTGATTCAAGACCGACTGATGACAGCTCAATAAGAAGACGTCGTCAGTGTGACGAGTGTGGTAAGCGTTTTACCACATATGAAAAGATTGAATCTATGCCTCTTATTGTGATTAAGAAGGATAATAACAGAGAACCATATGACAGAGAGAAGATAACTGCGGGTATTGTCAGATCGTGCCATAAAAGGCCTGTATCTATCTCACAGATTAATAATATGGTTGATGAGATTGAGACGCAGATATTTAATATTGGAGAGAAAGAAATCTCAACTAAAACTATTGGTGAGATTGTAATGAGCAAGCTTAAGGCAGTTGATGAGGTTGCCTATGTAAGATTTGCATCTGTTTACAGAGAATTTAAGGATGTTGATTCATTTATGGAAGAGATTAAGAAAATCCTTAAATAATATATATCAGTAATTAAGAAAGGCAGCATTTTTGTTATGTTTAAGAGGTTTTATCCTGATATATATATTGATTCAGCTTACGACATAGATTATGAAGGACTGTATAATAAGGGCTACAGAGGTATTATATTTGATATTGATAATACTCTTGTGGAACATGGTGCACCGGTTACGAAGAAGTGCAGTGATTTATTTGACAGTTTAAGAGCGATAGGGTTTGATACATGCATTATATCGAATAACAAAGAACCGCGTGTAAAGCCGCTTGCTGATGCATGTGGTTCAAGATATGTAAGTAAGGCAGCAAAACCATCGCCGGTCAATTATATTAAGGCAATGGATATTATGGGAACAGACAGGAATAACACATTCTTTGTTGGTGACCAGCTTTTTACAGATGTGTGGGGCGCTAACAGGGCAGGTATTATGTCTGTGCTTGTAAAGCCTATTGATAAGCATGAAGAAATTCAGATAATTCTTAAGAGAAGACTGGAATGGATTGTATTATTTTTCTATAAAAGAAGAAAGCATTAATTGCTTAAAGGAGCTTAGATTATGGACATCAAAGGAACAACAAGAGTATGCGGACTTATTGGTAATCCGGTAGGACATTCTGTTTCACCGGCAATTCATAATAATCTTGCACAGCTGACAGGAAAAGATATGGTTTATACAACATTTAAAGTGGAAAAAGGAGATGTGGCATCTGCTGTAAGAGGTGCTTACAGTCTCAATATACTGGGACTTAATGTCACAGTTCCACACAAGTCAGAGGTTATTGATTCTCTTGTAGATATAGATCCGCTTGCCAAGGCTATAGGAGCTGTTAATACTCTTGTAAGGGTTGATGGAGGATTCAAAGGATACAACACTGATATTCTTGGACTTGCGAGAGAACTTGAAGATGAAGGAATTGAACTGGCTGATTCTAAGGTTATTATTCTGGGAGCAGGAGGCGCAGCAAGAGCTATTACTTTTCTTTGCTCAAGCAAGGGGGCAAAGAAAATTTATCTGTTGAACAGATCTGTAGATAAGGCACAGGATATAGCACATGCTGTAAATACACATTTTCACAATGAAAAAGTAATTCCTATGAATATTGCTGATTATGCGGATATTCCAGGAGATGATTATATTGTTATCCAGACAACAAGCGTTGGACTTCACCCGAATGATACTGCAGTTGTTATTGATGATGAAGCATTTTATAAAAAGGCGGCAGTTGGTGTTGATATCATATATAATCCGGGAGAGACTATGTTTATGAAGCTTATTAAGGCACAGGGGAAAAAGGCTTATAATGGACTTAAGATGCTTCTGTATCAGGGAGTAAGTGCTTACGAGCTCTGGAATGACTGTAAGATTACTAAGGAAGAGGCTGATGAGGTGTATAAGTGTCTTCAGAAGGAGCTTGGGATTAATGAATAGAAAGAAAAATATTATCCTTATTGGTTTTATGGGAAGCGGTAAGACTACATTTGGCAGATGGATATCTACGTCCCATTCAATGAAGTTCATTGATACTGATGAGTACATAGAAAAAAAATACAATAAGCTTATTAAGGATATATTTAGAGAGTCGGGAGAAGAAGCTTTCAGAAATATGGAGACACAGGCAGTCAGAGAACTTGCTGATTCATGTGATAACTGTGTTATATCTGTTGGAGGAGGGCTGCCGGTAAGAGATATTAACCGCAGGCTTCTTAAAGAGCTTGGAATTGTCGTATATCTTAAGACCGAGGTTGATGAACTTGTAAAAAGACTGTCTAAGGACACAAGCAGACCGCTTCTTGCAGGAGGTAATTTAAGAGAAAAGATTGAAAGTCTTATGACCGCAAGGGAGGCGCTTTATAAGGACGCTGCTGATGTTATAGTTAAGACTGATGGAAGAAGATTTGAAGACATGTATGCTGATATAGTTTCAGCTGTTAATATAGGCATAATGGAGGATTGATATGAAGATACTTGTAATGAACGGACCTAACATTAATTTTCTTGGAATAAGAGAGAAAGGTATATATGGAGAGCAGAATTATGAAGCTCTTGTTTCAATGATTGAGAAGAAGGCAGAGGAGCTTGGAGTTGATGTTGAAGTGTTCCAGAGCAATCATGAAGGTGCTATAATTGATAAGATTCAGGAAGCATATTATAATGATGTTGATGGAATAGTTATTAATCCGGGAGCGTTTACTCATTACAGCTATGCAGTAAGAGATGCTCTTGCATCTGTGGCAGCAATTCCTAAGATAGAGGTTCATATATCTAATGTACATACAAGAGAAGAGTTCAGACATACATCAGTGACAGTTCCTGTGTGCAACGGACAGGTTGTTGGACTTGGACTTAAGGGATATTTATATGCCATGGAAGCAGTTGTTGACCTTGCTATGAAAAAGTAGTTGCCAAATGTTTATATTTATTATACAATATTAGAAGTCATTTGATTATTTAGGAGGTATACCAAAGAATGGTAGATGCAGGTAGTTTTAAGAACGGTATTACAATTCAGTATGAGAACGGAATTTGGCAGGTAATCGAATTCCAGCATGTTAAGCCTGGTAAGGGATCACCTTTCGTTAGAGCTAAGTTAAAGAATATTATTTCTGGTGGTGTTATAGAGAATTCTTTCAGACCAACTGAGAAGTTTGATCTTGCACACATCGACAGATCAGAATATCAGTATTTATATGCTGATGGAGATCTTTACAACTTTATGAATACAGAGACATATGACCAGATCGCATTAAGTGCTGATCAGGTTGGTGATTCTCTTAAGTTCGTTAAAGAGAATGAGATGGTTAAGCTTTGTTCACATGATGGTAATGTATTTGCTATTGAGCCACCTATTTCAGTTGAGCTTGAAGTAACAGATACAGAGCCTGGTATCAAGGGTAACACAGCAACAGGTGCTACTAAGCCAGCTATCGTAGAGACAGGAGCTAAGATTATGGTTCCATTATTCGTTAATCAGGGCGATAAGATTAAGATTGATACTCGTACAGGTGAGTATACATCAAGAGCATAATTTTTATGTATTATTAAGGGCTGTCATGCATATGCATGACAGCCCTTTTTGCGCGAGTAGCGATGAGAATAGCTGCAGAATTTATAATCATGCTTGCATGAATTATAAATTGGGCGGATATTCGAGGAGCACCGCGACAATGCCAGACTTTAGTCTGGCATATGCGCTACTCGCGCGAGTAGCGATGAGAATAGTTCTAGAATTATCCCCTTGCCTGGAATGTTGTACAGACTGTATCGTCCTCTGTTACAGCTTTTATACCTGATATGTCTACATGGTCAGCATCACATTTTTTATTAGTGTTATATATGCAGTTGGTTGCTTCACATGAGATGGATAAAGAATCTTTAGGAAGATGGCACATATTAGTTGCACCTGGTTTCTGATGTTCATAGTCGCTGCAGCATGTTTCACCACATTGGCATGCCGAGCTTCCTTCTACACAGATTGAATTAAGACAGCACTGATTGTCACAGTTATGCATGCAAGATGCAGCATTACAGTTAAGATTACCCATAATATTTCTCCTTTCAAAAAACAAATATGACCGCTATTGTTTTTGAAACATAGCGGCCATATTATTGTACCCTTAATATTATTCTTTATTCAGAGGGCTATTTAATGAAAGAAAATGTAAAACGTTTTGTTCTGACATTGAAATATCTGAAAGAAACCTTAGCAATAATCTTATCCTTTGATACGAATGTGTTGGTCCAGTATCTTGAATCCTTGGAATTATTTCTGTTATCGCCAAGCATAAAATATGAATCAGCAGGTACAACATAGGTTAACTCTTCACCATCATTGTTCATTGGCTCCCGAAGATAATTCTCTTCAAGCTGTTCACCATTGACATATACATGTCCGTTGGAAATCTGAATGACATCACCAGGAATACCGATAACTCTTTTTACAAAATTCTGTGATTCATCATCAGGATATTTGAAGATTACAATATCACCACGTTCTGGTTCATGAAACAGATAAGCAAGTCTGAAACCTATTAGTCTGTCTCCGGTAAGAATGGTGTTTTCCATTGAACCAGACGGAACCTGAGCGTTTACAATTATAAATCTGGTAAAAAGAAATGCTACAATAACAGCAACGGCAAGGATTTTGATATAACTTAATATTTCCTGTCCAATAGTTTCCTGCTTTTCTTTATGATGATGTGGAGCAACAGGCTCATCGCTGTAACGAGGAATATCATAAATGTTATCATCATCATCATCTTCATCAAAAGAAAAATCATCATCTAAAAATTCGATACCATCATCGTATTTTGCTTTAGTATCATCGTCATAATTGTCATAGTTAAAATTAGTCATGTTATATATTTCCTTATTGTTATATAAGACAATGATAGTTTAAATGGCGTTATTTTGCAAGTAATTCCATGATTTTATTGCTTCTTGCAATAAATCCAGTCATCTGTTCAGGAGAGAGTGGTGCATGACTAAGCATAGCAAGGTCATAGAGCTGTTCGCATATAATCTTAGTATTTTCACCGTCTGCATGTTCTGCAACATATTTAACAAGGTCATTGTTAGCATTAAGTACAAGAGTCTTCCCCTCAGCACCAAACATATTAGGATCCATGCCTGACATACCATACATCTTCATCATATCCTGCATACGTCTGCTTTCTTCTGAAAGAGTAATCATTGAAGATATAGATGCATCCTTTAATTTCTCTACACTAACAGTTAAATTCTCATTGCCAAGAGCATCCTTGAAAGTCTTAGAGAGCTTTTCAGTCATGTCCTTCAACTCGTCTTTAGAAGTCTCCTCCTTAAAGCTGTCTGAAAGATCTGCATCGATACGCTTGAACTTGAGATTCTCATTCTTAGATTCCATGTTGGTGATGAATGGCTGGTCAATGTTATGAGTAAGAATTACAGCATCAATTCCTTCGTTCTTAAACATGTTAATATACTGACTCTGTTCAATTTCATCTGTTACATAGAATACAGTGTTTTCATGTTTCTCTTTATTCTCTTCGAGACATTCCTTAAGTGTTAAATATTTGCCGTCAAGGTTCTTGAATATGATGTAATCATTCATCTTCTCAGCAAATTTTTCATCCTTTAAGCAGCCGAATTTAATAAATGGGTTGATGTCATCCCAGTATTTTTCATAGTTTTCTTTATCTGTTTTACACATTCCTGAAAGCTTGTCGGCAACCTTTTTAGTGATGTAATCAGATATCTTCTTAACAAATCCATCGTTCTGAAGTGCTGAACGTGATACATTAAGTGGAAGGTCTGGGCAGTCAATAACACCTTTAAGAAGAAGTAAAAATTCTGGAATAACTTCTTTGATGTTATCTGCTACGAATACCTGATTGTTATAAAGCTTTATAGTACCTTCAATAGATTCATACTCTGTATTAATCTTAGGGAAGTAGAGAATACCCTTAAGATTGAATGGATAATCCATGTTAAGGTGAATCCAGAATAATGGTTCTTTATAATCGTGGAATACCTTGCGGTAGAATTCCTTGTAATCTTCATCTGAACATTCATTAGGATGCTTTGTCCAGAGTGGATGGATATCGTTGATTGCAACTGGTCTTTTTACAATCTTAGCCATCTTTTTGGCTGGAACTTTCTCAACAGTTTCCTTAGTTCCATCTTCTTTCTCAACTTCTTCTGTAACAGCGTCCTTTATAAATGTATCAAGAACTGTATCTTTTTCTGTAACTTCTTCCTCAGGAATCTCCTCAGTCTGTTCACCCGCATCTTCGTTAGTTACAAAGATTGGAACCGGCATGAAAGAGCAGTACTTATCAAGAACTTCTTTAGCCTTATATTCGTTGGCAAATTCATAGCTGTCCTCATTGAGGTAAAGAGTAATCTCAGTACCAGGAGTTGTTTTGGTTCCCTCACTTATATCATATTCAGTTCCTCCGTCACATGACCAGTGAACTGATTCTGCTCCGTCCTTAAATGAAAGAGTATCAATAGTAACCTGGTCAGCAACCATAAATGCTGAGTAGAAACCTAAACCAAAATGTCCGATAATCTGGTCATCGTTAGCCTTATCCTTATACTTCTCAAGGAATGCTTCAGCACCTGAAAAAGCAATCTGGTTGATATACTCATCAACCTCTTCCTTAGTCATACCGATACCGTTATCAATGATCTTGATTGTCTTATCTTTTGCAGAAAGCTTAATTTCAACCTTATATTCAATATCATCAGGAGCTTCATACTCCCCAATCATTGAAAGCTTCTTGAGCTTAGTGATAGCATCACATGCATTAGAAACTAACTCTCTATAGAAGATATCATGGTCAGAATACATCCATTTCTTGATGATAGGGAAAATATTCTGACTGTTAATAGATAAATTACCATGTTCTTTTGACATAATATTTCACTCTCCAATCTGTATAGTATTAAACTAAATGTTAATTTAATACACAAGAAAACATAAGTCAAGCAAAAATTAGCACTCCTTAAACAAGAGTGCTAACAAAAAACCGCCTGTGCGTGTAAACAGGCGGTTTTGCAACATTTATTAAATAATTCTAAATTATTCCTCATAGGAAATATCAGCATCTGACAGGAAGTTAATAATATATCGTTCAAATGCTTCATCAAGTGAACGGTCGAGAGTGAAAGTACTAAGCGAAGATGCTGTTGTCATGGTTACTGAACCATCCTGATAGCGTACATTAAGAAATAACCCGTTGACACAGTCGGGGTCAAAGTTAAGGTCAGTATCAAGTATCAGCTTTGCAACAACTGCTTCAGGCAGTACAAATGTTATCTTTAAAAGTTCAGGAACTTTCCTGCCCTTAATTATGCTGAATGCGAAAGGCTTAATGTTCTTCCATGATGTATATCTTGCAGAAGGCATGGAATTAAGCTCATCTTCATTATAAAAGTCAGTGTTGAGCTTTCCATCTATTGTATAACTGCAGCCTGTGCATATATAGGCTTCTGAAAGACACATACCATCAAATGTATCGCTTATCAGAAGTTTATTCATAAATTGCTTTAAATCCTTAATTGTAAGAGAGAGCATAAATCCTCCTTGTTTTGCGAAGCAAAATGCGACTGCCCATGCAGGAGCAGAGGATTTAGCCTCCTTGTTTTGCGAAGCAAAATGCGACTGTCCTTACACGGAGCAAAGCCCAGCAAGCTGTGCAGGATTTAGCCTCCTTGTTTTGCGAAGCAATTTTATGATTAGTATGAATGGATTGTTTCATAATTATTCAATGCGTTCCATTTAGTTTGATTATCAAAATACTATTGACATTCTTTTTCATTTCGTCTATTGTTTATAATAGTTTGATTTTCAAAGCATTTTAACAAAATAAATTTTCTGGCTAAACTATTTCATTGTTCAGAACGGATTTCACAATGTTTGAAGTCAAAAATAATATTTTTGAAATGGAGATTATGATGAGTGTACGAATTATAATAGACTCTGCCTCTGATCTGACAAAGGAACAGGCAGATAAATTAGGACTTGATTTTTTACCTTTGAAAACAATTTTTGGTACGGAAGAATATCTGGATGGCATCACATTAAGCCACCAGCAATTTTATGAAAAACTGATCGAGAGTGACTGTATGCCGACCACAAGCCAGATTCCGCCACATGATTTCGAGCAGCTTTATGCAGATGTGAAAGAAAAAAAAGACACAGCAGTTGTCATCACACTTTCCTCCAGGCTTTCCGGTACTTTTCAGAGTGCTAATATTGCATTGGATGGTTATGAAGATTGTATTACGATCGTTGACAGCGAAAATGTATGTCTTGGCGAACAGATTCTTGTGATGTATGCCTGCCGTCTCAGAGATGCCGGTGTTTCTGCCTCTGAAATTGCAAAAGCTCTGGATCAGAAAAAGAAAGATGTCCGCGTTCTGGCGTTATTAGATACCTTAGAATATTTAAAACGCGGCGGACGCATTTCCAAGACTGCCGCTCTCGCCGGAAATCTGCTTTCCATTAAGCCGGTGATCACAATTGCCGACGGAGAGGTTGCAGTTCTTGGAAAAGCTCGCGGCTCAAAAAACGGTTGCAATATGCTCCGGGAGGAAATTGCAAAATGCAATGGTATTGATTTCTCCATGCCGCTTTGTCTCGGTTATACCGGATTAGAAGATTCCCTTCTGCAAAAATACATAGAAGATAACACCGATCTCTGGAAATCTTATGTGGAAGAACTGCCTATCAGTTCCATTGGAAGCACAATCGGAACCCATACCGGTCCCGGCGGAATCTGCGTTGCATTTTTCAGTAAGACAAACTCCTGACCGGAGTTTGTCCTGCGTCATCTTACTCCAATGCCCCTTTTACTTTTTTATGGGAAATAGAACGTTCCTCCCGATTGGCAAGTGCCTTTACCCTGCCTTCTAACAGAAGTTCCCTTCCTTTTTCATTTCTTGTATACACACAGTCATAGCCTCCAATATACGGATGCATGCATTTTGCGAAACATTCCGCATCCTCCTTCTTTTTCGAAAAGCAATTTGGAATGGCATAGAAACCGTTCAGTCCTTTCCGCCCCTTCTTTTTCACAAGTATGTAACGCTGGTTGTCGATCACATCAAAAAACTCATTGACACACTGCGCAAACAACGCTTTATCCCTGCCGCTTCCACCGGACAGATAAATGATATGGTTATCCGGTCCCGGCGATTCTGCCACTACTTTGCAATGTGTTTCTTCCAAAAGCTGCTGCTCCTCCAACGCTTTACGGATTCCATTTCCAAATGCCTTTAATCTTTTTAACGGACTGCCCAGCATGAAAATTTTCGGAAAACGTATCATGATTCCAGTCAGTCCGACAACAATGAAGAAATAGCAGATTCCGGCTAAATGTCCATTTCGGGACGCTCCCGCCACGACACCAGCCCCGATTGCCCCGATCAGGAATAAAATTGCTGACAGGATCATTGTGAGAATCGCATCCCAGAAAACAACACTCGTCACAAACTTGTCTTTCACCTCTGTCTCATCCACAATATCCATTTTGTCATAGATTGCAAGCGCACTGTCCCAACGTTTTTTTAGCGTATCGCGCTGTCCCGACATTTTCAGCATTTGTCTGTTAATCCTGTCAATATTTGTTTTATTAAATGGAGTTTTAATAATTGACAGCCGCTTTATTCCATTTTCGATCGTATTTTCCGTGTAATGCAGACCTAGAAAATGTTCCATCCTTCGTTCCAGCATACTGTAATCTTCGCTGATCTGATTGTCGTCTGCCTTCAGCACCTCATCCCACGGTCTCAGGCATACTAAATGCCAGATGTTACTTGTTTTTTCCGGCTGTTCCTTCATCACACGGATAGCGCGCCCACGCATCTGATTACTTAACATAAATGAACCGACAAAGCTTGCAAGGATCAGGGAATTGATGCAAGGAGAATCCCATCCCTCCCCAAGCAGCGATTTTGTGCCAACCAGCACCTGCATATAGCCTTTTGAGAAGACATTGGTTACCGCCCCTGTCAGAAAATGTGCATTTCCAACAGCCGTCACCTTAAGATAATCTGTCTCAGGAAGATTTCCGATCCTGCTGAATGTGACTTTTCCACTCGTTCCGATCTCCTGCTCTAACGCCTCTTTTGCCTCCGCCGGAATGATCACGATCGTCCCGCAAAGCACTCCAAAACGAATTTGTTTGTTTTTCTTTTCATTTTCACGCCGGAGCATTTCAAAAAACGGAAGCACTCCAAGCGAATTTACGTCATATTCTGTATTTCCAATTGCTTTTTCATATTCTTTCCGGATGTAATCCGTCAAAACAAGCAGCCTTAAATTCTGACCGGATGTCTCATACTCATGGAACACAATGTCCCGTATGCTGTTGCATTTTCCAAGAGAATTTGTGAGCATTTTTTCCACTGCCGCACTTTTCGTCATGACGACTTTTTTCTTCTCTATCAGACCGCTGGATTTTAAATCTGCAATTAACAATTCACGATATGTCTTGTCACACATATATGAATCCACATCATCATACAAAAATCCCTGTAGCAGACGTTCCATCCACTGTACATTCATGGAAGGTAATTTTTTTGCCCCGAGCAGCCTCTGAAGCCTGGACGGAAATGCAACATTTTTGCTCTGTAAATAAATCAACAGCGATGCCAGATATGCAGGATTATCCAGCAGCAGGTCATCCGATAGCTGTCCACTCAGCCCCTTATGGCTTCTCACATATGTGAAAAACTGTGTATCCTGCATAAGCTTCTCTGTCATTGCTTTGCTGCGTTCCTGGAAACGTCTGACTTCCTGTTCTTCCTCTTTTGTCGGATAATTGAAGTAAACATAATCCTGATGCGGACAGAGACTTCCCTCTTTTACAAGTTCCGGTATCGTGATCTCCTCATCGATCTCTCCACACATATTCATGTACCGCGTCCACATAGCCGGTGTGGAATCATACGGCGGTGTTGCTGTCAGCGCTATGATTTTAAGGTTATACACCTGTTTTTTGAAATCTTCTAATGCTTTCCACCATTCACTTCGCAGATGGTGGCATTCATCCAGACAGAGCACTTCGATCCCTGCCTCTTTCATCGCCGCAACCAGATCAAAACCGCTGTAATCTACTTCCTCTGTCTCGTTTTCTGTCAGGCACTCGTCTGTGCCTGTGCCACTCTCCTCACCTGCATCTTCCTGCATTCCCTGAAATCTTGTCATGGCACTGTGCAATGCCTGATAAGTTGCAACCGTGATTGCCTTTGGCTGTTTTAAATTCTGTGAAAGAAAATCTTCCCCCTGCACGCCCTCACATAAAAAAGCTTCCTCAATCCTTGCGATCCACTGCTCCCGGATCGTAATGGACGGAGCTAAAATCAGTGCTTTTCCATTCATCCTGCGGATCAGTTCAATTCCCAATGTCGTTTTCCCGGAACCAGGTGCTGCTACAATATGTATTTTTCCATCTGCCATGTACCTGTCTGCATGTTCTAAAACTCTTGCCTGATAATTCCGCCATGTTCCCTTAAATTCCAAAATTCCTTCGTAATTCATAACTTCTCCTTGCCGTTATTGTGCTATTTAGGCGATCACCTGCGCAATTCTGTCCAGTCTCGCATAAAATTGCGGATAAAAATCCTGCTCCGTGTCATACGGATTTATGTAAAAAGTATTCAGCAAAAACATCGTGATCGTCTTTTTCTGGTTTTCATCTGACATTTCCCCTAAAATACATTCGATTTTCTTTCGAAATGCATGCCAGTCGATCAGATATTGCTGATTTTTCTTAAGTTCCGGTGTATCCAGCCACTTGCAAACCTTCACCTTACTGCGGTTCTCTTTGACACAGCCCTCCACCTGTAAAAAATAGTCCAGCCTGTTCTCCTCATAGATCCGCCCCAATGGAAAAACACGGCAGATTCCCGGCCGAAAGCTGTGAATACTGCATCTTTTCTCTTTTAAAAACGGACAGACATCTTTGTCTGTCATTTTCAGATTCGGCAATATCATGCCATCTGCCACATGCAGTTCTATCTGCTCCTTTAATAAGTTTTCAAACGTTGTATTCAGATTTTTCGTCAGTTCATAAATATCTAATGGATCAAGGATGATCGACTCCCCCATATCCTCACAGCACGAAGAACAGCCTGCACAATCGTTGCAGGCTGCCCGTACCATATCATTTAATCCATATCTTTTTCCGTCTGAAATTTCTTCCAAGTTCTTATTCATTTGTTAAACCTCGATATAATATTTGTATTTTTATCCTTGCCAGCTGTCCGACGCCATGCGGTCTGCAAGCTGGCTTAATTCGTTGGGATATTTCATAAGCTCACGTTCGGAATTCAGCCGATGCCGCTGTTCGGCATTTTTCTTTCCTGCGATTCCATATTCCAGGGCATTCTCCAAAGCCTGATACTCCCTCTGCGCTTCCCTGTTCAAAGTCTTATGAACGCCGGAAACCTGTCGGTTCGTTCCATAGCGGTAGCCATTTCCTCCATGCGCACTCTCATACTGTCCATTCTCATAAACGTATTCATCGTTCGTGTCATTTTTGTATACAGTCTCTTTTTTATCCGTTGGCGCACCATTGTACGCACTGTTATTTTTTTGTTTTTTACCCATTTTGCTTTTTTCTGGCAAAAATAATTATATCACAATTTAATAATTATTTTTATACCATTTCCCTCCTGTTTATTCAGATAGTATTGCACATCTGTTTTCACAGTTAGGGTATCACGTACAAGCATTTTTATTCACAAGCTGCAATGATCGCGTATTCCATTATTATAATCTGCATTTTGATATTGCATAGTCAATTTTTCATCTAATCTTTGTCTGCTTCACGATACACGCAAAATATCCACTGTGTGGGCACTTGCCCCCATCAAGTCCATGCGCTCTGCGACAGACATCTGGTATCTGACGAACAGCTCAAATGTTTCTTCGTCCATCTCCTTTAAGACCGGACGCATATAATTTGCCGCGCCGTCAGGTGCTATGATTTTTTCACGCTGTAAGGAAACTGCCTTGTTTATTTTTTCAATGTCCGGTAATGTGACATATTCATACAGATCTTTCTCTTTTGACACACAGTGAAAATCTTCTGTCAGCCTGCCATCTCCGAGACACTCTTTTACCATATTTTCCTTAAATCCATACATCAAAACACCATAATCGTTCATCAGATATGCCACAAAAATAAGACCGTTCTTTTTTGTCACACGCTTCGCTTCGCACAACGCTTTTACCTTATCCTCAAATGTATACAGATGATACATCGGTCCTAAAAGCAGTGTCATATCAAATGTTTCATCTGCAAACCGTGACAGTTTCAATGCGTTTCCCTGATATGCCTTCACGCTGCTGCCCTTGGATTTTAAAATTCCAAGATTATACTTCACGAGTTCCACCGCTGTGACATCATAGCCTTCGTTTGCCAGTGCGACCGAATACCGCCCTGTTCCGGCGCCCACATCAAGGATTTTCGGTTGCTCCATTTCCTTTAAATAGCGATGGATGTATTCCATGGTAATGCGGTATTCCACCTGTCCATGGCGGCGTCCGAGCCTTTTTTCTTCATTAAATTTATTATAATGCTTTTCTAATTCTGTTAATTCTTTTGCCATATCTGTTTCCTTTATTAAAGCAGAGATCAAACATTACAGAAATAAATCGCTTTTATTCCACGCTTCATGCCCTGATCCGCCATTTTTCAAATCTATTATGCAGACAATAGATTTACCCGCATCTGCTCTATTTTTATGCCTTGTAACCATTATATACAACTACCGATTTTCTGACAAGCAAGATTGTTACTGTTCACTCAGCAGTAAAACACTTGCTGCTTTGCTGCATAAGAAAGTAATTCAAGAGTGAGCAGTAACGAAAGATTCCAGCCACATATTAAAAAAACGCAGTCTTTTCTGATTACATAAAACATGTTATAATGTGCAGTTGTGAATGCGTATGACTACCTGTGCTTTTATCTGTAAATATTATTTATTTTTTCATAAATGGAGAAAAAAATGAAGCTGTTAAAAAAACAACTTGTAAAAAGAAACTATCACAAAGAGACCTTAAAAATCACCATTGATATGGCATGGCCAGCCATTGTCGAATCCTTTTTCGTGGCTTTTGCCGGACTGATTGACTCCTTAATGGTCAGCTCGCTCGGCTCCTATGCCGTGGCGGCAGTTGGGCTTACCACACAGCCAAAACTGTTAGGACTTGCCCTGTTTTTTGCCTTAAATGTTGCAATCTCAGCCTTAGTTGCCCGGAGAAGGGGTGAAAAGAAGCTGGACTCTGCGAATGAGATCCTGCTTACCGCTATCTTTTTTATCGTGATCGCAGCTATCATCTCAAGTATTGCATTCGTGTTTTTTGCCAGTGCAATCATCGGCTTTTGCGGTTCTACGGCAGACACACATAATGATGCTGTGGTATATTTCCGCATTATTATGGGCGGTATGATCTTCAACTGCATCCAGATGGGAATTAACGCGGCACAGCGCGGTGCCGGGAACACAAAGATCACCATGCGTACCAACGTGACCTCCAACACAATCAATATCCTTTTAAATTATCTGCTGATCAACGGACGCTTTGGTTTTCCTGCCCTTGGCATCCGCGGTGCCGCACTCGCAACTATATCCGGGACCGTAGTTGCCTGCATTATGAGTGTTGCTTCCATTTTCAAAAAAGAGAGTTTTTTGAGTATTCCATATATATTAGAGCAGCATATCCGCCCGACTTTGTCTGCTTTTCTCAATCTGATCAAAGTTGCTTACAGTGTCTTTTTCGAACAGGTATTAATGCGGATCGGTTTTATGTTAACCGCTATTATGGCTGCCGATCAGGGGACGGATGCTATGGCGGCGCATCAGGTCGGTATGAACATTATGGCACTCTCCTTTGCGTTTGGCGACGGTCTGCAGGCAACGGCAGTTGCTCTGATCGGACGAAGCTTAGGTGCCGGCGATCCGGATCTTGCCAAAGAATACGGCCGCACCTGTCGTCTCATCGGTGCTGTCATCGCTGTCTGTCTGGTTGCGATCTACTATTTTGGTGCCAGCGGTCTCTACCATCTGTTTTTCACGGAAGACCACATTGTGGCAATTGGAGTCCAGATTATGCATGTCATAATCTTTGTTGTCATTTTCCAGATCTGCCAGGTCATCTACATGGGATGCCTGCGTGGTGCAGGAGACACGCTTTACACAGCCGTTGCATCCATGATCAGCGTCACTTTCATCCGTACCATCATTTCCTATTTCTGTGGTTATGTCCTCGGCTGGGGGATCATCGGTATCTGGATGGGCGTGCTGGGCGATCAGATTTCCAGATTTATCTTTGCGACCGTGCGCTTCAGGCAGGGCAAGTGGGTGAAGATCAAAATCTGATAACCGGAGTTTAACTAGCGTAGTGTTGCAGATTCTGCGGTTCTTTTATAGGGTGTGAAGGGCAAATATAAGCGCCCTCTCGCAAGTCGTGATTTTATAAGTTTATGAAAAGAAAAACGGTACAGACGAAATATGATGTTCCTGTTCGCCGGGCA
>OGOH01001479.1_pt1 | contig 16509 bp, 7 predicted proteins | sample 1552571 | NCBI WGS metagenome assembly OGOH01 (sample SAMEA2580170, study PRJEB22360) | human gut metagenome | biome: human gut; feature: human-associated habitat; material: faeces | place: Denmark | collected 2008/2010
CCGGAAATGCGTTCCACCGGCGAGGTCATGGGCATCGCGGAGAGCTTCCCGGCGGCCTACATGAAGACCCAGATGGCCATCGACTACGCCCAGCCTCAGGGGGGCATGGCCTTCATCTCCGTGAACGACCAGGACAAGCGCGCCGTGGCCTTCATTGCTCGGGAGCTCGTGCGCCTCGGCTTCTCATTATTGGCCACCGAGGGCACCGCGGCCGTACTGCGCGCATCGGGCGTGCCCTGCGAGGTGACGGGCAAGATCCACGAGGGGGCAAGCTCGGTGGTGGACGCTATTGCTGCCGGCAAGATCTCGCTCATGATCAACACCCCGCTTGGCGTGGCCACCCGCGACGACGGCTACGAGCTGCGCCGCGCCGCCGTGCGCCACGGCATCACCTCCGCTCCCCCGGCATCTATTACTCCCACACCGAGGACAAGGCCGGCGGCATCACCTACGCCACCACCCTGGCCGCCGCCCAAGCCCTCATAGCCGGCATGCAAGCCGCCCGTGCCGGCGAGCTCGACGTCGCCCCCTTGCAGGAGCTGTAGAAAGCCACCTCCTCGTGTCATCCTGAGCGAGGGCTGGAGTCGAAGGATCTCTGTTGGCCGGAAGGCCCTTCGACTCACTTCCCTTGCTCTGGATGACGTGGGACTCTTCTCGCTTTCGGTTTTTAAAAGGCGAAAGGAGTCGTCGAAAGAGATCCCATACGGTGGTCGCACTTATGCTTTTAGCAGTGCGGCCAGTATTTTCTTTGCGGCCCCGCGTGAAAGTTTAGCCTGTCTTGTCTGATTGTAATAGTTTGCGATGCACCCATAGCAACAGGTTTCTTCTCCGCAACCGCAATGGCCGTCAACTACTTTATATGCCTCTTGAGCAAGCTCGACGACTCTATCACTGAGTTGACGCGCATGGCCAGCTCCTCCCGGGACGTCATCGTAAATAAGAAGGGAAATGCCATGTGTCTCGTTTTCGTACATGGTTCCGCCAAGCTCAGTCTCAGGTACTTCGAGAATCTTAGCAGCAGCTGTGAATAAAGCCCACATTACAGCTTCCCAGTCGTCGTTAATAAGGCTGGGTGCATCATCGATATCGAAGACCAGTTCAAGAACATCGCTTACGAAAGATGTACCAAGAGCGTCGTAGCGCATGATTATCGGGGTAATTCCGCTCTTCTTGCACCAGTAGCTGTGCTCAATGCTCTCAGCCCCAATGCCAGCACTGTTGCAGTAGCTGCAGACGTGGAAACCTGCTGATGGGTTGTTTAGAACGCAGAGTTGGCCATTTTCTGCGTATCTTTTCCTCACTGTTCCTCCAGGAAAATTGACGTTTGTGGTAATTGCCTCACTAGGCCAATGCTGGCTGAAGTGAACGGATGTGTGCCCTCGCGATCTTGGCTTTCTGAGGCCGACCCCCTTCTCGCTCTCTTCGCCAACGAAGCCGTATGACGGAATAAGCATCTTTTTGTTAAGCAGGAGTTCATTGTGGCATACAGGACACTCACCTTTATCGCTGTAGTTTTCTATCGGCCAGACGAAAGTTCCGCAAGTGGGGCATTTTCCGTATCGTCGGACTTGAAGCTCTTGGCCTTTGGGCTTCTTGACGCCTACGGATTTCCAAAGGGTTTTACCTGCAACGATTTCTGAGCCAGGCGCATATTCTCTGATAGCTTGGCGCATACCTCTGGAAAGAGATAGCCTGTTCTCTTCAACGGATTGTTGTATTACGGGAAGATGGAGTTCTACGAGGTCGGTCGGAAAACCATATTTTGGAAGGATGCCATTTTCCGCTAGGACAGCAATGGTTTTTTCCTTTTTAAGCGCGTCTCTGGATTTGAATAAGCTTGAGGTCAACCGATCATTGACGTCTATATTCTGCTCAATACCTTCTTGGATTCGTTCAAAGTCAGCATGCTTGAGGCTATGAGCAATCGGTAATCTACCTCCTTCTTTTCCATTGCGCCAATCAAGAGGGTTTACGAGCTTAGCGACCCATTTCCACCTCTCTACTCCGATCTCATTTGCGACTGAAAGATTTTGGGGAATGATTCGTGCGATCTGCGATCGTATGCTATTGGGCCGTGATGCGAGATATGTCTGCAATTCCTTGAGGCCGTTTGGTTCCGCACTGGAGAGATCCATGAAGTCATTGTAGTCGTGGGAAAAATCCTTATTCAAAACCTCATGAGCATAACGGAAAAATTCAGACATAGCGACAGCGAAGACATGGCGTACGGCGATGGCTGCGTTGTCCAGATAGCACATAGGAACTCTTGTTTCACCGGCGATTATCTTTGCAGGATCGTTGAAATGCGCAATGTCGTGAGGACGAAGGCGCGCAAACGTGATTGCGTATCCAGGTTTTCCCGCACGACGTCCAACCCGGCCGGCCCGTTGGGTGTAGTTTGCAGTAGTAGGAGGAATATTTCTCATAAAGACGGCTCGCAAGTCGCCAACGTCCACGCCTAGTTCAAAGGTTGTAGTGCAACTGAGCACATTCACGTTTCCTTTGATGAAGTCGGCTTGGATTTCCCTTGCCCTTTTGGACGACAGCTGTGCTGTGTGTTCCTGAATGTCGAGGGGGAGAGCATCTTCTTGATATACTGCTTTGTAGTAACGATCTTTGTTTCTTGCTTCGGTGAACGTCGTTTTTACCATCGACCCCTCGCATTTCGTCGTGGTGCAGACTCCGTTCGTGTAAAGATGAGTCTCGCATCCGCATGCGTCGCATCGATATATAATATCGTCGTTCGAGTGGGGGCAGATTGTCCAGATATCTTTATTGAGCCTGAATCTTTCCTTGGTTCCAACAAGGTAACCCTCGCCTCTGAAGAATCCATCCAGATATTGTGCCGTAAACAGAAAGATGTCCTGCAATATCTTCAGGGTGCCCTCTTGGGAAAGCGTGATACCATGCACCTTCTTTGCATATTTTCGAACAAATGCGCTGCGTTTGTTCTCGGTTGTGCTTATCGAAGTGCCTGCAAATTGAATGGTATCTTTAGGACTGGTGACGTTGTCTCCCCCTAGGATTACCAGATTGCCGCGTTTTTCATGATTGTTCCTTAGGCTTGACACACCCTCAGGAACCTCAATGGCGTTGCGTTCACGAAGCAGCTCTAGGCATACTTTAGTAAAGAGAATGTAATCTTCGGAAGTGAGCCAATTTAGGCCGTTTCCATTGAGGTAATTGACGCGTCGAGCAATAATTTCCTGCACTTTGGGATTCGAGAAACCTTCATTAAATTCCGTAGGCTCAATTCTTATGATGCCTAAACCTTCGAGGCTGTTGCGGGAGTCCTCGGCAGAGAGCTCATCCAAGACCCAAGCGGTGGCCTGATCTTTTTTGTTGGAATCGAAAAGGTTCGGATACCTTTTATTGGCGGTGCTTGCTATCCAGTTCACAACGGCACTTGGTTTGCAGCCCCCTTCGTCTGAAGATTTCGCTTCTACGGCCTCTCTGATTAGTTGGCGACGAGTGATGTTCCCGTAAGTTCTTTCCATCGCTGGCACAAAGAAAGCCGCATCTTGACGCTTGTCTGAAAAGCAAATGACACTTCCTGCTCTGCGCTCTTCATGAAGGTCGACAAACCAATCGTCATCATCAGTCGCTTCAATATCAAAAGGCGGGATCTCTCTGATGAGGTCGTAGCATACGACGCTACCTGCAGCCTCGGGAGAAACCCTCATTGGTTGAATTGCTATACGGGACTGATATCCGCAATGACGGCAACGAGCCGTCTCTTCGTCTGCCTGTTTGCTCTCTGTCTGATTTAGCGCAATAGGTACACGTTGGGTGTCTTTGTGTTCAAATCGGTGAAGGCCGCCTACGGCCTCGTGATGCAGCGAACCACATATCGGGCAGAGCCACTGAATTTCTTCGTCGGCATCACGTTCGGATTCATTTGCGAGCAAACGATAATAGGCTCTTGGAAGGAATTCGTCATCAGCATCCGTTCCTTCATGGCGAGGATTCAGCCATGCTGATGCAACGTTTTCTGCAGACTTTTCCGTCCCTAATATGTAGGCCTGCCCGCAATGACGACAGACTGATACCTCGTATATGGGCGTGGCATTTTCATCATCATATTTTTCCGCGACGGTTTTGTAAGAGATGAGCTTGCGTGTGTTCAGATTTAGAAATATGCCTTCAGGGGCTCTTAAGAACGAATGGAAACGGCTTGTCAAAATGGGAATATCTTTAGAACGCCGTGCGCAAGAGAGCACCTCGACCATAGATGTTAGAATTTCGGCGTCGCTTTCATCTCCCGGTAGACCAGATATTTCCAATTCTCCGATTTGTCTAATGTCGGTGAGGTCGATGAGGTGTTCGCACTGTCTTATGAGCTTTGAAGCCGACTCTTCTCCGAGTAGTACTTTTCCAAGATCTATGAGTGGATCATCGCCTCTCATCCTAGACAAGATATTCTCGGGTACGCCAGAGGATTTGAGTGTTTCAACGATACCTTGTGCGTCTACGGCGTCAAGATCGAAAAGAAGTTTACGAAGGTCAATCCATGTGGCTAATGGAAGCGCGCCCCACGGTTTTTCGTCCAAAGCATCCTGGGGACGGTCTATTTCCCCCGTCACTATGTCGAGATTGATCTCTTCATTGGAAAATGGTTCACCGAACAAGTCTTGGGCGAAGGAGGCAACCTTCGGCTTTTCTTCAGGTGACCCGATTGTTGCAGAAGTAGCATAACAATGGAGATGCGTAGGTTCGCTCGTTTCCGATTCAATTCGTGCTTTGAGACGGCGCAAGAGATACGCGATCTCGGTCCCAAGAGCTCCAGAGTAGACATGCGCCTCGTCGATCGCGATGTGACGCCAATTCCCTCCAAACGCTTTGCCGAACAGCGGAGCGTCTTCAGGTCGGAGAAGAAGATACTCGAGCATCGAATAATTTGTAAGCAAAATATTCGGCGGCTCTTTTCGTATCTTTTCGCGAGAGATGATCTCGTTAGGAAGTTTTGTTTGGCCAGGGTTTTCTTCTTTCCATTTCGTAAGAGCTTTTGACTCACGCTCTTCTGTGTCCCCGGTGTATCGCCCGAAAGTAATGTCAATACCCTTTAACAAAAGACGTAATCTTTTCAGCTGATCATTTGCCAGAGCATTCATAGGATAAAGAATCATTGCGCGCACGCCGTCGGAAGGGCCCCTTTTCTCGAACTCTTTTAGAATGTCATTGAGGATCGGAAGCAGAAAGCATTCGGTTTTACCCGATCCGGTACCAGTGGATACGACGTAATTGCGACCAGCTACAGCCTTTCTGATGGCTCTTACCTGATGAACGTATAAAGGACGATCGGGGTCGAAATTGTCCGCGTCGCCCCCACCAAGCTTCAACATGCTTTCGCAGAGGACGCCCTCGCCTACTAGTTCTGTCACGGTTTTATCTTTTCGATAGGGTGGAGCCGCTTCCAGAAATGGCCCCTTGGCAAGGTAACCAGGTTTGCGAAGGATTTCCTCAAGTTGACTCTGCAAATCGGCATCAGCGAAATGAATGGTAGTGGCTATGTACTCACGATACGATTCTTCTACCTTGCGCGCCGTTTCGATAGGGTTGAACTCTTCAGTCTGCGTCATGTAGGCCTACCTTTTCAGTGCGAATTCCGTGGCATATTCTCGTTGCGGGTTGCCGAACCAATCGCACGGCGATACCTCTACGATAATAGTTTTTTGCATATCCAAGAGCCTAACCACGCATTCGGGAAGAGCCAATTCCGTTGCTCCTGTTAGCGCAATAGCTTCGGCAATTGGCCTTCTACCCACTTTCTTTTTGAACTGGAAATTTACGTCGCAAGATGCTTTGCCTTCGAAGCGAAGTAGATGCTCTCCAGTACTAGTCACCAAAAGCCTCCAGTCAAGAATGCCGACTCCCTGTACGCAGTCGAGCAAAGAGGCATCGACCCATGCTGGTTTGCGATATCCTTGAGTCACGTCGTCGCCGTATGCCAATGAGAGCTTCAAAGGAAGGCTGGACGGCGAGGAGTTGCTTGACTGTCTAAATGAATCGATATGACCGAATAGATTGAACGTGTGTACACCAGGTTGCTTGAGCTCCTTATAGAAGATGGGTTCCGTATCGAGCATGACCATCGCTGCTCTGTTATACCTCCAACCCTTGGAGACGATCTTGAAATTGGCTGCACTTGGCCCCAGACTAAGAGCGTCCGCTAGGCAAATTGCATGAATCTTTGAAACGTGTGCAAGTTCGTCGGGAATCTGGATATCTATAGCCGCTAATGCTAACTTTGCTTCGGTCTTTTTGGCGCTTTCTCTTGAGTATATGCGAATATGCAAAAACTCATCCTTTAGAAGAGTCTTTGCGATGTACCTGTCCCAAGCGTTTATCGAATCAGTTCTCCCTTGTGCGTCCTCGACATCAATTGCAAGTACTGCTTGAAACGTGTACGTTGCGACTGCGATACCGAAGTCTAGATTGATCTCTGTCGGCCTGAAATCTTGGATGGGGATCGCTGAAAACTTGTATCTGAAAACCGTTTTACCGCCAGTTGATCTTTGCTTTGCCTCTATAATGCACTCTTCGATATGTCGATTGAACAAACTCGACTTCTGTGGATCGAGGACAACTCGCGCGGGACCCAGCTCGGCAGAGTTGTCCATTTGCGAAACGCGGCGCGGCATCGATATTCTCTGGCCGTCACAAATGCAAGCGATATCGAGGTCTTCGAGAGCGGACAATCCATCAATGGCCTCTATAGTTATGGACGGGAGAGCGCTGTTTGTGCCGATTTCGCTCGGGGCGTAACCATATAGATCAGTACCATTTGAGGTCTCCCCAATAATGCGTCTCCTATCGATTTTGGCCACATACCGTTCTTGCCATATCGCTACTTCTTCGCCGGTCGGTAGGCTTATAATTGAGCCAGATGAACCCGGTTCGACATCGTAGACGAAAACCTGGGTATCGTTCCATTCGCCAGTGGTTTCGTGCTCTGAGATCGCCGTCATGCCTTGGCCAGGCGCTAGTTTATAGCCTTCCTTGACGATGTAAGCAATGCGCCGTTTTTTAGAGATCCTCTCGTTTCGGCCGCGCAAGCGATAAATCCCCTTAGAATCCTTGATGAATTCGAAACAGCATGGCTTGCTTCTGGTGAATGTTTGACGAAGCGTGCCAGACTCTTCGAATTCTCCCGTTATGTCATTCTTCCTCATGAGCCTTAGTTCAACATCATATCGTGCTTGTGGATTCACGGCGATGCTGGTCGCTTCAAGTACGCATTTTCCGACACTGGCATCAAACGAAGAACTCTGCATTAGATTGCCATCAATATAGTAATCAATTCTTGCGCCGGCGAAATCAAGAGGGAACTGTTGACGGGGCCAACGCATAAACACAACACCTTCCGCAAGGCTTAATTGCAGGCTGGCCATGGGAAGGTAAATTAGCCGTCGCTTGCTACCTTGATTCTTGTACGAAGAGTGGTGTCTATGTTTTTCTGTCGGGGATGATATGTTGTCCTGGCACTTGCAGAGTGCTTCCATTGCGATTTCGGGAAGACCGAAGTTTGAAAGCATCGTGTAGCGACTCTTTATGCTTTCGTGTCTTTCGACTTCCTGTGCAGCTACGCGCATCGCAGCTTCAAATAGCGGCGCAATGGTTGAGTCTGGCGCTTTTCCTAGTATGTTTGCGACTGATTTTCTGGGGGCGAAGCGGCTTTCGGGATTCTTAAGTTCCCTAAGAATAGAGTGACCATCCATCTCGCCGCAAAACCCGTAGTCGCCTTTAGCAATCCCTCTTGCTAAAGGAAGAAGGGATCTATCCCAAAGGCTGGCCCATGAGTCAGCGGAGAGGCCACCGTGGAGGAGCGCGGTGTAAAAATAGTAATTTGTTTCTTCGTCTCGACCATAAAGAGGCATTCCTCGTCGTTCGATATGATCCACGAATATCTGCTTAAACGTGCTTTGAATATTAGTATCAAATCCGATTGATTATTGCGGCGTTTTCAGTCCGTGATTCCGCGAGCCATCGGTGCGCTTGTCCGCTATCGGTCGGTGTGCGCCGATGATGGCGCTTTAATCTCTCCAATCTCCTACGATTGGCCCAGGTGCAAAAAGCATCCGGGCCATTTCTACGTTAGGAGGAAAAAATGGTCAAGTACCGAGAGATCCTGAGACTGACTTATCTCGGGATCAGCCAGGAGAACATAGCGTTCTCCTGCGGCTGCGCGAGATCCACCGTGCAGCTGATCCAGAAGCTCGCTAAGAGCAAGGGGCTTGAGTGGCCGCTACCCGGCGAGATGGACGATGCGGCAATCAGAGCCGTGCTCTACCCGCCGAAGGAGACCCGCGATGACGGGAAGTTCGCCATCGACCACGAGTGGATCGAGCGCGAGATGGGCAAACCCGGGGTCACGATGACGCTTCTTTGGAGCGAATACTGCGTGAAGGCCACCGATCACGGCGCCGATCCCTTCATGTACTCGGCTTTCTGCCAGCGCCATCGCAAATGGGCGCAGCGGAACCGCATCACCTTGCATATCGACCGTCGCCCGGCCGAGGAGATGCAGGTCGATTGGGCTGGCAAGTGCCCGGCGTATTGCGACCCGGACACCGGCGAGATTCGCAAGGCCCACGTGTTCGTGGCCTGCCTGCCGTACTCCTCGATGATCTTCGCCTGGCCCTATCCAAACATGGGAGAGGAGTCTTGGATCGACGGGCACATCCGCGCCTTCCGCGAGTTCGGCGGCACGACGCCCATCGTCGTGCCGGACAACTGCAAGACCGGCGTCATCAAGAACACGGTAGAGGAGCTCGTCGTCAATGAGCAGTACAGGCTCATGTGCGAGCACTACGGCGTGGCTGTCGTGCCGGCACGGGTTCGCAGGCCAAAGGACAAGGCCGCTGTCGAGATGAGCGTTGGCGTGGTGGAGCGAAAGGTCATCGCCGCCATGCGCGACCGAGTGTTCATCGGCATCGCGGAACTCGCTGCGGCAATCGACGAGGCCGTGGATTCCATCAACTCCGCGCCCTTCCAGAAGCGGGCCGGCAGCAGGCGCGAGGCCTTCCTCGGGCGGGAGAAGGACCGCTTGCAGCCCCTGCCGCCGACCCATTACGAGATGACGGTCAGGAAGACCGCCACCGTCCAGTTTAACTACCATGTCTCCTTTGACAAGCGCTACTACTCGGTGCCAGCCGCCTACGTGCGGCGCGAGGTGGGCATCGTCGCCACTAGAACGACGGTGGCCGTCATCTGCGACGGGGAGCGCATCGCCATGCACAGGCGCTCGACATCTCCCGCCGGCGCCTATGTCACAGATCCCGCCCATATGCCCGACTCCCACAGGGAATGGACGGCGTGGAGCGGGGACAGGTTCCGCAGCTGGGCGGCGGGGAAGGGGGAGGCCATCCTCGCCGTCGTGGACGGGATACTCAAGTCGCGCAAGGTCGAGCAGCAGGCCTACCGCTCAGCGCGGGCGCTTCTCGGCCTTGCCGACAAGCACGGGGACGCGCTCCTGGAAAGGGCGTGCGCAAAGGCGCTCACCTGGACGGCGCGCCCCAGCTACAAGACAGTGAAGACGGCGCTCCAGAAGATAGCGGCCGAGACCGCCCCCGATCCGGATGCGGGCGCCTACCGAAGGCCCGACGACTGCTACGACGAGTTCGACGGATGCGACCGATAGGAGGTTCGGCTAAGATGGCAAACGAAGCGACGATGGACAAGCTCTACCAGATGAGGATGTCGGTGATGGCAAGGGCGTACCGCGAGCAGGAGGAGTCGATCGGCGTGGCCGAGATGCCCTTCGACGACAGGCTCGCGATGCTGGTCGACGCCGAATGGGACGCAAGGCGCGCCAACAAGCGGACGAGGCTCCTGCGCCAGGCGGCCTTCTGCGATCCCGATGCCAACGTGTGCGATGTCCGCTACGATCCCGACCGTGCGCTCGATCGCGCCAAGGTGATGGAGCTGTCGAACTGCACATGGGTGGACGCGGCCAGAAACCTCATAATCACGGGCGCTTCAGGTGCGGGGAAGTCGTGGATGGCATGCGCTTTGGGAGTGGCTGCCTGCAATGCGTTCAAGACAGTGAGGTACGTGCGGCTGCCGGAACTGCTGGATACGCTGTGCATCGCAAAAGGCGAGACGTGGGCGAAGATGAGAAAGCGGTACATCGCCTGCGATTTGCTGATCGTCGACGACTGGCTGCTGGAGACGATATCTCCATCTCAGACCAGGGAAGTTCTGGAGATAGTGGAGGCAAGGCACAGGAAGGGATCGCTCATTCTATGCTCGCAGTTCGCGCCCTCCGGATGGCGCGCGAAGCTCGGCGACAACGCCATGGCAGACGCCGTCGTGGACAGGCTGGTGTTCAACTCGCACGTGATGCACATCGAGGGCACCGAATCCATGAGGAAGAGGATGTCCGGCATAATCTAGCGCGAAGACCGCGGAAGTCGAGCGACTGAAAGCTCGAAAAAGGGCTGGGAGCAGAATGACTCCCAGCCCGATTGTCGGCGCAAGCGCGCACCGATGGCCAATGGATTTGCGCACTGACGCATTGCGGAATCACCACCCGAGGATGCCGCAATACTCAGTGGGCTCCACTTTATACACCGTGTGGCCATTTTCAGACACGACACGGCTGCCCGCGGCGGTCAGCGTTACCTCCACGGTAGCATCAGGAATAGTAGTAAGGAAATCGTCGCTGGAGCCTTCGGGGACAGCTTCCTTCAGTGTAAAAGTGAAATCCCTTGTCTTGGTACCGTCAGCGAAGGTTTTCTTCGCATAGGGTTCGTCAGCGGAATCGTTAATAATTCCTAATGAGAGGTTGCCATCTGGGCCTGTCGTTCCCTCAGCCACTTTGGATTCACCGTCGTAGAGCGCGAAGTTGAAGGTCTTCCCATTAAGCTGAAGGCTCTCGTCAAGAGTTGTCAGAATCTGCTTCGTCAGCCCCAGATTGAACCCAGCATATTCCATGGCAACGTTTTCGAACTTGATACCAGCTTCCGTCGCATTTTCGAGAGCGGTTGCACCGGCGGGCGCCTTGTAGATAGTCGGGCTCGTTTCTAGGCTACGCTTATCCGGGGACAGCGTTACATCAACCTTCACAAGATAAGTGGTACCATCGTAATCCACGCCGCTGTCAACGTTTTGGGTACCCCCGTTTTGTTCAGCAATGGCATACCAGTAAGTTCCCGGTGCAGTGTACTCTTCAGTATCGAAGGAAACCGTACCTTCAACCTTCTGCTTTGTTGACTCTGCAAGTTGCCCGGTTTCCTTAACGGTTGCACCCTCCGCTGTAGCAATGCTGACAAGGCTGTTAGCCTGCTTAAGCTCCGTAGGATTGCTCGGATCGTTGACAACATCATCAATGTTATCGATCTTCTTGAATCCGAACGCAAAGCTGCCAGCCGCGATGCCATCAGCGATCTTCGTCACCGGAATGTTCACAGACGTCTTCAAGTTCAGCGTATTCGTAACTGTCGCAGCATCGTCGCCCGATTGATTGCCAATCTGCACCGAGCTGACCTTGGTGGTATAGGTAGTGGAAGTCAGGAGAACGTTGTTGTCCTTTTCTTCGTAGCTAGCCACCTCTTTTTCGACATTCAGACTGACATGAACATCGATGCCGTCGGGAATAGAGGACACAAATCCCGCTTCTTTTTGTTCACCGGTTAAGCACTCTTTCAGAGAGAAGGTCTTCGTTTTCTCTCCTTCGGCATCGAAACCAGGTAATGCAAATTGCAGATTGCCGTTCTCAGTGTATCCCTCGTACTTCTCATTAGTTTCTTTGTCAGTTAGTTCGAAACGGAAAACGTCATCGGAATCAGTGTCTAGAAGATCGCCTAGGCTGTTAACAATCTTCTTCGTCAGCGAGATCGTATAAGGGTTCACCGTGGTTTTTTCTTCTGTGTCGAACTTTCCGAACTTGATCGCGCCATTGCAGGCGATACCACCGCCGTGAGTTCCGCTCTTATTCCCCGTTATGATGACGCTTCGAGCTATGTTCGCACCATCGGCAGTGGCGGTGTTAGTTAGGCAAAGGGTAGCATCATGGGATTCATAGCTCTGACCAATAGGAATACCAATTTCTCTTGACCACAATCCAGTATCGCTCACCACTCTACCGTTCACGGGAGGCATGCCAACCTCGAACCCCCGCCAAGCAAGAGTTTCTCCATCCCCACGCACGAGAGTATTATCCGCAGAGACATAGCTCGCGAGAGTGCAGTAATAGTCTTGCGCGAGGTTAACCTTAAAAGACTTGCTCGCATAGTCCTTGTTTTCAAGGGTATATTTTGTGCTCCATCCGTAGGTAAGCTTACCATCGACTACGTTGCCAGGATTCTCTCCGTTTAGCAATTTGGCAATTTCGCCTTCGCCCATACCAGTAAGGAAGAAGTCGCCCGAGGGAACATTCTTGCCCGAAGAAACAACAGACGCAGGAACATTGAAACGCAGCACCGTATTCAAAGGATAGCTTGTTCCAGAAGCAGTGTTCTTGAACACGGCAGCGCTGCTTTCCAACTGACCAGCGCTGGTTGTCTCCTTTTCTCCAATAATAATCTTCGCATGAGGACAGCCAGCGACACCTCCACCAAGACCGGCGGCGCTGTTATTCGTAATGAGGGCAGAAGGGATCATCAAGGTGCCATTGTTGTTGATATAAATGCCACCGCCACCCCAGTCGGTAGTAGTCTCTGTTTCATTGTTAATGATGGAGCCGCCAGTTATCTTGGTGTCTTTTGCGTCAGTAAATATTCCTCCGCCTTCATGAGCACGCAAAGGGCCATCGGAGTCATCAGTTTTATCGGGGTCTTTTGCTTTGTTACTAGAGATCTCACCACCCGTCATCTCGAAATGACAACCATTCCACACGAATACACCGCCACCAGCTCCCGCTTCATTCTTGGTGATGGCACCACTGTGCATGATGAAGCTAGCTCCGTCGTTCACGAAAACGCCGCCACCTACCGTGCCTGCGCCGTTGTTGAAGCCACCAGGACTCGCCGATCCTTTGCCTCCTGTAACAGTTGGCCCCGCACCGTTTTCTGTACCGAGAATGACCTTGCTATTAAAGCCAAGTATAGATATGACAGAACTGGTACCTGTACCGATGATTTTCCCAGCGCCGTTGATGGTAAGCGTGGCGCCACCGGTCACCCGGATATCGCTGCGAAGCGTGCCGTTGACGGTGAGAGTATAGGTTCCATTCCCACTGAAGGTCAGAGGGCTGGAGGTGTTGGTTACGTCGCCATCAATGATTTGATTATCCGTGTTGTTGGCCAACCCCTTGGACGTCGTCTCCACAGGAGTTTCGGCAACTGCCTCGGGATTCTCCTCGGGGAGCGCCGTCGCCATGATCCCGGCCTCTTCGTCTGCAGGCGGCTCTTCTCCATCGAGGGTTGCACCCTCTAAGGCGTTTTCGCCTGAGAGACCACCCTCCTCTTCACCTTCAGTATTTTCCGTTCCTTCCAAATCATTCGTACCTTCGGCAGATTCTTCCGTGCCCGTGTCGGCTAGGACGTCGTCTTTGGAGCCGTAGGCGATGTTGATTTGGGGGACAAGGGCGACGATCAGTAGGATCGACAAGGCGATTCCCAAGAATTTGATGATCGATTTGTTCTGCAGCAGCTTGGTCATGTCGTCCTCCTCCCTTTAAGCGTTCATCGAATCGGTTGCGGTTTGCTCATTCTTTTTGCGGCGGCGCATCCACCAGTAAAGGCCGAGGCCGGCGGCTACGAGAACGACAGCGCCCGTGGCCACGGCCAGCGCCATGCCCGAGCCGGATATCGCCACGTCTTGGGCGAGGCCGGAATACAGCGGGTTCTCGTCATCGACGATTGCACGCTCAGTACCAGTGTCCTGGCCGCCGAGCGTCGCCAGCGGGTTGTCGTCGTCGTTGATGACCGCGGCGGCGTCGCCCGTGCCTACGCCGGCGTCAACCGTTGCAGGCGCCGCAGCATCGGCCGGCGCGGCCGGGGGCCTCGGCGAGGACCGGCGCGGCGGTCATCACCGTGGTGCCCGGAACCGTCACCACCCGTTCGGTGTCGATGATCTGCGTGCGGCGGATGGTGATCTGCGAGCTAAGCTCGTCGTTCACATCGCGGTAGTAAATGGTGTAGGTACGCGCCGGCGAGAAGTAGGCGTGGCGGATGGCCGTTTCCTGACCCGCCAAGCGCACGTAGGTGTCGTCGCCCAGCGAGAAGCGCTCCTCGCCGAGGATGTTCACGAAGTCGTTCGTTTCGGGATCGATCGTGATGGTCTCGCTGCGGAGAATCTGGCTGTTGGCGATGTTCATGTACTGTACGGTGATGTCGTAGGTGTCGCCCGGCGTGTAATCCTTCGGCACATAATAGACGTACTGAAGCACATCCGTGCCCTTCTCCAGGTCTTCCCAGGCATAGGTGATGGGCTCCATATTGCCGGACCACGGCACCAGACCGTCCTTCGGAGCCGGGGTATAGGTGGCCGTCTGCTCCGGAGTGACTTCGTAGTGGATCTTATCGATAAGAGCACCCGTCTCACCGTTGATTTCCATCACGGTGAGGTTGACCTTCTTCGTAGTGGCCTGCGAGACGTACTTCGCCGTCACCGTGCGGCCAGCCGGATACTCGCCTGCTTCGAAGGCGACAACGGGATTGCCCTGCTGGGACTCCGTCGAGCGGGCCCCGATGGCCGCATTGTCGTCCGTCGCATTGGTTTCAAGGATCCAAGAATCCAGCATGTAGTAGTTGATGCCCCACTGTCCCTTGTCGCGGTCGGTAGTAGGCGCATCCGCTGCATTCGTGACGGCGCTCATCGAGAAGGAGTTCGGCAGGGTGTACTGGTAGCCCTTGCCCTTCACATCTACGCTGTCGGTCCACAGCGTATTGCCGTTATCGTCCACATAATTAATGGTGACCTGATAAGCGCCGGCTTTAGTGTTCTTCACTTCCATAACGCGAATCTGCTTCGTGGCCTGCTCGGGCGTCAGCATGACGGTGGAGCCAGTGAGGCGCTGGATGACGCGATAATAATGCGTGGTCTCCTGGCCGGCCTCGTCAGTGGTCGTCTTGAAGAAAGACTTCTTGATAGCAACCTCTTTGCCCGCGCCGAGGTTTTCCACGATTTCCGTATCGATGATGTTGCCATCGACATCGACGTACTTGACAGCGCCGGAGATAGCGTCGGCTTCAACCTGGTTGTAGGTGACGACGAGGCGCTTGCCGGAGGCGGCATCTTGCACCTCGACTTTGGGCTCACCGGCTTCGGTCGTCTCCGTGCTTTGGAATACGATGGGGGTGTCGCCCGTGAGGTTCTTGTAGTAGCTGGCACCAGCGCCGACCGTTTCCGCGAACTTGTCAATGTCGGGATCGATCGTGCGGATGCCGAGCACCTTCCACTCATCCTCGCTCGGCACGGCGGGGTCGTTGACAAGCTTCGCGTAGATGGGGCAAATAGTGCCCGCGTACAGCGGATCACCGCCGCGCTTCGCGTCGAACAGTTTCACGGTATAGGTAGGGAAATTGTTCGGGTCGCCAAACACGTCCTGCAGCGATTGTGGTGCCGGGGCCGGGGCCTCGACATCCTGAGCCGCCGGAACCGGCTGGGCGATCTTCAGCGCGACAATTTGGGCGATGCGAGAGGAGTTGGCATCGCCGGCGTAGTCAGGCGCGGAAGTGTCGGCATCCTTTGCCTCGGGATCGGTATCCTGCGTCTCGGGAATAGCGTAGGCGAAACGCGGCGCAATGGTTGTGCCATCTTTCTCAACCTCTATATAGATGGTCTTCCCTGCGCCGTTTTCCACGCGAAAGAGATCCCACAGGCCATCTTCAGCCGTGGGGGTCATGAAATCGATGCCGTGAACGTCGCCGTGTTTGATCGGGTCGACTACAGGAGCGGCAGGTGCTTCTGCCGCATCACCATTCGAAGGGTCGTCGGCAAAGGCCTGGGCAACGAAAGAAAGACTCGCTGCCGGAAAAGCCAACGTGGCTGCAAGAGTAAAGGCTAGAAGGCTTCGGCCGAAAATTCTCTTTTCAGCGAGACCCCCATGACCGATTTCCTCATTTGTGCCTCCTCTGCTGCTCGCGATCACCTCTGGTGCTATATGCACCTATACGCGCGCGAGGCGGGGGCCTCGGGCGCGTCGGCGATCCTCTTCTCCTCGTTGATTGCGAAGCGCCGCCTCTCTTTGTCAGCTGATTCGCAATCCTGCTCTCTCGCTTGCTATTTTAGATGGCTCATCAGGCTATTGTCTACCCGTCAAATCATCTTTTAGCAAGCTAACTCTCTGTCAGTGCTAAGGATCACTTTATTGATCTGAGGCTATTTGTCTACTGCCAAAAATGACAACAAATGAGACAATTATGGCTGCTACTCAAAATACAAGGCTTTGACCTGGGGTTTCGTTCGCCACTTCCCATAAGCCCAAAAGAAGATGACTAGGTAAATGACAGGGTAATGACTATATTAAAAACGCCTTGTAGGGGGTTAACCCGTGGAAAACGATAACTGGGTACTGTCAATAATCTTGCGCAAATTCCAGCAGGCGACCGCCAGCCGTCGGCA
>OGOH01001511.1_pt1 | contig 16210 bp, 9 predicted proteins | sample 1552571 | NCBI WGS metagenome assembly OGOH01 (sample SAMEA2580170, study PRJEB22360) | human gut metagenome | biome: human gut; feature: human-associated habitat; material: faeces | place: Denmark | collected 2008/2010
TTGTTTTTGCCTAAAAAGTAGCTTGTCTTCATGAAAAAACGAGCCTCTTTAATCTATTTTGTATCAGCTTCAGAACACATCTGACATTTGATAAAATATTGATATATAACACATTATCACTTTTACCCATGATAGTTATGATAGATACAATGATAGTTAAAAGCAAGAACTATCATTGAATAACATACTGTTTTACAAGCATATAAATTCATTTATGATAGTATGATAGTTGTTTTGCAAAAAACTAAAAATCCATGCTTACAAAACTTTATTTTGCAGACTTTGGGAAATCTCCTACATTTGCACCATAAATCTGAAATAAAATATGATGCGCATTGATATACTGACCGTACTTCCCGAGATGATCGAAGGAATGGTAAACTGTTCCATTGTGAAACGGGCACAAGACAAAGGTCTGGCTGAAATACATTTACACAATCTGCGGGATTACACGACCAACAAATGGCGGCGTGTGGATGATTATCCTTTCGGGGGTGAAGCCGGCATGGTTATGCAGATCGAACCTATCGACCGAGCCATCTCGGCTTTGAAAAGCGAGAGGGATTATGATGAAGTTATTTACACATCGCCAGATGGGGAACCCTTCACCCAGCCGATGGCAAACAGCATGTCGATGCTGAACAATCTGATCATCCTTTGCGGACATTACAAAGGAATCGACTACCGCATCCGCGAACATTTGATAACAAAGGAAATATCTGTTGGTGATTATGTCCTGACAGGAGGCGAGTTGGCTGCTGCCATCATCACAGATGCCGTCGTACGTCTTATTCCCGGAGCAATCGGCGACGAGCAAAGTGCCCTCTCCGACTCGTTCCAGGATAATTTGCTAGCTCCCCCAGTCTATACCCGGCCTGCCGATTACAACGGCTGGAAAGTTCCCGACGTCCTTCTGTCCGGGCACCAACGCAAAATTGAAGAATGGCGTCTCGGGCAAGCTCAAGAAAGGACAGCCCGGCTACGCCCCGATTTATTGAAGTAAATTGTCCTACTTCTGCTCTACTACGAAATTATAGATAAACTCATATTCATACGTGTTATTTTCCGCAGTTGCACCATTCACGGGATTGATCTTTTCTTCAATCGTCATGCCTGTGATATAATCGCCGGTCAACGTATAGCGGAATGTATATTCGGCACAAATATCCGTTGCATCGGAGACATTATACCAATAGGCACGGGTTGGCAGATTCTGATTCATCTTCCCATAGAGTAGGTTCAACGGAGAAATCACATCAAAGCCGACCGGTTGAAATGAATTGACAACTCGGAACGGAAAGTTCTCTGGACGTAATTGAGAATTATATTCATATGTAATCTCTTTCTGTGGCAGATAAGCATAATGCACCGCATTTCCATTTTCCCACGAATAGCGATCCACCTCACCTAGTTCTCTTATCTGATAACCCGAACCGTCCTCATTCGGCCACTGGATAATCTGCGAAACTGATTTCAGCCAATTAGAACTATAGGTGTACCTGTTTTCTACAGCCGTATACACAGCATTACTCATATACTTGTTTTCAGATTTTTCTTCCTTGGCCGCAATCATATTTCCGCTTAGCGTGTAAACCGTATGGACAAAGGGATTAGTCGGAGAACCATCGATCATCTTCACGCCACTTACGGAAATCGTCTTGTCTACAATAATATAATTATCAGTAAACTGATTTCCTTCCGTATTTAATATAATCCGATTGATTTGCTTGTCCTGGTCATAAGTGATATTCGCGTTAAAAAAAGCATTTCCGTTTTTCGTACATGTAACACTCGTCAGCTTGTTCAACTCAGGAATAAACGGCTTATCATCATCTCCACAAGACATAAGACCTGCCGCCATCAAAAGCATACTTAAAAATTTCTTCATCTCTCTTTCTTTTTATTATTCGATCTTACAAAAATAGGACATTTGCTAAAATAACGGACGAAGTAACCTATTTTAAGTAATTCTACTTGAAGAAATGCAAGTAAACCATTAGCTTTGCAATATAATTTATCATAATAAATGGCTAATAACAAACATCTTACAATAAGATAAAACGTAAAGCATACAATATCTAAAATTTAATAACATGAGAATGAAACATCTGACGGTAGCAGCACTAACATTATTGCTGTCTGTTTCTTGTAGCCAAAGACAAGAAGATTATCCGTTTCGCAATCCTGATCTCCCTATCGACGAACGCATAGACGACCTCTTGAAACGTCTGACTGCTGAAGAGAAGATCGGCCAAATGATGAATACGACTCCGGCAATCGAACGCCTCGGTATACCCGAATACGATTGGTGGAACGAAGCCTTGCACGGTGTCGCACGTGCCGGAAAAGCGACTGTTTTCCCACAGGCTATCGCGATGGCGGCGACTTTCGACGACGACGCACTGTACGAAACATTTACAATGGTGAGCGATGAAGCTCGCGCCAAATACCATCAGTATCAAAAAAATAAAGAATATGACCGCTACAAAGGCTTGACCTTTTGGACGCCGAATATCAATATCTTCCGTGATCCCCGCTGGGGCCGTGGCATGGAAACCTATGGAGAAGATCCGTACTTGACAGAACGGATGGGGGTTGCCGTAGTGAAAGGCTTGCAGGGAGACGATCCGAAATACTTTAAGACACATGCTTGCGCCAAGCATTATGCAGTCCATAGCGGACCGGAATGGAACCGTCACGAATTTGACGTCACAGTGACGCCCCGTGATTTATGGCAAACCTACCTGCCAGCTTTCGAGGCTTTGGTAAAAAAAGGAAATGTACAGGAAGTCATGTGCGCCTACAATCGCTATCAAGGCAAACCCTGCTGTAGTAGCGACAAACTGCTCATCGACATCCTTCGGAATAGTTGGGGATATGAAAACATCATCCTTTCCGACTGTGGTGCGATCAACGACTTCTGGCAACGGGACGAACGCACGCCTCGCCACGAAACACATCCCGATGCGGAAAGCGCTTCTGCAGATGCTGTCCTGAACGGGACTGACCTGGAATGCGGCAACAGCTATAAAGCTTTGATCAAAGCTTTGAAGGAGGGAAAGATATCCGAAAATGATCTGGATGTCTCCCTACGCCGCCTGCTGAAAGGTCGTTTTGAATTAGGCATGTTCGATCCGGACGAGCGGGTTCCTTATGCTCAAATCCCATACAACGTGGTGGAAAGCCCCGAACATGTGGCACAAGCACTCGAAATGGCGCATAAGAGTATGGTGCTGCTGAAGAACAAGAATAACACACTTCCACTGAGTAAAACGATCCGGAAAATTGCAGTTGTCGGTCCGAATGCCGCCGACTCGACCATGCTTTGGGCGAACTACAACGGCTTCCCGACGCATACCGTAACAATATTGGAAGGTATCCGCAACAAAGTGCCCGATACAGAAGTAATCTACGAATTAGGATGTAATCATGCGGCTGACTTCGTAATCCAAGACTTGGGCAACCACATCACCTCCCCTGCCGGACAGGGATTCGCCTCCGAATTCTACAACAATACGGAATTCAAGGGAGAAGCCGTTTATAAAGGTTTAGCAAGCCAATTACATTATACGACAGGCGGAAACACGCAATTCGCACCGAATGTAAACCTGACAAACTTCACAGCACGTTTTACCGGCGAGTTTGAAGCACCAGAGACGGAACAGGTTGAGATCAAGTTGTCAGGAAACGACGCCTTCCGCCTCTTTATCGGAGATGAAAAAGTAGCCGAAGTTTGGGAAAACGAATACGGGGCAGAAAAGACGTATATGCTGAATGCGGAAAAAGGAAAGAAATATCCTGTCAAGATCGAATATATGCAACGCACGGGTAGCGCTGACCTCAACTTCCAGATCGGTACGCGTCGACCTGTCGATTATGCCGCCACTGCCGCTAAAGTCAAAGATGCAGATGTGATTGTCTATGTCGGAGGTATTTCGCCTCGCTTGGAAGGTGAAGAAATGCCGGTCAACGTGGAAGGTTTCAAGAAAGGAGACCGCACCAATATCGAGATACCGAAAGTACAACAAGAAATGGTAAAAGCACTGAAAGCAACGGGTAAACCGGTTGTCTACGTGCTTTGTACGGGTAGTGCCCTGGCTTTAAACTGGGAAGACGCCAACATCGACGCCATTCTGAATGCCTGGTATGGCGGACAATACGGAGGGGAAGCTATTGCCGATGTATTGTTCGGAGACTATAATCCTTCCGGAAAACTTCCGGTGACTTTTTATGCGCAGGACAGTGATTTACCTGATTTTGAATCGTATGATATGCAGGGACGTACCTATCGTTATTTTAATGGGAAGGCTTTATATCCCTTTGGTTACGGATTGAGCTATACCAGTTTTGCTTATTCTTCATTGAAATTACCTAAAGTGTGTCGCACCACAGACAAAGAAATAGAGGTAACGGTTACAGTGAAAAACACGGGGCATACCGAAGGGGAAGAGGTAGTGCAACTCTATGTATCTCATCCCGATAAAAAGATACTGGTTCCGTTGACAGCATTGAAAGGTTTTAAGCGGATACAGCTAAAAGCCGGTGAAGCTCAACGGGTTACTTTCTCTTTGTCTTCGGAAGATCTGTCCTGTGTTGACGAAAATGGTATTCGTAAAGTATGGGCGGGTACGGTTAAGATACAGGTTGGCGGCTCTTCCCCCGTAGCTACTTTGGCTGCTCCTTTCAAGGGGGTAGGAGCTACGTTAAAGATTACAGGAAATACACACACGATAGATAAACAATGATTTAATAATAGTTGAAAAACAAATATTGTATGAAAAACAAAATGAAATGGATGTTGGCAGCAGGGCTATTGTCATGTTCAGTAGCTATGGCTCAGCAACAAAGCGATATATTATCGGTATCGGCTTTTGCCAATGCAGAAAATGCCGCTTTAGCTTTTGACAAGAATGTAAAAACGATGTGGACATTACCCTCTCAGGCGTTGAAGGCTGAACAGTGGCTGATGTTTACCATTCAGCAGCCCGGGGATGTCTGTGAACTGGACCTTCAGATGCAGGGTGTCGGTAAGAATGAACTGAAAGAGGTGCTGGATATCTTTGTCACTTACGACCCTATGAATTTGGGAACTCCCGTAAACTATCGGATCGAGGGGAATGACAAACAGATGAAAGTCAAGTTTACTCCTAAATATGGTGCCCATGTGAAGTTGAATTTCAAGTCAGGAAGACTGGATAAACCTTTCTCTTTAAAAGAGATTTCTGTACTTGTGGCAGAGAAAGTACTGACAGACAGCAAAGGAGAAGTAACCGACCGTCGCTATATGGATGTATCGCTTCCGGTAGAAGAGCGTGTAGAGAGCCTGCTGGCTGTGATGACACCGGAAGATAAAATGGAACTGATTCGTGAAGGATGGGGTATTCCCGGTATTCCTCATTTGTATGTGCCGCCTATTACAAAGGTAGAGGCCGTACATGGCTTTTCTTACGGTAGTGGCGCCACTATTTTTCCTCAAGCTCTGGCGATGGGAGCTACCTGGAACAAGAAACTGACGGAAGAAGTAGCAATGGTGATCGGTGACGAGACAGTGGCCTGCCAATACAAAACAGGCATGGTCGCCGGTGCTGGATGTGGCGCAAGATGCACGCTGGGGACGTTGCGAAGAAACCTTCGGTGAAGACCCTGTCTTGGTTTCACAGATGGGAGGTGCATGGATCAAAGGTTATCAATCCAGAGGACTGTTTACTACACCCAAACATTTTGGCGGACATGGTGCTCCGTTAGGTGGGCGCGATTCACATGACATAGGACTGTCTGAACGTGAAATGAGAGAGATTCATCTGGTTCCGTTCCGCCATGCAATCCGCAATTATGATTGCCAGTCTTTGATGATGGCTTATTCTGATTATATGGGTGTTCCGGTTGCTAAAAGCAAAGAACTGCTGCAACAGATTCTGCGTCAGGAATGGGGATTCAATGGATTCATCGTTAGTGACTGCGGTGCTATCGGAAATCTGACAGCCCGCAAACATTACACGGCAAAAGATAAGATTGAAGCTGCCAATCAGGCACTGGCTGCCGGTATTGCAACCAACTGTGGAGATACCTACAATAATAAAGAAGTGATTCAGGCTGCAAAAGACGGACGTATCAATATGGAAGATCTGGACAATGTATGCCGTACGATGTTGAGTACTATGTTCCGTAATGAGCTCTTTGAGAAGAATCCTTGCAAACCGCTGGACTGGAAGAAGATATATCCGGGATGGAACTCGGACAGCCATAAAGAAATGGCACGTCAGGCAGCACGTGAGTCTATTGTAATGTTAGAAAACAAAGAGAATCTTCTTCCTTTGTCCAAGACACTGCGTACGATTGCGGTAGTAGGTCCCGGTGCAGATGATCTTCAACCGGGCGATTATACGCCGAAGCTGTTGCCGGGACAATTGAAATCGGTTCTGACCGGTATTAAAAGTGCGGTGGGCAAGCAGACAAAAGTGCTTTATGAACAGGGATGCGACTTTACGAATCCGGACGCTACGAATATTCCTAAAGCCGTGAAGACAGCTTCCCAGTCGGATGTTGTAATCATGGTACTGGGCGATTGCTCTACCAGTGAAGCGACCAATGATGTCCGCAAGACATGTGGGGAAAATAATGACTGGGCGACTTTAATCCTGCCGGGCAAACAGCAGGAATTGCTGGAAGCAGTTTGTGCAACCGGAAAACCGGTGATACTGATTCTTCAGGCAGGGCGTCCTTATGATATCCTGAAAGCGTCTGAAATGTGTAAAGCTATTCTAGTAAACTGGTTGCCGGGACAGGAAGGTGGTCCGGCAATGGCAGATGTACTGTTCGGTGACTATAATCCTGCCGGTCGCTTGCCGATGACATTCCCACGTCACGTAGGACAGCTTCCGCTGTATTATAACTTCAAGACTTCCGGACGCCGTTACGAATATGTAGATATGGAATATTATCCTCTTTATCGCTTCGGATTCGGACTCAGTTACACTTCATTCGAATATTCTAATCTGAAAATACAGGAAAAGGCGAATGGAAATGTAGAAGTGCAGGCTACAGTGAAGAACGTAGGAAGCTGTGCCGGTGATGAAGTTGCCCAGCTGTATGTGACAGATATGTATGCCAGTGTGAAAACCCGTGTTATGGAGTTGAAAGACTTCACCCGTATTCATTTGCAGCCGGGAGAGTCGAAGACGGTTTCTTTTGAAATGACTCCTTATGACATATCATTGCTCAATGACCGGATGGACAGAGTCGTGGAAAAGGGTGAGTTCAAAATCATGATAGGAGGAATGAGTCCTGATTATGTAGCTAAGAATGAAATCAAACATAGTGTAGGCTATAGTGATAACAAAAAGGGAGTCACAGGGATGCTCAATTATACGCATGAATTTGGGGCTAATTTTGATCTTACTGTGTCTAAAGTAGAAGAAAATCTTGTAAAGAATCAAAAGACTGTGTGGGTAAGTGTAAAAAACACAGGCACTTTGATGGATATAGGTAAAGTGGAAATGTTTGTTGGTGGTAAAAAGACAGGAGACGCAGTTCATTATGAGTTGGGGGCGGGCGAAGAAAAACTGATTCCGTTCAAGCTGGCGAAAGAGAATAAGGAGCCTGTAGCGTTTACTACCAAATATAAGATGGTATCTTTATAAGTTTTAGAGGGTCGTAAATTGATGATAATTTAGACGAGATAAACGATTATGTATCGTATTTGTTTGGGATTGTTACTGATTATTGCCGGTTTCTATGTAAAAGCAACTGAACCGGTTCATGACGGACTGGTTAAGCTACGAATCAGCAATTTTAAAGATGACAAGGCTGGTGCTGTAAGTTATACGTTCGATGATGGATTGCGCAATCAGTATCTGATTGCCGCTCCCATCATGGAGAAGCTACAGATACCGGGAACATTCTTTATTATTCCCGGACAGGTTTCGGCTACTTTACAGGAAGCCGAAGCTAAAAAGCCGGGAGCATGGGGAGGTGTTACCTGGGATGAGATACGCACATTGGTAGCTAAAGGTTTTGAAATCGGCAATCATGGATATAATCATAAGAATCTGGTGACTCAGGTAAAAGAGCCGGAGGAACTTGAAAATGAGATAGAAAATAGTGCTGATATTATCCGGAGGGAAACGGGAATTTTCCCTGTTTCTTTTTGCTATCCTTATAACAGCTTCAATGAGCAAGTTGGAAAGATTGTAGAAAGGCGTCATATGGTGGCCCGTATTTTTCAGCAAGGTATTGGAGCCCGGGATACCACGGCAAAGAATATTAATCAATGGATGGATAAACTGATTAGCCGGAGAGAATGGGGAGTAGCTATGATTCATGGTCTGACAGATGGATTTGATCCGCTTCGTCCTGATGTTTTCGAATCTCATCTGACTTACGCGAAGAAGCATGAAAAAGATCTTTGGATCGATACTTTCGGTAATATCGGCAGCTACATAAAGCAACGTGACGCGACCACTATAAAAGAGATTGAAATCGGAACCAATTCAGTGTCTTTTACTCTGGACTGCAAGTTAAGCAAAAAACAGGTGAAGGTTCCGTTGACGCTCGTGATCTTAACGGAAAATAAAGTAACTGAAGCGAAGGCAACACAAGGGAGAGAATCTCTGCCCGTAACGATCAGTAATAAACAAATAATGATTGATTGTGTCCCTGATTCCGGACGAGTCACAGTTGAATGGAAATTTAGTGATGTATATATAGACTGATAAATAAAATGAAACGACTTCTTTTAATATCATGGATATTTTTGTTATCCATAAGCTTTGGACTGACAAAAGCAAAAGCCGATGTACGGATGCCGCTGATCTTCGGTGATCACATGGTTTTGCAGCAAGACACAAAGATTGCCATATGGGGATGGGCTGATGCCGGAGAAAACATAGAGGTAGCCTTTGCCGGACAGAAAGTGAGAACGACTGCTCATAGTGACGGGACATGGAAAGTAAACCTGAAACCAATAAAAACGAAGAAAGATGGGCAGACACTGACGATTACCGGAAAGAATAAACTAGCTTATTCGGATGTACTGGTAGGTGACGTATGGGTTGCTTCCGGACAATCGAATATGGAATGGGGAATTAAAGTAAGAAAGGAATATGCTGACGATATAGCCGGTTCGGAAGATCCTTTATTGCGTTTGTTCTTTGTTCCCAAGAATACAGCATTGCAGCCGTTGACTGATATAGAAGTTCCTCAGGGAACGGCTAGTCCCGAGCGGGCTGCCAGATGGGTACTTTGTACACCGGAAATGCTGGCAAAGATCAATGGACAGGGTTTTTCGGCAACGGCTTATTACTTTGCGCGCGACATGCGTGCTGCTAACGGACGTCCGTTAGGAGTTATCCAGTCCGCTTGGGGAGGTACGCGTGCTGAGGCCTGGACCAGTCTGTCCGGACTGAAGCAAGAACCTGCTTTGGCTCACTATGTTACTGCTTATGAGAAGAATGTGAAAGATAATCCGGAAATACTTGCCACTTATCCCCGAAAACAGAAAGAATTTGATGAAGCGGTAAGAGAATGGGATAAGACAGTAGGAAAAGAATGGAATCAGGCGCAAAAAGAATGGGCGATAGCTGTGAAAGCTGCACAGGCAGATGGAAAGCCGGCTCCACCCAAACCGCAGCCCAGAGTACCCCGTCCACCTAATCCACGTAAACCGCATGGAGGAAATAATGGTCCGTCCAACCTGTTTAATGCCATGATCTCTCCTTTGATCCCTTTGAGCATAAAAGGAGTTATCTGGTATCAGGGAGAATTTAATTCCGGTGGTTCTGCAAAGGAATATGCCACTCTGTTCTCGCGAATGATTATGGATTGGAGAGAGAAATGGGGAATCGGTGATTTTCCTTTTGTATACGTGCAGCTTCCTAATTTTGAGCCTGTAGACCAACAACCGTCTGTTGAAGGAAATGGTTGGCGCTGGGTGCGGGAAGGACAGTTGAAAGCCTTGAACCTGCCTAATACGGCAATGGCTGTAACGATTGATGTGGGAGATCCTTTCGATTTACATCCGGTAGATAAATACGATGTCGGACACCGGCTGGCCCTTGCTGCCCGAAGGTTGGCGTATGGGGAGAAGGTAGTCGGTATGGGACCTCTTTATAAAAAAATGTCAGTGAAAGGAAATAAAATCATTCTGGAGTTTACCAATCAGGGTAAAAAGCTGATGATGGGTACTTCTCCGTATATACCGGCAGGAGAACCGCCTCATCCGAAACCGACGAAGTTAACGGGCTTCGGCATTGCGGGTGCCGACCGTAAGTTTGTATGGGCAGACGCAGTGATTGAAGGCAATAAGGTGATTGTGTCCAGCAGCGAAGTTGCTGTTCCTGTGGCTGTACGTTACGGCTTTTCCAATAGTCCTCGTTGTAACTTGTATAATGAGAAGGGTTTGCCGGCATCCCCTTTCCGCACAGACAATTGGGATAAATAACACGGACCGGAAAACAAATAAATGGCGGGCGGCTCAAACGGGAAAAAGGGAGAACAGTTTTCGCACCGCATCCTCCGGTAGTTTATCAATTCTTTATCGAGGGATCGGTAGATGGAAAGATATGAGTGAATCTGACAATCAATATGAAGCACGCTACTTTAACCGGGGATTCGGAATATTATTTCTCAATAACGGCATTTAATGAGAATGGTAATTAAATAATGAAAGGTTGATAATCATGGAAGACGGAAAAAAGATACGAAGAATGATTTCACAAGGTGTTAGATACTGCTTGTTGGCTTGGGCCGGAATATTTTCCGGAACGATGGTTGCACAAACTCAGAAAGTCGTGTTTTCCCGTGATTTTTCTCCGGCGGAAGGTTTGGTCATCCCGCAGGAAAAACCATATCGGGATGAAGTCTGCCTCAACGGACTTTGGGATTTACAATGCGTTGCTGTTCCCGCTTCGTGGAAAAGTGGTTCCGGGATAGCGCCTGAACTAGCTGCTCCTCAACCGGATCAATGGGAAAAGGTAAAGATAAAAATCCCTTCTGCTATCAGTGTAAACGATTGGGGGAGAGGTAGTAAGGTTGGAGAAGGAACACAGCGACCGTATACTCCAAGTTCCGTTTACTTTCCCAGTTATCCGGAACACTGGGTACGTGCCCGTATGGGATGGTTATGCCGTAATTTTCGTATTCCTGCCGATTGGGAACAAAAACGCGTTTTGCTTCATTTTGAGGCAGTGGCAGGTGATTGTGTGATATGGGTGAATGGAAAAGAAGTTTGTCATAATTTTGATGCCCATCTTCCTTTTGAGGCAGATGTGACCGAGTATGTGAATCGTGACGGTGAAAATGAGTTGTTGGTAGGAGTGAGGGATACGAAGCTATTCGATCAGTCGCATCCCGTTTATAAAAAGATGGGGGCAACTTATCCCACAGGTTCCAATACCGATTATTTGCTTGGCATTTGGCAGGATGTGTATTTGTTTGCAGTGCCCGAAATACGGATAACAGACGTGTTTGTACAATCCTGGCTGGATAAGAATGAATTAAAAGTAGAGGTAGAGTTGACGAATTTATCTTCGAAAAAGGCAAATATTACATTGAACGGAGAAGTCAGGGAATGGATCAACCAGGCAGGAAAGGACATTCTGACCGCTCCTGAGATCAAATGGACATTGGGAAATACGGCACTGACCATGCCTGTTACTACGGTTGTGCTTCAAAAAGGAGAGAAAAAGAAAGTCATTATCACTCAGAAACCGGATGATAAGTTAAAGTACTGGACTCCTGATACTCCCGAACTATACACTCTGCTGCTGACTGTAAACGGGAAGAAGCAGATATATGACTGCAAAGCTACCCGTTTCGGATGGAGACAATTTAAAATTGTAGGAGATGAGTTTCAGTTGAACGGAAAGAAAATACAATGCTTCGGGGATATTCAGCATCCTTTCAGTGCTTATATCTGTTCGAGACGTTTTGCTTATGCATGGTATCAGATGATTAAGGATTTTGGAGGAAATGCCGTTCGTCCGCATGCACAACCCTGGCCTCGTGTTTACTATGATCTGGCGGATGAAATGGGCTTGATGGTACTGGATGAGACAGCTTTGTTCGGTAGTTCCATTCGTTTGAATTTGGAAGAAGATATAACCTGGGAGCGTTCGCACCAACATTTGGAACGATTGATCATGCGTGACCGCAATCATCCTTCTGTTATAGGGTGGAGTGTCGGTAATGAGATGTTTGCTATTGCTTTGCTGAACAAACCGGCAAAGGAAGTAGCTGCCGTTTGGGATGATAAATTGGTGGAACTGACATTGAGCGCAAAGAAATATGATCCTACCCGTGACTTCCTTACCTTGGATGGAGACCGTGATATGGACGGACGTCTCCCCGTGTGGAGCAAGCACTTTTCCCATGGTCTGAAACTGGAAGATTTACCCAAGGGATTGAACAAGCCTTTGATTGTAGGTGAGTCCGGAGCGACTTATTACGGACGTCCTCACCAGTTATATCCTTTTGTCGGAGAAAAAGCTTATCTGTCTTATAAAGGGCGGAGTGAGGCACTGGCAATCGATGTTTATCAGAATGTGAAACAGATGGCCATTCCTTATCTTGCATACTATTCCCCTTCGGAAGTATGTTGGTTCGGATTGGAACACATGAACTTGGGATATCACGATTTTAGTCGTCTGCCGAATCTTTCGGATGGTGTATTTGCCGGTAAAGCCTATGAAGAAGGCAAGCCGGGATATCAATATGAACGCATTCCTCCCTATGTCACTACCTTTAATCCGGGGTTAGATACTACACTTCCTCTATATAAGCCGTTGCCTATGTTTAATGCGCTGAAAGCTGCTTTCGGTGGTGGTGAATGGGCACCGTTTAAGGAAGTGAAACATCCGGTAAAGCCAGCCTGTCCGGCTCCGGTTTATACGGTTGCATATTTATTGGGGGAGGCTCATCCGGACTTAATCGATTTTATCACTCAGGCCGGAATCTCATTGACCACCCATCCGAAGAAAGCTGACTTATGGATTGTAGATGCCGAATTAGTGTCTGCATCAGATTTACAACAGATGCAACCGGCATTGAAGAAATGGAAGAAGGAAGGAGGAATGGTACTGGCATTGAGTACCGGACAAAAACTGAGTAATGACTTTGCCCGTTGGTTGCCGGAAGAAGTAAGGCTGACAAATCGCAAAGCCACTGCTTTAGAGATAGACAGTACTTCTTCCTGGAGAAAATATTTTGAACTGCCTGACTTGTACTTTGGCGAAATGGAAGGTGACCGTTACATACTGAAACAAGGTTTGACAGGGGCATTAACTGAGAAGGGGAATGTTATATTAAAAGCTTCCCGCACAGACTGGAATCTGTTTAATACCTCTCCCGAACATTGGAAATGCGCTCAGGTCGTATTGTATGAGGCTCTACAAAAGCCTGAAGGGGCAGCTTTGGTCACATATCCGTTGCAAGATAACACAGACTTGGTTTTGTCGGTCATAGATTATCGTTTGCGGACGAAAGAGGTAACTGCCTTTTGGAACTCGATGTTTCATGTAATGGGCATTGCGACAGACGGGGGTGGTTTCAAATCTCACGATGTGAAGGAGAAGAAACATGACTTGCTGATGGATGGTCCTGTAGATTAATAAAAATAGAAAATAAGGTAGAATGATAATGATGAAGAGGTATAAAAAGATTTTGTTGACAGGTGCTTTGTCTGTGATGTCTTGTTCGTTTATACACGCGCAGGAGTTGTATAAGAATGAAAATGCCCCTGTGCATGAACGGGTAATGGATTTGATTTCACGCTTAACGGTGGAAGAGAAAATAAGTTTGCTTCGTGCAACATCTCCCGGTATTCCCCGTTTGGGTATTGATAAATACTATCATGGGAATGAAGCGCTACATGGAGTTGTCCGTCCCGGACGTTTTACCGTATTTCCACAAGCCATCGGACTGGCAGCTACCTGGAATCCGGAGTTGCAGAGACGGGTAGCCACAGTCATTTCGGATGAGGCGCGTGCCCGCTGGAACGAGCTGGATCAGGGAAGAGCACAGAAAGAACAATTCAGCGATGTGCTGACTTTTTGGTCACCTACTGTGAACATGGCACGTGATCCTCGTTGGGGGCGCACACCGGAAACGTATGGTGAAGACCCTTTTCTGAGTGGAGTGATGGGAACAGCCTTCGTGAAAGGATTGCAAGGAGATGATCCGCATTATTTAAAAATCGTTTCTACTCCCAAGCATTTTGCCGCCAACAATGAAGAGCACAATCGTTTCGTCTGCAATCCTCAGATATCGGAGAAACAACTGCGTGAATATTATTTCCCTGCTTTCGAAATGTGTGTAAAGGAAGGAAAGGCCGCTTCCATCATGTCCGCTTACAATGCACTGAACGATGTGCCTTGTACGCTGAATGCATGGTTATTGCAAAAGGTGCTGCGGAAGGATTGGGGATTTCAGGGATATGTTGTTTCTGACTGTGGGGGCCCTGCTTTGCTGGTAAATGCTCATAAGTATCTGAAGACGAAGGAAGCGGCAGCCACCTTGTCTCTTAAGGCAGGGCTTGACCTTGAATGTGGTGACGATGTTTATGACGGACCTTTGTTGAATGCTTACAAACAATATATGGTATCGGATGCCGATATTGACTCTGCAGCCTATCATGTATTGACGGCCCGTATGAAACTGGGGCTGTTTGATGGTGTGGAGCGAAATCCATATACTAAAATATCTCCATCAGTGATCGGTTCGAAGGAGCATCAGCAAATTGCTTTGGATGCTGCCCGTCAATGTATCGTTCTATTGAAGAATCAGAAGAATATGCTCCCGTTGAATGCCAGCAAACTGAAATCCATCGCAGTAGTCGGTATCAATGCCGGTAAGTGTGAGTTTGGCGATTATAGTGGTGCTCCGGTAGTAGAACCGGTTTCCATACTGCAAGGCATCAGAAACAGGGTAGGCGATCAGGTGAAAGTCGTCTATGCTCCTTGGAAGTCTGCCGCCGACGGTTTGGAACTTATTCAGGGAGAGAACTTTCCGGAAGGATTGCAGGCAGAATATTTTGATAATACCCGTCTGGAAGGTACGCCGAAAGTGCGCAAAGAAAACTGGATCAATTTTGAGCCTGCCAATCAGGCTCCCGACCCGTTCCTTCCCAAATCTCCGCTTTCTGTCCGTTGGACAGGAAAGTTAAAGCCGACCATCTCCGGTCGCTATACTTTCAGCTTTACATCAGATGACGGTTGCCGTCTGAGCATTGATAATCAGATGTTGATTGATGCATGGCAAGCGCATGCCGTGTCTACGGATTCCGCTTCTATTTATCTCGAAGCCGGAAAAGAGTATCAGTTGAAAGCGGAATATTACGATAATCGGGATTATGCTATTGCAAAACTACAATGGAAAGTTCCGCAGATAGGAAAAGCAACCCGTCTCGATTTGTACGGAGAAGCCGGAAAAGCAGTTCGCGAATGTGAAACGGTAATTGCTGTTATGGGTATCAATAAATCGATAGAGCGTGAGGGGCAAGACCGCTACGACATTCAGCTCCCGGCAGACCAGAGAGAGTTCTTGCAGGAAATCTATAAAGTAAATTCCAATATGATCGTTATTCTGGTGGCAGGCAGTTCATTAGCCATCAATTGGATGGATGAGCATGTTCCTGCGATTGTGAATGCCTGGTATCCGGGCGAACAAGGAGGAACTGCCGTTGCCGAGGTACTGTTTGGTGATTATAATCCTGCCGGACGTTTACCGCTCACTTATTACAAATCCTTGGATGAGTTGCCTCCGTTTGACGATTATGATATTACCAAAGGACGTACTTATAAATACTTCAAAGGAGAAGTCCTTTATCCATTTGGCTACGGATTGAGTTATTCTTCTTTTAAATATAGCGATTTGAGAGTAAAAGACGAAGCAGATGAAGTAGCTGTTTCTTTCCGGTTAAAGAATACCGGTAAGAGAAACGGTGATGAAGTTACTCAGGTTTATGTGCGAATACCGGAGACCGGAGGTATTGTTCCTGTCAAAGAACTGAAAGGATTCCGGCGTGTTCCTTTAAAATCAGGAGAAAGCCGTCGGGTAGAGATCAGGTTGAATAAAGAGCAACTTCGTTATTGGGATGTAGGAAAAGGTCAGTTTGTAGTACCGAAAGGCACATTTGACATTATGGTTGGTGCTTCTTCCAAAGATATTCGCCTGCAAACAGTCATTGATTTATAAACTTTATTTAAATTTGAACCAG
>OGOH01001557.1_pt1 | contig 15844 bp, 17 predicted proteins | sample 1552571 | NCBI WGS metagenome assembly OGOH01 (sample SAMEA2580170, study PRJEB22360) | human gut metagenome | biome: human gut; feature: human-associated habitat; material: faeces | place: Denmark | collected 2008/2010
CGCGTCCGAAAACCGGTTACCGGGGCTTTCTACGAGTGTAGCGGCTCTTTTGACATTCCCTCCGCGCACCGCCGAACAGCAGGCTTTGCGCATCAGTAGCCTTTAGATCATGACGGACTTAAAGGCGTGGGCCCGTTCACGTGCACCGCTAAGTGACGCTCTTATCCCGTCCGCGGTTCTACGGGTAAGAACGGCTGCTTAATTAAGCAGCAACAGCAACTGTATTGTTGTCGTTTAATTTTAAGTTTGCGGATTTTATAGCGGTCCCGCACCGCTACTCGCTTACCAGGGCTTCCAGTCCCCGTCGAAACCTTTACATCCCCATATAAAAAGCGATATTGCTACCGCTTTTATCTGTTTTTCTCTTTCAGCGCACGCTGAATATCGCGTTGGGCATCACGCGCGGCCATATCGGCACGCTTATCGTAGAGCTTTTTGCCCTTGCACAGACCGACCTGCACCTTCACCCGCGAACCCTTAAAGTACACGGAAAGCGGAATGAGCGAATAACCGACGGTTTTGGAAAGGCCAAAAAGCCGCATGATCTCGCGCTTGTGCATGAGCAAACGGCGCACCCGCATGGGGTCACGGTTAAAGATGTTGCCCTGCTCATACGGGCTGATATGGCAGCCGTTTAAGAGCATTTCACCGTCCACAACAGAGCACCACGCGTCCTTTAAGTTGCATCTGCCCTGCCGCAGCGATTTCACCTCTGTGCCGCAAAGCTCAATGCCCGCTTCAAGGGTCTCCTCCACAAAGTAGTCGTGGTAGGCCTTTTTGTTCTGGGCAATCGTTTTAAATTCTGTTTTTGCCACTTGGCCTGCCCCCTTCTGCTTTGTGTGTGATTTACTATACACCACTTTCGCGGTTTTGTCAACGCGAAATCGATTTTACAGCTCCTGTCTGCCCTCAATGGCGCGAGAAAGCGTCACTTCATCGGCATATTCGAGGTCGCCGCCGACCGGGATGCCGTACGCAAGACGCGTCACGCGGATACCGAGCGGCTTTAACAGGCGCGAAATGTACATGGCGGTCGCTTCGCCCTCAACGGTCGGGTTCGTCGCCATGATGACCTCCTGCACGGTGCCGTCCTGCACGCGACGCAAAAGCTCTTTTATTTTGAGCTGATCCGGCCCGATGCCGCCAAGCGGCGAAATGGCACCGTGCAGCACGTGGTAGGTCGCGTGGAACTCATTTGTGCGTTCCAGTGCGAACACGTCGCGTGGGTCTTCCACCACGCAGATAACCGAGCGGTCTCGGCTTTCATCGCGGCACACGGGGCAAAGGTCGCCGTCCGTCAAATTGCAGCACACGGAGCAGTAATGGATCTGCTCGTGCGCGTCGATGATCGCCTGCGCAAAGCTTTCGGCATCCGCTTTATCCATGTTGAGCACGGCATACGCAATGCGCTGTGCGGACTTATGCCCCACGCCCGGCAGGCTCTCAAATTTATCGACGAGCCGTTCGAGCGGCGGTACGTGATAACCGGCCATTAGAGGATGCCCGGAAGGCTCATGCCGCCGGAGATTGCGCCAAGCTTCTCCTCTTTCTCGTTTGCGGCTGCGCGCAGCGCTTCGTTGACAGCAGCAGCGACGAGGTCGCCGAGCATTTCGGCATCATCGGGGTCGATGACTTCCGGCTTAATGTCGATGTTCTTCACTTCCATTTTGCCCGTTACGGTTGCGGAAACGGCTCCGCCGCCTGCGGCCGCGGTGTATTCCTTCGCCTCGAGCTCCGTGGTAATCTGCTCCATCTGCTCCTGCATCTTCTGTGCCTGGCGTGCAAGCTGCTGCAAATTTGCGGCTCCGCCGCCGCCCATACCCTGCGGTAAACGTGCTTTCATAGTTAAGACTCCTTACTGTGTGGTTTTTAAATTTATTTTTCTTCGATCTCCACGCCGGCTTCGCGCATATCGTGCAAAAAGGCGTCGAGCGGATCTTTCGGTTTTTCGCCGTCCGCTGCGGGCGGCTTATAAGGGCCGAGCTTATACACACGCCCGGTCACCTGCTGAATGGCCTCGCGGATCTTTTCTCTCTGGCTGGCACGTTTCAAGAGATCAAACGCAATCTGCGGCGCTTCGATGAGCATGTAGTCGCCGCTGATGTACGCCGCTGAGCCCTTGAACGCCGACGCCACCGACTTTGAGTAATTTTCCATATAGCCGATAATGTCCGACCAGCCGTCGAACGGCTGCGCATTTTTTGCAAGCTCCTCTGTGGACTGCGGCTTGTCCTTTACCGCGGGCTGCACAGGTGCGTTGTTCTGTGGTGTCTCGGGCTGTTGTACCGGTGCTGCCGGTGCTTCGGCCGCGGGTACACTCGGTGCCGGGGTGATGGGACGGCGCAGGCCGCCGCGCTCCAAAGCTTCAATGCGGCGCAAAAGTGCTGCGGGCGAGGTATCCATTTCCGGCGTGCAGAGACGGATAAACGTCATTTCCATTTCTGTGCGCTTATTCATAGTCTTCATGCGCGACTGCGCGGACTGGAACGCATCGAGTGCGTGCAGAATCGTTGAAAGCTCCATGGAAAGCGCCGTTTTGGTCATAGCTTCCAGCTCTTCGCCAACGGCATTTACAAGCCCGCTTGCGTCCTTCATCGTTTTGATGAGCATCAAATTGCGGAAAAAGCCCGCAAGCTCCTCGCACAGCCTGCCCATGTCTTTGGAAGACTTATACAGCGCGTCGATCTTTTCGAGTGCCGCGGTGCGATCGCCCGTGCGAATGCACTCGGCGAGTTCAATTAAGTGCCCACGCCCCGCAAGGCCTGCCGTTTCCGCAACGAGCCCATACGTCACGTGCCCGTCGCTGCGGCCGATGCACTGATCCAAAATGGAAAGCGCGTCGCGCATGCCGCCGTCTGCCGTAACGGCGATGAGCATCGCGGCATCGTGGTCGATTGTCACATTTTCCTGCGTGCAGACCCACTCAAGGCGCCCTGCGATGTCCTCCGGTGCGATGCGGCGGAAGTCAAAACGCTGACAGCGCGATAAAATCGTCGGCAACAGCTTATGGACTTCGGTCGTCGCCAAAATGAAAATGACGTGTGCGGGAGGTTCTTCGAGCGTTTTTAAGAGGGCATTGAACGCCGAAACGGAGAGCATGTGCACCTCATCGATGATATATACGCGGTATTTCGCCGTAGTCGGCGTGAAGTTGGATTCTTCAATGAGCGCGCGGATGCTGTCTACGCCGTTGTTGCTCGCGGCATCCAGCTCTACAACGTCCAAAACAGAGCCGTCATCCAGTCCTCTGCACACGTCGCACTTGCCGCATGGATCGCCGTTTTGGGGATCCAAGCAATTGACCGCCTTCGCCAGAATTTTTGCGCAGGTCGTTTTTCCCGTGCCGCGCGAGCCGGTGAACAGATATGCGTGCGAAATGCGCCCGGCCATCAGTTCGTTTTTTAACGTGACCGTCACCTGCGGCTGACCGACGACATCGGAAAACTGCTGCGGACGATATTTTCTGTATAACGCTTTATACAAACGGCGGCGCTCCTTTCTTTGTGGGTGATAAAAGAAGAAGACGATTGGAACGTAGAATATGTGAACGGACAGGCAGCCTGCATCGCACCAGACGATCCGCTTAATGCTGCTCGGTCCCCCGCCTGACATGGTTCACGGTGTCTCGCCGCGCAGACCTGTCCGCTCGCATATTCCACGGTATATTCCAACCGCCTTGGCTTTTTCCGTGCGCGGAACATACTTGGCCGCGTACTTTAGTATTATACACGTTTTCCCTTGAAAAGGCAAGCAAAAAATCGTATAATTTTGTATATGTTCATATTTGTAACGCGCACATGGGATTTTTTGCAGATTCTGCGCGGCAAAACGGGAAAGGATGAAAGAAAATGAAGATCAGAAATGCAGAGCTCTGTGACCTGCCTTATCTGCTTGAGATGCTGGAAAACGCGAAAACTTCGCTGCGGGCGCTCGGCATCGACCAGTGGCAAAACGGCTACCCGAACGAAAACACCCTGCGTGAGGACATTCAAAATAAAATCTGCCGTGTTGTGATAGACGACGAAAACAATATTCTTGCAAGTGCCGCCGTGTATGTGGGCGACGAGCCGACATACCACGAAATTTATAACGGCGCGTGGCAGACAGAAAACAAAATCTACGGCATCGTGCACCGCATTATGGCGGCAAATCATGCGAAGAAGCGCGGCGCGGCATCGTTTTTGATGACCTACTGTGCGAAACTCTCGCTTGAAGCGGGTGTCACCTCCATGCGATGCGATACGCATCCCGGCAACATCATCATGCAGCACACGCTCGAAAAGAACGGTTACATTCGCTGCGGCATCATTCACCTTACGGACGGCGCAGACCGCTTTGCCTACGAAAAAGTTCTGAAATAACGTACAACAGACACAGGCCCCGGCGAGCATGACAAAACGCTCGCCGGGGCCTCGCTCATTCTATTCTGTTATTTCTTTCGTTCGGTAAAATAACACCTTGCGGCATCATCGAAGTGCGCGGCTTTCATCGCGCCGGTCAAAATGCTTACATAGAGATCAGGCCGAATGCGTTCATGACAGAGCTGATAAGGATGATGGCTGCAAAGACCGGGCAAAGATACTTGATCATCATGACGAAGATCTTCTTTCTGCGGAACGTGCCGCCTTCTTGCGTCATTTCTTCTTCAATACGGTCTACACCGATCACGCGGGAAACGAGCAGGCAAGTCGCAATAGCCGCAATCGGCATCATAACGGAGTTCGTTAAGAAATCGAAGAAATCGAGGAACTGCATGCCGAGAATCTTTACGGCATCGAGCGGGCCGTAGCCGAGCGAAGACAGCGTGCCGAGCGCGAGCATGATGACGCCGATGACAACGGTTGACTTTTTGCGGTTCCAATGGAGTTCATCTTCAAACGTGGAAACGGCGCTTTCCGTCAGCGCAATAGAGCTTGTGACCGCCGCAAACAGCACGAGCACGAAGAACAGAATGCCAACCGCCGTGCCGAGACCCATGCTGGCGAACACCTTCGGAATCGTGATGAACATCAATGACGGGCCCGCCTGCAAGGTGTTCGGGTCGCCGCCGGAGAACGCAAAGACCGCCGGGATGATCATAAGGCCGGCCATAATGGCGATGGCGGTGTCGAAAATCTCCACATTGCGCGTAGAGTCCTCAATGGACGTTTCTTTTTTCATATAAGAGCCGAACGTAACAAGGATGCCCATGGCGATGGACAGCGAATAGAACATCTGTCCCATGGCGGAAACGACCGTCATCCAGGAGAAATTTTCAAGGTTCGGCACAAGGAAATACTGAATGCCCTTCAGTGCGCCGGGACGTGTGACGGAATAGATTGCGATGATGACAGACAGCACGACAAGGATCGGCATCATGAATTTCGATACACGCTCAATACCGTTGCGCACGCCGGCAAAAATGATGGTCAGCGTGATGAGCGCAAAAATGACAAAGCAAATTTCGGCGGACACGCCGTCCGAGATGAACATCGAAAAATATCCGTCCTCCGCAAGCTTTGTTCCGTTGCCGCAAATGTACTCAAAAAGATATTTGATGACCCAGCCGCCGATAACGGAATAATAAGGCACAATCAGGATTGGGATAATGGCGTTAATCCAGCCGCCGGCTTTTAATGTATGCGACTTTGTGAACGATGCAAATGCACCCACAGGGCTTTTGCGCGTCATGCGGCCAAGCGATGTTTCTGCCACGATCATCGTGTAACCGAACGTCAGCGCAAGCAAAATGTAGATCAAAAGGAAAATGCCGCCGCCGTATTTTGCCGCAAGGTACGGAAATCGCCAAATGTTGCCAAGACCGACCGAAGCGCCGGCCGCAGACAGCACGAACCCGAGTTTACCCGAGAACATGCTGCGATTACTGTGATGTTTCTTCATTACTTTTCCACCTATTTTCTGCGAATATTCAAACACAGCCGCCGGTGAAACCGTTTTCCCCCTTCAGTTTCACCGGCGTGCTGCATCAATACGTTCAGCATACCACATGGGGCGCAAAAATGCAATATCTTGCTTTCACAAATTCATTTTGTGTTTTCTGTTTATATTATGCCTTATCATCGGCGCTACGCTTTTTTCACCCAGTCAAGCGCCACCCAGCCGCCGGCTTTGAGACGTCCCCAGCCTTTTGCAGAACCCACACCTGCGCTCTCCTCTACAACCGTATAGCGCTTCGTGTCTGTGATCTGCCCCTGCACGTCATAATTCGTACCCGGACCCTTGCGGATATTGAGCGCATCTGCAGCGTCCTTGCGCACTGTATACGCTTTGAACGGTTCATACACAATTTTGCCGTTTGAGGCATACACTTTATAACCCACAGGGCATGCGTTTTTCGCATTTTCCAGTATTGCATACGCACCGATCTGGCTTTTTGCGTCCGACCAGCTTGTCCGCACGCGGTAAAGCTGCTTTGGCGCGGGTTTCGCACCAGTCTTTGTCTCCTTTTTGTCGTCCTTCATTTCGCTTTCAATCATTTTAAAAAACCGCGCCCAGCCCTTGTCGAGCGTTCTATGCGGGCAATATTTGCCGTCGAAGTCCTGATGCTTCTTCACATGCGAAATATCCCATTTGCGCTCGGTGAGCAGCTTTGCGATATACTCCGCCGCGTTCTTCTCGGCTTTATCGAAACGCGTGCCGCCCGAAAGCGAATAGCAAATCTCGATATGAATACCATGTGCATTGCCATCACGTTGGCCCGCTGCGAATGCGCCCTTGTCGAGCGGTATGCCGATGACAATCTCTTTGTCATCGACCGCCGCGTTAAACGACGTAGAGCTGTCGTTGCGAATCATATACGCGACTTCATTTGCGGCGGAAGCATCGTTTGCCGTGTTGTGGACGACAATGTACTTCATGTCCTTAGCGCAGGACTCCACCGGCACTTTCAAATCGTATTTTGCAGAAGATAATAGATTTTCGCGGATCGGTACCATAAGATCACTCCTTCTTCCCATCACTTGCACCCGATTCATCCGCCACGGTGCGACGGAGCCGCCTTAAAATGCGCTGCAAACGCGGAAACCCCGGCACGCCGATGGCCGCAAGATTTTCCATGACGGAAATGAGCTCGTTGATCGTAAGCCACACGGTGACGAGCATGCCGAAAAACAGCTTTACATCGAGCGTGATGCCGGCCCCGATGACTGCACCGCGCAAAAGATAATCCACCGCCGCACCGACTGCGACCATGACCATATAGCAAAGCTTTTTGAGTATCCCCTTAATACCGAACTTGGAATTTAACTCGGCGCGGATATACGCTTTGATCATGCCGGTGATATAATCGAGCAACATCACGCCGAGCAGCACGAGCATCGGCACCGCAAGCGTACCGAGGTACGACACAAGTCCCGCGCCGAGCACGGCCACCGTCGTCTTTAAAACCGTCTGTTTCATCAAACCTTTACCCTCCTTCCCTGCATATTGGGACATGCACAGCGCTTTGTCCCGCGGCATACTATGACAGACGCGCTGCTTTTGTGCGCGGCAATCAGAAAAAGCGGTGAAACACGTTGCGGAATGTCAAAATCTGTGTTATGATTTCGGTGGACAAACATTCAAATATACAAAGGAGATTTTCTTATGGTCTGCAAAAATTGCGGTGCAAATATTCCGAACGGTGAGCTTTTTTGCCCAAACTGCGGCACGTGCACCGAAAACGCGAAATTCTGTAAATACTGCGGCGCGGTCATCGGTGCCGCCTGCGTGGTTTGCCCCGCATGCGGCAGGCAGGTAGAGCCATTGCAGTCTGCCCAACAGCCCCAGCCTGTTTATGTAAACAACAATGTCACTTACGGTGGTGTGGCAAAAAGCAAATGGGCAGCGTTTTTCCTGTGCCTGTTTTTAGGACTCATCGGCGCGCATAAATTTTATGAGGGAAAGATTGGCATGGGTGTTTTGTATATCTTCACCGGCGGCCTGTTCGGCATCGGCGCGTTCGTCGATCTCATCGTCATCCTCTGTAAGCCCGGTCCCTATTATTACGTTTAACTTTCTCAGAAAGGCGGCGTACTATGCCAAGCATCCTTGAATATGCAGAAACCGAATTCTCGCCTTTGGCAGAAAAACCGTTTACGGATGTAGACAGCCTGCTTTTATCACAGTTTTCCTACATGAATCTGAGCGCGTTTGAAGACGAGCTTAAATGCGAAAACAAAATAGAAATTCGAGAGCTTTTAAAGGCAGAGCGCTTTGAAAAGTTGATGTTCCACGTACGCGATACCAAAAGCAACATGAGGCTTTTGTACGCTATGGCGTCAAGCCCGCGCTGGCGCAACATAAAAATCGGCAACTTCGTTGAAAAGCTGTGTGACCAGTCAGAGGAGCAGTTTGCGGCCATCACTGTATACCTCGATGACGACCACGCCTGCGCCGTATTCCGCGGCACGGACGCCACGCTTGTCGGCTGGAAAGAGGATTTTAACATGGCATTTCTGCCCGTCATCCCCTCGCAGGCCGATGCGGCAGACTATGTGACAAAGCTCGGCGAAGGTTTTCCCGGCAAACTGCTTTTGATGGGCCACTCCAAAGGCGGCAACCTTGCAGCCTACGCGGGCATGTTCTGCGACCCGGAAATTCAAAAGCGTATTGAGCGCGTCTACCCGCTCGACAGCCCCGGTTTCATCGGCAACACGCTCGAATCCGAAGAATATGGGCGCATTCAAAGCCGCGTACATAAAGTCATTCCGAAAGGCTCGCTCATCGGCATGCTGCTTGAAAATCACGGTGCATACTCCGTTGTGGAAAGCAACCAAATGGGCATTATGCAGCACGACCCGTTCTCGTGGCAGGTGACGGACGGTGCATTCCATACGCTGGAGGAAATTTCCAGCGGCGCAAAATACATGAACCAAACACTCAACAGCTGGATCACCGGCATGAGCATCGACGAGCGCATACGCCTTGTCGATGTACTCTACGGCCTTTTGACCGCCGGCAATATTGAAAACGTATTTGACGCTGGCGACATTCAAAAGAACATCGGCGCTATCTACAACGCCGCCGTGCACCTCGACCCCGAAACGCGGTCGTTCGTTTTGCAGATCATCCGTCAGCTTGCGGGCTTTGCGTTGCACAACATCCCCCACCCAAACGTCCCGGAAAACCTCAATATCCTGCCCGGCAATAAAACGCAGAATTAAATTTTCATAGAGTAAAAGCCACCGTTTGCGGCAAGCCTTGCGCTTCACCGTTTCGGTGGCTTTTGATTTATGTTTACGAATTTGCAAGCTGGCGGCGATGAGATCCATGATCGTGATGGAATTGAGCTGCATCGTTAGCACATTCATCGTGATCTTGCGGAATTTTTCAGATTTCTCTTCTGCATCATCCGTTCCCCTGTTTTCTGTTTTGCTTTATTTCACGTTTCCGCTGTTGATGCCCGCGCCTGTTCTATTAAGCGGCAGCCAGTCGAGCACCTTTTTGATGTACGTATCCCAGAATACCCAGTCGTGCTTGCCGGGGCCCTCCACATACGTGAGGTCAACACCGTTTTCGTTGAGGAAATCACGGAAATCGCGGTTTGCGGTGACGAGGCCGTCCTCCGTGCCGCAGCACAGGTACATTTTCGGTACGGGTCTGCCCTCCTCCTTCAGCTTCAAAAGCAGCGCCTTCGGGTCTTTGTCGCTGCCCTTCACCTTGTCATATTCACCGAAAATTGACTCGTAATAGTTGCGGCGGAATGTGAAGATCGGCGCGGAGTTGTCCGCGTCCTTCCACGTATCGTGCACGAGCGCGGCGGAAAGACCGATGACACAGCCAAAGTTTTCCGCATACTTCAGGCCGTTGCGGATTGCACCGTAGCCGCCCATGGAAAGACCCGCAATGAACGTATCCTCGCGCTTGTCGGAAAGCGGAAACAGCTTTCTTGTGAACTCTACAAGCTCCTTGCCGATGAACTCGCCGTACAGCTCGCCGCTCTTTTCGTCGTCGAGGTAGAAGCGGTTTTCACCGGAGGGCATAATGACCGCAAGGTCGTTTGCCTCTGCCCACGCCTGAATGCGCGTGCCGTTCACCCAGTCCGTATAATTGCCGAAAATACCGTGCAAAAGGTAAAGCGTCTTCAGCGGCTTCTGCTCTGCGTTTTCCGCCTGCGGGCCGAACTTATCCACCGGGATAATCGCATTGAACGTCACCACGCGCATGAGGCACTTCGAGATAAAATTCACTTCAATAATAGCCATATCAACAACTCCGTTTCGATTTTAGTTTCGTTATATTTCATTATAATCAATAAAAACCCTTTTGTAAAGACTACTTTTATGCTATACTGTACAAAACGGTTTGAAAGCAAAGGAAGTTGAATACGATGAACGATTTTTCCGAGCGCGTGTTTCAGGTGGTGCGCGAGATCCCGCGCGGCAAGGTGACAAATTACGGCTTCGTGGCATTTGCGGCGGGCAACCCGCGGGCCTCGCGCGGCGTGGGCTTTGTGCTGCACCGCAACACGGACCCCGTAAATACGCCATGCCACCGCGTAGTGTTCAAAGACGGCTCTCTGTGCAAGGGCTACGTTTTCGGCGGCCCCGATGTACAGCGCGAAAAGCTCGAAGCCGAGGGCGTGCAGTTCCTGCCCGACGGCCGCGTAGACATGAAAGCCTGCGGCTGGGTCGGCGAAAACGAAGAATAACAAAAAGGTGCCTGACCAAAATGATCAAGCACCTTTCGTTTTTACTTTAAAGATCAGCCGTAGTTCTTAAAGCTGACGTTAATATCGACTGCCGCGTCGATGCCCTGCACCTGCGCGTTGTCGGAATACTGCCACAGGCCGAAGTTATAGTAGAACGCCGGCACGCTGCGGTATTCCGCAAGCCAGAACTCAAAGTCCTTGAGCTGCTCTAAGTCATAATAGTTATAGCCAAGACTGCGGTTGAAGTACACACCTGCGGTGTAGCCCGCTTTCGCGATTTTTTTGCAGAACGCCGAAGCATAACTCGTAATCTGCTCGCCCGTGGCATCTGCCGTGCGAGAGCCGTCTACGCTCGTCTGCTCCCAGTCAAAGACGACGGGGTAATCGACGGACTTATTCTGCAAAAGCTGGAGCACATAGCCCGCTTCCTCCTCCGCTTCGGTAACAGAAGTTGCCTGCGAGAAGAAGTAGATGCCCACCTTTACGCCTGCGTCCTTCGCACCGGTGTAATTATCGGCAAACTTGCTGTCTTCGTTCAGCTTGCCGCGCGTTGCACCGCGGTAGCCTGCGCGGATCATCGCGAAATCGATGCCGCTCGCTTTGACGGCTGCCCAGTCGATATCGCCCTGATAGTCGGAAACGTCGATGCCGAGGCTCGCGTTCGCGTCGTCATACGTCACAAGGCCGTTGTCATTTTTAAACTTCGACTGGTCGTATGTATTGAGCGGCACATTAAACTTCGGAATGGTGATCTCACCCTCGTAAAGATCCTGAATGACAAGCTTGCCGTCCTCCGTCACCGCGGAAGATGTGCCGTTGCCGGTGCTCTGCCCGTCGGATTTCCCGCCGAACGCGGATAGGAGCGATAAAATGACCACGACCAGAATGAGCACGCCGGCCGCGCCAAGGAAAATCAAACGGCGCATTTCAAAAGAACGCGCGTCGCTATGTTTATTTGGAGCTTTATTATTCATAGTAAAATTACCTTTCATAAACGAAATCACAGCGTAAACTGCACACCGTGTTCGGATTTATTCTATTATACGCATTTTCTGTCCTTTTTGCAAGCCATTCGGCGAATAAAGTCTGCCTTGCCAAGTATTTCCCACTGCCATCTCGTGGTCTATCGTACCGAGTACGCGGATTTTATCGCGGCTCCACAGGGGTGCAAGCAGCTTTGTTTTGTCACCGTCGCCCGTAATGCGTTCGATGACCGTTTCGGGCGGCAGCACCTCCAGTTGACGGATTACGACGCGCACATAGTCCTCAAACGTCATCGGCGTGTATGCGCCGCTTTCGTATAAGCCCGCAAGCTGCGTGCCGCGAATGACGTGTAAAAGATGAATTTTCACACCGTCCGGGCGCAGCTGTGCAAGGTCTTCGGCGGTCTTTATCATCTCCGCCTCCGTCTCGCCCGGTAAGCCGTCTATGATATGCACGCAAACGCGAATATTGTTTTCACGCAGGCGCAGAAATATCTCTCTAAATACCTCGTATTTATATCCTCTGTGAATACGCGCAGCCGTCTCATCATTACTGCTTTGCAGGCCCAGTTCCACGGTGAGGTGCGTTTTGCCGTTCAATTCTTTTAAAAGCGACAAAACATCCTTCCCGATGCAGTCCGGGCGCGTGGCAATCGACACACCGTAAACGCCGAATGCAAGCGCTTCTTCGTATAACGTCCTGAGCTTTTCAACCGGCGCATAGGTGTTTGTGTGCGTCTGAAAATACGCGATGATTTTACTTTCCGGCGACTTTTTATGAATACGCACTTTTTCCGCTTGCAGCTGCTCCGTTACGGAAAATGCCTTATCCTGCGTAAAATAGCCGCTGCCGCCGTCGCAGAAGATGCACCCGCCCACGCCGCACGTGCCGTCTATGTTCGGGCAGCTCAGCCCGGCATCGATCACGGCCTTTTGGGTCTTGCAATTCTGCACCCGGTTGTGATAAGCTAATGTATGATACCGTTTGTTATCAAACGTATACGGAAATGGATTCAAAGTAAAGCTCCTTTGCTTGGTCCAAAATAATAATAGGAGTTGAGTATTTGTTACACATTAAAAAGCTGAATTTAGACGAAATTCGCGAAATTTACAACGCATATATGCACGAGGCATTCCCGCCGAGCGAGCTGCGCCCCTTTGCAAGTATGGAAATGCTCTACAATAAAAACTGCTACCCGTGTTACGGCTTTTACGACGAAACCGATTCACTCTGCGCCTACGCCTATTTTTCGTGCACGGAAAACGGCAAATACGCCCTGCTTGATTATTTCGCCGTCAAAAAAGACCTGCGCGGCACGGGCATCGGCAGCAAGACTTTTCCCCTGCTGCGCACAGAAATGAAAGACCGTGACGGTCTTTTGCTCGAAGTGGAAAGCGTTGAGAGCGCCGAAGCCGAAGAAGAAGTCAACATCCGTCGCCGCCGCATCGCGTTTTATGAGCGCTGCGGGTGCGAAATGACAAAAGCAAAAAGCCTTTTGTACGGCGTGGATTTCAATATACTTGTGCTGCCCATCGCGCAGCCCGTACCGGAAGCGAAAGTCGTGCTGCATGAGCTCGAAAACATTTATCACGTTATGTTCGACGACGAGCTGTATAAGCGCGTCTGTCACCCGTTTATCGCGGAATAGGCAGATTTTTGAATTGACTTTTTCGCACAAAAGCCATATAATAAAGCCATAAACCATACGGAGGTGTAAGCATGCCGGAAGAACAGAAAACAGCAGAAACCGAACAGGAGCGCCTTGCGGATTTTCCGCGTGATCTAAGCCGCAGCTTCACCTATCTGCACCGCCAGCGTAAAAAATATATGGATGACCGTCTGCGCGGCTACGGCTTTGTAGGTGGCATGCCGATGATCCTGCTCTACATCAACCGCCACCCCGGCACCACGCAGGACGCCATCGTCTCGCATATGTATATCGACAAATGCACCGTAGCACGCCGCACAAAACGCCTTGAAGAGCTCGGCTACATTTCGCGCGAAACCGGCAAGGAAGATCGCCGCGAAAACAACCTCTACGTCACAGAAAGCGGCGAAAATCTCGTGCCCGTCATCCGCGAGATTTTGCAGGATTGGGCCAAAAGCGTCACGCGCGACCTTTCCGATGAAGAGCGCATTTTACTCATCACACTGTTAGACCGCCTCATCCATACGGACGTGGAGTAAAATTTCACTTGATATGGACTACCCCGCAGTTTTAAAGCTGCGGGGTGTTTTTCATTGAAAAAGCTCCGGGAAGCACGCCTTTTGTTCCGCCGAAAAATCCGTCTCGACCGTTTTATCGATGTCGAGCGCCGGGCATAAAAGATGCACTGCACGGCAGCAGAGCATCTGGTGCTCCGTTCTGTCCAAATGCCCGCCGTAAAGGTCGTCCCCCGCCACGGGATGCCCAAGGTGCGCCATGTGCACGCGAATCTGGTGCGTGCGCCCGGTTTTCAAATGGAAGTCAACGAGGCTGTACCCGCCGCTCGTTCTCACCGTTTGAAATTCCGTCACGGCTTCGTCTCCGATGCCCGCGCAGCGCTCCACCTTATGCCCCAGCTTTAACCCGATGGGCACATTCACACACCCGCTTTCGGGCGTTTCGCCCTCGCACACGGCGCGGTACATTTTCGTCAGCTTTGCGTTTGCGGCAAATTTGTTTTTCGCCAGCACCAGCGCGCCGGTCGTATCCCGGTCTAAGCGGTACAACGGCCGAAACACAAAGTCCGGCGTATTTTGAAAATACCACGCCGCCGCATTTAAAACGCTGTCGCGGTCGTGCCCCGGCGAGGGGTGCACGGGCATATTGTACGGCTTATCGAGCACTAAAAAATCCTCGTCCTCATATAAAACCGCAAACGGCAGGTCGGCTTTTTCATACGCTTCGCCCGTCTCAAGCAGCGTCAAAGTCAGCGTATCGCCGGCTTTCAAAACGGCATTGCTGTGCACGGGTTCGCCGTTTTTAAGCATCTCTCCCTCGTATTTCAGCGCCGTTAAAATGCGTGCGGAAAACCCTAAGTACCGCCGCACGAACGTACGCACGTCCATGTTTTCCTGTCCGCAGTCGATGACGAACTCCAGTGTGCGTTTCATTACTTGCTGCGCGTTGCGAGCTTTTCCGCAAACTCGTGCAGGAACGTGCTGTCCGCGTCAAACGCGTCAAGCGCATGAAGCGTCTTTTCGGTATGCTCATCGACGAGCGCCTGTGCTTTTTCCACGCCCAAAATGGAAACATACGTGCAGCGCGCGTTTTGTGCATCCACGCCGATGTTCTTGCCAAGCTCCTTGGCGTCACCGGTCACGTCCAGAATATCGTCGCGGATCTGGAACGCCAAACCGATGTGCAGCGCGTATTCCTTTGCTGCATTGATCTGCGTTTCGTTCGCCCCCGCCGCAATGCAACCCATCATGCATGCTGCCATGATGAGGTTTGCGGTCTTGCCGGTGTCTTTTTCGCACAGCTCATCGAGCGAAACGGTGCGGTTTTCGGTTGCAAGGTCAATGCACTGGCCGCCCACCATACCGTACTCACCCGCGCAACGCGCAAGCACCGCCGCCGCATACGCAGCGCGCTCCATGCCGACATTTCGGAATGCTTCACTGCTCAGCGCCGTTTCAAATGCTTTTGTCAAAAGGCCGTCGCCCGCAAGCAATGCGTAATTTTCACCGTAGACCTTGTGGTTAGAGGGCTTGCCGCGGCGCATATCGTCGTTATCCATGCAGGGCAGATCATCGTGGATGAGCGAATAGCAGTGCAGCATCTCGACTGCGGCTGCAAACTGCTCAGCTGCCTCGGCATTGCCGTGGAGCATATCACACACGGCCAGCACCAGCACAGCGCGAATACGCTTGCCGCCGCCCAGCAGGCTGTAGCGTGCTGCGCGGCAGACGTCAGATCCCTCAGGAAGATAGCGCTCGCACGCCTGACTCAATGCCTTTTCTGCACGGGTCAGATATTCGTCATACTGCTTTTTATACTCTGCGCTCTCCATAATGGTTCCTCCCTGCAAGCTGGTTGCTTTTATTCTTCTGTTTCGGGGTCTGCCTTTTCGCTGCGGGCGGCGTCGATCTCCTCCATTTGGAGAGACGCTTTTTCCAGCGCAGCATGGCAGTATTCCATCAGCGAAGCCGCTTCTGCGTAGAGCTTGACCGACTCGGAAAGGGTCGTCTCTTCGCTCTGCATCTGGCTCAGGATGGTTTCCAGACGAGCCATGCCGTCCTCAAAGC
>OGOH01001564.1_pt1 | contig 15764 bp, 8 predicted proteins | sample 1552571 | NCBI WGS metagenome assembly OGOH01 (sample SAMEA2580170, study PRJEB22360) | human gut metagenome | biome: human gut; feature: human-associated habitat; material: faeces | place: Denmark | collected 2008/2010
TTCCCTGACTGCCTGTATCTCTCAGGCTCCGTTGTTTCTGCGTTTCCGCCGCAACAGTTGGTATGATACCACTGTTGTGCGGATCTGTCAACAGCTTTTTTCAAAATTTTTAAAGTTTTTTCTTAGAAGTCAAAACTTTCGTGTTTATTACTTTTATATCTATAATTTAAGTAATATGTTCAATCCAATCTTGTCCCTATATAAAAAAACAAGAGCATACGGAAAATACAGTTTCCAATACACTCTTGCTGTCTGAACTTTATTTTTTCGCTATTATCTAATTATATGTAGAAATCTCTTCTGAATCTCTATTTTGTTTTAAGCATATATTTCTGTGACCACTTGCCATAAACTGTTTTTTTGCCAGATTTCTTATATGCCCGAACCTGAACATAATACCTCTTTTTTCTGGACAGTTTGCTGATCGTCTTCTTATACTTACGCTGTCCTTTAACAGTTATCACTTTTACACCGCTCTTCATAGATTTTTTCTTACAGTAACGAATCTGATAACCTGATGCATCCGATATTGTATACCACCGAAGATAGATTTTTCCCTTTCCACCACTTGAATACCAAGAAGAAATGCTTCCCTGATCCAGTTGTCTTTTCGCAACATAATCATCCTTATATTTCTTACCACACTTCTCACATGTATAGAGACGGTATCCCTTCTCAAAATAAGTAGCATTTACCCATTTGCTGCTGTAATCATGATTACAATTTGCCTGACTCAAAGAAGAAACAGAGAAAACATATTTTCCCGTACTCTTATAAGATTTTCCCCATGCATATCCATTTATTTGCATATAATATTTTCCGGCACTCAGCACAATATTCTGTGAGTCTTTACGATATCCAACATTGCTGTTCCATTCATTATCATCTGTTTCCCATATTTCTTTTCCATCTGAATCAAAAATTCTTATACAATAATATCGCATATAGGATGTTATATCAATTGCTATTGTCTGATCTTTTGGAACGCTAAAAATATAATTATCAAAATCGTCGTTTTCTGAAATCTGTCCTATATATTTTTTATTCCATGAAATTTGTTTCGCAGTTTTAAAATCATTATCATCCCCATCAAAAGATACACCTGATCCTGTAAAAGAAGTATTGCAAACATATTTTCCAGTAGATTTACAATAAGTTCCCCAATCATATCCATTAATCTGCATATAATAGGTTCCTTTTTCCAGATACAAATCATAAGAATCGCTGCGATATCCTACGGTTGAAGTCCACTCATTTTCACTTGTATACCAAATTTCTTCTCCATCTGAATTAAAAAGTTTTATGCAATAGTACTGCATATATGATGTCATATCAAGTTTTACGCAGCCAACCTGTGATAATGTAAATTTGTATGTATCAAAATCATCATTTACAGATATCTGCCCTACAATTTTATCTCCAATCGCAATATTGTTTGCATCTGCAAAAGAATTATCATCTTCTCGATTTGTCACTCCAGATGAGGTAAAGGATGTACGACAAGTATACTCTCCGGTAACTTTATCATAATCCTCTCTTCTGTACCCATTGATCTGTATATAATACGTTCCTTTTTCAAGATAAATATTATACTCATCACGGCGGTAACCAACTGTTTCATTCCATTCATTAGAATCTGTATACCAGATCTCTGTACCATCCGTCTCATAAATTCTGATACAATAATATCGCATATATGCTGTCATATTAAGAGTAATACATCCGGCACTGTCCAGCTGGAACTGATAATTATTATAATCTTTGGTTTCTGTAATACTTCCATTCAACGTATCACCCATGTTGATCCTGCTTGCAGTAGCAAACGTATTATCGGATGCCGCACGCGGAACATCCACCGCTGATGCATGACTTGTATACGGCACTGTGCTCATTGCACAAAAAGCTGCCGCAAGTACAAAAGTTTTAAAAAATCTTTTCCCTTTTCTCATGTTTTCCTCCTTTATTAGCTGTTCTTCCAGTTTGTTTTTATGCCGAATTTTCTCAGCATTTTATATAAAATATGATAGCATATACGCATTTCTTATTCAATTCTTTTCTGAATTTTTATAATGCTTTATCCTCAAAGATTTTAAATGTGCAAATAAACGTCATAAAAATAGTTTTGTAAAAAAAGTGTGTTCATAGAAGTGTTATATTTTATTTGAGAGCAAAAAAGACCGACTCACAGTGACGGCAACAAATTTCCATCACTATGATTCGATCTCTTTCGGTTTCACATTTTGTATTCTGGCCGAAAACGCATTTCCGCTTAAGAGACCCCTGGCAAGCCAGGAGCTTTTGGCAATGTGCAAAATGAACAATTCCCAAGAAGGCACTTTCACGTGCCCTTTGGGGAATTCGTTCATTTGCACATACAATAATACTATTCACTTGCAAACAGCATCTTAATAAAACATGCGATATTTCCATTCCTTACATCCGCCGGGGAACTACCGGTAATTCTCTATTTTTTCTTGTATTTAACCTTCTTCCCTGCACTCTTCATTGCTTTTTTCAGCTTGCCAAAATTCTTTGCCATCATTTTCTTCGGAACGGTCACTTTTGCAGTTGCTTTAATTCCTTTGAATGCCTGTGAGCCAATCTTAACTGCATTTTTGTTCTTGAAGGTGATACTCTTCAGTTTGCTGTTTTTATAGAAGCTCTTTGTTCCGATCTTGCTGATATTTGTTCCGAGTACCAGAGTCGTCAGTTTTTTATTGTTTTGGAAAGCTTTTGCTGCAATTTCCGTTACTTTAAAGGTATAGCCATCTTTCGTAACGGTTGCCGGAATGGTGATCTTATTTCTTTTTTTCCTGGTTCCGGTTACTGCAACCGTTCCTTTTTTTGCATCGGATTTGGTCACTTTATAGCTGATTCCTTTTCCGTCGGTAAATACCGTTCCCTTTTTCGGTACCGTTTTGACAGTATCCGGTGCCGGATTTGGATTTGGTGTCGGCGTTGGCGTCGGATCTGGTTTTTGCTGTTCTGCTTTTTCCGTCAGAGCTTTTCTTGCCTCTTCCAGTTCTTTCTTTGCTGCGTCCAACTCTTCCGGTTGTGCATCTGCTCGATCCAGCATCTCTTTCGCCCGTTTCAGTGCTTCCTGATATTTGGCTGCACTTTCAGAAGTGTATTTTGAGAGATCGATTTTTTCAGACACCTTTATCTCTTCCGTCAGAGTTTCTTTGCATCCTGTAACTTTTTTCAGGTAAGCATTCTGTGCACTTTCCAGCTCAGCTTTTGCCGCATCCAGTTCTTCCTGACCAGCCATGACATCACCGTATACCGCTTTTGCTCTCACAGACGCATTCCATAATTCTGCCAGTTCATCTGTGTTTGCAGATGCATAAGCAAAATCAGCTTTTGTATTTTTCAAGATCGTTTTTGCTTCCTCATATGCATTTTTCAGGGCACTTCTGTCAACGCTCTGGTATACTTTCATTTCACAGATTGCATATTCACTTGCTTTTCGCTGTACGCCCTTCATTCTGACATAGCGTGCGGATGTTTCTGTAAAGCTGTCCTCAGTCCATGCTTTTTCATTTCCGCTGACGGATTTTACTGTGCTCCAGTCGGCACCATCGTTTGATACCTGAATGTCGTATGCTGTCGCATAACGTCCTGCTGCCCAGTCGATCACAACCTTGGATACCTTTCTTTCTCTTCCAAGGTCAATCATCAGGAAATCATCATTTCGGTCAGAAGAGCACCATCTGGATTCGTAAGAGGTACTTACTCCGCTTGTTCCGGTTACATGTCCGTCTCCGTCGGTTGCCTTCCATGCCGGATAGAGACGCATCTCATCCCCTTTGTAGCCTTTGTTGCCAAGATCGGCATATGCTCCCCGGTTTCTCGCCACATCCACAAGCGTTGCACCAACATTTTCTGCTGCCAGTTCTTCTGTGGACAGTGCTTTGTTATATGCTTTGATATTTCCAAGGTAACCGGAGAAATTCTTTCCGATCTCATTTAACGGGAACACAAAGGTGCTGCGGTAATTGTTGTCTGCATCTGTCCAGGTACTTGCACCGAGTGCACCATTGTTCTCCGGATCGCTGGCTGCCGCATAAAGAATCTTTTTAAACACACCATCTACATACAGTTTTGTTGTCTGATACGTTCCTACGACCGTGATTCGGTGCTTTTTATTCTTTTCTACCTGATACTCAAAGGACTGATTAAAATAATCGCGGTTCAGGCTCAGGGAACCATTGATACCCGCAAGCTGCAGTCTTCCGTCATAACCGGAGAACAGAGAGGATTCTTTCGTATTCTTTTCTGTACCGTCCAAATATACGTCAAAACTCATCGTATATGGATAACCAAGTGTCGTCAGTGGTGTACGGATAACCGTATTGCCATCAAATTTCAGATAGGTTTCGCCGTCTTTTTCTGCTTTTTCTCCACCGCTCACCTGTCCGTTGTAAGCATTCCCGCTGGCATCATAAATGATTTCTCCATCCGCGGATAAGTTTGCAAAATCATAGTCCAGCACTACATCTGAAACACTTTCCATATCATAGGAAATAGCAGTTCCAGGTCCCTCGCGTAATGCATCAAAGGTCTGCTCATAGTTTACAAAGCTTGTTTCTTTATTGCTGCCCCAGGTTTTCTGTGATACCATGGCTACCGCACGCAGATAACGCTCATTCAGATCGGCTTCTGTAATACCCTCGCGGTTCTCATCGCCCCAGAGTGCTGTCTTGGCTCCAAGTACCTGCGGATCACCTTTATCCGTCTTCACTCCGCCGCTGAACACAGACGGATCCCAGTTATAGAAAAGATTATTTTCCTGGATCATATCTTTGTGATAACGTCCAGGTGTATTATAAAGATATGTCTGCGGTACATTGATAAGACGGAAGCCTTCTGCCAGTCTCGCACTCGGACTGTCCTCTGTAGCAGACCACATATTCAGGATAATATTATTATTTACCTTTGTATTTCCCTTTAAGACTTCCATCGCTCCCCACATTTCCACTTCGACATCATACTTATCATGCAGATAGCTGTACATCTCATTCATGTAACGGCGGAAAGCTTCTTTATTTGCATCGGTTCTGTCCCAGTATTCATCAACACCTGCGTTGACATTTTTTGCATCAAAAACCGCATCAATTCCGTCAATTTCTCCGAGATATTCATCAAACAGTGCTTTCATAAAGATTCTTGCATTGATCGCATTCTGTCTGATCTGTGCATTGCTGCTCTGATCGTCCAGTGCCAGGAGTTCCCAGTTGCCAGGGTTGTGAATGTAGAAAGAAGCTCCCTGTTTTACATTTCCGTCTGCGTTCAGATAATCTGCCGCCTTCAGATAGCCGTATTTTACAAGTGATTTGATCACTTCTTCCTGATGGTCATGAACATATTTGGTGTAAGCTGCGGAATGTCCCGGTGTATCTAACTCCGCTACAACCTGAATACCGCATGCCTTTGCTTCTTCGTTCATCTTGCGGAATTCTTCTTTTGTATAGTAAAGCTCACCGCTTTTACCGGTATGTACATTATAATAGTAGTCATAGCGATCCTCACTGTCTCCTGTTTTTACAAATTTGGACTTTTGTGTTGCAAGAGACGGAAAAAGTTCTGATTCCAGTCTGTGAGAAGCCTCGGTATCTGCCCAGTCCTCATAGTTTGCCCTAGATGATGAGTCCGGCCACTGATTATCATTGATATGAAGCTGCATCTCATTCAGTTTGTACCATTTCATGATTTTTGTATAATCATTCAGGAATGATATTCTTGTAGGGATACGGGCAATATCAAACATCACGCCTCGCATCTCATATGCCGGATAATCACGGATCACACCTTTTGGCACATTTGCATGTTCACTGTCCTGATAAAGGATCTGTTCTACGGTCACAGTACCGTAAAGAAGGCCTGTTTTGGTGGAAGAATAAATTTTCAGTCCAGCATCACCATTAACCATCAGATAACCTTCTTTTCCGACATCATAGACATCTTCTGTCTGTGATTCCAGATAAATATCGTTTGTGCCGGCACTTGTTCCTTTTACAATCTCCAGATCCAGACCACAGATATCGTGGATATCACTCTGCATTTCTTTTGCCGCTTCTTCCGCATCAACCCCAGCCGCATCATTTACCACGATCCTGGACTGCTCTGTCAGTTTAAAATTGCCTTCGTAGCCATACCATTCCTGAATGGTCGGCAGGACTTTTGGCATTGAATTTGGATTGCTCACTTTTTTGAACAGTTCCGGATACTTGTCCGTGTTGCCTTTGACCGTTACCGTCACATTTTTCTTTGCTGTATCCTGCGGGTCATTTTTATTGGTCGCTTTTAAAATAACATTAAAAGAGCGGTCACCAATTCTCATTGCAGATGCTTTTCCATCTTCCGTGAGCAACTGATCCAGCTCACTTCCATATATGGAAATATCATACTGTTCAGAAGTATTTGGAATCACCAGTTCTTCCTCATTTGCTCCCACAGTCAAGCCGGACAGGTTCTTCAATACAGAAGCTGCCGTCTCAATCATTCCGGACTGTGTTCCCATGATCTCAATCTCACGCACGGAAATACATTTCCAGCCATTGATATTTCCTTTTTTAAAATAGAAACGTACATATCGTTTTAATTCTGCCTTACTCAGATCCGAGGCATTGATCACATCTGGATCGTTTCTCTGTACATTTGCACTGTCACGCGACAGTTCATAAACCGTTTCCCAGTTGGCATCTGCCCCGTTGGAATCACTGGTCTGGATCTGATATTCTGTACTCCATGCCTTCAAATTAAAATAAATATTGATCGATTCAACGTTTGTTGTCGCTGCGGAAAGATCGATCACCAGCCACTGTGGATTGTCACGGTTTGTGCCCATATCACCGGAAGACCATCTTCCGGAGTCTGATGTTTTATCGCCGTCAACGGCTTTGTCTGCACTCCATGTTGCTGATTCATTTGCAGAAGAGGTAACTTCTTTATTGAGTGCTACGTTTGCTGCAGCTGCCTGCACTTTCAAAAGACCGGCTCCCATTCCGGCAAGATTCGGTGTAAACAGACTTTCACACAACAGAAATGCTGCCAGAGCACCTGCTGCTATACATTTTTTCTTTTTCATTCTGTCTCCTTTCTTATTTCCTCTCTGTTTTTTATAACGATACCGTATTATTATATCTGATTTTGTCTATTTTGTACATGGTTTTTGCTGGTTTTCTAAAAAATAGAAACAAAATGCTTGTTCCGCATATCCACACTCGACGTTTATTTTACAAACACGAAGGCTCCCATTCCATCTAGGGAACAGGAGCCTGCATCTCTTTTCATTTCTATTCTTCTTCCAGGTCTTCCACGTAGCTTTCAATCAGCAACGATATCAGATCTTTGCACTTAATACACTGCTTTCCGACACCAAGCCTTGCTTTCACATCATCAAATGTTCGACCGCCCTGCTGTACCGCCTGTTCGATCTGTCCGACCGTCGTGCCGGTACATTCACATACTACATAATTACGGTTCATTCTGCTCTGTTTTCTCCTCTTTCACTTCCACTGGTTTTGTAAATTCTTCTGTCATCTCACTTTTCATTTCTCTGCCATTGTCTGCTTCCAGTTCAAACCAGAATTCTACGCCATTGTCATAATTTTTCACGCCAAATTTCTGATGCATGGAGTCCATGATCGCCTTGACAATAGAAAGGCCGATTCCGCTTCCGCCGTATTCTCGCGTCCTTGCCTTGTCAACCTTGTAAAATTTGATCCAGATTTTATCGATATCTGCCTCCGGAATCGGTACACCGGTATTAAACACACTGGTGTGTACTTTTCCGTTTTCTTTTTTCATTTTGATCTCGATCACTTTATCAAAATCCACATGATTGATTGCATTGGATACAAAATTTGTCACAACTTCTTCGGTCTTAAATTCATCCGCCCAGACATAATGACTTTCTGTTTCATCGAATAAAATTTTTGCATCTTTCTGATCTGCCAGCAGTTCCGCGGAATTTACCACGCTGTGAATCAGTTTAGTCAGATCAAAACGTTCAAAAACAATGGCATCTTTGCCCGACTCCAGATGATTCAGTGTCAGCAGTTTCCTGACCATATTATTCATCTTTGCCGCTTCATCCATGATCACTTCGCAGTAAAAATCACGGCTTTCTGCATCGTCATTGATACATTCTTTCAGTCCTTCTGCATATCCCTGGATCAGCGCGATCGGTGTTTTCAGCTCATGCGATACATTGGAGAGAAATTCTTTTCTCATCTCATCAATCTGTATCTTCTCCTCAATATCACTCTGAAGCTGATTGTTTGCCGTTTTCAGTTCTGAAATCGTCCGCTCCAGCGTCTCGGACATCTGATTGAAATGCTCGCCAAGCTGCCCGATCTCATTCTGTCCGCCGCTCGTATATTTTGCGTCAAAATCAAGGTCTGCCATGCGTTTGGAAAGCTCTGTCAGTTCCTGCAGCGGCGTCGTTATCTTACGTGACATCCAGGAAATCAGAATCATGCTGACTGCCAGACCAATGATGATAAAATATCCCAGAAATTCATTTGAGGTACGCACGCTGTCTCGGATACTGTCCATCGGAACACGCATCATAAAGTAATAACCGGTATTAAATTCGCCCCACATTTCCAGATAATCTACATCTTCCTTGAAATCTTTTGTTTTCTGGATTGCATAATCATCGGTTTCTTTGAGTACCTCTGTTTCTGATTTATCAATTCCCATCAGATAACCCCAGAGCCGCCCCTGAAGTTCCTGCTTCTGATAATTCTCCGTACCATAAAGCGGCACGAACTCATCCGTCAGAATGATCGCACTTAAATTGTAACGTGTACAAAATTCCGAGAGATTATCTGCAAATTCATCTGTCAGGTAATCATCCTCATCTTCCACCTTATTCATAGCATCGTAAATGTGCTGCAATGCCGCTTCCTTCTTCGCTACATAATAACGCTCCAGCAAAAAATTATTCGTACACCAGTTTGCCAGAAACACAAATCCAATCAGGCCGATAAAAAGTACCGCGATCTGCGTTTTCAGCGATTTTCTCATGGTTCATCCACCTCAAATTTATATCCCATACCCCAGATGGTCTTGATATAGTCTGCATTTTTTCCAAGTTTGCTTCTCAGCTTTTTCACGTGCGTATCGATGGTTCTCGCATCACCGAAATAGTCATAATTCCACACACTGTTCAGAATCTTTTCTCTGGAAAGTGCGATGCCCTGGTTTTCCATGAAATAGCTCAGAAGTTCAAATTCTTTGTAACTCAACTCCACATTCTTTCCGTCTACCAGAACCTGATGTGCTGCTTTGTTTACCTCGATCACGCCGGCTTTTAAGATTTCTTCTGCTGCCAGTGTGTTGGTTCTTCGAAGAATTGCCTCTACTCTTGCAACCAGAATCTTCGGGCTGAACGGTTTGGATATGTACTCATCGACACCCAGTTCGAATCCCAGCAGCTCATCTCTCTCATCTGATCTTGCTGTCAGCATAATGATCGGCACTTTTGAATACTGCCGGATCTCACGGCATACCTGCCATCCATCCATTTTCGGCATCATAACATCCAGGATCACCAGTGCAATGTCTTTTTCCGAAAAGAAAACATCGATCGCATCTGCCCCATTTTCTGCCTCCAGGACTTCAAAGTTTCGCTTTACCAGGAAGTCTTTGACCAGTTTTCTCATCCTGCTTTCATCATCTACTACTAAAATCTTCAATTTGTCCATTGCTTTCTCCCACCTGTCACTTTTTCTTTCATCGTAGCAGAGAATTATGTCCGTTTTGTGAATATTCATCTCAAAACCAGAAGAACTTCCACTGAATGCGACTGCATCTGCATACAGAAAATGCAGACAGAATCATCTGCCTGCATTTTCTGCTTTCCTATTTTTAATATGGTATTACAATGTCTTTCCTTTTGATTACTACTTTCTTTCCGGCACTCTTAACTGCTTTCTTGATCTTATTCAGATTCTTCTTACTGATCTTATAAGGAACCGTTACTTTTGCATTTGCTTTGATTCCCTTGAATGCATTTTTTCCTGCTTTCACTGCCTTATTGCCTTTGAAGGTAATATTTTTCAGTTTTGCATCTTTGTAGAATGCTTTCGCACCGATCTTCGTAACGTTCGCACCGATCACTACGCTGCTTAATTTCTTTCTGTTCTGGAATGCTTTTGCAGAAATCGCGGTTACTTTAAATGTATAACCATCTTTTACTGCAGTTGCCGGGATGGTAACTTTCTTCGCATTCTTCTTCGCAGCGGTTGTTCCTGTTACCGTCACGGTACCATTCTTCGCATCGGATCTGGTAACTTTGTATACAAGACCTGTCTTTTTGTCTGTAAACTTGCTTCCCTTGGCCGGTACTTTTGCTGTATCATCTTTACCTGGTGTAGGATTTGGGGTAGGTGTCGGATTCGGTGTCGGGGTCGGATCTGGCGTCGGAGTTGTCTTCTTAACCAGAGCATCAGTTGCCTGTTTCAGAGTATTAACTGCTGCATCGACTTCGGTCTGTGTTGCGTAAGTATCTTCCAGTACCGCTTTTGCTGCTGTCAGAGCCTGTTCAAAGCTTTTTACGCTGTCATCGGTGTAATCTGCTTTGTTTACTTTTTCTGCCTCAGCAACTGCTGCTGTCAGGTTAGTCTTATCTGCTTTTGCCGGTTCTTCCGTGCTCAGTGCTGCTTTTGCTTTTTTCAGGTTCTCCAGTGCTCTGGCAAAATCTGCTCCTGTTGCACCTTCTTTTTTCAGCAGTTCTTCTGCTTCTTTTACCTGTTTCTGATAGTTTGCAATGCTTCCTTCGCTGTATCCTGTGGTATCAAAGTTCTGATATCCGGTAAGGACTCTTGTCAGCTTGTCTTTTGTTGTTTCCAGCTGTGCTGCAACATTGGTCAGGTTTGTGTATGCCTGGGAATATGCTGCCGCAGTGCTGTCTGCGTTATCCAGTACCTTTTTTGCATTTGCCAGGGCATCTGCAAAGAATGTCCAGGTTTTGCCGGTGTAGTCTTCACTCTTGTAGTTTGCATAAGTATTGTATGCTTTCTGTACATCTGCTTTTCCATAAGCAGCATACAGATTCAGTTCTGCGATAGTTCCGTGTTTTCCGGCATTATCACTTCCTGCATCTTTAATGACGAGTTTCACTTTCTTTGCTTCGATCGGATCAAAGTCTGCAAATTTTTCAGATGCATCATTTGCCCAGGTACCGTCTGTTGCAACGGTTGTCTCAGTTCCGTCTGCTTTTGTAACAACGATGTCATATTTGAAGATACGGCCGTTTGCACTGTTCTGTCTTGGCAGACAGGAAAGTCTGCTGATCGTCTGAACTTCCGGCAGTGTTACTTCAAAGTAATGATTGTGTGTACCGGAAATGACATCCGGTGTACGCCAGTTTGTATGCCAGAATGTAGTGTCATCTCCGTCGATTGCATTCTGTGCCGATCCTTCGGAACTCTCCTGGCTGCAGGCAGATACTGTCCAGCCCTCTCTGGAAAGAGCATTTCCGCTTTCGGATACGGTAGTCGGATCTGCACTTACCGTCAGTTCGTCTACCAGACCTTTGAAACTATTGGTCTTGCTTCCGATGTACTCAACCGGAAGTACCAGTGTGGCAACTTTTGAACCGCTTGTCTTTGTCTCGTTGTCCAGAGCTGCGGATGATACATATTTATTGTTTACATAAAGCTCTGCTTTGTCTTTGTAACCATTGATGGTCAGGTATACCCATTCATCTTTCGGCAGTTCATAGTTAAAGGAATAATCATATCCTTCTCTTGAGAATCCGACTTTTCCGGTATTCTTCTGGACTGCTTTGATCGCATAGGTGTTGAATTTTGTGTTGGTCTCGCAGAGAACCTGCTCACTGTTGTCGCTGGCCGCATCTCTCTTGACCCACATGGAAATGCTGCTTCCTGCTGTCTTTCCGCTTGTTGGTCCGACCATGTCAACCGGAGTCTCTACGTAGCTCTCGCCGCCGGTCAGTTTCAGTGCATTTCCGCTCTTGCCTGCTACTTCTTCTACGTTCTTCTCGCTTACAGAATCATGGTTGTTTCCGGATTCATCGTAAACTTTTTCATCATCGAAGGAGTAATCGATCACATCATTGCCTACGGAATCTGCTTCGTAGTATGGATTTGTGTTCGGTGCAGTATCCACTTTTTCTGCAACGGCACGCATCTGAGCATAAGTTCTGTCCGTTCCTTCTCCCCACATCTTCTCACTTAAGGATGGCAATGGCTGGAAGAAGCGGTCAAAGTCATCGTATTCTGTGATACCATTTCCACGTGTATCGATCTGGTCATTCCAGATCGCATAAGTACCGCCGAGTACCTGTTTATCTCCGGCTCTTAAAACAGTACCGCTGAAGTTATTCGGTACCCAGTTGTTGTAAAGGTTCTGGGAATTCAGATAGTCTGAATAGTATCCTGCAGAAGGTACAATGTAAAGGCTTCCTTCCAGGGTATTGATCAGGTCATATCCCAGGTCATACATATTTTTTGGATTTGCATATCCGGTGTTCCAGATGTTCAGCTGTACATCTTTGGATGCAACCGGGGTTTTACCGTTTTTGTTGGAAAGGCTTCCCCACATACGGACGTCACGTCCTGTTCCCTGGATGTACTTGATCATAGAATCAGAAAAGCTTCTGAAATATTCATTTCCGCCGTTTCCGTGGAATTCATCGGTTCCGATATGTACCGTAGTGTCTTTGTCAAATACCGGATCATCACCTTTGAAGTACTGTGCCCATACGGATTTGGCTGCATCCAGTGCACCATCTTTTCGGATGTCCAGTTCTTCGATCAGGTAGCTGTGGTTTCCGCCTGCCTCTTTGGTCATAAGGTTCGGGAACGCTCTTGTGATCGCCAGGGCATGTGCCGGCATATCAAATTCCGGAATGATATTGACACCCATGTTTCTGCTGTCTTTGATGAAAGAACGGAACTCCTCTTTTGTATAGTATGTATCTTCTGATGTCAGATTTGGAATTTCAGATTCCAGTCGGAAACCTGCATATGCATTGTCGATGGCATCCTGCATTGTCGGATAATCTTCCAGGAAGATCAGGTTATCAGACAGGTGCAGATGGAAGTTGTTCATCTTGTACCATGCCATATTCTTTGCAAATTCTTTTACCGTATTGAAATCAAAAGATTTTCTTCCGACATCCAGCATAAATCCACGCACTTCGTACTTCGGATAATCTCTTGTGATACCTTTCGGAATCGTTGTTTTGTTCTGTTTTAAAATCTGCAGTGCACTGATCACGCCCCAGTATGCACCGGTTGCTTTTTCTGCTTCGATCTTTACGCTGTCACCAACCGTCATGATATAGCCTTCTTCGTCAAGACCCTGGTCTGTGCTGTTCAGTGTCAGATAAAAATCACCTTTTTTGGCATCGGATTCGCTGCCTTTTACGGTCTGGATATCGTTTCCTGTGATATCTTTGTAATCTTCTGCAAACTGTTTTGCCGTTGCTTCCAGTCCGTCTGCATAAACAATCTTACTGCTGCTCTGGATCACGAAATCACCGGTCTCGCCATGCCACTCCTGCAGTGCCGGGATGACATCCGGTTTTGCATTGGCTCCTTCTGCATCTGTATAACGTCCCGGAACCGTAATGGTAAACTCTGCGGACTGTGCTTTATCTGTGCCGTCTGCATTGCTGATCTGGTAAAATCCTTTTACGGTCTTGGTCTGCAGCGGTTTGTAAACGGTGCCGTCACTTCCGATGATCTGCTCATAATCTGCATCAAACTCTACCGTATATCCTTCCGGAACGGTCGGCATCGGAATCTTTGTCGTATCTGCTGTAACGGTCGGAGCAGTCATAGAATCCGCAATCTTTGTAGCCTGTGTTCTGGTATCTGGAATATCACCTTCGTATACCTGCAGTTCCCATACAGAAATTGCATTCCAGGTAACTCCTGCATTGGTCGGTTCAATCTTTGTAACATTTAACCGCAGGAATTTTCCGGTAACTGCAGTATCCAGTGTAATCTTGTCCGTTGTCGTTGCCGGTGCCTGTGTTGCAGTGTATACATCTCTCCATGTCTGACCATCATCAGATACCTGCAGTGTATAATTAACTGCATTGTTTCGCTGCCAGTTGATAACAAAACTCTTCATGGTTTTGCTCTCAGCCCAGGCAAGCTGTGCCCATGAAGTATTACTCTGATCATGTGACCATCTGGTGTTCATATTACCGTCATTGATCTTTGCGATTTCGTTTCCGCCTTCTGAGTTGGATGCTGTTGCCGTTGCACTCAATGCCAGGTTGGTATTCTCTGCTGCATTTGCTGCAAGCGGCGGGAGCTGTACAGAAGCAAGGATCATGCTCGCTGCCATGGCCATAGCACCGATCTGTTTCATTTTTTTCTTAAACATAAACTTCCTCCTCTTCGTTATGTTGTTAAATGTTGCTAAAAACATATTTAATTTTAACATGATTTTTTAAAAAAGTCCACACATCTTATCTAAAACGCATACAAAATGCAGCACAGTTAAAAAAGATAACAAAAAAAGCCCGATAAAATCGAGCTTTTCAGGATGGACCTGAGGGGAATCGAACCCCGCAAATACAATTTTTACAAATGCAGTGTTTATCAGCTTTTCTGTAAAGCCTTGAAAACACTGCATTTTATATGTAAGTAAGTTGTACTAAAAGACACGTTTTTCACAATAATATAAAACTATGCAACACGAAATGCAACACGAATTTTAATTCCTTATACCCTCTCTACCTTCTTAAGATACACCCATCCTACACCGCTTTTCAGCTTGCCGAATCCGTTCTTTTCTTCTACGATCTCGTACTTACCTGGCTGCAAAAATGTTCTGGCAGCACTGTATGTTTTGGCCGGTCCTGTCCTGATTGGAACATTTGCGGTTTTCGGCCGCACCTTGTATGGGAGTTTGGCGGATGTGTACATCTTTTTACCGGCATCATTGTAGATATGATAACCGGCATGCTGATCTGCACACTGCTTGGCTTTCTTCAGCGTTTTAAATGCCCCGATCTGACTGCTGGCGTTTTTCCAGGTCTTGCGGACACGGTACCATGGTTTCTTGCTTGCTGGAAGAATGTCACCTGATCCGGCAATTTTTTTCTTGAACTCGTCCCACGTCCAGCTGGTATTATAGTGGTTGTTGTGCACATACGGTGCCGGGCATACCTTGTTGACAATATCATAATGCCGAAGGACATGGTCTGCAGCGATTCCAAGCTGCCCCATCAGATGCTTGACCAGCCATACACAGGCCTCCTGAGTTTCCTGCGTGAAATACCATGTTGGATCATTCGCACTTGCGGCATTGCCGTCACACTTGCAGCACATTTCGATGCTGATCGTGTTGTAGTTGTTGGCCTCCGGGTGCTTCTGTTTGTAATAACCAGCCGTGCCAACCGCCCACGGCACGGCATCCAGACTGCAACGCTGGTAGATGGTGCCATCCCAGTAGATGTAGAAATGTGCACCACACCCATCGGACGACAGGTCATGTGTCTGACCGACAACGCCCAGATAATGCACTCCAATGTACTTTTTCTGATTTCCCCATGCCGGGACTCTGGATGATGATATGGCGTTTGTGATTTTGTAGCTCATAGTTTTACCTGCCTTTCTCAGATGACGCTCATGCGTCCCCTTTTTTCTCTGCTTTCTGTGTCAGTATATCGATCGCATTGGCGATCACTGCCGGCAGCGGTATGCCCATCAGTCCTGCATTCTCTACGATGCTGATCAGCTCGTTCGCCATAAATCCGATGATCACAGCAT
>OGOH01001580.1_pt1 | contig 15703 bp, 19 predicted proteins | sample 1552571 | NCBI WGS metagenome assembly OGOH01 (sample SAMEA2580170, study PRJEB22360) | human gut metagenome | biome: human gut; feature: human-associated habitat; material: faeces | place: Denmark | collected 2008/2010
CGGCAAACTGCATTTTATCTTCTGTTCCGACACGGTTGCACATGGCAATGAAAACCTGGTTCTGCATGGCCTGAACCCGCATTTCCCATTCAAACATTTCCATTGGCTCTGCTTTTGTATTTGCAGTCGGGACTATGATCAGGTCTGCACCTTTTTTTGCACAGGTACGGATGCTTTCCGGCATATGTCTGTCAAAACAGATTACAATGCCGATCTTTCCAAATGGTGTGGCAAAAACTTTAAAGTCGTCCTCCGCCGGTGTATAATAATCCTGCTCATAAAAATTTTCATTCTGTGCGATGTGGACCATTTTTGCAGTATCTCGGATTTTTCCTTCCGGGGAGATCCAAAGAGAAGTATCGTATCTGGCTCCTTCTGATTCCAGATAGACATTTGGTGATAAATAATATCGATGCTCCCTGGCTTTCTGGCACAATCTTACCAGTGCATCATTATCCATATCTATACAGTAATGATCCACACATATATTGTGATACTGCGGAAAAAACGGTGTCAGCTGTATTTCCGGAAAAAAGACCAGATCACAGTTTTCTGCCATATCACAGTATTTCAGGCTTTTATCAAGATTCTCGGATATTTCCTTTCCCATACTCATCTGTACAAGTGCAATTTTCATTTACCGTTCCCCTTCACATCCTTCATTTTTTCCAAAAGTTTGCTATAAACATGCTCCACAAACCACGGTTCTGTAGATCTCTCCAATGCTTCTTCCGGTGAAAACCAGGCTACACCGCTGTTTTCGTCTGCTTTTATGGAAACCGCTTCTTCCGGATCTGCCTCAAGGAGATATGTGATATTAAAGTGCAGATGGCTGGATACATATTTTCCTTTTTTCACATGGCCGTCTACAGTCAGGGATTCCATGGAAAAAATCTCCTCAGACACCGGATGAACGTTGGAAATCCCCGCTTCTTCCTTTACCTCCCGGATTGCAACAGACAGAAGATCCGTCTCCCCATCCGCATGTCCTCCAAGCCAGGACCAGGAGTTGTAAATATTGTGATATACCATAAGAACTCTGGTTCGCTCCCTGTTCACAACCCAGGCGGAAGCCGTCATATGGGCTACTGTATTTTCTCTGGAAAAAGCATTCTCATTATTTCTGATCCAGTCCAGGATCAGGATTTTATCTCTCTCCTCCTGCTCGTTATAAGGCTTATATTCTTTTATCTGATTGATCAGTTTCTGGCAGTTCATTGTTATCCTTTCCTTTCGACTTTATCAACACAATATCAATACACCACTGGTAAATCCCGCATCCTGTACCTGTTAACAGACAAATAAACCTTTTGCTTATCTGGATAGCCTCATATACAAAAGCGGATACGGATTCCCTTCCTCATCATACTCCGTTCTTTTATATGTCTGAAATCCCATATGCTCATAAAAGCCGACTGCCTGGGGATTCTGTTCGTTTACGGTGAGTTCCTGAATGTTATAAGTTTCAATACCGTACTGAAGCAGCTGCTTTCCAAGCCCTTTTCCTCTGACCTCCGGAGAAAGGAAGAGCATTTCCAGCCGATTACTGTCAATTCCCATAAATGCAACAGGCTCTCCGAATTCTTTTTCCGCAATGATCAGATATTCTACATTTTCTATTGCCATGGGAACGTATTCCCTGATCTTGATGATCTCTTCTTCCGAAAGAAAATCATGGGTTGCCCGTACAGAACTTTCCCAGACATTTAATAACTGCCGGATCAGTTGCTGAGTTCTCTCCTGAACCTGAACGATCTTTTTTTCCATCTATTTATCCTCTCGTTTATCTTATATCAAACTGATATCAGTATACCATAAAAAAGCCAGAGCAGCCTCCTCAATTTCGGAAGCTGCCCTGTCCCATTTTATACTTTTACGCTCCACATATTTCTGTATTTTCTGAAATAAAAAATACTCATAAGAATACTCAAAACCTCACCAGCTGTAATGGACATCCATACTCCATCCATGCCAAAGATCCCTGGCAGTATCAGTACCGGCGCGATCATGAAAATGACAGTTCGGCAGAAAGATAAGATCGCAGATGTTTTTCCATCGTTTAATGCAGTGAACCAGCCGGATGCAAATACGTTGTAGGCCATCATCAGGAAGCTGGTTGCCACGATCCGGAATCCATACAGTGCGATCGTCTCCACCTGGGCGTTGTTTTTTGCAAAAAAATCTACTACAGCACCGCCTGCCAGTCCCCAGTGAAAAATCGCGATAAACAGCCAGTCCAGTACAATATTCAGGACTCCACCCATAACCGAAAGTGCAGCACCGAAACCTGCTTTTCCTACTGTAATGAAACTAAGCTGAAATACCATTCCAAACACTGCGAAAGGCAGTGTGATCAAAACCGGAATCATATATTCCCTGCAATAATGCAGAAGTGCCTGATCCGATCCGAGAAAATATCACAGCGGGTTCAAAAAAGCAAAACATAAAGCTGCCAAACATCATTCCGATTGCCGACGCAAGAAAGATCATTGGCATTGTGATATTGATCGCAGATAACGCATCTGTATCCACCAGTCTTGCAATAAAAATCCCATCCACCGTAGAATACAGGCTGGAAAAAATACTGGATAAAATCGTTGGCAATGCAAATACGATCAGCCAGCGGAAACTGACTTCATGTTCTAATTTAACTTGTGTATCCAAAAAATATCTCCTCTCTTATATATCTTCCATCTTACTCAGTAAGATATCCGCAAATTTATTCTGTACTGTAATAACAGTTTCCACATCTCTGTCATCCAGCATTCCTATGACTTCTTCCTCATACTGAAACAGCGGCTGAACCAGATTTCTGGCAAAACGTTCTCCACTTTCTGTCAGTGATATGATCTTTTCTCTTTTGTTCTGTGGATTAACCTGCATCCAGATATATCCTGCATTTAACTGTTTCTTAATAAGGCTGTTAACAGAAGTCTTAGGTGCTCCCAGTTTCATACTTAACTCTTTCTGTGTGAGCTCCCTGTTTTCCTTCTGAAAAATTTCATAAAACATCATCATTTCATATAAAGTTAATTTATATTTCGTAGCCCATACATCATATACCTGATCTATTTTCTGTGCTGATTCATAGATCCGGTCAATTTTTTCCCGGTTCGTCAATGATATTTACCTCCATAAAAAATAGTACGATTTCGTACCGTTAGATATTAGTTCGAAATCGTACTATTGTCAATAGCAATTTATAAAATTTAAGAATTATTTCACTCTGCACTCCGGCTCTTTTCCAAAATCAGAATTCCCACCAGCAAAAATACAGGGAAAATAACCCCTGCCAGGATTCCTTTTTTCAGGTTGTCTGATAATATCCCGGACACAAATCCAACTAAAGTCGGACCTCCGGAGCATCCTACATCTCCGGCCAGTGCCAGAAGCGCAAACAGGGATGTACCTCCTCTTCGCAGTGCCATGGATGCCTTGCTGAAGCTTCCCGGCCACATGATCCCTACGGAAAATCCGCAGATGGAACAGCCGATCAGTGACACAAATGCAGATGGTGCAAGGGAAATGCAGAGATAGGAAATAATGCAGAGAATGCTGCTGCCGATCATAAATTTGTCCAGATCCATCCTGTCTCCGAATTTTCCATAAAAGGCTCTGGAACTTCCCATCAGGATCGCAAATGCCATAGGACCTGCAAGGTCTCCGATGGTCTTGGTTACTCCCAGTCCCTGCTCCGCAAATGTTGAAGCCCACTGGCTGACACCCTGTTCACTTGCACCGGCACACAGCATCATTAACATCAGGATCCAGAATGTCTTATTCCTGCATAATTCTCTTATTGTCATTCCTGTCTCGCCCTCTTCGATCAGAGTTGCGATAGGAACTTTTGTAAATGTAATACCATTTACAATAGGAACAATCGCCCAGATCAGTGCCATGATCTTCCAGTTTTCAATTCCAAATATACGGAAAAAGATCGTGGAAAGCAGGACCACTGCCACATGACCCCAGCAGTAAAAGGAATGCAGAAGGCTCATTGCCTTTTCTTTATTATCACTTGGGCAGCTCTCCACAATAGGGCTGATCAGCACTTCGATCAATCCGCCGCCTACTGCATAGATCACTACGGAAATAAATAATCCCGCAAATGCATTAGGCAAAAGATCCGGCAGGATCACCAGGCAGATCAGTCCTGCCGCTGAAAATACATGAGCCAGAACAATGGAAATCCGGTAGCCGATCCGGTCTACAAATTTTGCAGACAGAAGATCAATGAGCAGCTGGATCCCGAAATTGAATGTGATCAGCATTGTGATCTGGCTCAGTGGAATATGGTAGCTTTTTTCAAATGTCAGAAAAAGCAGCGGCACAAAGTTATTTACGATTGCCTGCACGATGTAACCCACAAAACAGGCATATACCGTTTTCTGGTATTTGTCTTTCATCAGAAATCCTCCTCCATATTATTGTAATTCCTTTTCAATCTTTTGTATTATATCACCACATTTTAAAATTGTAATTGCACTTTTCTTTCATTTTATAGTACAATATCACTATATATAACAGAAAGGAATTCTGTAATCTCATGCAGAACATTCACACAAACAGCAATCTGCAGGAAACAAAAAAACACGGCGGACCTGATTTTCCTTTGGAATTTTATATAGATGATACTCGAAAATTTTATAATAACGATATCAATTGGCACTGGCATAAGGAATTTGAGATCATCTGCGTTTCAGAGGGTACTGTTACCTGCCAGGTTGAGCAGAAAACCTATACTTTACATTCCGGAGAAGGAATTTTTATCAACAGCGGTATGCTGCATCATTTCACAGCTGAAAACTATGGCATCATGCCTAATATTGTATTTTCCCCCACTTTTCTTGCTCCAGGTGAAAGTCTTATTTACAAAAAATATATTCTGCCATTAGAAAATGCCATGCTTCCCTGCGTTATTTTCAAGCAGCAAACATGGCAAAAACATATTCTGAATCTCTGCGGTCAATTGTTTCTTAATCTGGCCTCACCGGAAAGACAGGAGCTTCTCATTCATAACCTTTTAAGTGAAATCTGGCTTATTATGACAGAGCATCTTTCCCCGGAACAGCTTACTCCCAGATCAAGTGTTCTGCCTTCACACTCTGAACGCATGATTCCAATAATGCTCGAGTATATCCAGACACACTACGCCGCCCCAATATCACTGACAGATATTGCAGCTGCCGCGAATATCAGTCCCAACACCGCTTTACGCTATTTCCGGGAAAATATCGGAATATCCCCGGTCGAGTATCTTATTCAATATCGTATCAGCATCGCCTGCAAAATATTAAGGGAAAGCTCTGACAAAATAGCCAGCGTTTCTGTCAGAGTTGGATATGACAATGTCAGTTATTTTTGCAGGATCTTTAAAAAACTTGTAGGAAAATCTCCCTCTCAATATCGAACTGAAGCGAAATCATCCGTTAATTTTCCCGGCAAATTTTCCTGAGATACTTCCGGGTACGAGCCTTGCACCGATATTCATCGCCTTTGTTAATATCCCTCATTTAACCGGACAATATTCTTTAATTCTTTTCCGTTCAGATATCGTTCCAGATTTTCCATGCAAATGTTCCAGATCATATCCTGAACTTCTGCGTTTCCTCCGAAACTTGGGCCTGCGATGTGTGGGGTGAGAATAACCTGGTCCATTTCCCACAGCGGAGAATCGAACGGAAGTGGTTCTGTCTCAAATACATCCAGGACTGCGCCTTTTAAGTGGCCCTCCTGTAATGCCCGGATCAGGTCTTCTGTTGGAATAAGGCTTCCTCTTCCTACATTGATTAGAACTGCATCTTTTTTCATGGAATGCAGACGGTCGTAATTCAGAAGTCCTTTTGTTTCCAAAGTTCCCGGAAGGCAGCCGATCACAATGTCCGCCTGTGGCAGTTTATCATCCAGTGCTGTCAGATCATATACCTCATCAAAGTCTTTCAGCTGCTGCGAATGTTCTGAGAATGCTGTTCTTTTTATTCCAGTCACATGGGTTTCAAATGCTTGCATTCTGTGAGCGATGTTTTTTCCGATGTCACCGGTTCCCAGGATAAGAACATTTTTTCCATATATGGTGTCTGATGATCTATTCTGTACCCAGAGACGTTCCTGCTTGTTTTTCCAGTAAACAGGAAGTCCTCGATACAGGGCAATGATGTTCCCGATCACATATTCCGATATAATTTTTCCGAACGCTCCGGAAGCATTGGTCAGTGTAATAGTTTCCGGGAATATTTTCATTTTTGTATATTTGTCTGCGCCAGCCCAGGTCAGCTGGATCCAATGGAGATTTTCGGCTTTCCGAAGTTCCGATTCTTCCGGTTCTCCGATCACAACCTCTGCTGTTGTAATGGAGTCCCTGATTTCATTTTCTTCAAAAACAAACTCACATTTCTTTCCGAATTTTGTTATAAACCTGTTTCGGATTTCCGGTTCACACTGTGGCTTTATCAGAATTTTTATTTTCTTCTCTGTATTTTCCATGATGTTCTTCTCCGCAGGCGATTTTCAGGATTCGTTTACCAGTTTTCCGGTCATATGCTCCGGTTCCAGCTCCAGGCAGAGAACTGCAGGACCGGAATGTTTCAGTTCATGTTCCACGTATGCTTTATCATCCGTGAATTTTTTGCATAAATTTGTGCAGATTTCCACGACCTTTTCCGGTTCTTCCACTATACGGAGGCGTCCAAACACAATCACACTTCGAATGTTTAGTGCCCATTCTCCTTCCTTTCGATATCCCTCGTCCATAACACAGAATGAAACTTTGTCACAATTTTTGATGGCATCAATCTTATGACCAGATTTTGCTCCGTGGAAATAGATTTTTCCATCTTTCTCGTTATACCAGTGGGTCATAGGCATTCCATAGGGATATCCATCCTCTCCCTGCACGGAAAGCACGCCTCTTGGTTCTTTTTTCAGGATTTCGATACATTCTTCTTTGGTTAATTCCTGTTTGGATCTTCTCATTTTTCGAAACATAAGCTAGTCCTCCTCTTGCCCTGTATTAGTCTATTTTCTGTCTGCTATGACTGTTTTTTCGTTATCTTTACTTTACTATCTTTCAAAAATAACTTTATATGTTCCCAGCACCTGTCTGCATGGAATTTTTGCTGCATTTTCTGCTGTAAATGTATCTCTGGGATAGGTCGTTTCCGGCTCTTGTGGATAGGCTGGAAGGGGTTTTCCGATGCTGACACCATGGGCATCCTTTTCAGTAAACTTCCACTGAAATGTGCAGTCACAGAATTCTTTATTCTCGGTGATCGTCTCCGGCTTTTTTAATTCCGGTGTTTCTTTCAGGAAATAACATCCCGCATTGTCTTTTTCTACCGGTGTGTTAAATTCCAGATAACCATTACTGTTGTCCTGGATCTCTGCATTGATTCTGAGAACCGGACGCAGAGAAACAAATCCCTCCGGAATGATCGCCCTGATCCTGTCCTGCTCAATGCCATAGGCCATTACGTATTGTTCTACCTGCATGAATTTTTCCCCTTGTTACTTATTCCATGTTCCATGGCTGTTTTTTGTTATATTCTATTTCCAGCTCTTCCGCCAGATATCCATCACTCATACAATGCATATCTGAAATTCCCTCACTTATCAACTGATACAGCTGTGAATGATAAAAAATACCCAATGCTGTTTCAACAGAAATCCCCATTTTTTCTGCAAATAATTCTACTATCCGTACATATTTCTTTTGTAACAAAATCGGATTAGCATTCATACTTCAAAACTCCTCTCATAATGAAGATGCTCCAAAGACTCCTCTGTGCGAAAACAGATTTGCATATTCGGCTTTTCATACTTCAGTCTGCTAATTGCCTCATTTTTGTCAATCAACTGATCAAAATATAGTTCAACCGTATTGAACACTTTATCATTGGCCACTCCGCCCATAACAATATCATAATCTGAATCATCCTTTTCTCTTCTGCAATTCATAATAAAATCCAGCCATTCTTCAGAATAAGAATCAAATTTCAAAATTTTCAGATTTTCCTGTGCGTTTTCTTCAAACTCAAAGGTTGTAACACTCCCTTGTTTACCGCGCCGTTTGAATTTTCCACACCATTTCACAGCCTGGTCTCTGAGAGGTGCCACATAAAATCCTTTACCAAAATCAACATCTGACCGGGAATGTTTTAAATCTGGATTTTTCACTTCAAGCCATGAGCCATGATATACTATCATTACAAAACACCTCTCTCTTTCATAACCTCAATAATATCATCCACAATATATTCTTTCCCCTGGGTATGAAGTATCTCATATTCCGGAATGATGTAATCATTCAAAATATCACTTTTTTCTGTCAGCGCATCATATACCTTTTCTGCACTTACACCCAGTTTTGCTGCTATATTTTCAATACAAAATATCGCAAACTCCAGTTCTCTTGACTTTTCTATGTTTTGTTTCATCATTCCCAAGGCCTCCTGTATCAGATATCAACACCCAAACAACTTCGCAGTTTTCTCCATCCTCTCTGCGATCGGCACTCCAAACGGGCAGCGGGTTTCGCATTCCTGGCAGCCGATGCATTCGGAGGCTTTGTGCTCCAGAAGTTCATAGTGGGATCTTATGGTTGCGGGGACTTCCGGCTGCATCGTTGCAAGATCGTAGAATTTATTGATCATGGCAATGTCCAGATCTGCCGCGCATGGCTTGCAGTGTCCGCAGTAGGTGCACTCACCTTTGTAAGAATGGAATGGTGCATTAGCGATCACAGACGCGTAATCTTTTTCTTCCTCCGTTGCTGTTTCATATGCTACGGCATCATTGACCTGCTCTTTTGTATCGTAGCCGCACATGATGGAACAGACTGCCGGCCTTGTAAGTGCGTAATGGATGCACTGTACCGGTGTCAGGCTTACACCGAAAGGAGAACGTTTTTCATCAAAAAGTCTTCCACCTGCAAATCCCTTCATAACTGTGATTCCCACATCATTTTCCTCGCATGCTTTGTACAGGCGGGCACGGTCTGCATCGATTCCCTTCAGACTGCTGTCAAACTCTTCTGCAAACATGGTATCAATGTTCTCACTTGCAGGAAGCATGTCAAACGCAGGATTGATGCTGAAAAGGATCATCTCCACATAGCCGGATTCTGCCGCTTTCTTCGCCACTTTCGGATTATGGGAGCTCATACCGATATGACGGATCACACCTGTTCTCTTCAGTTCCATTACGTAATCCATATATTCAGACTGCTGAAGATCATCCCATTCTTCCTCAGAATCTACGTAATGGATCATTCCAAGATCAATATAATCCGTCTGGAGTCTTTTTAAAAGATCTTCGAATGCAGGACGCACATACTCCATCTCTCTGGTACGGTAATATTGCTCATCCTTCCAGGTTGATCCGATATGTCCCTGGATAAACCATTTGTCACGGTTCTCCTTAATTCCCTCCCCAATGATATTTCTGGATTTCGGGTCCGGCATCCAGCAGTCCAGGATATTGATTCCTTTTGAAGATGCATAATGGATCAGCTCAATACTTTCCTCCTCCGGATGGCGCTCCAGCCATTCTCCTCCAAAACCGATCTCACTGACCTGAAGCTCTGTTTTTCCTAATCTTCTTGTTTTCATTACTTTTTCCTCCTGATCTATTCTATAATTATACTCTTAAATATCTCTGCTGCCTTACTGAATACCGCATGCTTTTTCCATACCAGAGCCTGTCTGGTAGGAAGCTGGGGTTCCAGCGGAAGAAAACATACTTCCGGATCCAGTTCCGGTGCCAGCATCTCTCTGGTTGTCAGAAAATACCCTAACCCCTGCTGTACAAAAGAAATGGGGCTTCCATGAACCACATTATAGGTTGCCGCAATATTTAAGTCCTCCACATCCATTTCTGCCCAGTGCGCAATCTCATTCTGAAGACCAATTCTCTGATGCATGATGAGAGGCATTGTCCTGATATCTTCTTTTGTTATCACTTTTCCGCTGGAAAATGGATCGTCTTTCTTTGCAAGGATTCCCCATTGTGAAATCTCTTTCAGGGAAAAAAAATCGTATTTCATATTGTCAATGGGCTGCAGCATAACTGCAAAATCCAGTGTTCCATGGTTCAATCGCTCCGACACGTCTGTGGCATCTCCACTGTAAAAATGAAACTTCACATCCGGATATCGTTCCCGAAGCTTCGCAGCTGCCCCAAGAACCGATGGCGGCGTACCTCCACCCATATAAATATCTCCGATGACATCTTCCGTATCTGAGCTGATTTCCTGCTGGGTCTTCTCCACCAGTTCCAGGATTTCTTCTGCCCGCTTGCGCAAAAGAACCCCCTCCTCTGTCAGAGTGATCTTCCGTTTTCCACGGATCAGAAGTTTTTTCCCAAGTTTCTTCTCCAGTTCCATCAGTTGCTTTGACAGAGAAGGCTGTGCAATATGCAGGCTCTCTGCTGCCCTTGTGATATTCTCTTCCCTTGCCACTGCCAGAAAATAACGTAATTCACGAACTTCCATAAGCATCTTCCTATCATTCTTATTAGCTATATAATATCATAGTTAATAGGTATTTGCTATTATTTTTCCAAGGATATATACTGTATATGGTATGAGGCAAAAAAGCTTCTGTTTGCATTATCATTTTACTAAAATCAATGAGGTGTTCTTTATGAAATCAAAAAAACAGACCGCAAAGCTGGATATCCTGAACGGTTCTATCTGGAATAAGATTCCTCTGTACGCTCTCCCTGTAGCAGCAACCGGAATTCTGGAACAGCTGTTTAACGCATCGGATATTGCGATCGTAGGAAATTTTGCCAGCACAGACCGTACTGTTGCCATTGCTGCGGTAGGTGCCAACAGCCCTGTGATCGGCGTGATCCTGAATCTTTTCATCGGTCTCTCCCTGGGAACCAATGTTGTCATTGCCAATGCTATCGGGAGAAAAGATGAGCATGAAGTCCAGAAAGCTGTGCACACTTCCGTTCTGGCCGCTTTTCTGGCAGGTATCCTGACTACTTTGCTTGGAGAATGGCTGATCGGAAATTTCTTAAATCTGCTTAATGTTCCGGCAGATGTTTTTCCATATGCACTTTTGTATATCCGTATTTATCTTCTGGGATTGCCTGTGATCTTTCTCTTTAATTTTGAGGCTGCTATTTTCCGCAGTACCGGCGATACCAGGACACCTCTTCTGGCCCTGTTCTGCGGCGGTGTATTGAATGTGCTTTTGAATCTCTTTTTTGTAATCGTCCTTGGAATGAATGTGAACGGAGTTGCCACAGCCACAGTAATCGCCAATATTGTCAGCTCCTCCATTCTTTTTATCAAACTGACAAAAACAGAGAAATGGGTACATCTTGACTTACATAAACTATCCATTGACAGAGCCTGTCTCCTGAAGATCCTGCGGATCGGACTTCCTGCCGGAATCCAGAGTGCCGTATTTAATATCGCCAATCTGGTGATCCAGTCTGCTATCAACAGTCTTGGAACTCTTGTGATCGCAGCATCCAGTGCAGCCTTCAATATTGAGATCCTGGTATATTATGTATTTAATTCATTCAGCCAGGCCTGCACAACATTCGTGGGACAGAATTATGGCGCAAAGCAGATCCGGCGATGCAAAAAAGTTCTGCTGTTATGTGTAGCCGAAGGTCTGGTAACAACTGCTGCAGCTGCCATCCTGATCCTCTCCAGCGGAAAATTCCTGCTCTCCCTGTTTAACAGTGATCCCCAGGTTATTGACATCGGTTATACCCGTCTGGTCATTATCTTTTCCGCATACATTTTCAGTCTGCTCTATGAGATCATGTCCGGCTATCTCCGGGGTTTCGGGATTTCTTTTGTCCCGGCACTGCTTACAACCATCGGTGTCTGCGGAACCAGGATTGCATGGGTATATGCCGTATTCCCGAACCACCGCAGTTTTTCCAGCCTGATGATGGTTTATCCTGTCAGCCTGTCCACAACGGCGTTGCTTATTCTCATCACAGTGCTTGTTTATCATCCGGCCCGCAGATACCAAAACAGGACCGACAGACATTAATCGTCTGCCGGCCCTGTTCTTTCTTAAACTTATACCATATCACTCCGCCGGATGATTCCAATCCCAATGGCATACGGGCCTGTATGCACACCGATGGTAGCTCCGATCCGGTGAATGGGAACTGTCTCTGTTGTTCCGAATTTTTCTTCCAGGCTCTGCATCAGCATTTTCTGGAAGCTCTCCGCTTCTTCATATCCATAGCAGTAACCAATGACCAGGGAACAGTTCTCTGGAGTATACCCGTTCTCTTCCATGTAATCAAGAAGCAGGTCAATGGTTCCTGCCATAGATTTTTTTCTGCCCCTTTTCAGCCCCGGTGAATAAATCTCACCGTCCTTTAAGGTAATCAGCGGTTTCACATTGAGAAGCTTACCTGCAATGCTGGCAACCTTTCCAATGCGTCCGCCGTGCTCCAGATATTCCAGATTTCCTACCGTAAAAAAGATCCTCTGGGTATCTGTCAGCTGGTTCATTCTTTCAATGCTGTCTTTCAGAGTATAACCCAGGTCACGAAGTCTGCAGGCTTCCAGCACATAAAGCCCCTGCATCAACGTACAGGCCAGAGAGTCAATGATCTTCACCTGAATGTCCGGATACTTCTCTGCAAGCATCTTTGCTGCGATCTCTGCGGACTGCATGGAGGAACTAAGCTTGGTGGAAATACAGATACAAAGGATATCTTTTCCCTCTTTTGCCTTTTCTTTAAAAACTTCATAATAATCATTTGGAGACGGTGCCGCTGTCAGCGGAAAAACATTGGACTCCGCCACCATTTTCCCGTAAAAATCCTCCAGACGGATTTCTACACCTTCTTTTTTATATTCTTTTCCGTCAAAAGAAACCAGGAAATGCACCTCGCCGATTTCTTTTTCTTTCACGATCTCTTCCGGCAGATCGCAGGAACCGTCACTTACAATAGTAAAATATTTTTCCATAAAAACCCTCTTCACACGATAATAATGTTAATTCTTTTATTATAATCATTTTGACAATTTCTGTCCATGTAAAACTATAACACTTACACGACAAACGCATGAATGGTTAGCAACTGCAAATTCTATTTTTTTCTACTTTTTAAGCTTCTAAAAGCTCTTCTAAATACTTAATTGGACGCAAACTTACTACGAACCTTTTCTTTCTCATTGACAACTTATGTCTTGATAGTTCTGCTGGTTTCAAAATACTCAGGCTCCATTTTCTTATAATGTTCAAATTTTGTGCCGCCATTTTATCGATTGTCGTATTTGCATCCTCCCGAAATGTTACATCCAAATGCCAATGCATACTTTCTATACTCCAATGACCTCGCACCGCTCGGCTGACTTCGTTGATATCCGTTTTTAAACTGCTTATAAAATATCGATATTCATACGTTATCTTTCCTGCTTTTTCTATTCGTTTCTTCTCCATTACAATGCTTCTCAGGCCTTTCCAATTCTTCTTTTGGCTCAGCCACCGGATATCTTCCGTCTGATAATACTCTCGGATCTCAATTTGCCCATGGGCTTTCTCACGGGTCTTCTTATATGCCCCCTTTTCGCGCATTTCTTTTTGAAACTCCTCATTCGAAAAGTATTCTTTTACATCTTCGTACATTGTGTATTGATTTTTCTTCAATGCCAGAACATAATCCGCTCGTTTCTGCCTGATTTTTCCTGCGATCGCTGTCTGCGTTCCCATTGCATCAATCGTAATGATCTGACCCTTTATCTGGATTTTTTCCAACAGCTCTGGAATCGCTGTTATTTCATTGCTTTTTTCTTTGACTGCTTTCTGTCCCAGACAAAATCCATCTTCCTTACTCCATGCAGAAACAATGTGACTTGCTTTTTCTTCTCCACGTTTATTCGAACACATCGTTTTTCCATCTATGCAGATGATCTTCTTCAACAGTTCTCCATCATCTTTATCCAGCCGCTCCTGCCATTTTCCATAGAGCTGCTGCAGAATTTCGGGCGATATCATCCCCATGACACGCCGGATCGTATCATGAGAGGGGATTCCGTTTTTTAGTTCAATATACTTTCGAAGATAATCCTGATAGCTTTCTGCAAACAATGCCATCTCAACCCAGTCATCCGCATTCGCAAGAGTTGCAAACAACACAATGACAAGAATATCCTTCAACGTATGACGAACCTTTGTCTGCTGACGAGTATCTTCAATGTATTCCATCCACTCTAATAATTCCTGCATAAATAACACCCCTTTTTCTTTTATTTTACTAGAAAAGGGGTGTGTTCACAATTTATTTACTCATGCGTTTGTCGTGGGTAACAGACGCAATTCATCTCCCACCTTAGAGGTGGGAGTCTTCTTGCTAGAAGAGGATAAATCCCCCTTATACACGCCTGAAGCCTTTGCCAGTGCGATGGTCCTCTTTGCACCATCATAAAAGGCAATGTCGATCATTTTTCCGTCTACTGTAAATACACCGATACCCTGTGCCTTTTTCTCATCGATCTCACGTACTACTTTTTCCGCAAAAATAATGTCTTTCTGCTTTGGTGTGTAAATATCGTGTACGACATTGATCTGGCGGGGATTGATAATGGATTTTCCGTCAAATCCCATAAGATGGATGGTTTCCACATCCTGACGGAATCCTTCCATGTTGTCAAGGTCTGTATAAACCGTATCAAAACACTGTACTCCTGCTGCTCTTGCCGCGATCACAAGATTCTGTCTCGCACCCATCAGCTCGATTCCTGTTCCTGTAATGTGTGTCTGAAGATCTTTTGTGTAATCACCGCCGGAAAGGGCAATACCGAAAAGTCTCTCACTGGATTCGCAGATATCAAGAGCTTTCATCACACCTCTTGCAGATTCCACAGCTGCCATGATCAGGACACTTCCCTCAGGACGGCCGAACTCTTTTTCCGCATAGGCGATCTCACGCTCCACAAGTTTTACATCCTGTGCACTTTCTGTCTTCGGGATACGGATGGAATCACATCCACCGGCAACGGAGCAGCGGATATCTTCTTTCCAGTACGGGCTGTCCAGGCCGTTGATCCTGACTACCCGTTCACATCCACGATAGTTAATTGTTTTCAGTGCATGATACAGGGAAAAACGTGCCGCGTCTTTCTGGTTCTCTGCTACTGCGTCTTCTAGGTCCAGCATGATAGAATCTGGTTTATAAATGTATGGATCTTTGATAAGTCCCGGTTTCTGAGCATTCAGAAACATCATTGTTCTTCTCAGTCTTTTTTTGTTCGGATTGTTCATCGGATATCCCCTCCCCATGGTAAATGTTCCGTCTGTAATACAGAGCGGTAAACTGCTGCTTCAATACGTGCTTTGATCGTACAATCCAATGCACCTTTGTCTACGATGGTAAGTTTTACGTCGCTGACGCCAAGATTTTTCAGAGTTTCCAGTGCTACTTTACGGATCTGGTTTCCATACTGGTTGATCACGGAGCTTTCCATGGAAAAATCTACATTTCCTTCTCCTTTTTCTACAGTTACCTGGCAGTCGCTGGATTCCAGAATTCCTGCAATGGCTGGCCTTACGATATCCATGTTTATCCTCCTTTTGATCCGGTAACATAACTGCTGCCGGAACCTTTATGTTGTGTTCTTTTGTTCATCTGAAGCTATCGTAAGGTCGTAACCTTACAGGAGAAATAATATTTTTCTTAATATTTGTTAAGGTACGGAATTTTTCCTGCTTTTCTTTTT
>OGOH01001599.1_pt1 | contig 15610 bp, 10 predicted proteins | sample 1552571 | NCBI WGS metagenome assembly OGOH01 (sample SAMEA2580170, study PRJEB22360) | human gut metagenome | biome: human gut; feature: human-associated habitat; material: faeces | place: Denmark | collected 2008/2010
AGTTAAATGGAAAGTCTCTTTCCTTTAATAACATCAATGATACAAATGGTGCATTAGAGCTTCTTAAGGAGTTTACAGAGCCAACTGTTGTTGCATGCAAGCATGGAAATCCATGTGGTGTTGGAAGTGCTGATACTATTGAGGAAGCATGGAAGAAGGCATTTGCAGCTGATAAGGTATCTATTTATGGTGGTATTGTTGTTTCAAATCGCGAAATCAATGAGACTATTGCAAAGGATATGAAGTCAATGTTCCTTGAGGTAATTGTTGCACCGTCTTATACAGAGGGCGCACTGAAGATGTTAAGCTTCAAGAAGGATGGTTCTATGAGAAATGTCCGTGTTCTTGAGCTTGCAGATATCAGTGAAAAGCAGCCAGCAGAGGCACTTGATTTAAAGAAGGTAAATGGCGGACTGATTGTTCAGAACATCGACAGCAAGCTTCTTGACGGAGATGTTAAGGTAGTAACAGAAAAGGCACCGACTGAGAAGGAGATGGAAGATCTGCTCTTTGCATGGAAGGTTGTTAAGTTTGTTAAGTCAAATGGTATTGCAGTTGCAAAGGATCTTCAGACTGTCGGTATCGGACCTGGTCAGGTAAATCGTGTATGGGCGATTGAGCAGTGCTTCGAGCATGCAAATGAGCTGATCGGACCAGATGCAACAAAGGGTGCTGTATTGGCATCTGATGCATATTTCCCATTTGCTGATAATGTAGAGGCTGCTCATAAGGCAGGCATTACTGCAATTATTCAGCCAGGCGGATCTATTCGTGATAAGGACTGCATCGACAAGTGCAATGAATATGGAATTGCAATGGTGTTTACAGGAATGAGACACTTTAAGCACTAAAAATGAAATAATAAAAGTACCAAAGGAGGTGCTGCGAAACAGCAGCATCTCCTTTCTGTAAAGGAACAAGTAACGTATGGAAAATTTGAGTTTAAAAGAGTTTGCAGCGGCGCTTTCTGGAAAAGAACCAGTACCGGGCGGCGGCGGTGCATCAGCGCTGGTTGGTGCAGTTGGAACTGCACTTGGCAATATGGTAGGCAGTCTTACCGTAGGTAAGAAAAAATATGCAGACGTAGAAGACGAAATGTGGGAGCTCAAAGCAAAATGCGACCAGCTCCAGAAAGACTTCCTTCGTCTGATCGAAAGAGACGCAGAAGTTTTTGAGCCGCTCTCCAAAGCATATGGTATGCCAAAAGAAACCGAAGAAGAAAAAGCAGAAAAAGCCCGTGTTATGGAGATCGTGCTGAAAGATGCCTGCTCCGTACCGATGGAGATCATGGAGAAATGCTGTGAAGCGATTGAACTGATCAAAGAATTTGCGGCAAAAGGTTCAGCCCTTGCGATCAGTGATGCAGGCGTAGGTGCCGTATTCTGTAAAGCAGCACTGGAAGGAGCTTCCCTGAATGTGTATATCAACACAAAATCCATGAAAAACAGAGAATATGCAGAAGAACTGAACGCAAAAGCAGATGCTATGCTGGCAAAATACCCGCCGATGGCAGATGAAATCTTTGCAAGTGTTCTTGGAAGACTGAAATAGGCGGAGGATAAGCATTATGGCAAAACAGTTATTAGGAAAAGAAGTTGTTGCAGCTTTAAACGAGCGTATTATCGCAAAAGCAGAAGCATTAAAAGCAAACGGTGTTACACCGACACTTGGAATTGTACGTGTAGGCGAAAATGAAAGCGACCTTTCTTATGAAAGAGGAGCAACAAAACGCTGTGAAAAACTGGGTGTGGAATATAAAAAATATCTGCTGCCGGCAGATGCGACACAGGAGCAGGTTCTGGCAGTGATCGATGAAGTAAACAAAGATGACAGTATTCATGGTGTTCTGTTATTCCGTCCGCTTCCAAAACATTTAAATCAGGACGAGATCGAACAGGCATTAGATCCGGCAAAAGACGTTGACTGTATGACCAACGGTTCCATGGCTGGTGTGTTTACAGGCAAAGATCTGGGATATCCTCCTTGTACACCGCAGGCCTGCATGGAGATCCTGGATCATTACGGAATCGACTGCACAGGTAAAAAAGCAGTTGTAGTAGGCCGTTCTCTGGTAGTAGGGAAGCCGGCAGCTATGATGCTGATCAAAAAAAATGCAACCGTTACCGTATGCCATACCAGAACCGTTGATATGCCGTCAGTTGTAAAAGAGGCAGATATCGTGATCGTTGCAGCAGGTCGTGCAGGCGTGGTAGATGACAGCTATGTAAGAGCCGGACAGGTGATCATCGATGTCGGCATCAATGTCAATGCAGAAGGCAAACTCTGCGGTGACGTAGCTTACGATAAAGTAGAGCCGATCGTAGATGCGATCACACCGGTACCGGGCGGTGTCGGAAGTGTTACCACATCTGTTCTGATCGGACATGTAGTGGATGCAGCAGAGAAAGCAGCTGCAAGGAGGTAAGACAAATGGAACTTCGGGAAGTCATGCAGAAACGCAAAAGTATCCGTCAGTATCTGACGACTCCGGTAGAAGAAGAAAAAGTAAAAGCTATGATCGAAGCAGCAATCCTTGCACCGACCTGGAAAAATGCTCAGGAGATCCGTTATTATGTGGCGGTTTCCGAAGAAAAAAGACAGGCAGTACTGGATGCCCTGGTTGAAGGCAATCGCAAAAAAACGCAGAACGCTCCGGTTTTCCTGATATCTGCCGTTATTTTAAATCGTGCCGGTTTTCAGAAAGACGGCACTGCAGATAACGAGCTTGGAAACGGCTGGGGCTATTACGACTGTGGTCTGCACGATATGAATCTTTTGCTGGAGGCGGCAAATCAGGGCTTATCTACGCTGGTTATGGGACTGCGTGATGCAGATAAATTGCGTGAAGCATTTGACATCCCAAAAGAAGAGTCCATTGTCAGTGTGATCAGTGTGGGATACAGCGATGCAGATCCGGACAGACCGACAAGAAAATCAGTAGAAGAGATTGCAAAATTCTTTTAACCGATCGGGTTGTTGGTCAGGTGCCAGCAGAAGATAATGGTTCGGTTATAAGTGTATGTCTAAATCGTTATTATAAAATCAATTTTATCATTTTTAAAAGGAGTTGGCGTAATGATGACAACAAAGAGAGAAGTAGTTGAAAAAATGTGTGGTGGAAAAGGACACGTAATCATTGACCGTATCCTCGGTGAAAAAGAACTCAACGGAAAATGCGGATTATATGCAAAAGTAACGATTGAACCGGGATGTTCTCTTGGCTATCATGAACATCACAATGAGAGCGAAACTTATTTCATCTTAGCAGGTCAGGGTGATTATGATGATAATGGAACTGTACGCCCGGTTAAGGCAGGAGATGTGACTTACACACCGGATAACCACGGTCATGCACTGACCAATACCGGAGATACTGATCTGGTATTTATGGCACTGATCATTCTTGATTAAAAAATAAAGGCGAATGTAGATAAGATTTATTATGTGATTCTTGTCCGCTTCGTTGAAATGTAAAAATTAAAAAACAGACAGTGATTTCGGGTTCGATTTCGCTGTCTGTTTTTTTGTTATAGAAACGGAGGAAATGCAGCATACGACGTACATCAGAAACATTCTTGAATGGAAAAATTCCGATCTGCTGATAAATTCAGGAAAGTGTGGCATTTTCGTTATATTTCTCAAATTCTTTTTCCATATCGACGAGTGTATCTGCATAGCTTAACAGTTCCGCAACACGCTGCTCTCGGTTGTCGTATTCTTTTTTATAAGAAATACGATGCTCCATGGCAGCCCAGAAATCCATGGAAATCGTGCGGAGCTGGATCTCGACCGGATAATATTCACTGGCATCCAGACAGAAAACATTTACGCCGAGAATGATATGATGACTTCGATAGCCATTCGGTTTGGGATTGGTGATATAGTCACGTTCCCGGATAAAGATCAGATCAGACTGTTTTTTCAGCATATCGATCAGATTTTTAATATCACCGACGAAATAACAGACAATGCGGATGCCGGCGATGTCCTGCAGAAGATCCTTTGCATTTTCAAGAGTCGGTTCTTCCCCCTTGCGGATCAGTTTTTCTTCGATGCTCTGCTTGCTCTTGATGCGGTACTGCATCGTATGTATCGGATTTTCAGCAGAAGCCTTGTAAATATTGTGGTTTAAGATCTCCAGCCTGGTCAGAAGCAGTTTCATTGCATCATCGTATGGACGGATCAGATCATAATATTCAGTGTCAGTCATGGAAAACTCCTTTAAAATATCAAAAATTTCGTAACTGTTTCTTTACTTCACAGTTGCGATGTTAAAATCATTTCATGGCAGAATTTGATGAAATCCCAAAATATAAAGATGTTAAGGTCAAAAGATGCCATACGAATTGTTACGTACTTCGTACTCCCACAATTCTATTCATCATATAAATACAATATAACAGAAAATTATGGACTTCCTGTGACAAAAGTATAAAGCAATGAGAAAAATAATAAACAAAAATGAGTCTTGACAAAAAGATAACAAAGAGGCTATAATGATAACGTGAATTACATATTGCTGTAGCAAGTGCCGATGAGAATCGGGTGAAAGGGAATCAGGTGCAAAACCTGAACGGTCCGGCCACTGTAAGCAAGGAGCACTGTCTTGAAAAACCATTGCATACCCATTTTTGTGAGAAGGTAAGACAGCGTGAAGATAGGCGAGTCAGGAAACCTGCTTGATACATGAGATGAGCTTCCGTGTAGAGCTAAAACATCCAATCCGAAGTCAGAGACGTTCTGGTTTCGTATGATGTCTGCTAAGGGTAAGCAGGTGTTTATTATTTTATGAAAAAATAGCGATTGAATCCATCTCGAGCAATCCTGAACATATTGGGGGTAATTCACAGCATACCTCCTTCTGTGGCAGGAATCCGCACCTGCCATAAGATAAAAGAACCGGTTTCCTAACTCCGCAATAGGAAACCGGTTCTTATTATCTCAGTCGGAGATTAAACTCCGACTAAGATAAACGCTCCGCGGGGATGTACAGCGATTCTGTCAGGTAAATGTCAGCAAAGCTGACCAGAATCGTGTGCCAATCTCACATTCGTTCGACTTGAATTTACTTTAATTCAATTTCTGCCAGTTCTTTTGGAGGGAGCTGTTTGCTGGAAACGGATTTAAACCATTTCACTTTTGCAGCAGCCTTGTTCAGAGGAAGGTTGGTTCCGGCACCGGCAATACAGCCGCCAGGACATCCCATTCCTTCAATCAGACATCCGTTTATTTTTCCGGCTTTGGCAAGAGCCAGTGTCTTTTTACATTCTGCAAGTCCTTCAGCATGGATAATTTTTGGTGTGACATCCGGGTAATAAGCCTTCAGACATTCCTCGATCGCACCGGCAACACCGCCTGCTACGGCATAACCACGTCCGGCAGCAGTGGCATCGTGCATGGAATGGGCATTTTCTTTCTCACCCATATCAATTCCCTTTGCATCGAACATACCGACCAGTTCCTCGAAAGTGATAACAAAATCGACATCACTTCGCACCGAACGACGGCTGGCTTCCAGTTTTTTCGCAGCACACGGACCGATAAATACAACTTTGGCATCCGGATGTTCCTGTTTGATACTTCTCGCAGTCGCAACCATCGGTGTCAGCTCCTGAGAAATATTGTCGATCATAGTCGGAAAATATTTTTTCGCAAGCATGGACCAGGAAGGGCAGCAGGAAGTCAGAAGAAACGGAAGTTCTCCGGTTGCTACTTTTTCGGCATAATGTCTGGCTTCTGAGACGGCTCCAATATCGGCACCGAGAGCTACCTCATAAACTTCGGAAAATCCCAGAGTTTCCAGGGATGCGTGGACATCTTTTGGCTCCATGCTGCCAAACTGACCAACAAACGCAGGAGCAATTTCTGCGATGATTTCATTGCCTTCTTTTAAGGAACGTGCAAGCTGATAAATCTGAGACTTGTCACTGATCGCTCCAAAAGGACAGCTGACCATACACATACCGCAGGATACACATTTTTCGTTGTCAATCTTTGCCCGGCCGAATTCATCACTTCCGATTGCTTTTACGCCGCAGGCACGGGAACATGGACGTTCCTTTTTGGAAATGGCATCATACGGGCAGACCGATTTACATTTTCCGCAGTGCACACATTTTTCCTGATCAATATAAGAATGTCCGTTTACCATGGAAATGGCATGTTTCGGGCAGACTTCCGCACACGGGTGGGCAAGGCAGCCTTTGCACATATCGCTTACTTCATATTTATTATCCTCGCAGGAAGCACAGGCGGAAGGGACAACCTGCATCAGAGGCGGCTCATAATATTTTTCGGAAATATTGCTGGCCTCGATGCCATCAGTCAGGTGGACCGGTTTGTTTGTCGGACGCAGACACATTCCCATGGCAAGGCGGACACGTTCCGTGGCAATCGCACGGGCACGGTAAATACTGTCACGGTACTGCGGACCATCTTCCGTTACGATTTTATAGGGAATTGCTTCAATATCGTGGATCAGTGATTCGTCATCGGATTCAAAGCCGATTCTGGAAACCTCAGCAAAAATCTGACGGCGGATTTTTCTTACTTGTGTTTCAATACCTCTCATGTCTTGGAAACTCCTTTATGTCAATTACGGATTTATGGTGGCATGCATACTTCCTTCTCAAAGCACTATAACATATTGATAAAATATTATCAAGGCAAGTCCATGCTCAAAAAACGGAACATCCATATTGTATGTGAAAAATTTAACACAAATATCGCAGTTATCTGACATAACTATGGAAAAGTATTTTGTTTGTTAAATTTTTAATTAATGGAAAAGGTATTGTATATAATAAATAAATAAGATATAATTAACACACAAAATTTGTCAATAAATACAAGAGAGTAGGAGGTATGATTTATGCTGGATCAGTCATATTACCAGAAAGCGGACGAAATCATTGCTTTTTATGGTAAGAAACCATCATCCCTGATTCCTGTGATGCAGGATATTCAGGGGGTATATCGTTATCTGCCGGGAGAATTGCTGACGTACATTGCAAAAGAGATTGGAGTAAAAGAGGCAAAGGCTTACAGTGTTGCGACTTTTTATGAGAATTTCTCTTTTGAACAGAAGGGAAAATATGTGATCAAGGTCTGCGACGGAACAGCCTGTCATGTAAGAAAATCAGCGGCAATCCTCGATGCATTTATGAAAGAACTGGGACTTTCCGATAAGAAGCATACAACGGATGATATGCTTTTTACGGTAGAGACCGTATCTTGTCTCGGTGCGTGCGGACTGGCACCGACCTGTACGGTGAACGATGAAGTCCACCCGAATATGACACCGGAGAAAGTAGTGGGATTGATTACAGAATTGCGAGGTGAGTGCTGATGATCCATAACAGAGACGAGTTAAAAGAATGTCGCCAGAAGGCAAAAGCAGATATGGAAACGGCAGCCTGTCGTATTCTGGTCTGTTCCGGCACCGGCTGTATCGCAACCGGTTCTGAAAAAATATACAATCGCTTTTTAAAACTTGCAAATATAACACCGGGCGTGAGCGTAATCTTTGCACCGCACGATGAAGACACACACATTGGGCTGAAAAAGACCGGATGTCAGGGCTTCTGTGAACTTGGCCCACTTGTGCGTATCACGAAAAACGATGAGACCGTTCAGTATGTAAAAGTTCAACTGGACGACTGCCAGGAATTGTTTGAACGTGCTGTGCTCGGTGATGAGGTAGTGGAGCGTTTATTATACCGTAAAGAGAAAAAAGTTTACCGTCATCCGAAAGAGATTCCATTTATCGCAAAACAGACCAGGATCGTTCTGGAGAACTGCGGACGTTTTGATGCAGAATCCATTGACGAGTACATGGCATCCGGCGGTTTCTCTGCCCTGGAAAAAGCGATGTTTGAGATGACAAGTGAAGAAGTGATCGAAGAGATCGATAAATCCGGGCTGCGGGGAAGAGGCGGCGGCGGTTTTCCGACCGGACGCAAATGGAAACAGGTGGCACACCAGAAAGAAAAAGTACGTTATGTCGTATGTAATGGTGATGAAGGTGATCCGGGTGCTTTTATGGATGGTTCCGTTATGGAAGGTGATCCGTACAAACTGCTGGAAGGCATGATGATTGCCGGATATGCAGTCGGGGCTGCCAATGGTTATATCTATGTGCGTGCAGAATATCCGATGTCCGTTTCCAGACTCCGCCATGCGATCGCAGAGATGGAAAACCGGAATCTGTTAGGTGACAACATTTTAGGAACGGATTTCTGTTTCCATATGCATATCAACCGCGGAGCAGGTGCATTTGTATGTGGAGAGGGAAGTGCACTGACGGCATCCATCGAAGGAAAACGAGGTATGCCGCGTGTCAAACCGCCAAGAACGGTAGAAAAAGGACTGTGGGAGAAACCGACCGTTCTCAACAACGTAGAAACGTTTGCCAACGTACCGAAGATCATTCTGCAGGGAGCCGACTGGTATCGTTCGATCGGAACAGCCGGAAGCCCTGGAACCAAAACATTCTCCCTGACCGGTGCGATTGAAAATACCGGTCTGATTGAAGTGCCGATGGGAAGTACACTGCGGGAAATTATTTATGATATCGGCGGCGGACTTAAGGAAGGATCTCAGTTTAAAGCCGTACAGATCGGCGGACCGTCGGGCGGCTGTCTGACGGAGAAGCATCTGGATGAACCGCTTGATTTTGACTCCGTAAAGAAATTTGATGCAATCGTAGGATCTGGCGGAATGGTTGTCATGGATCAGCACACCTGTATGGTAGAAGTTGCCCGGTTTTTTATGAGTTTTACGCAGAGAGAATCCTGCGGAAAATGTGTTCCGTGCCGGGAAGGTACGAAACGTATGCTGGAGATCCTGGAAAAGATCGTAGAAGGCAGAGGCGAAGAGGAAGATCTCGACCGTCTGGAGGAGCTTGCGGCAATGATCCGCAGCATGGCACTTTGCGGACTCGGAAAGAGTGCACCGCTTCCGGTCATCAGTACTCTTAAATTATTCCGAAACGAATATCTGGAACATATCAACGAGCATAAATGTGCCGCAAAAGTCTGTCAGGCTATGCGTAAATATGTGATCAATCCGGAGTTCTGTAAGGGCTGCAGCAAGTGTGCGAAGAACTGTCCGGTTGGTGCGATCAGCGGAAAAGTAAAACATCCGTTCCATATTGACCCGAATATCTGTATCAAGTGTGGTGCATGTAAAGAAAACTGTGCATTTAATGCCATTTACATAGAAGAGTAGGAGGGCAGATTATGGGATTTATGATAATTGACGGTAGAAAAGTAGAATTTACCGATGAAAAAAATATTCTGACGGTCATAAGAAAAGCAGGCATTGACGTACCGACACTGTGTTACCATTCAGAACTTTCTACTTTTGGTGCGTGCAGACTCTGTACGGTAGAAGACGACAGAGGAAGGACATTTGCGTCCTGTTCCGAAGAGCCGAGAGATGGCATGGTGATCTATACAAACTCAGAAAAAGTAAGAAAATACCGCAAGCTGATCGTAGAGCTTTTGCTGGCTGCACATTGCAGAGACTGTACGACCTGTATCAAGAGCGGCGAGTGTGTACTTCAGGAACTGGCACACCGCCTCGGCGTGAAAAAAGTACGTTTCCAGAATACAAGAGAAGAAAGAGCGCTTGACTTTTCTTCTCCTGCGATCGTGCGTGATCCGAATAAATGCATCCTTTGCGGAAACTGCGTGCGTGTCTGTGACGAGATCCAGGGGATCGGTGCGATCGATTTTGCTTACCGCGGAACCGATGCGATGGTCATGCCGGCATTTGACCGGCAGATCGCAGAGACAGACTGTGTAAACTGCGGACAGTGCCGTGTATTCTGCCCGACCGGTGCGATCACAATCCGTACTAACATTGGAGAAGTATGGAAGGCACTGGCAGACAAAGATACCAGAGTCGTGGCTCAGACCGCCCCGGCAGTGCGTGTGGCAGCCGGTGATGCATTTGGACTTCCGAAAGGTGAAAATGCGATGGGCAAGATTGTGGCAGCTCTGCACCGCATGGGATTTGATGAAGTCTTTGACACCAGTTATTCAGCGGATCTGACGATCATGGAAGAATCTGCAGAATTCCTGAAACGCCTGGAAAAAGGGGAAAACCTGCCGCTGCTCACCTCCTGCTGTCCGGCTTGGGTTAAATTTGTGCAGGATCAGTTCCCGGATTATAAAGAAAACATTTCCACCTGCCGTTCTCCGCAGCAGATGTTCTCCGCGGTCATTAAAGAATATTACCGCAATCCGGAGCATGCAGAAGGCAAAAAGACTGTTGTTGTATCCATTATGCCGTGTACGGCAAAGAAGATGGAGGCAGAACGTCCAAACAGTTATACCAAAGGTGAGAAGGATACGGATATTGTCATTACCACAACGGAGCTTACCAGGATGATCCGTACTGCCGGTATTGCACTCGATAAGATCGAAGCAGAATCCTGCGATATGCCGTTTGGTATTGCATCCGGTGCCGGTGTGATCTTCGGTGTGACCGGAGGTGTAACTGAGGCCGTGATCCGCAGACTCATTCCGGGACATGGAAATGCCGTGATGGATTCCATCGCAGAAGCCGGTATGCGAGGCGAAGAAGGCATCAAAGAGTTTTCCATTACTTATGAAGGCAAAGAACTGAATATCTGCGTAGCCAGCGGACTTGCCAATGCCAGAAAAGTCATGGAACAGGTACAAAGCGGTGAGAAACAATATCATCTGATTGAGATCATGGCGTGCAGACGCGGCTGTATCATGGGTGGCGGTCAGCCAATCCCGGCAGGTCCGAGACATAAAGAAGCAAGAGCAAAAGGCCTGTACCGTGCAGACGGAAATATGGCGATCAAGAAATGTACCGAAAATCCGCTGATGGATGTTTTCTACAACGGAGAAGATTTCAAAGGAAAAGCACACGAGCTGTTACATAATCCGTTCTAAAAGCGAGACCCCCTCACATATGCTGTATCAGTATAGTGAGGGGGTTAAATTATGGATACGTTTCATCTGTATCAGGATATACAGGCACGGACGAAGGGCGAGATCTACATAGGCGTGGTCGGCCCGGTGCGAACAGGAAAATCCACGTTTGTCCGTCGCTTTATGGAGCAGCTTGTTCTGCCGCATATGAAAAAAGAAAACAGTCAGGTATCAAAAGATGAACTTCCGGTGAGTGGCGGCGGAAAGACAATCACGACCGTAGAACCGAAATTCGTTCCGGCGAAAGCAGCAGAAGTAGAACTGGATGAAGGGATTACGGCAAAAATCCGCCTGATTGATTGCGTGGGATTTGTGATCGACGGAGCTTTTGGACTCGATGAAAACAATCAGGTGCGGATGGTAAAAACGCCGTGGCTAAAAGAGGCGATCCCGTTTCCACAGGCTGCGGAGATCGGAACCGGAAAAGTGATTCGTGACCACTCAACCGTCGGGATTCTGGTGACAACCGACGGAACGATTGGAAATTTTCCGAGGGAAGCTTATAAAAGTGCCGAGGAAAAGACGGTTCTGGAGCTGAAAAAAACAGGCAAGCCGTTTGTGATCGTTTTAAATTCTCAGAAACCGTATTCGCAGGAGACGAAAGCACTGGCAGAAGAATTGTCAAAAACGTATGAAACTGCTGTGATCCCGGTCAACTGTGAGCAGATGAAAGAAGAAGACATCCGCAGGATCCTGACGGAGCTTCTCTATGCATTTCCGCTGACCCGTATAGAATTTTTTGTGCCGCGATGGATTGAGACACTGGATGTGGAACATCCGGTAAAAAAGGCAATCCTAGAGTCGATTCGTGAGATTTTTGCAAACGTCGGCAGTCTGCGGGATGTGACGGCAGAGTCACTGGCACCATCCTGCGAATACATCGATAAAAGCAAACTGGAACAGATTTCCCTCTCTGACGGCAGCGTACAGGTACGTCTCGAGGTGCCGGAAAAATATTATTATCAGATGCTCAGCGAGATGGCAGGCGTGCAGATCGACGGAGAATATCAACTGATCTCCATGATCCGGGAATTATCTGAGAAACGTAGAGAATATGAGAGTGTGCAGGAGGCATTAAATGCAGTACATGGCACAGGCTACGGCGTGATCACACCGCAGAGAGAAGAAATCCGTCTCGAAGCACCAGCCCTCACAAAACAGGGAAATCGCTACGGTGTCAAAATAAAAGCCAGCAGTCCGTCTGTTCATCTGATCCGGGCGGATATCGAAACCGAGATCGCACCGATCGTCGGCAGTGAACAGCAGGCAAAAGACCTGATCGCTTATATCGAAGAAAACGCAAAAGGAGAAAATGGCATCTGGGATACCAATATTTTCGGAAAATCCGTCAGCCAGCTGGTAGAAGACGGCATCCGCACCAAACTTGCCATGATCGGCGAAGAAAGCCAGGGCAAATTGCAGGATACCATGAAAAAGATTGTCAATGAATCGAGCGGAAGGATGATCTGTATTATCATATAGCAGGAATATAAGCCATAAAATCACTCTTGTGCAAGTACATCGTGGTTTCAGACTTTTGACTCTGGCATCATATTCAACTGTAAAATGCAGCTTATGCACAACATAGGCTGCATTTTTTTCTGCACAAAATCAGAAAGTGTTCGAAAATCAAAGAAAAACAGACCACAGAGTCTGACACATCTTGTTGAGAAAAAAGAAGACTTATAAAATGAAAAAGAGATAGGATTTATCAAAACAAAGGAGGAAGAGTGAATGCTAGGAAAAAGAAAGAACTGGGAAAAGAAAGTAATTGCAACGTTAGCGGTAATAGTTTTGTGTGGAAATAGAAATTTTCCATATTCAGTAGAAAAATATCAAGTTCAAGCAGCAGAAAGAGATGTAGAAGAAAAAACTGTAGAGGGATTAAAATATAATTATAATGTAGAAGATGATTACATTATGATTACCGGATACACAGGAGAAGATAGAAATCTAATTGTTCCGGATACAATAGATGGTGTAAAAGTTAAAAAGATTTGTTCGGAAGCTTTTAAGGATTGTGAAGATCTGGAAACAGTTAAACTATCATCAAATATAGAGGCGATTGAAGATGGAGCATTTTCGGGATGCAATAATTTAAAAACAATTGAATTGCCTGAGGGTCTTATAAAGTTAGAATCTCTTAGTTTTTGTGAATGTGATAGTTTAGAAAAGGTTGTTCTTCCAGATACGCTAAAAGAAATCGGTCATGCAGCATTTGCAGGATGCAGTAGTCTGGAGTCAATAGAGCTTCCGAAAAGTTTGACTCAAATAGATCAAATGGCGTTTAATAGTTGTAGTAATTTGAAAGATATAACGATACCAGATGGTATTACTATAATTGCATATAGTGCTTTTGCAGGTTGCATAAATTTAGAAGAAATTACATTACCGGAAAATCTTACAGATATTGCGAGTTTAGCATTTGCAGGATGTAGCAGTTTAAAGAACGTTAATATTCCAGACAAAGTGGAAAGAATAAGATACGCAGCATTTATGAGTTGCAAAAATTTGGAAAAGTTAAAAATTCCTGCGAGTGTAAGAGAGATAGATGGTGGATTTACAGGATGTAATAATATAAAAGAACTTACGGTGGCAGATGAAAACCCGATATTTGACAGTAGGAATAACTGTAATGCAATTATAGAAACAGATAAAAACAAATTGATCATGGCTATAAATGATACGATTATTCCGAATGATATAGAGATTATAGGAACAGGAGCATTTACTACCTGTTCTGAATTATCTCATATAAAATTACCAGATACTGTAACGACAATTGAATATAGGGCATTTGGTGGTTGCAAGAATTTAGAAAGTATTTATATTCCAGCAAGAACAGTGAATATTGAAAGGGATATTTTAGGACAGTGTGAAAATCTGAAAAAAATAGAAGTAGCAGAGAATAATCCTGTATATGATAGCAGAAATAATAGCAACGCACTGATAAAGAGTGATACCAATACACTGGTAATAGGTTGTAAAAATACTAAAATTCCATCAAGTATAACAGCGATTTCTTCAGAAGCATTTTCTCATTGTACAGGATTGGAAAGTATAATTATCCCGTCTAGCGTAACAGAAATAAAGGATAGAACATTTGAATACTGTAGCAGTCTAAAAAATGTTAATATTCCATCGAGTATCACAGTGATTGGAAATAATGCGTTTGCGTATTGCACTAGTTTAAAAAGTATAGATATTCCATCCAGCGTAACAACAATGAGAGGTGGGACATTTACAGGATGCAGTAATCTGAAGGATATAACTATTCCATCGAGTATCACAATTCTTTCAGAAGGAATGTTTGAAGGATGTAGCAGCTTGGAGAATATAATTGTTCCATCGGGTGTGACAACGATTGAATATGGCGTATTTCAATATTGTACCAGTCTGAAAAGTATAGATATTCCGGGCAGTGTGACGGAGATAGGAGAAAATATTTTTGTTGGCTGTGATAATCTGGAAAGTATTCATATAGCAGATGATAATAAAGTGTATGACAGTAGAGATAATTGTAACGCTTTAATAAAGAGCATAGATAATACGCTGCTGGAAGGCTGTAAGAATACTAAAATTCCATCCAGTGTAGTTACGATTGAAGAAGGAGCTTTTCATGATTGCACTATTACTACGATAAATATACCAGAAGGTATTAGAAATATCAAAGAAAAAGCATTTTGGAGATGTACAAGTTTGAAAACAGTTGAACTTCCAGATACGCTGGAAAATATAGGAGAAGAATGTTTTGAAGAATGTACCAGTCTGGAAAATATAGTAATTCCATCGAGTATTGAAAATATTGAAGGAAGAACATTTGTAAATTGTACTAGTCTTCAAGAAGTAAAATTATCAGAAGGAATAAATGATATAAGATATCGTGCATTTGAAGGATGTACAAATCTTCAGAAAGTTGAAATGCCAAGTACCATAGAGGAAATAGGAGAGGCGGCATTTGAAGGATGTATTAATCTGAAAAATATTGATTTACCAAATGCAATAGAGAAAATAGGGGAATCAGCATTTGAAGAATGTATTAGTTTGGAGAATCTTGATTTGCCAGAAAAAGCAAATACTATAGAAAAATATGCTTTTAAAGGGTGTAAAAATCTGACAAAGATTACAATGCCGATATATGTATCATATTTAGATATAGATGAAGAAGATGATGATGAAGATGACTATTCATTAAAAGATTTGTATAACGTATGTAAAATAGAAGAAGGAGCATTTTTACAATGTACAAAGCTGAAAGATATTTATTATGCCGGAACGAAAACAGAATGGGAGATTTTAAAGACTGGTATTAAAAATGAAGATAATGAAAATTTACTAGATGCGACCGTCCATTATGGGAATATTAGTTTGCCAAAGCCAACGCCAACTCCGGAACCATCAAAGCCACAGCCGTCTAATCCTTCTAAACCAGATAATTCTTCAAAAAATAATTCAGTATCTGTTATTAAGCAGGGAGATGTTGTGACAGTACAAAATGCAAAGTACCGTATTACTGGAACAGGGACAGTGAAAACAGCAGAATATAAAAAATCAGATTTGAAAACACAGGCAACGGTCAAAATCCCGACAACTGTGACCATAAACAAGGAAGTTTATAAAGTAACATCCATTGCAAAAAACTG
>OGOH01001615.1_pt1 | contig 15483 bp, 9 predicted proteins | sample 1552571 | NCBI WGS metagenome assembly OGOH01 (sample SAMEA2580170, study PRJEB22360) | human gut metagenome | biome: human gut; feature: human-associated habitat; material: faeces | place: Denmark | collected 2008/2010
GGCAGGGCGCGGTCGGAATCGGTCTGGGTCACGACCACGCGGGGGAACGCCGGAACCAGAACGTCAACGATACCCGCCACGTCCTTATCGGCCAGCGCGGCACACAGCAGCATGGGGCGGTTCTTCACGCACGGATCGATCTCGTCCAGCGCGCTCACAAAGTTCTCGCAGCTCTGGGGGTTATGGCAGGCGTCGATCAGCTTGAGCGGTTCAGTTCCCAGTACATCAAATCGGCCCGGCGTGGGGCAGCCCATAAGCGACGCATCGAGCTTGTCATGGTCGAGCTCGCGGCCCAGATAGCCCTCGCACAGCATAATCGCGCACGCGGCATTCTGCGGCTGATAGGCCGGCTTGACCATGCTCGACGTATAGATCGCACGCGGCGTGGTGCAGCTAAACTCAACCGTATCGCCCACGTGCTCCGGCACCTTAGTCGTGGCGTGGCTTACCACGAGCGGCACGACGCCGCACTCGCGACAACGAGCATCCATCACGCGTTGAACACTCGCCTCATGCGTGCCCTCGCCCAGCACAACCAGACGTCCGGGCTTGATAACCGCCGCCTTCTCACCCGCAATGGCCTCAAGCGTGTCGCCCAGGATGCGCGTGTGATCGAGCCCAATGCCCGTAATGGCAACGGCGACGGGATCGGTCGCACTCGTGGCGTCCCAACGACCGCCCATGCCGACCTCGAGTACGGCAACATCCACCGCGGCCTCGGCAAACACTACAAGTGCGGCAGCCGTCAGCAGGTCAAACGGCGTGATGGTATAAGCGCGCTCCCCCGCCGCCACACGGTGCGCATTCACGCGGCGCCCCGCCTCGACAGCTGCCGAAACGCCACGGGCAAAGGCCTCGTCGCTCACAACGCGCCCGTCAACCTCCATGCGCTCGGGATAACGCACCAGCTGCGGCGACGTATACAGCGCGGTCTTGAGCCCCTCGCCGCGAAGAATGGCAGCCGAAAAACGCGTCGTCGAAGTCTTGCCATTGGTACCGGCAACCTGAATGCAATCAAAGTACTCGTCCGGACGCCCCAGCTCATCGAGCATATCGACAACAGTCTCAAGCAGAGGACCAGCATCCCCAGAAATCCGCCCCGTATCAGCAGCAAGCCCAACAGCCTCATCAAACGAAAGCAACTCGAACGAGAAAGGAACGACATACGACCCAGAACGCTTAGCCATAACCCAAAGTCCCCCATAACAGAAAAAGAGGCCCACCAAGAAGAATGAGCCCCTCGCGTTGACAATTTCAGCCTTTACCCGATTGCAGCAAGATCAAGGCCACAACCCAGTGGCCCCAACACGCCAGATGCAAACAACCACGTAAACGAACTAGGAGCGGCCCGATACTTTGCTCGCCGCAAGTTCCGCACGCAAAGGACAGCACTTAATGTGCTGTCCGTCTTGCGCAGGACTGTCCGCAGCGGAGAGCAAAGCATCGGGACGCGCCCCCAAGTTAGACCTACGAGAAGTCAGCAACCTGAGCAGTCAGCGCCGCCAGGATCTCCTTGAGCTCAGCTGCACGGTCCCTCTTCTTCTGGACCACCGCGGGCGCGGCCTTGGCCACAAAGCCCTCGTTCGCGAGCGTCTTCTCGCAGCCGGCGAGCTCCTTCTGAGCCGCGGCAATCTCCTTCTCCAGGCGCGCCTTCTCGGCCGAAAGGTCAACCTTGCCCTCGAGCACCACAAAGACCTCGACGCCGCTGTCAACAACAGCGATGCTCGCAGCCGGCTTATCAACGTCGGCACCCATGACCAGCGAAGCCGTGTTGGCCAGCGGCTCAATCGTGGAGCGCAGGCTCTCGAGCTTCGCGATGTCCTCGGCACCGGCGCGCACGACCACGTCGAGCTCGGCCTTGGGGCTCAAGCGGTAACGCGAACGCGTGGCGCGGGCGGCGGAAACGACGGTGCGGCACAGCTCAAACGCGCGCTCGGCGGGCTCGTCGACGTACTTGGCATAGTCGGCGGGCTCGGGCCACTTGGCGATCATGAGCGCCTCGGCGCGGTTCACGTTGCCCTCGGCGTCCAGATCGAGCACACTCGCCGGCATGTTGTCCCAGATCTCCTCGGTGACAAACGGCATAAGCGGGTGCATCAGGCGAATGGAAGTGTCGAGCACAAAGATCAGGTTGCGCTGAGCCTGCAGACGGCCCTCGCCCTTCAGGCGGGCCTTGGTGACCTCGACGTACCAGTCGCAGACCTCGTTCCAGAAGAACTGCTGCACGCCGCGGGCCATGTCGCCAAAGGTGTAGTTCTCGATACCCTCGGTGACCATCTTCACGGCCTTGGCCAGGCGGCTGAACATCCAGGCGTCGGCCGGCGTCTCCACGACAGGCTCACCGAGCGTGTAGCCCTCCATGTTCATGAGCAGGAAACGGCTGGCGTTCCAGATCTTGGTCACAAACGACTTGGCCTGGTCGGTACGCGGACTGTCGATAAGTTTCTTGGTCTTCTTGTCGATATTCGCGTCGAACTTGACGTCCTGGTTGGTGGTGCACAGCGTGAGCAGGTTGTAGCGCATGGCGTCGGCGCCGTACATACCAATGAGGTCCATGGGGTCAACGCCGTTGCCCTTGGACTTGGACATGCGGCTGCCGTCCTTGGCCAGGATCGTCGGGTAGATGACGACGTCCTTAAACGGCACCTCGTCCAGGAAGTACAGCGAGCTCATGACCATGCGGGCGACCCACAGCGCGATGATGTCGCGTGCGGTGACGAGCGCCGTCGTGGGGTGATGGCCCTCGAGCAGCTCCGGCTTTTGCGGCCAGCCCTGCGTGGCGAAGGTCCACAGCTGCGAGCTGAACCAGGTGTCCAGCACGTTCTCGTCCTGATGCACATGATGGCCGCCGCACTTGGGGCACACATCGGTGTCCTCGGTAAGAGCGTCCTCCCAGCCGCAGTCCTCGCAGTAGAACACGGGGATGCGGTGGCCCCACCACAGCTGGCGGCTAATGCACCAGTCCTTAAGGTTCTCCATCCAGGTGGTGTAGGTCTGCGTCCAGCGCGCGGGGTGGAAGGTAACCTTACCGGAGTTAACGGCGTCAAGCGCCGGCCCCTTGAGCTTGTCAACGGCCACAAACCACTGCTCGGACAGCCACGGCTCAAGCGCGGCGTCGCAGCGGTAGCAGTGCATGACGGAGTGATCGAGGTCCTCGACGTGATCGAGCAGGTCGTGCTCCTCGAACCACTTGATGACGGCCTCGCGGCACTCGTCGCGGTTCATGCCGGTGAACTCGCCGTAGCCCTCGACGACCACCGCGTGCTCGTCGAAGATGTTGATCTGCGGCAGGTCGTGGGCCTGACCCATGGCATAGTCGTTGGGGTCGTGAGCAGGCGTTACCTTGACGAAGCCAGAGCCGAAATTGGCGTCGACATGCCAATCCTCAAAGATGGGGATCTCGCGGTCGACGATGGGAAGCTTGACGGTCTTACCCACAAAAGCGGCCTTCTCGGGGTCCTTCGGGGAAACGGCAACGCCCGTGTCGCCGAGCATGGTCTCGGGGCGCGTGGTGGCGACGACGATGTAGTCCTGGCCGTTGACCGGCTCGGTCAGCGGGTAGCGCAGGTGCCACAGGTGGCCCTTCTCGTCCTTATATTCGGCCTCGTCGTCCGAGATGGCGGTGGTGCAGTTGGGGCACCAGTTAACGATACGCTTGCCACGGTAGATCAGGCCGTCGTGGTACCAATCGCAGAAGACCTTGCGCACGGCCTGTGCGTAATCCTCGTCCATGGTGAAGCGCTCGTTGTCGAAGTCGACGGAGCAGCCCATGCGCTTGATCTGCTCGACGATGATGCCGCCGTACTCGTGGGTCCAGTCCCAGCAGGCGTCGACAAACTTGTCGCGACCGATCTCCAGGCGGCTGATGCCCTCGCTCTTGAGCTTCTTGTCGACCTTGGTCTGCGTAGCGATACCGGCGTGGTCGGTGCCGAGCACCCAGCGCGTGGACTTGCCGCGCATGCGGGCCATGCGGATGATGGCGTCCTGGATGGAGTCGTCGGTAGCGTGGCCCATGTGGAGCTTGCCGGTCACGTTGGGAGGCGGAATGGTGACGGTGCAGTCGCCCACGCCCTCACGGCGCTTGTAGTAGCCGCCGTCGAGCCACTTCTGCAGGATCGCCGGCTCGTTGGTCGACGGATCGTAGTTCTTGGGCATCTCTTCCATATATCTCTCCCTTGCCCGTCGGGGAGGAATGCAGGCCCGCCAGGGTCTGCATTCCTCCCCTTAGGTATCGATTACTTCAGTCTGATATGACTTCGCTGAGGCTTAAACAAACACACAGAATAACACAGGTAGTTGGGGTTATTGCGTATATATAAAATAGCCTCCGACCGCGGGTGGTCGGAGGCTATTTGCAAGTACGTTTTTGGCTGGGTTAGCCGTAGATGCGTTGGGGCTGTTCTTCGCCCTTTACGGAGGCTTCGGTCACGACGACCTTGGAAACGCCCTCCTCGCTGGGCAAGTCGAACATCGTCTGCTGCAGCACGTCCTCGCAGATGGAGCGCAGGCCGCGGGCGCCGGTCTTGCGGGCGAGTGCCATGCGGGCGATCTCGTGCAGGGCGGCGTCCTCGAACTCAAGCTCAACGTCCTCGAGCTGGAACATCTTGCGGTACTGGCGCACCACGGCGTTCTTGGGCTCAGTCAGGATCGACACCAGGTCGTCCTCGTCGAGCGCCTGCGTCTGGGTGACGACGGGCGTACGTCCCACAAACTCGGGGATCATGCCAAAGGCGTTGAGGTCCTGCGGGAGCACCTGGCGCAGCAGGTCGTTCTCGTCGACCGAGGTGGGGCCGGCGATCTCGGAGTTAAAGCCCACACCCTTGTTGCCCACGCGGTCGGCGATGATCTTGTCCAGACCCACAAAGGCACCACCGCAGATGAACAGGATGTTGGTCGTGTCGATCTGCAGCAGCTCCTGCTGGGGATGCTTGCGGCCGCCGGTGGGCGGAACGCTTGCCACCGTGCCCTCAAGAATCTTAAGCAGCGCCTGCTGAACGCCCTCGCCCGAAACATCGCGGGTGATGGAGAGATTCTCGGCCTTGCGGGCGATCTTGTCGATCTCGTCCACGTAGATAATGCCGACCTGCGCGCGCTCAATATCGCCATCGGCGGCGTTGATGAGCTTGAGCAGGATGTTCTCCACATCCTCGCCCACGTAACCGGCCTCGGTGAGCGCAGTGGCGTCGGCGATGGCAAACGGCACCTCGAGGATGCGGGCGAGCGTCTGGGCCAACAGAGTCTTACCGGTACCGGTGGGACCGAGCAGCAGGATGTTGGACTTGGCGAGCTCTACCTCGTCCATATCGTCATCGAACTGCGAGCCCATGTCGTCGTCAAAGGCAGACACCGCAGCGCCGCCCTCAATCACGCGGCGATAGTGGTTGTACACGGCCACCGACATGGCGCGCTTGGCGTCCTCCTGACCCATAACATAGGCCGAAAGCTCGTCATAGATCTCGTGCGGCGTCGGCACGTGCGTGATGACCTGGCGGTCGTCCTCGAGCTCAAAGCCCTCGGTCTCGGGGTCCACGGCGGGCTGCCCAGCAGCCTGGCCGTGGTCGTTGAGGAAGCCTGGCAGCTTGCCGTTGCGGGCAGCGTCCATAAAGTCCGAAGCCAGCGACTCCTCCAGAATCTCGGAGCAAGCGGCGACGCACTCGTCACAGATAAAGATGTTGGTCGGGCCCTTTACGAGGCGACGGACCTGGCCCTGCTCTTTTCCGCAGAAGGAGCAGCGGATAGGGTTGCCGTTCTCGTCAAAGTTGTCCTGCATGTTTCCTGCCATCCTAGGCATCCTTCGCGGCGAGATCGCGCGAGGTGACGATACGGTCAATCAAGCCGTAGTCGAGGGCCTCGGCAGCGGTCAGGTAGTTGTCGCGCTCGGTATCGGCCTGGACCTTCTCGATGGGCTGGCCCGAGGCGTCGGACAGGATCTGGTTGAGCTCGCGACGGGTCTTCTTGATCTCCTCGGCAACGATCTCAATCTCGGTCTGCTGACCCTGGGCACCGCCGCTGGGCTGGTGAATCATGACCTTGGAGTGCGGCAGGCAGAAGCGCTTGCCCTTGGCGCCGGCCGAAAGCAGCACAGCGGCCATAGACGCGGCCATGCCGACGCAAATGGTGGAGACCTGCGGCTTAATGAAGTTCATGGTGTCAAGAATCGCCAGGCCGGAGTAGACCTCGCCACCGGGCGAATTGATGTAGAGCGAGATATCCTTCTCGGCATCCTGGCTCTCAAGATGCAGCAGCTGGGCAACGACCAGGTTGGCGCTGACGGAGTTGATCTCCTCGCCCAAGAAGATGATGCGGTCGTTGAGCAGGCGCGAATAGATATCGTAGCTGCGCTCGCCGCGCGGCGTCTGCTCGATAACGTATGGCACGAGGGCGGAATCGAACTTGGCGATCATACGCATCTCCATTTCTCTCTTGCGGACCAAATTGGTTCTAGATAAACGTACGGTGCCCGCATGCTATGCATTGGCTGGCACCGTACGAAGCAACCGGATAACCGGTGTATAACTTTACCCCATCACGGGCGCGCGCATGCGCTCGTGGGCAAGGTGGCGAGAATTACTCGGCGTCCTTGGCGGTCTCGTCGACCTCGGTCACCTTGGCGTTCTCGACCAGGTGGTCGACGGCCTTGGAGCGACGGATGGACTCGCGGACGGCAGGCATGCGGCCATCAGCGATGAACTCGGCCTTGGAAGCCTCGACGTCCTTGACGCCGGCCTTCTCGAACTCGGCGTTGATGTCGTCCTCGGTGACCTCGATCTTGAGCTCGCGGGCGAGGGCGTCCAGAGCCAGGGACTCACGGGCAACGTCGTTGGCCTGCTTGTGCAGGTCGCCGATGAACTGCTCCATGGTCAGACCGGAAGCGGGCAGCCAGGTGTCCAGCGTCATGCCGCGGGCAGCGAGGTTGGACAGGAAGTTCTGGCCAAGCTCCTCAAAGACGGACTGCTCGTAGTCGGCATCCATCTCGTCGAGCTGCAGGCGCTCGGCGAGAGCGGAGACGCAACGGTTCTCCTTCTCGGCCGGCAGGCGGGAAGCCTTGTCCTGCTCGATCTCGATCTTGATGGCGTCGCGCATGGCCTCGATGCTGTCGAAGCCGAAGTCGGACTTGACGAGCTCGTCGGTGAGCTCGGGGGTGTTGCGGACCTTGATGCCCTTGACGGTGACCTCGACGGTGTGGGTCTCGGCCTCCTCGCCCTCCTCGACCTCGTCGGTCCAGGTGACGGTCTTGACGTCGTCAACGTTAGCGCCGATCAGGGCCTCGTTGAACTCCTTGGGGTTGCTGTCGCTACCGGCGATGAGCATGCGGCCCTCGGCGGCAAAGCTGTCGGCGTTCTCGACGGCCTTGAGGTCGACGGTCACATAGTCGTCAGCCTCGACGGCGCGACCCTCGACGTCCTCGAAGGTGGCACGGTAGTTGAGGAGCATCTCGACCTGGTTGTTGATCTCGGACTCGGTGACCTCCGCAGGGGGCATCTCGATCTCGACGGCATCGAAGGAGGAGAGCTCAGCGGCGGGACGCAGGGAGAACTCGACGGTGTAGGTGTAGTCCTCGTGATCCTTGGCGAGGTCGAGCTCCTTGTAGTCACCGTTCTTGGTGGGGACGATGTCCAGCTCGTTGAGGACGGCGGGCTCGTTGGCGGCGATCAGGTCGTTGGTGGCCTGAGCGAGGGTAGCCTCGGCGCCAAGAGCGGAGTCGATGACCGGACGGGGAGCCTTACCGGCACGGAAGCCCGGGAAGCGGTACTTCTTGGCGGTGTCCTTGTAGGCCTTCTTGATCGCGGCGTCGACGTCGGCGGCCGGGATGGTGACCGTAGCGGTGAGCTTGGCGTCCTTGACGTCAGAAGCGGTGATGTTCAACACGTTCCTCCTCATACTGCCCAGCTTATCTGAGGTGCTGGTACCTTTATGCAACAAAGAGTCGCGACGGCAGGAGCCGACGCAGGTGCGTTGGTGCGGGCGAAAGGACTCGAACCTTCACGGGAATCCCACCAGAACCTAAATCTGGCGCGTCTACCAATTCCGCCACGCCCGCATGAGCGCACAGACTAGGAATGATAGCAGATACGAACGGCAAGCGCACGCACACCTTTTACAGGCTCACGACCTCACCACGAGAGCAAGCCAATAGAGCACGCCACCCCATCTCATAAGTTGCGGTGGGACTCGGCAGTCTGGCGGTACTGGCCATGTGCCGGAAAGCGTGTCCCGGTTTGGAGCCTCGGAATGGGATGTAATTTCCGCTATAGCCATCAACCGGAAACTGCAACCCGTTTTGAGCCCCTATTCCGGGATGCACTTTCCGCCAAGGGCCTCAAACGGAAACTGCAGCCCACAATTCAGTTGAAAAGTGGGCTGCAGTTTCCCAGGGCTAGGCAAAGAGCGGCGGATGCGTCGCCTCGTCTACTCCCCCAGCAGGGCCTTCTCGGGCGTGATCGGCAGTGAGCGAACCTGATGTCCGGTGGCGTGCGCCACGGCCGAAGCAACGGCGGCGAGCGGCGTGTTGATGACGACCTCGCCGATCGACTTGGCGCCAAACGGGCCCGTCGGCTCGTAGCTCGGCTCAAAGGCCACGCGGATGCTGCCGATATCCAGGCGCGTGGGCAGCTTGTAGCTCATAAAGTTGCCGGTGCGCAGGCGGCCACGGTCGTCGTGCTCGACGATCTCGTAGAGCGCATGACCGATACCCTGGGCAATGCCGCCCTCGGCCTGGACGCGAGCGAGCGCCTCGTTGATCACGGTGCCGCAGTCGACGGCCGCCGCGTAATCCACCACGGTCACCTTGCCGGTGGCCTTGTCGACCTCGACCTCGGCAATGCCGGCCATAAACGGCGGAGGCGAAACGGGCAGGCAGGCAGAGGCATGCGAGGTGAGCGCATCGCCGCCCGCAATGTTCTTGACGCACAGGTTGGCAAAGTCGCGCAGCGTGAGGTAGCGACCGCGCTCGCGAGCGGCACGCTCGTCGGACAGGCGCACGTACTGACCATCAAAGACCACGTCGGCGGCGTCAACGTCCCACATCTGGGCGGCCTTGGCGCAAATCTTCTCGCGCAGCTCGGCTGCGGCGTTCTTGGCGGCAAGGCCCGTCACGTAGGTACCGGAGCTCGCGTACGAGCCGGCGTCGAACGGCGACACGTCGGTGTCTACGCCGCGCACCACAATCTGCGAGCTCTCCACGCCCAGCTCCTCGGCGGCAATCTGCGCCAGGATCGTATCGACGCCCATGCCGTTATCGGTGGCGCCGGTGCCGATGGTAATGAAGCCGTCCTCTTCCAGGCGCATGTCGATGCCGGCGATGTCCACGTTGGAGATACCCGAGCCCTGCATGGTGAGCGCACAGCCCAGGGCGCGCACGCGGTCGCCCAGGTCCACGGCCAGCGGCTTGTCGCGCCAACCGATCATGTCCATCGCGCGCAGCAGGCAACGGTCGAGCGCGCAGGCGTTGAGCTTCTCGTTGTAGTACTGCGGCATGATCTCGCCCTCGTGCACCATGTTCTTAAGGCGCAGGTCGGCAGGGTCCATGTGCAGCATGTCGGCGAGCTCGTTGACGGCGCTCTCCACGGCAAACTGGCCCTGGGTGGCACCGTAGCCACGATACGCGCCGCCGCGGTTGGTGTTGGTGTAGACGGCGTCCCCCCTAAAGCGGCTCGCCTTCACATGGTTGTAGATGGGTAGGCTCTTGTGGCCCGAAAGGCCGATCGTCGTGGTGGCGTGCTCGCCGTACGCGCCGGCGTTGGACAACGTATGCAGGTCGATGGCCGTGATGGTGCCGTCGTTCATGGCGCCCAGCTTAACGGTCATCTGCATCTGGTGGCGAGAGTTGCCCGCGGTGATGGTCTCCTCACGGGTGTAGCAGCAATAGCTCGGACGGCTGGTCTGCTGGGTGACGAACGCCACGAAGATCTCGCAGCAGCCCGTCTGCTTGGAGCCAAAGCCGCCACCGATGCGCGGCTTGATGACTTGCACCTGCGACTGCGGGATGTCGAGCGACTGCGCGACCATGCGGCGCACGTGGAAGGGCACCTGCGTCGAGGTGGTCACTGAGATGCGCCCGAACGCGTCGGTCGTCGCGAAGGCTCGGAAGGTCTCCATGGGCGCGGTCTGCGTGGCCTGGCTGGTGTAAGTGCGCTCAAAGACGATGTCGCTCTGGGCGAAGACCTCGTCCAGATCGCCAAAATCGCTGGTACCGCTGCACACCAGGTTGCGAGCAACGTCGCCGCCCTGCGGGAACATAAAGGTCACGTCGCCCTCGGGGTGGACCACGATGTCACTATCGAGTGCCTGGGTAAAGTCGAGCAGCGGCTCGAGTACCTCGTAGTCGACCTTGATGAGCTTGAGTGCCTTGTCGGCGGCCTCCTCGGTCTCGGCGGCGACGATCGCCACCTCCTCGTTTTGGTAACGGACGAGGTTCTCGAGAATCAGGCGGTCGTAGGGCGAAGGCTGCGGATAGCTCTGGCCGGCAATGGTAAAGCGACGCTGGGGCACGTCCTCGTAGGTGTAGACGCCCACTACACCGGGCACCTTCAGGGCGCGCGACGTATCGATGGAGCGGATCTTGGCGCGGGCATAGGGGCTGCGCTTGAGTTTGACGATGAGCGCACCGGCGAGCCCCGGCGGGCCCCATGTCGCCCGTGTAGACGGGACGACCCTCGAGCAGGGCCTTCGAGTCTTTCTTGGGCTGCTTGTGGGTAATCTGCTTGTAGGAGACGCCGTCGCAGCTGGTGTCGTTGACGGGCAGCTCGGGCATCTCGAAGCCCACCTGCACGCCGGACTCGTTGAGGAAGCGCACAATGGCGCGCAGCTGGCTTTCGTAGCCACTGCAACGGCAGAGGTTGCCGGCAAGCTGGCGCGAGAGCTCCTCGCGCGTGGCGACGAGGCTCGGGTCCTCCTTGGCGGCGCGGGCAAGCGCCAGCACGTTCATGATAAGACCGGGGGCGCAAAAACCGCACTGCTCGGCGCCTTCGGCAGCCATCGCACGGGCCAGCGCCTCAGACTCGGCTTTGAGGCCCTCGAGCGTGGTGATGGTATGGCCCTCAACGCGAGCGGCGGGAACCGAGCAGCTCAGCACCGGGTCGCCGTCGAGCCACACCGTGCACAGACCGCAGTTGGTGGTCTCGCAGGCGCAGCGCACCGACGCGCAGCCCTGCTCGCGCAGCAGCGCAAAGAGCATGGTGTCGGGGGCAATCTGAACCTTGACCTTGCGGCCGTTGAGCGTAAAGGAAAGATCGATGAGTTTGGCAGCCATTAGCGCACCTCGCTAGAATCGACGCCGGGCACGCGGCGGCAGGAATACTCGTCCGTGGCGAACTTAGGAATCTGCACGGTCTCGAGCTCGCGGGCAAGCGCGGCCGAAAGCTCGATGCCGGCGGCGCGGCGCACGGCCTGGATGGCGAGCGGGGCAGAGATGCGGCGGCGGTAGTCGGCCGAGCCCCACAGGTTGGTGCCGTAGCCCAGCGAGCGCACGGATGCGGCCAGGGCGCGAAGCTCGTCCTCGGAAGGATGCTCGTTGGTAAGGCCGCACGCCTCGCCCTGCAGCAGGGTCGCGCGCAGCGGGCGGGCGCCCACGGTGACGTGCCAGGAGCCGTCCCACCAGGCGGCGGTGACGTTGAGCGAGGGGAAGTCGGTCGCGGCCTTGCGCACGGCCTCATAGCTTGCGCGGTAATCGTGCTTAACGACCACGACATGCTCAATAACGTCGCGCACGTAGCCCATGTCAACGAACTCCGCGAGCGGCACGCGGCCGGCGCCCGTCAGCTCAACATAGGAATCGAGCGCGAGGAAGGCGGAGAGAACGTCCGAGAAGCCAAAGCGGCCGTAGATGCTGCCGCCCACCGTGGCGGTATTGCGCAGCTGCACGCCCACAATGTCGTGGACAGCAAACTCAAAGACATTGTTGACAAGCGCGTTGAGCCCGGCATGACGCTCGAGCTGGCGCAGGGTGCACATGGCACCGATGCGAAACTCGGTCTCGGTCTCCTCGATCTGATCGAGTCCGCAGGCCGAAAGGTCAATCGCCGTCGCCACGCGACGCGAACCCAGGCGCATCCAGATGCCGCCGCCCACAATCTTGTTGTTACGGTTCTTCTGCAAGAGCTCATAGGCTTCGGCCGCGTTTCCAACACGGACGTAGGTACCGAACTTGAGCACGTTCTCCCCCATCTCTTCACTTGTCCAGTACTTTTAAGTGTACCAAACGAGGAGCCGCACACCGTTTTAGGACAAAATCCACCCACCCATCCATAACTTGTGGTGATATACGGACTGATTAGCCGTTCTGGAACGCAAAACAGTCCGTATATCACCGCAAGTTATGAGGAGTCCTCCGGGATAGAAAAGGCTCCCAGCCAGATAGCTGGGAGCCTCATCACAGGCTATGTCGAGCGAAGATTTAGCAGACGCCCTGGGCGAGCATGGCGTCGGCGACCTTCAGGAAGCCGGCGATGTTGGCGCCCATGACAAAGTTGCCCTCCTGGCCGTACTCCTTGGCGGTGTCGTCCACGTTGTGGAACATGCCGCGCATGAGCTGCTCGAGCTTGCCGTCGACCTCCTCGAAGGTCCAGGACAGGTGCTCGGCGTTCTGGCTCATCTCCAGGCCGGACACGAGCACGCCACCGGCGTTGGCAGCCTTACCAGGCATAAAGGCAACGCCGTTCTCCTGGAAGTAGGTCGTGGCCTCGATGGTCGTGGGCATGTTCGCGCCCTCGCCGACCACCTTGCAGCCGTTGGCGACGAGCGCCTGGGCATCCTCGAGCAGCAGCGTGTTCTCGCGAGCGCAGGGCAGCGCGATGTCGCAGGGCAGCTGCCAAACGCCGCGGCCGTCGCCCTCGTGCCACACGGCGTTGGGCTTCTCGTCAACGTACATGGCGAGCGTAACGCCCTTGTCGTGGCCAGAGCGCTTCTTGTTGTAGATGTGCTCGAGCACGGTGTAGTCGATGCCGTCGGGATCCTCGACCCAGCCGTGGGTATCGGAGCAGGCGAGCACCTTGCCGCCGAGCTGAGTGACCTTCTGGACCGCGTAGATAGCGACGTTGCCGGAGCCGTGAACGACGACGTTCTTGCCCTCGAAGGAGTCGCCGCGGCTCTTGAGGTACTCGTCCACAAAGTAGGCCAGACCGTAGCCGGTGGCCTCGGTACGGGCGAGCGAGCCGCCAAAGGAGAGGCCCTTGCCGGTGAGAACGCCGGTCCACTCGTTGGTCAGGCGCTTGTACTGACCGAACAGGTAGGCAACCTCGCGGCCGCCAACGCCCAGGTCGCCGGCGGGAACGTCGGTGTTGGGACCGATGTGGCGATAGAGCTCGGTCATGAAGGACTGGCAGAAGTGCATGATCTCGTTGTTGGACTTGCCCTTGGGGTCAAAGTCGGAGCCGCCCTTGCCGCCGCCCATGGGAAGGGTGGTCAGGCTGTTCTTGAGGATCTGCTCCAGGCCCAGGAACTTGAGCATGCCCAGGGTGACCGTCGGGTTAAAGCGCAGGCCGCCCTTGTAGGGTCCAATGGCAGAGTTGAACTCGACGCGATAGCCGCGGTTGACCTGGACCTTGCCCTGGTCGTCGACCCAGGGGACACGGAACATAACGATGCGCTCGGGCTCGACGAGGCGCTCAAGCAGGGCGGCCTCCTCGTACTCGGGATGGGCGTCGAGCGCCGGCTGGATGGTGCCGAGGATCTCGGTCGCGGCCTGGATGAACTCAGGCTGCTCGGGATAGCGGGCCTTGAGCTCGTCGAGAACTTTCTGCGTGTAGCTCATGCTTCCTCCAATTGATGGAAAAGAAAAGTGTCGTTCGAGGCGCCCCATGCGCCGCGAGCTTTATCGAGTATGGATAATATCGCACTGTTGCAGCAAAGTTTCGCATAAGCCGACGAGCGGATGTTTCGTTTTGATTACGATGCAGGTAGAAGCGTTTTTGAGCACCTGACGAACAAATCGCGTGTTTCAAGGCTGTTTCGTCCACATGTTTCTAACCACCACATTGGGGCACCTTTGTGGTGGTGCTGGCGGTTAGAAGACGAGCTGATGGTAGTCGGCGGGGGTTACGCGGCCTTCGGTGGCAGCGCGGAAGGCGGCAAGCGCATCGCCCGAGAACGGCATGGCCCAGCACAGGCCGCAACCTGCGTTAATGGAGCCGGGCAGCGGCATGATGCGCCCGGGCACACCGGCGGCAAGGCACAGCTGCTCGCATTCCATCACATCGAAAGTGCTGTCGAACGACACGATGATTTTGCGCTCGTGGTCGAGAGCATCACCGGACGGGCCTTCGCGGTGCGACTCGCGATACGCAGCCGCCGCTGCCTCTTCCTCGGCCGTATGTCCACAGCCGCCACAGCCGCAGGTGCAAGGCTCGGACCCATCGCAAGTGCAAGGTTCCCCAGTATCGGGGCAAATATCATGTGACACGGCATCTCCCGTCATTGATGTGTGCAGAACTAGGCGAGCAACTCGGCCGCCGCAAACTCCTCGGGCGTATTGACGTTCTCGAAGCAGAGCGTCGAGCCTGCAACCTTAACGATCTGCGGCTCATCCATATAACCAGCCTGAACGCGATTAATCAGGCAGCGAATGCGCTGACGGTCGCAGGCGAGCAGCTCTTGGGCGACCGGCGCACACGCGCCACGGCGCCAGACGGCACAAAGCGGCTCAATCCCCCGCTCCTCGCGCGGCACGCACACGTCGAGCGCATCGGCCTCGACACAGCCGGCAAGGGCACCGATTAGCTCCGAAGAGACAAACGGCATATCACAGGCGACGATAGCCACGAGGGGCAGCCGGGCCGCAGTCAGCGAACTCGCGATGCCGCGCATGGCACCCGCCGGCCCCTCAAGGTCCGGCACTATTCGCGGCACCATGCCGCCAAACGCGCGCTCCTCAAGATAGGCAAGCTCGCTGGGGCGCGACGTCGTCACGACCAACTCGCCGGCAACTGTCGCCAGCCGACCCAGCACGCGCTCGATGAGCGGTTCGCCGCAAAACGTCATGCGCGCCTTATCGCGGCCCATGCGTGAGGACAGCCCGCCCGCCTGGACGACGCAAGAAAGATCGGCCCGTCTTACGGTAGTCATACGGCAAAACACCTCCATCGGCATGCTCGAAGCCCAACGCACGGGACCAATTACCGTAGGCGACAAGGCAGAGGACACGGCGAGCCCGTGCAGAAACAAAACAGCGCCTTTGCGGCACGCAGCAAGACCGCGAGCACAAAAGCGCTGGTAGCGTATGGCGGGAACGTATGTGAATCGAACACATCCAAGACGTTTTGCACGCCTCGCAACGGTTTTGAGGACCGCGGAGCCCACCGGAGCCCATCCGTTCCCAAGTGCGACGGTATTTTACCAAACCGAGCAGCCAATCTAGCGTAGGGACCTCAGGCCGCCGGCCTCCTTGTCGAGCACCGTAAAGCCATCAGCATCCAGGTGCTCCAAGATGCTGATGGCGCGCTTGCGCGACACACCCAGGGCCTCGCGCAACACGCTCGTGGTGGCAGC
>OGOH01001619.1_pt1 | contig 15465 bp, 13 predicted proteins | sample 1552571 | NCBI WGS metagenome assembly OGOH01 (sample SAMEA2580170, study PRJEB22360) | human gut metagenome | biome: human gut; feature: human-associated habitat; material: faeces | place: Denmark | collected 2008/2010
GAATCAGACTTCTCGAAAATGTCAAGTTTTTTTGCAACATTTTTTCAAAAAAATTTTTAACATTGTTTACCTGTTATTCATTATTTATAATGACATAATTCGGCTTCAATTACAATTATTTTTGTCATCTTTTTTAAAAAAGTGCATAGAAAAAAGACTGTCTTCCGGCAGCCATTTTCTATATGCACCTCTTAGCTTTATCCTGTTAATTTTTCCATTTCATTAATAAATTGATTTTCTGCTGTATCATACTCAAATATCTTACGAGGATAGTTATTTATCCATGTTTCTATTTCCTTGATTTCGGTTTTACTTTTCTTATCAAAATTAACTCCTTTTGGTATATGACGTCGGATTAGTCGGTTTGCATTTTCATTAGAACCTCGTTCACAACTACTATATGGATGGCAATAATATACTTTCGTTCTTTTCTTTTTATTTCTTCTCGATTTTTCCAGACCTTCTGCATCAGAAAATTCTACTCCATTGTCTACTGTAATTGTTTTAAATACATCACGGAATAATCGCTCTCCATACTTTCTTTCAATCATGTTTAATGTTTTTACAACTGTTTGTGCCTTTCTGTCAGGCATCAGATACACGATTTCTTTTCTTGTTTTTCTCTCCGTTAAAACGAGCATGACTTTTTTGGATTTACCTTGAGGACCTACAACCGTATCCATTTCCCAATGACCAAATTCTTCCCTGAAATCAATATGTTCTGGACGCTGGCTGATGCTATCCCCCGCCTGCACTCTCTTTTGTACCTTTACTTTTTTCTTTTTGTGCTGCTTTTTCTTCTCCGGCAAATCTTCCATCGTTATATTTAAAAAGATACCTTTCTTTATGTAACTATATATAGTATTGGTACTTAATGTAACTGTAAATTCTTTTCCTTCTTTTTTTATTTCATGTAAGGCAGCCGCCGGAGAACGCTTTTCATCTACTATCTTTTTTTCTATATAATGTAACAACTTTAAATCACTGCCTATTTTTAGATCTCGTCCACGTTCCTTTAATTTTTTTTGATAATGTTCCTCTGCAACATATGGATCGTATACCGTTGATTCCGTGTAATCCGTATTTCTTTTTACAAATTCCCCTCGTTTTATTTCACGATAGATTGTCTGACGGCAGACACCTAACCTTTTTGCAATAGTTGCAACCGATGTTTTATCCTGCAACCAGGCATATATCTTTAATCTATCTTCATATTTTAATTGTCTCCATTTTTTCCCCATAAATTATTCCCACCTTAATTTTATATCTATACCTACATTTGTACTACATGTATATCTTACTTTAATAGTACATGTCAATTTGTTTCCGGGGCTTTTTTAATCGTTATTCTCCTGATTCATTTGTCTTAAAATAATAACGCAAATATTTCTTTAATCAAGGATTTTTATATAAATTCTATGAGGAAAAATTTAAATTTTTAAATATATTATGCTTTGCTATTTGTGTACCGAAATTCGGCACATTTTATTTTTTCATGTTGACAGGCGTAAAAAGATTTAGGAGAGAGGAGATAAAAAAGAGCAGAAAGGACTTGAAGTCTTTTCTGCTTTTTTGTATCTACCCTCTGTTTTTTCTTGCCGTGAGAACCCTTCTGTATTGTTGCATTTTATCTGCCCCGTACAAGGCAAAATATCTCTTTATCTCCTGATCTGTTAAGCCATCTTCGATACCTTTTATGATTTCCTCCTGCTCTTCCTGCGACAGTTCACTGGAATATCGCTGAAAACAGTCCATAATATCTCCAGATAAATCCCATTTTTTTCTATCCTGCACAGTATCTTCTTTCTTTTCGTCCTCCTCATTTTCATCATCTTCACTGTTTTCTGAAACCTGTATCTTTTTCACCATCTTCTCTAACTCCCGAAGGCTTGGCTGCGGAGTTTCGTTGAAGTTAAGATATAGAAAAGCATCTTCGTCTATCTGGAATGTCTGTATGTTATCATCCGTCTTGGCTTTTTCTTCATAAAATTCATAATCTTCCTGTGAGATATAATTTAGTCTTGATTCGAAACGGGTTGTAGTGTATTGCCTGTTTTCTTCATCATACGATACATATACAGGATTTTTATAACCATTTTTCCCTGCTATCTCCTGTGCTTCTTTAAATACTTCTGTATCAAATGACCAGTTTTTCTTATCATAGATTGGTCTTTCTCCTTTCAGAAACAGGATACAATCATTTTTCGGCATCCGGCTGACCTGTCCCGGAGTCATTAACTTCATTCCACCCTTGCTCATCTGCAGGTTTCCTCCTCCCTGCGAATGTCCTAAATTTTCGGAACGGCTGTCAATCGTCATATCCTCTAACATATCAGATATCCACTGATGTGTTGTATGTGCAGTAGCACCACTGCCGAGAAATACCGTTGTTGCACAGTTTCCCGTGAATATTTCCCATTTATCATTTGGATACAAGGTCTTTATCTGTGCTATATCCTGCAAAATAGGAACAATGGACATATTTCTGCTTCGTATCTCTCCCAGAAGCGTTTCGCAGTTTAAAGGTTTTGGACCAGCGTAATACTCATCTGCCCATAACCGCACATGGATAGGTAACTGTCCATCTCTCCGATCATCTGCGATACGTTTTAAAACAGTGAATAACTGTGTGTAGAACATATTGATAAAAAGATTATAGGAAGAATCCCCTGATGGCATAACAAGAAAAAGGGCGGTCTTTTTTTCTGGATTTCCCTCTACTCCTAATCCAAGTGATGGAATATCTATATCGTCAGTTCCTTCAAAGATTCTCTTGATTTCTGGGATTTCAAAAAGGCGTAACTGTGCATTTACCATGATAACGATAGAACGAACTGTTTCCGATGCTCCTTCCTTCAGTTTTCTATAATCCCGCACAGGTGGATAATCTACTCCATACCTCTCTTGTAATCTGTACATATCCTGCTGTAACTGTGTTGTCCCTTCCTCATCTATCTTTTGTGTTTCCCTATTTACCAGTTCCAAAATCCCTGGCATGGATGCAACACGGTTTTCTTCTTTCGCCTGAAGCCATTCATATTCAAAGAGAGACTGCAGATACAGACCAACACCGTCATCCCAAAACGGGTCACCCTTTTGGGCATCTGGCGGTTTTACTGATGTCTGGATATTTGTGATAAGCTCTACCATGTCGGTATAATTATCTATATATACAAATGGATTATATTGGTCAGATTGTAACATATCTTTAAAGTTAAGGCTTTTTACTGTCACACCTTTTTCTTTCAGGTATCCCCCGTAATTTTTCAACAGGTCACCTTTTACATCTAAGATGATATTCGTCATATTGGCAAGCAGGATATTCGGTATCAAAAGAGAGGTTGTTTTTCCATCGCCGGAGCCTCCTAAGATAAGGATGTGCATATTTGGTAAGGCTTTTGCGTTCACCTTGATATTTTTACTAAGTAAAGTAACTGGTTCTTCTCCTTTTCCATAGAGTTTTTTTGCTGTCTTAGCAACGTCTGCCCATTCTGCAACACCATGTTCTGCATCCGGGTGAAAATTACGGTAATAGGTAAGGTAATAACAGACAAACATTGCCCATGCGACCAGGGCAATCCCCATGACTGCTGATGTCTTACTGTTTAACCAGTTACGGAAAGGGTGCAACAATATATACGTCAATTTATCCTGATAATTTTGCATTGTCACACCATCCAGCGAAAAAAGCCCTGCTGCATAATAGGAAACAAGAAGTACAAGAACTAAGCCGATAAGAAACATCCCCCAGGGTGGTTTTCTTTTCTGTGTCATAAAATCTTTCTCCTTTTCTATAAAAAAGAACAGGCAGCATAGCATCACTGCCTGTTCTTTGTACCGAAATTCGGCACATTATTTTGATTTGATCGGCGGAGTCGGCATCTTTATCTTTAGATCACTTAAATCTTTCGCCTTTGTGTTTTCCTTATATTTTTGTAATGATGTCATTTTTCGTTCAACAGTTTTATCTACTTTATCAAAATAGCGTTTTACAAATTCTTCTCCTGTCAGTTTTCTCATCTCATGGTCTACCTGTTTTGTTATCACATCAAAAACAAACGGAGATTCATCTTTCTGCAGGAAAGCAATATAAGAGCCATAGTGAATCCACTTAATCGTCCTTCGTGGATGCTGTTCTTCTTTCTTTATATCCTCTTTATTATTAAATACGTTTCCAAGCCTTGCCATAACAGATACCTCCTAGTCCTCAAGAAGTTCATCTACCAGATCCACGAAATCCTGTGCTACATTACTTCCACCACGATGTTTTGCTACTGGTTTGTAGAGAGATAATGCGTTATCAACAATCGCTGTCCGGCTGATACATGATTGCATAAATGGATAATCATGTTTTCCAAGCAGGTCGGCAGAAGATACTTTCTGTGCTTTGACATTTGCCACCATGTTCGCAAATACCTTCCATTCCAGTTCCGGATTTTTTTCTTTCAGTTCATGGTATGCGTCCTCCACCATCGTGAGGTTATCACGGCAAAAGTTATCAAATTTCACAGGTGTTAAAAGGACATCTGCGGCATATAATGCGTTTTTCGTCAATACATCGAATACAGGACGGGTATCAATCAGGCAGACATCATATTCCTTCTTAATGTATCCCAATGCCTCTTTTAAACTCCATGGTGATTTCTGTTCCAATGTCTTAACGGAACCTTTAATAATATCAATATCTTCATACTTAGTACGATAGATTGCACTATTGATATGTTCAGGGGCTTCAAGAACGTCTTTAATTGTTTTATTATATTCGTTTACTTTTGCAAAAAATCGGGTGCAGTTACACTGTGGGTCAAGGTCGATCACTAATGTTCTTCCTCCCATTTCTGCATAGGTATACGCTAAATTTACAGTTGTAGTGGTTTTTCCAACGCCACCTTTAAGATTTCCAATTACATATACTTTCATTTTCATTCCTCCTGAGATAAACTCAAACTCTTTTGTTACTGATTTTCATTTTCTAACCCAAAAGAAAGTTGTTTATATGGCGAACTATCAGGAGTTACGGCTTTATTCTTCCTTACTTTTTTTTGTGATAGCGACATTTTTAAAAGATTATCATTTGAATACTTGCTCTCATACATTACCTTTATGTTATTTAAGCTTTTATTCACTAATCGGAAAAAGGTACGGGACGTTTCTCCTGTTCTTGCTATGTAATCTGTCATTACTTCTTTAGACGAGTGATGTTCCACATAGATTTTTGTGACAACCTCATAACATTCTTCGGAAATAAGCTGATAACACAGCCATACTCTGCGAATTTTTTCATCCTTTTTCATCAGAGACTCAATTTCATAAGAAATCTCCCGATACCATCTTTTTAGAATACATTCATGTCGGATAATAATATCTGAAAGGTCTTTCTTACTTCCTCCTTTTGTTCCCATCTCAGATATTTCTGTTTTTTTGATAGATACAGTCTCTATCAGATTATCTGTGTCCATCAGGTCATCGTACAAATCAGAAATATGTTTTCTAATCTGCTTCTTCAATCCCTTGTAATTCGATAAGATTGTTTTGATTTCTTCCAATGAAATTTCTGTCTCATTTGTCATGATTTTTCCAGCTCCGATTTTGTACAGTTTTTTGCCGTTAATCCGACTATTATTGCTATACAATGATATTTTTTTGCATCTACTTTAAAACCGTTTTCTCAAAAAGTCGCATAAACCCTTGATTTTGAGATAAAAAAAATTGCAACCAGAGATTACTTAAATCTCTTGTTGCAATTAAATATACACTCTTTATGTGAATCAGACTTCTGGATTGGATTTCTTAGGTTTTCTTTTTCTGCGCGTCCTTGTTACTGGTGCTGGCAGGTCGAGTAATTTGTGTACTGCTGGCTGCATTTCTTTGTGTTCACGATATGATTTTATGAGAGAGATTTCAGAGACAGACAGTGGGTCTTGAAGGAAAGAGGTCTCAGCATCTCTGTATCCAAAGGCGGTAAGGACATCATCTATCTGGTAATATTCGCATAAGAGCATGAGGATATCTGCGCGAGGCTGGTTAGAACCATTTTCCCATGCGTAAATAGTTTTTTCAGAGACATCATAATCATGTTCTCTTAAAAAAGCTATGATATCGTCAATACTTTTGTGGTTGACATTTCTATAGTATCTTAATGATCGTGCAATATTGTCATTTCTCATTGCGGCCTCCGCTTGTTGTGGAAATTCTATTTAAACTAGAAAAAATATTAAAAATTTCTTGTTTAAATAGAATTGCTATGCTATAATGTGTTTAGTTTCTAAGAGTAAAAGGCTCTTATTAAGGATGGTTGCTTTATGATAAATTTACAAAAGATAATAGATTATTTAGAGCAGCATAATATATCCGAAGAAACATTTATGATCTCTACTGGACTTTCTAAGTCCTCTTTAATAAAGGCTAAGGGCTCACTCTCCGCGGATGATTATTTAACAATCTGCAGTACACTAGGGGTGAGTCCGTGGTTTTTTTATGAAAGAGAATTGACTGAAGGCAGTTCTGATTCATAATTATTATTTTTATTTTTGAACATAATATTTAATCTTAATTACACAGTCCCAATTTATTTATTATTTTCTGTTAGTCTGCCTATTTGGCAGTTTTTTATTACAGGTATGCAGACATAGTTTATGAAGTTGCTATAGTTTCTATTCTATATGAAGTTTTTCAGAAATACCATAAAAATCTTACAATGCACAGGTAAAGTTTGTTCGGATTTCTTTTCTTAAGCGATTACTATGGTGTACAGCCTGTTCGATATATTCACAAGACAAAGCAGTTTTTCCAGAGAGCGCAGCATAGGAAAAGGCCATCTCTAAAAGTGTGAGAGGAAGTTCGGGACGCTTTGCAGGCTGGTCATCTGGCTGATTTGCAGGCATGGATATAGAGATTAAAGTGCGCAGAATTCGTTCCGTTGTATTAGCAGAGAAAGTATTTTTTACCTTTGTTTCATATTCTATAGAAGGAATACTTCCACTAAGGATAGATAAAGTTAATTCTTCATCAGGTTCTTCAATAGAAATTGGATAAAAACGGCGGGTAAGTGCTTTGTCAGGAAGAAGAAAACGAGTGTATTCTTCTCGTGTCGTTGCGCCAATAATTTTAATATCTCCTCTGTCAATATAGGGTTTCAGCATATTTGAAATGTCATTATTAGAGCTTTCTGTGGAGCCCGCTCCAACAATTGTATGAATTTCATCGATAAATAAAATGACATCGGGGTGTGCCTCTAATTCGCCAGCAAGCTTTTTGATACGGTCTTCCATTTCGCCAACATATTTTGTGCCACTCAAAAGAGAAGTCGTAGTCAATTTAAATATTTTTTTATTTTTTAACAAATCAGGGACAGTGCCGCGCTGAAGACGATAGGCCAGCCCTTCTACGACGGACGTTTTTCCGACACCAGCTTCTCCAATTAATAAAGGAGATTTTTTAGGAGAAATCAAAATTAATTCTAAATCTGAAATCTCCTGATCGCGACCAATTGCCGGATTAGCATGATAAAGGCGTGTGGTCATGTTGTAGGCAAAAGTATTTAAAAACTCGCTGTCTACATAAGCATTTTCTATATTTGACAGAATTGCAGAATCTATGGAGGCAGAGGTTCCTGCAGATGTGACAGATGCGTTGCTTGTTGCATTTTTCAGTAAATTATCAGAAGTAGTTCCGGCGTGTTTATAAAAATATAAAGTCCTGCTAGAAAGATACTCAGAAAAAGAAGAAAAATCTTTTGATGCTCTGTTTTTTAAGAAGAGTTCCTCCCATTCAAAAAATGTCATTAAAAGAGAGGGAGTATTCCATTCCTTGTTACTTGTATTTTTAGGTAAAGAATGTACGGCATTGTTATTTTCAAAAAGATTAATAAAAGATGCCAGCCAGTATTCTTTTTCATCACCAAAAAGAGCCAGGGTATTTATCAAAATATCAGAAAGAAGATTTTCTTTGATATAAGAATATTTTTTATAAACTGGTGCGTGCTCAATAATTTTTCTTATAATAGACTGTTTTTTTTCGGAAGATTTGATTAGTACAGAGTAAAAAGACTTCTGAACCTTATCAAAAAGCTGTGGGTCTGTAAAACAGGACTCTAACGTCAGTAAAGTAAAAGAATACACGGAATAGTACGGTGTTTTTAAAGACTCAAGAAGGCTTGTTGTATAAGAAAGCCATACAGTCTTATCAAAATTTCCGTGGGACTCTAACTGTTCTTTTAGCTGAATGCAATCTGAAAAATATTGGTCAAATGCAGACTTTTCTTCAGGAAAGGAAACATTGAACCTTTCTTTTACGAGATTCTGGATATATTCTAAATACAGTTCATTATTGTGGAAAGCTTCAATGTGAGAAGGAGATAAAAATATGTATTGTATACAAGTAGTTTCCGAAGCTAAAGGCTGTCCTCCTTCTTCTATAATAGAATAAGCCTTTGCAAGGGTGTCGGCTATAGAATCTATAGAGTAAGTTTCTGTGATTGTGCTGGCCGCAGAATCCATAGTATAAGACTCTATGCTTGTGTTAGCTGCAGAATCCATAGAGTAAGCTTCTGTGATTGTGCTGGTTGTAGAATCCACAATAAATTCCTCCTGAAAATTTTTAGAATATTTTTCAAACGTGCTTTGGCGTTATTATATGATATTATTATAAAGCATCAGAAGGTAAAAGTAAAAAAAATATTGAAATCTCTCGCAAAATATATAGAGCGTGTTTGAAAAATCATTTTTGCAACACGTTCTAAAATAGTTGAAAAATATTTTTCCACACTTTAAAGCTAAAAAGTGTTGTGTGAATACATCTTTTATGTTAAGATAAGGAAGATTTATAAATACGCAATCATTTTTACAAAGAAGAAAGTAATATAAAGGAGAACAGACGATTATGGATATGGATATGAAATTTTTCAGGAAACTGCCAGTGCCAAAGGAATTAAAAGAGCAGTTTCCGGCAGATGAGAGAATCGTAAAGATTAAACAGGAAAGAGATCCTGAAATCCGAAGAATTTTTGAGGGAAAGTCTGACAAGTTATTATTAATTATCGGACCTTGTTCTGCAGACAGAGAGGATGCTGTCCTTGATTATCTGACAAGATTATCAAAAGTGCAGGAGAAAGTTAAGGATAAGATTATGATTATCCCTAGAGTATACACGAATAAGCCTCGTACAACAGGCGGCGGATACAAAGGTCTTGTACATCAGCCAGACCCGGAAAAGAAGCCAGATATGCTTCAGGGTATTATTGCGGTTCGTGAACTTCATCAGAGAGCGATTCTTGAGAGTGGACTTACTTGTGCAGATGAGATGTTATATCCAGAGAATCATCGTTATGTTTCTGATTTATTATCTTATGTCGCAATCGGAGCACGTTCTGTAGAAGATCAGCAGCATCGTCTGACTGCAAGTGGTGTTGGAATCCCAGTAGGAATGAAGAATCCAACAGGTGGAGATTTATCCGTTATGATGAACTCTATTACAGCCGCACAGGGACAGCATGTATTCCTGTATCGTGGATGGGAAGTACAGTCATTAGGTAATCCATATGCACATGCATTATTAAGAGGATATGTTGACAAACATGGTAAGACATATTCTAACTATCATTACGAAGATTTAAATGAATTGTTTGAGTTATATCAGGAGAGTAGCTTAAAGAATCCAGGTGTAATTATTGACACAAACCATGCAAACTCCGGTAAACATTACCTTGAGCAGATTCGTATTGCAAAAGAAGTAATGCATAGCTGCCATCTTTCCAAAGATATCAGAGGACTTGTAAAAGGTCTCATGATTGAGAGTTACATCGAAGACGGCAATCAGCCAGTCGGCGGCGGCTGCTATGGTAAATCCATTACCGATCCTTGCCTCGGCTGGGAGAAATCCGAACGCTTAATTTACGAAATCGCTGATTTATTATAATCCCGGCGATTCCTATAATTTCTAATTATAGATCAAAATAAATATGTTCTTATAATCAAAAACAGAGGAAACGAAAAAGAAATTTTAATCTTTTATAATTCTTTTTTATTTCCTCTGTTTTTTTGATTCAAACACGCTCTAGTGATACTGATTTTCTGTCTGTAAAAAAACCACTTGAATTTTACTTCCATACCCTGTAAGATGGTAACAAGGGTTGTTCATAATTGCTGTCTATGTTACAATAATTTTAAATAAGTCATTTTTAGGTCATAATGTTGTAATATAATTTTAACAAATAATGATGAAAGGAAGATGTCGAATGCTCACAAGCAGATTGCTGATTCTAAATCAGAAAGAAGCGGAGTGCAAAGAGATGGCAGCTTATTTCCAGGACAGTGGTTACAGCGTAATCTGGTGCACCGAATATGATGAGGCGACAGAAATTCTTTCCAGGGGAAAGAACAAACCAGATTTACTGATTTTTGATGTAGATCTACCGAAGAGACGAGAATATGAGGCGCTTGAAAAGATAAGGAGTTTATCTGATATGGCAGTGCTGATGCTCTCACAGGATGATAAATTGGACAGCCAGTTATACGCTTATTCAAAAAAGATAGATGACTATATGGTGAAGCCAGCGCCGTTACCATTATTAGAGGCCCATGTAGAGGCAGTAATACGCAGGACGGCGGAAAAGAGGAATCCAGTAGAATCGGTTGGAGCCTTATCTATTGATTATGAAGGAAGAAAGATTTATCTTGCAGACAAGGTTCTCAAGGTAACTGCGAAGGAATTTGATTTACTAGAATATTTTGTAAAGCATAAAGGGATGATTCTCTCCAGAGATAAGATACTTGATTCTGTATGGGGGTTTGACTATATAGGCGGCTACCGCAGTGTAGATACTTTAGTGAAGAAGCTGAGAGCTAAGTTAACCAAAGAATATCCGTATATTAAGACGGTTTATGGAGTTGGATACTGTTTTGATGTATAAGATATTTGTAGAGGTTTTATAAAATGTTATAAGGCTCTATTGCATTGTTTTATGAAATTGTTATAGAATGGATTAAGACAAGAGGATGTGAAGTTCAGAGAGATGAGAAAGGAGAGTTTGATGAAAGCAAAGCGAGTAGTCGGTGTGCTGGCAGCATTGTTATTATGTATCTGTATGATTATGCCGGTTAATACAGATGCGGCAGCACAGGTTCGCGTGAGAACAGTAAAAGGGGTTACCAGTTCTTATACCGGACGAAAGAGTTATTGTTATGTGAATGGACAGAAGAGGAAATTAACAAAGTATCCGATTTTTAAGAAGTCCGGAGCATATATGGGACCGGTAGGAGCGATTTTAAAGAACAGTAAGTTAAAGGTGAAGGCAACAGCTAAGGGTGATAAATTAACTTTAACCTATGGTCCAAACACAGTTATTGTACGGGCAGACAGCAGAATAGCAGTAACGAATGGACAGAAAAGTACAATGGGGGCACCAGTAGTTCATGGAACATACACAGCTACAGGTAAGAGAAGATGGATTGTTCCGCTTAATAGTGTGTGTACAAGACTTGGTATTAACTACAAACTGTCAAAGGGAAAGATTTATATTTCAGGAACGACACAGAGTAGTTCAAATAATACGACAGGCAGCACAACGACAACTACGACAACCACAACGAAACCGAGTACGACAAGCAGCAAAGATAAGATTAAGATTGTCATTGATGCAGGACACGGTGGATCAGATTCTGGTGCGACAGGGAATGGAATGGCAGAGAAGAACCTGACATTAGCTATTGTACTCGCTGCAAAGCGTTCTTTTGATAAGGACAGCAGATTCCAGGTATCCTATACAAGAACATCCGATACGTATCCAAGTTTGTCTCAGAGAGCTAAGCTGGCGAATAATAAGAATGCAGATATGTTTTTATGTGTACATATCAATTCAGCAAGTGCTTCTGCACATGGAACAGAGACTTTATGGAGTAAGAGCAGAAACTCTGCAACACAGAAAAAAGGCTTAACTTCCAAGACTCTTGCTACAGCAATGCAGAGTGCAGCGGTTGCAGCTACAGGATTTACAAACAGAGGACTTGTCGACAGACCAAATCTGTATGTTTTAAAACACACAAATATGCCAGCATGTCTTATTGAATACGGATTTATCAGTAATAAAACAGAGTCTGCCCGAATGAAGGCAAATACAAGCGCTTATGGAAAAGCACTCTATAAAGCGGTTGTCAATCTGATGAAAAAACAGGGAAAATATTAGTACAAGATTATTCATAGAGCATATTGATATTTACGGGAAAACATCATATAATGGGTATTGGCAAATCTCACAGCAAGATAATATTTTGTGTTGCTGTGAGATTTTTATGCGACTAAAACACAATATCTTGTATAAAGTATCATTGCATCATACAAAATTATGTGTTACAATGGCAATGCATGATTTTTAAAAATTTATAATTGGAGTGTTGGTATGAAGATCATTAAAAGAAGTGGAATGGAAGTTGAATTTGACCGCAGCAAGATTATCGCAGCGGTTAAGAGGGCAAACAACAGTGTCGTAGAAGGTGAAAAAGTAAGCGACGAACAGGTAGAGAAAATTGCAGAGAATGTTGAGACTATCTGTGAGGGAATGAATCGTGCGCTCAATGTAGAGGAGATTCAGGACTTAGTAGAGAATCAGATCATGAACCAGAAGGCATTCCGTCTGGCAAGTAATTATATTACTTACCGTTATAAGAGAGCGTTGGTTAGAAAGTCCAATTCTACAGATAAGCAGATTCTGAGTCTGTTAGAGTGTAATAACGAGGAAGTTATCCAGGAAAATTCTAACAAGAACCCAACGGTCAATAGTGTACAGAGGGATTATATGGCAGGAGAGGTAAGTAAGGATATTACAAGACGTTTCCTTCTTCCACAGAAGATTGTGGATGCACATGAAGCAGGAATCATTCATTTCCATGATTCTGATTACTTTGCACAGCATATGCATAACTGCTGTCTGGTAAACTTAGAAGATATGCTCCAGAACGGAACAGTAATCAGCGACGTTATGATTGAGAAGCCAAAGAGCTTTTCTACAGCATGTAACATCGCAACACAGGCAGTAGCCCAGATTGCAAGTTCCCAGTACGGTGGACAGAGTATTACACTTTCCCATCTGGTTCCATTTGTCGAAATCAGCCGTCAGAAGTATCGTCGTGACGTTCGGGCAGAGTTCGAAGTAGAAGGAATGGAACTTGATGAGCAGAAGATAAATGAAATCGCAGAAATGCGTGTAAGAAAAGAGGTTAAGCAGGGAGTTCAGGTTATTCAGTATCAGGTTATCACACTGATGACTACAAATGGACAGGCTCCTTTTGTTACCGTATTCATGTATCTTGATGAGGTAGAAGAAGGTCCTGCAAGAGATGACCTTGCAATGATTATCGAGGAAATGCTTAATCAGCGTATTCTCGGTGTTAAAAATGAAAAAGGTGTATATATCACACCCGCTTTCCCCAAGCTTATTTACGTTCTTGAGGAAGACAATATTCATGAGAACAGCAAATACTGGTATCTTACAAAGTTAGCTGCACAATGCACAGCGAAACGTATGGTTCCAGATTACATTTCCGAGAAAATCATGAAGAAGTTAAAAGACGGAAACTGCTACCCATGTATGGGATGCCGTTCTTTCTTAACGGTATATCATGATGAGAACGATAATCCAAAGTTCTACGGAAGATTTAATCAGGGTGTTGTAACACTGAACTTAGTAGATTTAGCTTGTTCTTCAGGTGGAGATATGGATAAGTTCTGGGAAATCTTTGATGAGCGTCTTGAACTTTGCCACGAGGCACTTATGTACCGCCACAACCGTTTAAAAGGTACACCATCTGACGTAGCACCTATTCTCTGGCAGAACGGTGCATTAGCACGTCTTAAAAAGGGAGAGACCATTGATGAACTTTTATATAATGGTTATTCAACAATCTCTCTTGGCTACGCAGGACTTTGCGAGTGTACAAGATATATGACAGGCAAGAGCCATACAGACCCAGAAGCAAAACCATTTGCACTCAAAGTTATGCAGCATATGAATGATGCATGTAATAAGTGGAGAGCAGAAAGTAATATTGACTTCAGTCTTTATGGTACACCACTGGAATCTACAACTTATAAGTTTGCAAGATGCCTTCAGGAGCGTTTTGGTATGATTCCAGGAGTAACAGATAAAAACTATATCACAAACAGCTATCATATCCATGTAACAGAGGAAATTGATGCATTTGATAAATTAAGCTTTGAAGCACAGTTCCAGGAACTCTCTCCAGGAGGAGCTATCAGCTATGTAGAAGTACCAAATATGCAGAATAATATCGAGGCTGTATTAGCTGTTATGAAGCATATTTACGAGAACATCATGTATGCAGAACTTAACACAAAGAGCGATTACTGCCAGTGCTGTGGTTATGAGGGAGAAATCCAGATTATAACAGACGAACACGGTAAGCTCATCTGGGAATGCCCGAACTGCGGTAATCAGGATCAGGCAAAGATGAACGTAGCAAGAAGAACTTGCGGTTATATTGGAACACAGTTCTGGAATCAGGGAAGAACCCAGGAGATTAAGGAACGTGTAATGCATTTGTAGAAAGCAGACAGGGAGACGCGCCCAAAGGGAGAAGGTATCTTCTCCCTTTGGGCGCTGTTTTTTGCGTTGCTAAAAAATAAAATTGTCTCAAAATATATAAAATAGTAGATTATTGATTGTAAATAGAGGGCCAATATTATAAAATGTAATTAGTAAGAACCATGTAAAATATAGAAGAAGTATTGTATATATAATACGAAAGATTGGTTTGGATAATTGCTAAATATAATGGGCACTCTATTTGATTTTTGAAAGAGGTGAATAGGTTATGTATTACGGTGAAATTAAGAAATGTGATATTGCAAACGGACCAGGTGTCAGAGTATCCCTTTTTGTAAGTGGATGCACCCATCATTGTAAGGGCTGTTTTAATGAGGAAACATGGAGTTTTGAGTATGGAAAGCCTTTTACAGAAGAAACAGAAGAACAGATTTTGAAATTATTGGAACCATCTTATATATCTGGACTTACAGTATTGGGCGGAGAACCTATGGAATATATGAATCAGGAAGTCCTCTTTCCTTTTTTAAAAAAGGTAAAAGAACGCTTCCCAGAGAAGAGTATCTGGTGCTTTACTGGTTATGTTTATGAAAAGGACATTTTACACAGAATGATTCCAAAGTGGAAGTATACAAAGAAGATGTTAGAACAGATCGATTATCTTGTAGATGGTCCGTTTGTTATGGAAAAAAAGAATATTAGTCTTAAATTCCGCGGTTCTTCTAATCAGAGAATTATTGATGTGAAGAAGACGCTGGAAACAGGAGAAGTTGTTCTTTGGGAAGAACAGTAGAGTTTTGTGCATTGGCTGTTCCGGAAAGTCATAATCTTTTGAAAACTTCCTCAGATTTCTCAAAAACAAATTCTGAGTTTGCTTCAATAGCCAAAGACAGCCCTCTGAGAATGAA
>OGOH01001623.1_pt1 | contig 15429 bp, 12 predicted proteins | sample 1552571 | NCBI WGS metagenome assembly OGOH01 (sample SAMEA2580170, study PRJEB22360) | human gut metagenome | biome: human gut; feature: human-associated habitat; material: faeces | place: Denmark | collected 2008/2010
TGCGGAATTCTTTCGGGGTGTAGCCGGTGCCCTGGCGGAAGTAGTTGCAGAAGGAGGGAGCGTCCCGGAAGCCGCAGGAGAGAGCTGCTTCTGTGATGGTGCAGGAGGAGGAGCAGAGAAGCTGGGCTGCCATCTGGAGGCGGTGTTTCAGGAGATATTGTTTTGGGGAGGTGTTTTCATGTTCCATGAAGATCCGGTAAAGATAGGAACGGTCGATTCCTACGTAGTGTGCCACGTCTGAAATCTGGATGGGGTAGGCATAGTTGTTTCTAATGTATTCGGAGGCTTTCTGAAAGTACAGGTTTGAGATGTCGGTCCTGCTTTCGGAGGGCTTTTTTTGCATGTCGGATAATATCAGGAGGAGGTTTCCTGTGGAGGCAAGGTCGTTTCCGTTGTTTTCGGAAAAGGTGTCAAGTAGGCTTTGCATGTGGGTGAGGAGGCTGTTTTGCCGGGAGGGTGTTTCCGGGGTGAAGATTGGGGTGTCGGAAAATACGGTTTGTTTCAGGATTTCTTTGCAGGCGGAGCCGTCAAAGCCTGCCCAGGCATAACTCCAGGGTTCGGAGCTGTCAGCGCGGTAGTAGATGGAGTCCATGGGGCGGATGAGAAAGGCGTCGCCTGCTTTCAGATGGTAGGTGTGGCCGCTGCACTGGTAGATGCCTTTGCCGTGGAAGATCACGTGGAGAAGGTAGTGTGGGCGCATGGCCGGGCCGAAGGAGTGGTTCGGACCGCAGTCTTCCTGGCCGCAGAAGTAGACGGAGAGGGTGTGCTGGGTTTGGGGTTCTTGGTGTGTGTTTTTCATTTGGGTGGGCCTCCTGGTTTCTTGGGGTATGCAACAAAAACGCAATTTTGGGTCACAAAATGGGGTGGGATGTTGTATGAGGTGATTATACAATATTGGGGTGAGAAGGGCAAGGATGGGGGATGCATATGGAGATATGGACGCCATCAAGACGTGTGCTGGCTGGTATTTCTAACCGGAAGGAAGATGTGGCTGTACGGAAGGTGAATCCGATAGGATGATGTATGGATGGCTGGAGTGGAAATCTGGTTCAGGGTGAGATGTAGAGTGGTTTCCCGTAAGTTGGATGAGTCATCAGCGCTGCGCTGGATGACTGGGACGAAAGGCTGAGTTTCCCTGTGGCCTGCCGGGGAAGAATGGGTCGAGGCGCTTCGCTGTCGACTTGGAGGTGAGTTGTTGTGGTAATGTATTGGCGCTGGGGCGAGATGTGATATTGATATTGTAGAATACATCGGCATCCTCATCGGCATAGCGCAGCATTATCAATACCGTAGAATACATCGGCATCCTCATCGGCATAGCGCAGCATCATCAATACCGTAGAATACATCGCCGTGCCAATACACTAACACATTCCCACAGTGTACGACAATATAGCGTGCCCGGAAAGGGGGAGCGCGAGGGGGAAAAACGGGCTTCGCAACTCTGAGTGCTTTCCCCCTCGCAGATTTCCTCCGCTTTGAAAAGCGAAAATACTATATCTAAAAATACTATATCTAAATAAATAACAATTTTCCCAAGCTTTTCATCACAAAAGCGAAATATCCTCCTCCGGAGGAAGCAGCTTCTTAAAAAATCGATACAACAGCATCGAATTTATAAAAGCTACAAGTCCAAATCCAAAGAAAAACCAGCAGCATGCATACAGTGGCTGCAGTTTCACGTCAAGATAAGTCATATACAGCGGAAAGATCGTGATCACTGCCATGGCAACAGTTGTAGGAAAATGCATAAACGCCAGCAGAAACGCATTCCTGCAAAGCGCTCCTAAGCTATTGGCAAAGGTTGCGATCACCGGGAATATGTATAGGGAAAAGATAACCAGCAGGGTCAGCACTCCAATCGTAAGATAAAAGAGCATATTTGCAGCACTTCCGTTTGCATGAAGCAGGAAACGAAGGTTCAGCACAAGTATGATTCCTGCCACAAGGATCAGCAGCCACACGATCAGGGATTGTTTGAAATTCTCCTTGAAGGCCCGGAAAAAAGTCCTGGTCGTTCCATTGTTATTTCCCTTTACGGTACGCATCATACAATGATAAAGTGCAGTCAGTGCCGGTCCGATAGTGATCACTGGGATGCTGCATAAAATAAAGAGAAGATTGGCGATCACGATGTCTCCCAGCTTGTTGAGGAATACATGAACAACATTATCTTCATTTAAAAGATTCATAACAAAATCCTCCTTAATATAGAATACGAAAAACGTCCAATACAGACAATCTTAGCACAGACACTGATTGCATGTAAAGAGAATGTGTGGAACGCTTTGCAGGACTGTGAAAAAAACATGGAATTTTGCGTGCACATGTAAAAATCGGCGCACGCATAGAAAAATGTGTGTTAACAAAAAGTTCATTTTTGCAAAAAAAAGCATTTTCGACCATTTTGGTTGTTAAAAATATATAAAAACGAACATGTAAAAATGTTGGTTTTGCTACAAAGAAAGAAAAACGTATCAAAACATGCTCAAAAATAGTGATAAATATGAAAATATATCAAAAAAATAAAAGCACATAGGGAAAAATGACGGATATTTAACAAACTATGAATAGAAAATGGACAAAATAAATAAAAAACAACATTTTTCCATATTGAAATGACAATAATCCATTTATCATTTTTCCATGTGCAATTATAATAATATCAACGGTCAGGGACGTGAAAAAATATAAAAACTGACCAAAAGAAAGAGGGAAAATAAGAAAGATTTAAAAGGAGGAAGAAGTTATGAATTTCAAAAGAGTAGCAGCATTATTGTTAGCAGGTGCCATGGTAATGACAGCAGTTCCGGTATATGCAAAAGGTGACGATGTTACACTTTCCGTATCCATCTGGGACACCAACCAGGAGCCGGGAATCAAAGAAATTCTCGCAGACTTCACAGAGAAGACAGGAATCAAGACAGAGATCTCCGTTGTTAAATGGGATGAGTACTGGACAATGCTCGAGGCCGGTGCACAGGGTGGTTCCCTTCCGGACGTATTCTGGATGCACTCCAACGAGAGTCAGAGATACATGTCCAACGATATGCTTCTTGATCTGACCGATAAGATCAAAGACAGCGATCTGATCGATCCGGAGAACTATCCGGAGGATATCTGGGGACTGTATACATACGATGATAAATATTATGCAGTACCGAAGGATATAGATACAATCGCTCTCTGGTACAACAAGACATTATTTGACGAGGCAGGACTTGATTATCCGACAGCTGACTGGACATGGGATGATGTTACAGAGGCAGCTAAGAAGCTTACTAAGGATGATGGTTCCCAGTACGGTCTCGGAATGAGAAATGATAACAACCAGGCCGGATACTACAACCTGATCTATGATAACGGCGGATACATCATCAGCGATGACAAGACAAAATCCGGCTGGGATGATGAGAAGACGATCGCAGCTATGCAGACACTGGAAGGATGGATCAAGGATGGCGTGATCCCGTCTCTTGAGACAATGTCCGAGAACAACGAGGACGTACTTTTCGAGGCTGGCAAGATCGCTATGACATGCCAGGGCTCCTGGATGCTTGCAGCATTTAAAGAGAACGAGTACACAGCAGCTAACTGTGATTGTGTAGAGCTTCCTAAAAACGCTGAGACAGGCAGAAGAGCTTCCTCATATAACGGACTTGGATGGGCAGCATCTGCTTCCGGTGAGCACACAGACGAAGCTTGGCAGCTGATCGAGTACCTCGGATCCAAAGAGGCTCAGGAGAAACAGGCTGAGCTTGGTGTTACAATGAGTGCATACAAAGATACATCTGATGCATGGGCTAAATCCGCAGACTTCAACCTTCAGGCTTATCTGAACATGATGGATGACATGGAGATCCGTCCATACTCCAAATCTACTGTAACATGGGAGAACGAGGACAACGAGATCCTTAAAGGCGTATACACAGGCGACATCACAATGGAAGAGGCTTGCAAGCAGATGGCTGATCAGATGAACGAGAAGCTGGCTGAGGAGTAAGCATTAAGAAACACCGATAATTAAGTGCAGTAATGAGAGGGGCCGCCGCACTCAGGTGCAGCGGCCTCATACATAGAAGGAATAGAAGGAGTGATTCTTATGGCTAAAACTACCAAGTCACAGGCACGGACAAAGAGAGAGCGCAGTGAGTTCCTCTGGGGCTGGCTGTTTATTCTCCCAACAACAATCGGACTGATCGTATTGAACATCATTCCGATCTTCCAGACTATTTACCAGAGCTTTTTCAAGACAGGAGATTTTGGTAAAGGAAATATCTTTATCGGTTTACAGAACTACCAGAAGGTTTTTGCAGATAAAGAGATCTGGCAGGCACTGATCAACACATTCAAATATGCGATCGTGGAGGTTCCTTTTTCCATTGTCATCGCACTTGTTCTTGCAGTACTTCTTAACAGAAAGATGAAGGGCCGTTCTATTTACAGAACCATCATCTTCCTTCCGATGGTAGCAGCTCCGGCAGCGGTAGCCATGGTATGGAGATGGCTGTTCAACTCTGATTATGGTCTTATCAATAACGTTTTCCATGTTCATGTAAACTGGGTTTCTAATCCGAAAATTGCAGTATTTGCAGTTGCGATCATCGGTGTATGGTCTATCATCGGTTACAATATGGTTCTTTTCCTGTCAGGACTTCAGGAAATCCCGAGAGATTATTATGAAGCAGCATCCATTGACGGTGCAACAGGCGTGAATGCATTCTTTAACATCACGGTCCCGCTTCTTTCACCAACCATTTTCTTCGTACTTGTTACCCGTGTGATCGGATCCCTTCAGGTATTCGACCTGATCTATATGGTTATTGACAAGTCAAACCCGGCACTTACCAAGACTCAGTCACTGGTTTACCTGTTCTATAAATATGCATTTATCAATAAGAACATGGGATACGGCGCTACGATCGTAGTAGTACTTCTTATTATCACCATGATCCTGACAGTATTCCAGATGATCGGTCAGAAGAAATGGGTATTCTACAACTAAAAAGGGGGATTAACCATGGATAGTATGGAAACAAAAAAGAAATTAACCACTATTTTAATACATGTCATACTGATCATTGTGTCCATAACGATGCTTGTGCCATTTATCTGGATGATCCTGACAGCTTTTAAAACTGTAACGGAAGCAACATCTGTAGATCCTTTCACCATTTTCCCGAAAATATGGAGAAAAGACGCATTTATTTCTGTTATCAATAACATGAACTTCCTGCTTCTGTACAAGAATACACTGCTTCTGATCTTCTTCCGAGTAGTGTGTGCGGTTCTTACAGCAACTATGGCAGGCTATGCATTTGGACGACTGAACTTCAAGGGCCGTGATCTCTGCTTCAGTCTTGTACTGTTCCAGATGATGGTTCCGGTACAGATCTTCATCATCCCGCAGTACCTGATGGTCAGCAAGATGGGTATGCTGAATACGATCTTTGCCCTTGTATTCCCAGGTATTGTTACTGCATTCGGTACTTTCCTTCTGAGACAGGGATATATGGGACTGCCGAAGGATCTGGAGGAGGCTGCCAGACTTGACGGATGTAACATCGGTCAGACCTTCCTTTACATCATGGCACCACTTACAAGATCCAGTATGGTCGCACTTGGAATTTTCACAGCTGTATTCGCATTCAAAGATCTGATGTGGCCGATGATCGTTAATACAGATAAGGATATGCTGGTACTTTCTTCCGCACTTGCAAAGATGCAGGGCCAGTATGTATCCAAATTCCCGGAACTGATGGCTGCATCTCTGATCGCCTGCATTCCGATGATCGTGATCTACATGATCTTCCAGAAACAGTTTATCGAAGGTATTGCTACCAGCGGTGGAAAACTGTAATCAGAAATATTACATAAGGTAATACAAGACCGCTGACAATGTATATAACTGAGGATTTGGTTATTGAGATTGTCAGCGGTATTTTTATCGAAGCAAATGCCAAAATGCACAGTTATTTGATGATTCTTAAGGAAAGAGGCGGATATTTTTATCCGCAGTAAACGAAAAAAGGAGAAAATTATGCCGATCAAATTTCACGAGGGATCAAAGACATTCCACATTTATAACAAACATTTAAGCTACATCACCTGTATCATGGAAAATGGCCAGATGGAGAATCTGTACTATGGAAAAGCTATCCGCGATAAAGAGGATTTCAGTTATCTTCACGAGGAGATCATGCGTTCCCTGATGGCTGTATGCGTTCCGGAACCGGGACTTCTTTCCATGCAGTATACCAAACAGGAGTATCCTGTTTACGGAACCGGTGATTTCAGAAGCCCCGCTCTTACTGTTCGTCAGGAGAACGGAAGCGAGATCGTAGATTTCAAATATGTTTCTCATGAGATTTACGGCGGCAAGAAGAAGCTTGCCGGTCTTCCGGCAACCTACACAGAGAACGAGGAAGAGGCAACATCTCTGGACATTACACTTCATGATTCTGTGATGGACACAGACCTTGTTCTTACATATTCCGTATATGAGGATTACCCGGCGGTCACCAGAAGTGCACGCCTTGTTCAGAAAGGGGATCAGAAGATCCGTCTTGAGAACGTGATGAGTGCAGCAGTGGAGTTCCCGGATATGGATTATGAGATGATCCATCTTTCCGGTGCGTGGGCACGTGAGCGCTATGTAAAAACACGCAAACTTGAGATGGGTACACAGGCTGTACAGAGTCTTGCAGGAACCGGCTCCAGCTCTGAGCAGAATCCGTTTATCGCGCTGAAGCGTCCTCATACAACAGAAGATACAGGCGAGGTTTTCGGCTTCAGCTTTGTGTACAGCGGCAACTTCCTTGCACAGGTCGAGGTTTCCACCTACGAGATGACACGAGTTATGATGGGAATCAATCCACAGGGATTTTCCTGGGAGCTTTCCAGAGATGAGGAATTCCAGACTCCGGAGGTCGTTATGGTATACAGCGATAAGGGCTTAAACGGAATGAGCCAGGCTTACCACAGACTGTACCGTGACCGCCTGATGCGCGGAAAATGGAGAAATCATGCACGCCCGATCCTTCTTAATAACTGGGAGGCAACCTATTTTGATTTTGATGAGGAAAAAATCCTCAATATTGCAAAAAAAGCCAAAGAGGTTGGGGTAGAGCTTTTCGTTCTGGATGACGGATGGTTCGGAACCAGAAACGATGATTACCAGGGCCTTGGCGACTGGTTTGTAAATAAGAATAAGCTTCCAAACGGAATTTCCGGACTTTCCCGCAAGATCGAGGAGATGGGCCTGAAATTCGGCCTCTGGGTAGAGCTTGAGATGGTAAACAAGAACAGCGACTGCTACAGAGCACATCCGGACTGGCTCATCGGAGCACCGGACCGTTTTGAGTCCCACTCAAGACATCAGCATGTTCTTGATTTTTCCAGACCTGAGGTTGTGGATTTTATTTATGATTCCATCTCCAAGGTTATCGAGGAATCTTCCATTTCCTACATTAAATGGGATATGAACCGCTACATGTCCGAGCCTTTCAGCCGCGGCGCATCTGCAGCAGATCAGGGCAAGACTATGCATAAATATATCCTTGGTGTATATGAGCTGTATACAAGACTGACAGAGAGATTCCCTGACATCCTCTTTGAATCCTGCGCAAGCGGCGGAGCAAGATTTGATCCGGGAATGCTGTATTTTGCACCGCAGACATGGACCAGTGATGATACCGATGCAGCTGAGAGAGAAAAGATCCAGTACGGTACCTCCTTTGTTTATCCGATCGTCAGCATGGGATCTCATGTATCAGCAGTACCGAATCATCAGCTGCACCGTACCACACCGCTTTCCACAAGAGCAAATGTGGCATATTTCGGAACCTTTGGCTATGAGCTGGATCTGAACCTTTTAAGTGCCAAAGAGATCGAAGAGGTAAAGGCACAGGTGGAATTCATGAAGGAACATCGTGACCTGATCCAGGTGGAGGGTGATTTCTACCGTATCTTAAGCCCGTTCGAAGGAAATGATACTGCATGGATGGTTGTTTCCAGAGACAAAAAACAGGCAGTTGCCGGATACTATGAAAGACTGAACAAGGTCAATGCTTCCTGGATGCGTTTGCGCTTCAAGGGTCTTGACGAGGATCAGCTTTACAAAGTAAAATGGGAAGATAAGTGCCTGAAAGCTTACGGAAATGAGCTGATGTATGCAGGAATCCCGGTTGATCGTGACTACTGCAATAAGACAAACGGTGATTTCCATTCTGTATTGTATACAATTGAAGCAGAGGACTGATTTCTGTAAATGATGGAATAAAAATTATCTGCAGAAAAAACATTCGCCTGACCAGAAAAATAACAGGCCGCCGGATATGGCGGCCTGTTATTGGGTGGCGAAGCAGCTCACAGGCAGAAACATAATATATGACATCAGGGAGGTGACAAGTTGCTTCATACAGTTGGTTTTACAAGCTCGGACAGCTTTAAATGTCTGGAGAATTTAAAGAAAGGTGCGGTGGATCTCTGTCTTACTTATTGTGGATGGGAAAAATGCGATCCGGGACATCGATTTGGACCAAATAACAGGATCTCTCATGTACTTCATATCGTGGAATCCGGAAGCGGAGTTTTTGAGATGGATGGCCATCAGTATCATCTGACAGGTGGAGAAGCATTTCTGATCCCATCCAGTGTGGAGGCCTGGTATGAGGCAGACATGGACAATCCCTGGACATATCGCTGGGTAGGATTTGAGGGAATGACTGCGGAGGAAGTGATCCATGTAAGCGGCTTCAGCCGGGAAAATCCGGTCCGAAGGATCCACTGTATGGAAAATGCTGCAAAATATATTGATGCAATGGTCCAGACCAACAAGCTCGTTTTTGAAAATGAGCTGAAACGGAACGGACTTCTGCTGCTTCTTTTTTCTGACCTGATCACAGATAACCGGGATGCATGTCTGAGAGAAGGCAAGCTTCTTCCATCCCACAGATATCCCAATTCCGTTTATGTGGAGCAGGCAGTGGATTACATTGCAGCCAACTTTGACAAGCGTCTGAAGATCAATGAGCTGGCAGACCGCATTGGTGTCAACCGGAGCTATCTTACCAGCTCGTTTAAAAAAAGCCTCGGATGCTCGCCGCAGGAATATCTTATGAATCTTCGCATCGAGAAGGCAAAGACTCTTCTGAAAAACGGAGATATTCAGGTCAGTGAAGTAGCTGCAAAAGTAGGGTATGGAGATCCGCTGGCTTTTTCCAAGGTATTCAAGGCAAGAACAGGAAGAAGTCCGAGAGAATACAAGGAAGAAAAGAGAAAACTTGTAGTGAAGGGGAAAAAAGGGGATTATACGGAATCTGAGGACTGATTCTGTGATATATTTCACGAAGAAAAAAACTCTCTGTCTGTGCCAGAATATATAAAATTCTGGTATCGGGCAGAGAGTTTTTTATGTCATAAGAAATGTTATAGAAAATTACTTCCAGGTATCTCATGCAACAAAACAACAATTATTAACATCAAAGTACATATTTTAAACAAGTTTCTGGTAGTATGATAAGATCACAAAGAAAACGAAGCGGGACTGCACCGCAAAAATAGCAGAAAATCAGGAATTTCAAAGAAAAATACAAGAATTCCGGATAAGAGACCCAACAAAGGAAACAGGAGGAAACGAACATGATCAAAATTACATTCATGGGAGCTGGAAGCACGGTTTTCGCAAGAAATGTACTTGGCGACTGTATGTGCACACCGGCACTTCGCGAGAGCGAGATCGCACTTTATGATATCGACGAGAAGAGACTGGAGGATTCCAGGATTATCTTAAGTGCCATCAACCACAACGTAAATGAGGATCGCGCAGTGATCAAAACATATCTCGGTGCTGAGAACCGTAAAGATGCACTTCGTGATGCAGACTTCGTAGTCAATGCCATTCAGGTAGGAGGCTATGAGCCATGTACAGTAACAGACTTTGAGATCCCGAAGAAATACGGCATCAAACAGACTATCGCAGATACCCTGGGAATTGGTGGTATCATGCGTGCACTTCGTACCATTCCGGTTCTGGAAGAGTTCGCACGGGATATGGAAGAGGTCTGCCCGAACACTCTGTTCCTGAACTACTCCAACCCTATGGCAATGCTCACCGGCTATATGCAGCGTTTTACAAAGATCCGCACCGTAGGTCTCTGCCACAGCGTTCAGGTCTGCTCCCAGAAACTTCTTGAGGGAATGGGAATGGAAGACAAGCTTGAGGGACGTACCGAGCTGATCGCAGGTATCAACCACATGGCATGGCTTCTTGAGATCCATGACAAAGACGGAAACGACCTGTACCCGGAGATCCGCAGAATCGCCGAGGAGAAGAATACCTCCGGCGAGAAGCATGAGGATATGGTACGTTACGAGTACATTCGTCATCTTGGATACTACTGCACAGAGTCCAGTGAGCACAATGCAGAGTATAATCCGTTCTTCATTAAATCCAAATATCCGGATATGATCGAGGAGTTCAATATTCCGCTTGACGAATATCCGAGAAGATGTATCAAACAGATCGAGGGCTGGGAAAAAGAGCGCGAGGATATCCTCAAGGATGGCAAGATCGGCCATGAGAGAAGTAAAGAGTATGCTTCTTATATCATGGAGGCTGTTGTTACAAACACACCGTACAAGATCGGTGGAAATGTTCTTAACAACGGTTACATCGATAACCTTCCGTCGGATGCCTGCGTAGAGGTTCCATGCTATATCGACGGAACCGGTGTACATCCGGTAAAAGTGGGCAAGCTTCCTACACAGCTGGCAGCTATGAACTCATCCAATGTCAGCCCGCAGCTCCTTGCTATTGAGGCAGCAGTGACCAAAGACCGCCAGAAGATCTATCAGGCAGCCATGATGGACCCGCACACAGGTGCAGAGCTGAACATCAAAGACATCCAGGCAATGTGTGATGAGCTGATCGAGGCACACGGGGATTATATGAAGATGTACCGCTAAGGCAGGAAATGATCGGAAGGCAGCAAAAACTTTGAAATAAATATGCAAGGCAGCATATAAAGGCCGGAACACCAGAATGGAGAGGGTGTTCCGGCCTTTCTTTATATGGAACTTTTGATAAATAATAAAAACAACTTGTTCGCATGTATATACAAGTTATAAAATGATTACAGATGAAAATATAAATGTCCGTTTTACATCCGATGTTTGAAGGAAGAATAATACAAACGAAGGGAGGAGCTTATGGCAGAAAACGGAAAAGCAAAATATTATGCACTGATGGAAGAAATGAAAACAGACATTCTTTCCGGAAAGATCCGTCCGGGTGAGAAGCTTCCCTCTGAAAACCAGCTCAGTGTACGCTATGGGCTGAGCAGGCATACGGTGCGAAAGGCTCTGGGGATCCTGGCAGGAGATGGATACATAGAATCCTTTCAGGGAAAAGGAACCTTCTGTGCGGATGTGCTCCGTCAGATTCACGGGACCGGAAACATCGCAGTGGTGACTACATATATCTCGGATTATATTTTTCCAAGGCTGATCCAGGGGATTGATGAGGTGCTGTCCGATAACGGGTACAGTATCATCCTAAAAAATACAGGAAACAGCCGCCAGAAGGAGGCAAGATTCCTGGAAGAGCTGATCAGCAAGGGAATTGACGGACTGATCATCGAACCCAGCAAAAGTGAGTTGTTGTGCAGACATGTAAGCCTGTACGAAACACTGGACAAGTATCAGATCCCCTATATTTTTATCCAGGGACTGTATACGGAGATGCAGGAAAAGCCCCACATCCTCATGGATGACGCAGGTGGCGGTTATCTTGTGACAAAACATCTCCTGGACTCCGGCAGGCGCAACATCGCGGGATTTTTCAAGGCAGATGACCGTCAGGGAATCGAACGGCATAAGGGCTATGTGAAGGCTTTGCAGGAGCATGAAATTGCCTATGATCCGGATAAGGTGGTCTGGTTTCACACCGAGGACCGGCGAAAAAAGCCGGCTCTTATGGTCCGGAACATGGTCCGACAGAACAGCTTTCCGGATGGGATCGTGTGCTACAACGACCAGATCGCTGTCCAGGTCATGGAAGAACTGGAACGTCAGGGCAAAAAGATCCCGGAGGATGTTGCGGTGACCGGTTATGACAATTCGCTGTACGCAAGACAGGGGCAGGGAATCACTACTATTACCCATCCCCAGGAAAAACTGGGTGAGATGGCAGCAAAGCTTCTCCTGGAAAAATTAAGTGGCGTGCCGGACGAAGAGAGTAAGGTGGAACGGCTGATCCGGCCGGAGCTGATCGTACGGGGCAGCAGTGTGAAGACAGGAATATGAACACAAATGCATGAGGGCAGAGAGATAATCACTTATCAGATAATGAAACATGACATATTTTACAGAGAACTTTATAACATTTCAGAAGGCTGGACACATGTTGGAAACAGAAATGTGTTACAGATTTTCAGGAATGTTATGCATATTATATAATTTTATATTTCAAGGAGGAATTTTCACATGAAAACAGGAAGAGATTATAAATTCTGGTTTTGCACAGGTTCACAGGATCTTTACGGAGATGAATGTCTCCGCAAGGTAGCCGAGCATTCAAAGATCATCGTAGAGGAACTGAATAAATCCGGTGTACTTCCGTTTGAGGTTGTATGGAAACCAACGCTGATCACAAATGAGCTGATCCGTAAAACCTTTAATGATGCCAATGCAGATGAAAACTGTGCCGGCGTGATCGCGTGGATGCACACATTTTCCCCGGCAAAATCCTGGATCCTTGGCCTTAAAGAGTATCGCAAACCGCTGTGCCATCTTCATACACAGTTCAATGTGGAAATCCCCTATGACACCATTGATATGGACTTTATGAATGAGAACCAGTCCGCACACGGCGGCCGTGAGTTTGGCCATATGGTAACCCGCATGGGAATCGAGAGAAAAGTCATTGCAGGACACTGGGCAGACAAAAAGGTCCAGGAGCGTCTGGCATCCTGGATGCGTACTGCAGTTGGTATCATGGAGAGCAGCCATATCCGTGTATGCCGTGTAGCCGACAATATGAGAAACGTAGCTGTAACAGAGGGCGATAAGGTTGAGGCTCAGATGAAATTCGGATGGGAGATCGATGCTTATCCGGTTAACGAGATCGCAGAATATGTACAGGACGTAAGCCAGGGAGATATTGATGTTCTGGTAGAAGAATATTATAATGAATATGACATGATTCTGGATGGACGTGACCCTGAGGAATTTAAGAAGCATGTAGCAGTCCAGGCAGGGATCGAGATCGGTTTTGAGCGCTTCCTCGAGGAGAAAAATTATCAGGCTATCGTAACACACTTTGGTGATCTGGGCTCCCTGAAACAGCTTCCGGGACTTGCGATCCAGCGACTGATGGAAAAAGGCTATGGCTTCGGTGGCGAGGGTGACTGGAAAACAGCAGCTATGGGGATTGAAGCGGTTTATATTGATGGCGATACAACGATCCGGAATCTGCAGAATGAGCTGAGATGGAACAGCATGTATTTCAGCAAATAATACGGGAGGTTTTTTACAATGGGAGTAAATGAGGCAAAAACAGCAATTCTTGAGAATCGCACGGCTCTTGGTATTGAGTTTGGTTCCACAAGGATCAAGGCAGTTCTGGTGGACGATAAGAACCAGCCCATCGCATCCGGAGCCTATGAATGGGAGAACCAGTATGTGGATGGTATCTGGACATACAGCCTGGAGGAGATCTGGAAAGGTCTCCAGGGCAGTTACCAGGATATGGCAGAAGATGTTCAGAAAAAATATGGAGTGGAGCTTACAAGCGTAGGTGCGTTTGGTGTCAGTGCCATGATGCATGGCTATATGCCGTTTAATAAAGAGGGAGAGCTGATGGTCCCGTTCCGTACCTGGAGAAACAACATCACAGGAGAAGCCTCTGAGAAGCTGGCAGAGCTTTTCCATTACAATATCCCTCAGAGATGGAGCATCGCACACCTGTATCAGGCGATCCTTAACGGTGAGGAGCATGTAAAAGATATCGATTATATCACCACTCTGGAAGCCTATGTGCACTGGAAACTCACCGGAAAAAGAGTTCTTGGTATCGGTGATGCGGCAGGTATGTTCCCAATCGACAGTGAAACGAAGGACTATAACGAGGAGATGGTTCAGAAGTTCGATGAACTGATTGCGCCTTATGGTTTCCCATGGAAGCTTCGCGATATTATGCCGAAAGCTCTGGTGGCAGGTCAGGATGCAGGAGTTCTTACTGAGGAAGGCGCAAAGCTTCTGGATGTAAGTGGAAAGCTGAAAGCTGGAATCCCGATGTGTCCGCCTGAGGGAGACGCAGGAACCGGTATGGTTGCCACAAACAGTGTCCGCCGGCGTACCGGAAATGTTTCTGCGGGAACATCTGTATTTGCCATGATCGTCCTGGAAAAACCACTGTCAAAGGTATACGGAGAAATTGATATGGTGACAACACCGGACGGTATGCCGGTAGCTATGGTACATTCTCAGAACTGTACCTCAGATCTGAACGCATGGGTGAACCTGTTCCGGGAGAATCTGGAAAGTTTCGGCGTGAAAGTAGATACTAATACACTGTACGGTACTTTATATAACAAAGCCTTAGAGGGAGATGCAGACTGCGGCGGACTGCTTCCATACTGCTATTTTTCCGGAGAACATATTACACACTTTGAAGAGGGACGTCCGTTATTTGCGCGTACACCGGACAGCAAATTTACCCTGGCGAACTTTATGCGAAGCCACCTGTTTACAAGTGTGGGTGCGCTGAAACTGGGTATGGATATCCTGTTAAAAGAAGAAGGTGTGGTTGTAGATAAGCTTCTTGGGCACGGTGGTTTCTTCAAGACAAAAGGTGTGGGACAGAAGGTGATGGCGGCAGCGGTCAATGCGCCGGTATCCGTGATGGAAACAGCAGGAGAAGGCGGTGCCTGGGGAATCGCTCTTCTGGCTGCTTACCGTAAAAATAAAACAGAAGGCGAGAGCCTTGCTTCTTATCTGGAAGAACAGGTATTTGCAAAAGAAGAAAGTGTACAGATTGCACCGGATCCGAAAGATGTGGAAGGATTTGAAGCTTTTATGGACAGATATAAAGAGGGACTGGAGATTGAGCGTGCAGCAGTAGTACATCTGCACTAGGCAGGAGGAAACTATGTTAGAAGAATTAAAAAAAGCGGTATATGAAGCCAATATGCTGCTCCCAAAATACAATCTGGTAACATTTACCTGGGGAAATGTCAGCCAGATTGACCGGGAAACCGGCTATTTTGCCATCAAACCCAGCGGTGTGGACTATGACAAACTGACACCGGACGATATGGTGATCATGGATCTTGAGGGAAATAAGATCGAAGGAAGATACAATCCATCCTCCGATACACCGACGCATCTGGAACTGTACCGTGCATTTCCGAAAATCGGCGGTGTGGT
>OGOH01001627.1_pt1 | contig 15418 bp, 5 predicted proteins | sample 1552571 | NCBI WGS metagenome assembly OGOH01 (sample SAMEA2580170, study PRJEB22360) | human gut metagenome | biome: human gut; feature: human-associated habitat; material: faeces | place: Denmark | collected 2008/2010
CGGACAACGGCCGCATGCATAGTCTCGAGCTGGGCCGCGTTAAGCGTCTCGTCCATACGCATATATAGGTCAATGCGCGCCAGGCCCGTGGCGGCGCACAGCAGCCACTCGGCAGAAAGACGGGGGTGCTCCTCGCCGCGCTCGGCCAGGTACTCCTTGGTCCACTCGAGACAACGCTTGATGGTCCAAATCTCGTTTGCCATGGGGCCCTCCCCTCTTAAGCGCCGGACGGCGCGCGAATGTCGGAGCAGATTGTACGCGAGGCCAGCGCATGGCAAGGGGCGATTGCAGGCGATTATCGAGAATCAGCCCAGATTTTTTTGTTTGCCCCCGTCCAAAGTGTTCATTCGCCGACGTTCATATCAGCATCCGTCAAGCTTTTGGCAAGGTTGACCCAAAACTGACCAATATCTAACCAAACGCTTGTCACATCGCTTGACGCGCGACGCGTCAAAAAACACCCCGCGACTTCTTGGACGATTTTTTGAGCATTATTTTCGATAGCAGATGAATGCCGCTAATTTCTTTGAGCAGGTAGGCAGCTTAATTTCTAACAAAGCAGATTAAATAAACTCGAAAAGTAATTTACCCAACCTAGTCATTTAAGAACGTCCCCAATGACTACCTCTAAGGCGCCGCAGGTTGAGCATAAGTCAGCGAAAACGCCCCTAAGCGAGCAAGGTGACGTGAAAGAGGAGGGAAGCGTACTTCGGTACGCGACCGACGATTGAACGTCAGATTGCCGCTTAGGGGCGTTTGCAGCGTCGAGCCGTTATGCGGTTTGGCAAAACCGCATAACCCGCTACACGGCCTGTGCCAGCTTCTCGGCTCGCTCGGCGGCGGCGAGCGCCTCGATGACGGTACCGAGCTGATCGCCCAGAAGGACGCCGTTGTAGGTAGAGTTGAAGCCGATACGGTGATCGGTCACGCGGTCCTGGGGCTGGTTGTAAGTACGGATCTTCTCGGAACGGTTACCGTGGCCGATCTGGCTCTGGCGCTCGGCACCGAGCTCGGCCTGCTGCTTCTCGAGTTCCATCTCGTACAGACGGGCACGCAGCATCTGCATGCAGACCTCGCGGTTCTGGATCTGGGAACGTTGCTCCTGCGACTGCACCACGGTGTTGGTGGGCAGGTGGGTGATGCGCACGGCGGAGTAGGTGGTGTTAACGCACTGACCGCCAGGGCCGGAGGCGCAGTAGGTGTCGATGCGCAGGTCGGACTGGTTGATCTGGACGTCGATTTCCTCGGCCTCGGGAAGCACGGCGACGGTAGCCGTTGAAGTCTGGATGCGGCCCTGGGACTCGGTCTTAGGGACGCGCTGGACACGGTGCACGCCGGACTCGTACTTCATAACGGAGTAGACGCGGTCGCCCTCGACCTTGAACTCAATGGACTTAAAGCCGCCGGCCTCGCTGGGGCTGGAATCGAGCACGGTAGTCTTCCAGCCGCGCGACTCGCAAAAGCGCTGATACATCTTGTACAGGTCGCCGGCGAAGATGGCCGCCTCGTCGCCACCGGCGGCGGAGCGAATCTCGACGATGGTGTTCTTGTCGTCGTTGGGGTCACTCGGGATGAGCATGTACTTGATGTCTTCCTCGAGCTGGGGAAGCTTTTCCTCGTTCTCGGAGATGTCCATCTGGAGCATCTCCTTCTCGTCCGCATCGCTGGTGTCGCGGAGCATCTCCTTGGCGGCCTCGATGTCATCGAGCGCGCCGATGTACTCGCGCGAGGCAGCGATGAGGTCGGACTGGTGTGCGTACTCCTTGTTGAGACGCGTGAACTCCTTGATGTCGGAGGCGACGGCCGGGTCGGAAAGCTTCTTCTCGAGCTCCTCGTAGGCCTTAATGATCTTTTCGAGCTTGTCGCGCATGGCGGGACTCCTTTATGTGCGTGAAGGCGAAAATCGGCAGAGTTGATGGGGCGCGCGGCGCCACTGCGGGGGTAAGCCCAGCTAGAACATGTCGATCTTCAGATACATGCGCATCCCTTCGCGTATGAGGTACATAGTTGCGGTCTAACCCATACATGATAGCGTGCGCAGGCATACCTGCATATAACCCGCACGGAATGCGACAAAGGGTCAGTCTCTTTCCTTGAATACAACTTCATCCGAACGCCTCCCGCATTCATCCGCACATATACGGATAAATTTGGGAATCCGATACCCTGAGGGCCGGATCGGCCGGCCCCGGGAGATCGGAGGACGCCATGTCCGGAAAGGGCGGGAAGGGCGCCGCGAGGGCGGTCCCGAGGACCCACGGCAGGCTCACCGGGTACGAGCGGGACACGGTCCAGAGGATGCTGAAGCGCAGGGTTCGCTCGGCCACTTCCTCGAGAGGTTCAAGGGCGTATCGACCCGCAGGCTCCACAGCTGCCTGATGTGGTTCAGATGGCTGCGCGAGGCCGCACGCGTCGGGGACAGGACGTCGCTCATGCGCGAGCAGCTCGACGACGGGCGCTACGAAAAGATCCGGAAGAAGATGATGGAGCCGGAGTACGAGTTCCATCTGGAGCCGGACGTGCAAACGGCGGGTTAACATAGCCTTTCACCAAAAAGGGCGAGCGGCCGCGCCCTGCGACCACCCGCCCTCAATCAAAGCCCTTCTCGGCCGCCGTAGCTACCGGTTCCGGCGCCGCAGGATAACGCCTGCGGCGATCAGCACCACCGCGCCGCCCGCGATGCCACCCAGGGCCATCGGCGACAAGCTGGTATCGCCCGTATACGGCAGACCCGGCTTCTCCTCCTTCGGCACCGGTGACTTGCTCGGCGGATTGGTGGGCGGCTCCGTCGGCGGGGTGGTCGGCGGCGTGTACGTGTTCTTGAACACCGGCGCCACGGCGCCGTCATAGGTTACCGTCGCCACCAGATGGCCCGCACCGTCGTCCGTCACCGTCACCGTTACCCGGTGCTCGGCCGCGTCGTACGTCACGTTCTTCTGACCGTCGTCCACCTCGGAGATGCTGTAGGCGTACGTTCCGGGCTTGTCGTACGAGATCGCCTCGAAGCCCACCGTGCCGTCCGCCGCGTTCTTTGCGGTCTGCAGTACCTTGCCGTCGGCATCCTTCAGCTGGAAGGAGAACTGCCCTTCCTTCAGGTCCTCGCCGCTCAGCACCTTGGAGGCCCCCAGCTTCACCTCAGTCGCGGCCGGCGCGTAACTGTTGCTGAACGCCACCGCATCCGCAGCCTTGCCGCCCTTGCTGTAGGCAACCTGCGCCTCCAGCGCGTGCGTCTCCGCATTCTCCGTCACCGTCACCGTCGCGGTAAAGACCGTCGTGTCGTAGGTGACGCCGTTCGCCGTCGCCCCTGCCCGCTCGGACACGGTGTAGACGTACGTCCCCACCTTGTCCAGCTGCAGCGGCGCGAAGCCGAACGTGCCGTCGGCGCCGTTCTGCACCGTCTGCACCACGTTACCGTCGGCGTCCTTCAGGTCGAAGGAGAACTCACCCTCGGCCAGGTCGCGGCCGGTCAGGGCCTTCGTTCCGGTAATCGTCGCCGTCGTTGCCGTCGGCGTGTAGGTGTTGGTGAAGGTCAGATCCGCAGCCGTCTTGTTCGCCGTCGCGGTCAGCTGGCCGCTGCCGTCATCGGTCACGTTCACCGTTACGTCCAGCACCGCATCGCTGTAAGTGATGGTGCCATCTTGGCCCGCAACCTCCTTCACCTGGTACGCATGCGAACCAGTTGCGGTGTACGAGATGGCCTTGAAGGTAAACGCTTTACCCACGTTCGTGGTCCGGTCGATCTCCTGCCCGGTGGCCACGTCAATCAGCGCGAATGTGAACTCGCCATCGGCGGGCGTCCGCGTGGTGGCCGGGTCGGCATTCTCAAGCACCTTGGTGCCAGAGATCTGGTAGGAGGTCTGACCCGGCTGGTAGCTGTTCGCAAACGTCATGGTATTGGGGGTGACGCCGTTCTCGGTGCCCTCGCTCGGTTTCACCGTAGAGCTCTCTACCACCAGCTTGCCGTCGTTGTTGTCCTTCACCACGTAGGTCAGGGTGTACGTCTTGCCGGTGTAGGTCACGCCCGGCACGCCCGGCGCGTCCCCCGTCGGCTGCACCTCGCGGACCGTGTAGGTAAAGGTGCCCGCATGGTCGAAGGTCAGCTTGTCGAAGTAAACCTTGCCCTTGGCGTCGTTCTTCTGGGTCTGGAGCACCGTACCGTCAGACCCCACCAGCTCGAAGGCGAAGTCTCCCGCCTTTAGCTGATAGCTGCCGTCGTGCACGTCAACGCTCTTGGTGAGGGCGATCGCGCCGGAGTCCGTCGCCTGTGCCTCATAGGTGTTGGTGAAGCTGGGCTTCGTGACATTCGTGCCGTCGTAGGCGACGCTCGCCTGCAGCGTGCCGGCATTGTCCGCAACCGTCACCACGGCATGGTGCACCGCGGCGTCGTAGGTCACGTAGGCCAGATCACCCTTCCGCTCCACGATGGTGTACTCGTGCGTGCCCGGCTTCGCGTAGGAGAAGGCGTCGAAGTTAACACTTCCGTCCGCGCCGTTGGTCGCGGTCCGGACGGGCTTGGCCCCGGCAAGCTGCTCAGCCGTCAGGTTGCCCTCGTACACATCGAAGGTGAACTCGCCGCACTTGGGGACGATCGGCGTGTTGTCGTCCTTCTTCACATAGCTCTTCTGCGCACCGAGGGCCAGGCCGGTCGCGGCCGGCTGGTAGGTGTTGGTGAAGGTATCCGAGCCGGATGCGCTCGTCACGATCGCCTTCGCATTCAGTGCTCCGTTCCCGCCGTCCGTGACCGTCACCGTATAGGTGAGGGGATGGCTGTCATAGACCATGCCCGGCTCCGCGCCCGGCTGCTCCACGATGGTGTAGGTGAAGTCCTTGCTCGCGGCGCCGTCCAAGTCGGAGAGCTGGAACTCGCGCGTGAAGCTGACCTTGCCGTTTGCATCGTTCTTCGCGGTGTCGAGCACGTTGCCGGCAGCGTCCTTCAGGTCGAAGGTGAACTCGCCGTCCGCGGGCTTCGTCGTGTGGTCGAAGCCGTCCGCAACCTTGATGGTCTTGGTCGCCGTCAGGGTTACGGAACCCTTTGCGTCGTAGGTGTTGTTGAAGGTGGGAGCCGTAGCGGCACCGTCATAGGTGACGGTCACCTTCGTCTTGTTGTTGTCGCCCTGGTTCTGCTCTACCTTGACGTGGACCTTGACTTCCTTGGCGTCGTAGGCCACGCCGTCGACGGTCTGGTCGGCTTTCTCCTCCTTGAGCGTGTAGTCGTACTCGCCCAGGTTCAGGTTCTTGACGGCCAGCTCGACCTTGCCGCCCCGGTCGTTGGTGCCCTTGGCGACCTCGTTGCCGGCCTGGTCGTACAGGCCGAAGGTGAACGCGTCGGCCGTCAGGTCCTTGCCCGTGAGGATCTTCGTCGCCTCGACGGTAACGTCCGTCGTCGGCTTCGAGTTGGTGAAGGTCGGAACGTCGGCCTCGCCGTCGTAGGTGGCGGTCGCCTTTAGCTCGCCCTTCTCATCGGAGACCTTGATGTGGACCTTCACGTCCTTCGTGTCGTACACGACGGTCGGGTCGTTGCCGGCAACCTCCTTGATGGTGTAGTCGTGATCGCCCGGCGTGTCGTAGCTGATTGCCTGGAAGGCGACCTTGCCGTCCTTGTCATTCTGGACGGTCTGGATCACGTTGCCATCCTTGTCGAGCAGCTGGAACGTGAAGTCGCCCCCTGCGAGCTCGCCACCCGTGAAGCGCTTCGTCGCCTTGAGCGTTACCGAGGTCTCCTTCGGGTGGTACGTGTTCGTGAAGGTCTTGTCTCCACTCGTTACCTGCGGTGTGGCCGTCAGCGAGCCGGTGCCATCGTCCGCGACCGTCACCTTGTAGATGAGCGCATGGGTGTCGTAGACCATGCCCGGCTCCGTGCCCGGCTTCTCCGCGATGGTGTAGGTGAAGTCCTTGCTCGCGGCGCCGCCCAGGTCGGCGAGCTCGAAGCCGCGCGTGAACTTCACCGTGCCATCGGCCTTGTTCGTCGTGGTGCCGAGCACCTTGCCGTCGGCGTCCTTCAGCTCGAACGTGTACTCGCCGCCCTTCAGCTTGGTGTCGTGCGTGAAGCCCGGCGCGACCGCAACGACCTTGGTCGCCGTCAGCTCCACGGATCCCTTTGCGGTGTAGGTGTTCGTGAAGGTGGGGGCATCGGCCTTGTCACCATCGTAGGCAACGGCGGCGTCCAGCTTGCCAGCTTTGTCCACGACCTTCACCGCGGCATGGTGCACCGCGTCGTCGAAGGTCACGTGGGACAGGTCGCCCTTCTTCTCCACGATGGTGTACTTGTACTCGCCGGCCTTGGTGTAGTTGATGGCCGGGAAGGTGACGGTGCCGTCCTCGCCGTTCTCGGCGGTCTGGATGGGTTGCTTGTCCTTCAGCTGCTCGGCCGTCAGATCGCCCTCGTACAGGTCGAAGGCGAACTCGCCGCCCTTGAGCGCAGCCGGCGTGCTGTCGGACTTCACATAGGCCTTCTTCGCCGCGAGCGCCACCGAGGTCTCGGCGGGCTGATACGTGTTCTTGAAGGTCGGGATATCGTTCTTGCCGTCGTAAGTGACGGTCGCCTTCGCCTTGTCGCCCTCCGCCTTCACCGAGACGTGAACCCTCACCTCCGTTGAATCGTAGGTGATGGTCGAGTCGCTGCCAGCGACCTCCTTGAGCGCGTAGTCGTACTCGCCCAGGTTCAGGTTCTCGACGGCCAGCTTGACCTTGCCGGCCTGGTCGTTGGTGCCCTTGGCGACCTCGTTGCCGGCCTGGTCGTACAGGCCGAAGGCGAACGCGCCGTCCGTCAGCGCCTTGCCCGCGAGAACTTTCGTGGCCTCGACGGTAACGTCCGTCGTCGGCTTCACGTTGGTGAAGGTCGGCACGGCCTTATCGCCGCCGTAGGTGACGGTCGCGTCCAGCGTGCCGTTCTTGTTATCGGTAACGCTGACCTTGACCTTCACTTTCTGACCGTCGTAGACGATGGTCTGGTCGTTACCGGTAACTTCCTTGATGGTGTACTCGTAGTCACCTGCCTCGGTGTAGTTGATGGGCTGGAAGGTAATGTTGCCCTTCTCGTCGTTCGTGACGGTCTCAATGGGCGTGCCTTCCGCCTTGTCACCCTTGTACAGAGCGAACGAGAAGTCGTTCCCCGCGAGCGCACCGCCCCTAAAGCGTTTCTTCGCCGCCAAGGTCACGGAACCCTTCGCAGCATAGCTGTTGATAAAGGTGGCGAGGTTCACCTCGCCGTTCTTGACCTCAGGCGTTTCGCTCTTGTCATCGCCGTCCTTTTTCACCGCCACGCCTGTGACAGTCAGCTTGGCATTCTTGTCCTCAACCTTCACCGTGACGGTGTAGGTGGAATCGTCCATCGTCCAACCGGCGTTCTGCACGCCGTCCACCACCGCGTCGTCATCGGCGTCGTGCGCCTCGGAAAGCGTGAACGTGTATGTACCGGCCTTGTTGAACTTCATGCCGGAGAAGTCGACCGTCTGGCCGTCCTTACCCGTGATCGCGCCCTTCGTGGCCCGGGACTCCGCATGCGCGTCGCCCGCCAGGTCATCCGACACCGTCAGGTCGCCGGCAGCGATCTTCGCCCGCATGTCCGACGTGGCAGCCAGCGTGAACGAGAACTCCTTGTCCGTGCTCTCGGTGCCGGAGACCTTCTTCGTTACCTGCGGGGTCAGCTCGTCGCTGGCGTCCGTCTTGTAGCTGTTGGTGAACACCAGCTTGTTGTCTTCGGCCAGCGTGCCGTTGGAATTCTGCGAGGCAATCGTGCCCGAGATGCTATCGCCTTCTTCAGTCAGATTCTTGTCACCCTGCTTGCGGCCGGTCAGCTTATAGCCCGCGGGCATCTCGTCCTTGCCGGTCAGCTCCTTCACCGTGTAATTGTCACCCTTGGCAAGGCCGTACACGCGAATCGTCTCGTCGGCCTTGATGGTTTGCGAATAGCCGTTCGTCAGGTCGAACACGTTGCCGACCCGCCGCTCGCTCGCAGTCCCCGCCTTCTCGAACACTGCGGCCTTGTACGTCTTCCCCACGGGCACGGTGAACTTGAAGGTGAACCCCGCGTCCTTATTGCCCGTCAGACCATCGGGCACGACAACCTTCTTCGTCACCTCGAGGCTCGCCTCGCGTTCGTTCGCCACGCGCACGCAGGTGGCGCCCGTAAACAGGGTGTTCAGATTCATGTTGCCCAGTTCGGTGCGGGCGCCCTTCGTCGTGATTCCCTTGGGCTTCTCGTCCTGCGTGATGCCCATACGTATCCAGCCCGTCTCGGTCTTCAGGCAGTAGGGTTCGCCCTCTTTGGTGGGCCCATACTGGTAGACACGTCCATTGGCGCCGTACTTGAGATGTACCTCATCCTCGCCGCCCTTGGCGTCATTGTTCCAGGAAAGGTTGCCGTTGCCGTCGAGCGCCCCGTCGGACGTCTGGCGCTGGCCCTTGATCCACGTGAGCGTGTTGTCGATGTCGCCCTCTGCGCCAAACTGGCCCAGGCTCTTCATAAGCGTGCCCGGCCCCACAAACGTCGAGACACCGTCATGGGCCGTGCCAGCATCGGCATGGACGCCGTAATCGTCCACAATCACCTTGGTGAGCGTGTCGTTAAGCAGGAAGCCCTTGGGCGCCGAGACCTCCTTTAGGAAGTAGGTGCCATTCTTGAGCGGCTTGTTGCCGTCGCTCGTACACGGGAATATGCCCGCCCCTTCGAGCGAGATCGGGTTGCTGACCGACCCCGTCGTCAGGGTGTCGTAGGGGGCCTGGTCGTCCTTGAGCACAACCTTGCCGTTCTCGTCTGTTACGACCTTGCCGTTCTCGTCTGTTTTCACCTGATCTGCCGTGTACAAGCCGAACTTCGCGCCGTTTACGGGGTTGCCCTCGGTATCGGTCTTCTGCACGAACAGGCGGTTCTGGATGTTCGTGACGAGCAGGCTCGTGGCGAACTGCCGCTTAAAGTTCACCTGGTCACCGGGGAGGTCATCACTGAACACATGGACCGTGTTGTCCGTATTCGCGTCGGCGATGGAGCTCGCCGTTGTGTAGTAGATGGCCACCGCGTACTCGGCATTCTTGCGGGCATCACCGCTCAGCAAGTAGTAGTACTTGGAGATGTCACCGGGCAGATACGGAATCTCTACCTGGTACTGGCCGCTAGTGTTGAGCGTGAAGGCGTACAGGTCCTTCTTCGCCGCCTCGATGGCGCCGGCCATGCCCTGGGCGCCGGCGAGGGTATACCCCTTCGTCGGGTCGCCCGACACGGCGTGCCAGGCGTTCTTGCTTTTATCGCGCTTGAAAACTACTGCGAACAGGGTGCCGCGCTTCATATCAACAGTACTGCCTGGCTTCATCGAGTCATCGTCCGCCTGGTACACGGTCGACGGCGCGGTGATGGTCTCCTTCGAGCCGGCGAACGCACCGCTCTGCCAAACGGAGCTGTCCGCGTCCATACCGCCGCGGTTGATGATGACGCCGCCCGCGCCGTTCTCGTCGCTCGCGGGCACGTACTCGAACTGCATGCTACCGTCCGTTGCCGTGAGGCTCGAGCGGTGACCTTCGGGCACCTTTGTTTCCTTCAGGAGGTAGTACCGGCAATTATGGTCTTTACTATAAAGGTCATCGAAGTTGATAACGCCGTTGTCCACTTTATTCGTGAGCGTCAGTTGTCCATTCGCGTCCGTGGTGCCGGAGCCAAGTAGTTTTTCCGAATTAGTAGTCGTGTCAGCGAAGCTCTTGTCTGTCTTGTACAGCTCGAACTGAGCGCCCTCCACCAGACCGCCATCCTGGTCGAACTTGATGATGTCGGACTCGGGCACCGTCACGAGGTTGAACTTGAGCTTCATGTTGGAGTCGGTGGCGCCACGCTCCAAGTAGAAGAACTTGAGCGTGTGGTTGGTGCCGTCAGCGAAGGTGTCGCCTTTGAAGCCCTTAGTAGTATCCTGCTTTGCTTCCTGGAACTTGCTTAACAGCGTGCCGACTGTGGAATCGTTAACCTTAATCTCGCCCGTTTGGAAGTTAATGGTCAGATCAGCACTGGTGTGGATGCCGCCAATGTCGCCCACAAGGACATCGTCAATGAACACCCAGACGTCGTCGTCTCCGTCGAACTCGAAGGTCATGGGCTTGCCAGCGTTCGTTTTGCCAGCGTTCGTTTTGCCATCCTTCGGCTGCACGAATCGCGTGGACATTGAGAGGCCGAAATAATGGTTGAGGGGTTTGTTACCGTTATATTGAGGGTCAGCGACGTTCTGCGACGTAATGCCGTTCGGGACGAGTTTGCCGTCCTCTTCCTTGAATACCTCATCGGCCGCATCGAAGGGGAAGAACTGGCCTACTGTCTGAGGCCCAGACCCCGCTTGCTTAACGCCGGCAGCATTGTAGACATCAAATGCATTCTTATTGGCGTTGTACGCCGCGTAGTTCTGCGAGCTGTCATACTCGTAGTAGCCGCCCTTGACCCGCAACAAACCCGTCACACCCATATGGGATATCTTGCCCGTATGGACGGAGGAATCAAACAGGTAGCCGAGGGATTCTCCCTTCCAGCGGTCGGTGAGTCTCGGGTAACCACCGGCAAGAACGTTGTTCACGATGCCGGTGCGGACCTGGGAGCCACCCGTATACTTGTTAAGATCCTCGCTGGCTCCTTGATCCTTGAACTGGAACAGGTGGTTTGCGTTGATGCCGCCGTTGCCGGAAACCGACAGATGGTCATCGGGATTCACCCAGTAATCAAACAGGTTGATCGTCGTCCCCGAGGGCGAAGTCGTCGTGACCGTGTGGTCCGGAAACGCTGCTTCCGCACGGGTCGGCAGGAAGAAACCCACCGTCAGCGCGACGGCGAGGGCCAGAACAATCGCATATGGCGAGACCGGGCACAGCCCGCGACGACGGCCATAAGACATGACGGACCACCGCTCGCGCGGCCGGTGTCTACCAGGATGTTCCCTGCTGGGACCCCCCCCGATAACATTATTCACGAGTAGAGACGTCGTCTCTCTGAGCTCCTGCATAATTTCCTCCCCAGTCACACGGCGACCTGCCCGGGCGCTCCCCGGGGGCCGAGGCAGTCTGGCACATGCCCGCAGTCGTTCATGGAATACCAACCCCAGCATATGTCTCTTAAGATATCTTAGTCTTTTTCTGAGCGATCGCGTCGAAAATGTTGGTGTAAGGGTGACACCCTAGCGCCCGTTTAACGAAAAACGGCCTTCGTCCTAGAATCTGAAATCACCACAACAACAGGTTCTAGGAAAGGACGAAGACCGCTATGGGAATCTTATCAGACCCGACGCCGGACATGCTCGCCATGCCCCGTTTCGACGACGGCGCCATCGACATGCAGGAGCTGCTCCGCAGACTAGCCGAGCAGGTCGTGAACGCCGTGATGGACGCCGAGGCCGACCAGCTATGCGGCGGCGGGGCGAACAGCCGGAACGGCTACCGCGAGAGGTCGCTCGCCACCTGCGTCGGCACGCTGACGCTGCGCATCCCCAAGCTGCGCTCCGGCAGCTTCTTCCCTGAGGACGTGCTCGAGCGCTACCAGCGCGTCGACCGCGCCCTCGTGGCCGCCGTGGCCGAGATGTACGCCACGGGCACGAGCACCCGCAAGGTGCAGAGGGTGGCCGAGAAGATGGGCGTCTCCAGGCTCTCGAAGGACCAGGTGAGCGCCATCGCCTCGAGCCTGGACGCGGATATCGAGGACCTATGCGGAAGGCCGCTCGGCGGCTCGCCGGTGCCCTACGTCTGGCTCGACGCGACCTACGTCAAGTGCCGCCGCGGGGGGCGCGTCGCCTCCACCGCCGTGGTCACCGCCATCGGCTGCGATGCGGGCGGCTGGAGGCGCGTCCTGGGCGTCGACGTGGTCGACACCGAGTCCTACGACTCGTGGCTCGCCTTCCTGCGGGCCATCCGCTCGCGCGGGGCGGCGGGCGTGCGGCTCGTCGTCTCGGACGCCCACCCGGGGCTCGTCCGGGCGCTCGGCGAGGTCTTCCAGGGCGCCGCGTGGCAGCGCTGCGCGGTCCACCTCATGCGCGACTGCATGCGCGAGGCCGGCTCCTGGCAGCTCAGGCGCCGCGTGGGCAGGATCGTGTCGCAGGTGTTCCGCGGGCGCGACGCCGCCACCGTGACGGCCATGTACCACGCGGCGTGCGACATGCTGGAGGGGTGCTGCCCCAGGGCGGCGGCGGTGCTGGAGGAGGCCGAGCCCGACGCGCTGGCCTACCTCGACTTCCCGCCGGCCCACTGGAAGCGCCTGCGCACCAACAACGTGCAGGAGAGGACCAACCGGGAGATAAAGCGCAGGTCGCGCGTCGTGCAGGTGTTCCCCTCCACGGGCTCGCTGGTGCGGCTCGCGGGCGCGGTCATGTGCGAGCAGGACGAGATATGGCAGGAGTCCAGGTACTTCTCGGAGGCGAGGATGAACGAGCTCTACGACGACGGTCGCACTCGGGGAATCGACGGTCACGTCGACTGGGCGCGGCTTGAGGCGGAGGCCAGGAAGATGCTCGAGTCCGGCCTCGAGCTTGCGGACAGGGTCGAGGCGGCATAGGATATCAACCGTATTCCAGATTCCAGGACGCCGGGCCGACTCGCTTCGGATCGGGCGCTACACCAACTTTCTCGACACTACCGCTAGAACGCCTTTAAGGCTGTTTTAAGAACTTTTTTAGAGGATGTGGGGACATCGAGAGTGCTAAATGAGCGCCCAATCCGGAAGTGCGGTGAAAAACCGAGACCTGTCGACCAGACCCCAGTTTTGGGCATCCGCGACCTGCGGTTTTGTTGGCAAAAATCGGTGTGTGCTCGGCAAGTTTCGATTTTTCCCCGCACTTCCGGAGATAAGTGGCGAAGGGGACTCTTTAGAACAAACGAATACCCAAACCCCTCTTAATCGCCTTGTTCATAACGTCGTTAAGTCGCTTAGGCCAATTCGCAATAAAGAAAAGGCAGGTGCAGCATGCGCAAAATGAATCATTGTTCAGACGTTCGATCTCATTGAGCAGAAGTTCAGAATGATTGATGCCCGCCACGGTCGCAGCTAAGTCAGCCAGAGACTCGTTTGCAATTGGCATCATCTGCTCATTAGTTAACCAAAGCGACCTCAGGGCATGGACGGCAATAATGCAGGCAAATGTAAAACCATCAATACGCCCAATATCCGCAAGCGAATCTCCCCTCCTGGCAACCCAGTCCTTGTAAGATCGCTTGCCAAAAATCACATCTGAAGGAACAAGGGCGTCATCCAGAGAGAGACACTTCAAGGGATCAAAATCACGATATGCTTCAACCGATGGATAGCTCAGATATAGCTGACCCATATCAGTGCTATCGCAGTAATAGTCTTGCATTAGCTCAAGCCGTTTAAAATCGAGCCGATTGTCCTGAGGATCTAAGTCAAATATGAGCAAGGTGTCTGTAAAACTGGATTCGAGAAGCTGAGCCGCATCATCTTTATCCGAAAGAAGCTCAGCGACAAAGGGCTTAAGATCAATGGACTCGAAATCGCAACCGTATTCTTGAAAGAGCTTATCAAGAAAGTCATGAACATTGATCTCGACAGGAACAATTTGATGATCATCCGCGAGGCTAAAAGATTCAAATAAACGCCCCATCAGCTGAGGCTCGCGTTTAGCGCCTTCAACAATGAGCAGGACGTTCTTTTCAGACGCACCGTTCATGGCTACTCAAACTCTCCGGCTCGGAGGAGCTTCTCGATATTGTTGCCGAGCCTCAACTCACGATCGGTGGAATCGGCCAAGGTTCGAATACCCTCTTTTGCAGAAATTTGATAAACGCAGTCGGGCCTCATTACGCCATTCTTAACAAGCGAAGTGTTGTGGGTGGAGCACAAAATCTGACAAGAGGCCTTGGAACCAAAGAACTTCAAAAGGCTCTCAGCAATCTCAAAGTGGCAAAAAGCGTCAAACTCATCTATGAACAAAAAACTGGCCGAGTCGTTTAGCTCAAGCTCAGAGAACAACATAACCAGGGTTCTTGTACCGCTAGAACATGCCTCGACAAACGGGACGCATCGCATGGGATGATTGAAATATAGAACAGGCGAGCCGTCGGACTCTTTAATAACGATCAGGGACTCATCGACTCCAAAATTGCGAATAAATGATTCAAATTCCGCAACTTTGTTCTCGCGTATGATTTTGTCGATTACCTTTTTTGTTTCAACCCCTTTTAATCGAAAGCTGTCCATGCGAATCAGCCTCATGTGCGAGACAAATCGGCGTAATTCAGCCAAGACACCTAAAACATTAGTTGGAAGACTGCTCGTTATATAAGAAAGAAGGCTCAACGAAGCGTCGAAGAATTCAAAATTAATGCCAGCAGCACCGATTCGTTCAAGGTGGTTCTCTTCGAAAACGCCGCGTGCGTTATTGAAATCGAAAATTCGTTTCCCATCAATCGATAGGGTCTCGTGAAGCCAAGTAGTCGGAGAAGTCTTCTCATAGCAGTAATTGATTTCGCGACCGTCAAATTCAAAGACATAGGTGAACTGTGCCGTACCTCGCCCGCAATCAGCATTCAAAAACAGACGATCATCCTGGTCAGAATAATCGAATGCCTCTGGAAAGCCGAACGTAATGTCAAATAAAGCTGAACCGAAATTCGATTTACCAGACGCATTTCTGCCGATCAAAAGTGCGGTTTTCACGGTTCCGTTTTTAACGTTATTTTCTGCAAACTGGTAATCACGAGAAGCTGCAAAATTAAATGAAACCGGAGCCGAAAAATTCCTATAGCCATCAACAGTAAAACGCTTAAGCATGAGAGTCTCCTATCTCTTGCCGTAATTATATTACGGCAAGAGATAGGAGACCTGCATCAATTACGCCACTACGGGAAAAGTCATGTGAGCAGAGTCCATGCGAACCATGAATACCCGCTACGAAAGCCGCTGGAAAACAACCCTTAAACGCAAAAACCGCCTTTAGGCGGTTTCCACGGACCAAGCCGGACGTACCGTCGCAAGGCCTCATCACGGTTGGAACTGTAAGGAAAAGCCCAGTCCCAGTCAATCCTTTACCGACAAACCGTAGCGAATTAAGGCTGAGCAACAACGCATCAGTAAAGTTACATGCCGGCAGAAAAACACCCGCAATTTCGCCTTTTTCCAGCTGGGATGTAAGTTTTGACAGGCCGAATCTTACATGCAAACAAAAAAGAGGGCCGACGCATCAACCCTCTTAAGGTGTCGCCCGAAGGCTTCCACCGCAATTGACTTTATTCTAGTTGATATCCTTAGCTTGTCTACGGGCGCGTCTTTCAGCGGAGACCCCCAAGTCGAGATGCCATAAACATAGGGGATGCCCCCCTTGGGAAGGAACCCCCTTACAAAACTTTGGCCTTAACAAGCAGGCTGCTGTTTTTCACGGAGCTTTGTAGCCGTTTACGACCGCATAATAACTCTCACGCGGTAGTGTCGAGAAAGTTGGTGTAGCGCCCG
>OGOH01001655.1_pt1 | contig 15234 bp, 17 predicted proteins | sample 1552571 | NCBI WGS metagenome assembly OGOH01 (sample SAMEA2580170, study PRJEB22360) | human gut metagenome | biome: human gut; feature: human-associated habitat; material: faeces | place: Denmark | collected 2008/2010
GGTCTGGAAGGTTTGGTAATTGGAGCAATGACAATGATCAGTTTTTTGACAGGATACAACCAGAATGGTACATTGCTTGGAAGCACGTATGCTTTTGGAACTCTTTGTCTGGCACGTTTGTTTCATGGATATAATTGCAAATCAGATCATCCGGTCATTTTTACAAAAGGTCTCTTTCATAACAAGTGGCTTCAGGGAGCATTTGTGTTAGGTGCAGTACTCATTACAACAGTACTGACGGTTCCTGGTTTCCATAACTTATTTAAAGTGGAAACTTTGAATCTGATGCAGCTTGGATGTGTATATTTATATGCTTTTGCAAGCCTTCTGATTATTCAATTACTTAAGTGTATACGTATGAAACTAAGAAAAAGAGGGGAAAGATAGTGGATTTAAGTAGATGTTCTATGAAAAAAATTCGAGAACTGATTGTGTTTACGGCATTTCTTGTAGTTGCTTTGTGGAAATTCGATGTGGTGATTGAAGTGCTGAAGTCAATATGGAAAATTGTGTTTCCTTTTGCGCTTGGTGGTGCAATTGCCTTTGTGATTAATGTACCAATGAGTTTCCTGGAAAAGAAAATGCTCGGAAAGATAAAAGAAAACAATAAAATAGGAAAAAAAGCTGCGAGACCGATAAGCCTGCTTCTTACAATTATATTGGCAGTAGGTGTAATGGTATTGGTAATGTTTGGTGTGATTCCACAGCTTACGCAGACTATGGGAAATCTGATGACGAGTATTTCAGATTTTATTCCACAGATGCAAAACTGGATTCGAGAATTTTCACATGATAATCAGGATATTATGAAATTGGTAGATCAGCTGCAGTTTCAGCCTGATCAGGCAATTAAATGGGGAATAAGTCTTCTTGGAAACGGAGCCGGAAATATGATGAATACGACGATGTCAGCAGTAGGTTCCATTGCCAGTGGATTAGCGACCTTTTTTATTTCGTTTTCCTTTGCATGCTATATTCTTTTTCAGAAGGAAAAATTACATTTACAGGTAAGAAAAGTGATTTTCGCTTTTATTCCAAAACAAAAAGCAGATGCATTCCTTAAAGTTTGTTCTCTCACGTATCGGACATTTGCAAACTTTCTTACAGGTCAGTGTCTGGAAGCCGTGATTCTTGGATGTATGTTTGTCATTACACTGAGTATTTTGCGGATGCCATATGCACTCCTGATTGGAGTTTTAATTGCGTTTACGGCATTGATCCCTGTTTTCGGGGCTTTCATCGGGTGTGCGGTAGGAAGCTTTTTAATCTTTATGCTAAGCCCGAAACAGGCAATTCTATTCATAATAGTATTTCTGGTACTGCAGCAGATAGAGGGAAATCTGATCTATCCCCATGTTGTTGGTGAATCTGTAGGTCTTCCGTCCATCTGGGTGCTGGCAGCCGTTACAGTCGGTGGAAACATTATGGGAATTGTAGGTATGCTTGTTTTTATTCCACTGTTGTCAGTGTTCTATACTATTTTTCGAGAATTCGTATATCTGCACCTGAAAAAGCAACATATCAAACAGGTAACAGCAACAAAAATAGAAGAATATACGGAAGAAGAAATTGCTGCTATAGAAGGAAAGGAAATGAACAGAACAGAATAAACTACATTATGAAAATTCCTGAAGATATTCAGAAGATAAAAAGGAAAAAATATGTAAAGAAAAAGGCAGTGAATCAGAAATGGTTCATTGCCTTTTATGCAGTATAGATTATTCGTATAAATAAATGCACAATGCACCTCACACCTATGCTATAATTACAATACGATTGTTTGAACGCAGAGAAGCATTCCCCACTTCAAGTGTGCAGAGCACTAAGCGACTGCGTTCATGAGCAAGTAGCGAAGCAGATTGTGAATGTCCGCTTTACGAAAAAAGAGCATCTGCTGCGGGAAACAAGTCAGAAATCCAGGCTGCACTCTCCGGCACAGATCATACAGAAACATTCGGATGATGTGATTAAACTATAGTAAATAACCAGATACGTTTAAGTGTAATTTAGGAAGTGATTTTAATGAATGAGCAGAAAAGAAAAATTGGGTTTACTGTTGCATGTATAAATGAGTTTGCCAGTAAGCATGAACTAAGCATCAAAGAAGCTTTTCAGTATCTTTTTCAGTTTAAAGGAATAGCTTTTGTTAAAGAAAATTATGATGTGGAACATACGCTGGATTTTGAAACAGTATTAGAAGATCTGGGAATCTTATGTCAAAAAAATGGGGGTATATTATGAGATTATATTATGGAAGTAATATAGTGATTGATAATATAAATCTGGCAATGTGCAGACTATACAAAGATTTTGGACGGGGATTCTATTTGACAGATATTGAAGAACAAGCTAAAAAATGGCGATAAGAGTAGCAAAAATTTATGGAAAAAAACCGATCGTTAATGTATATGAGATAGCGGATAATTTCAAAGATTTAGATAATCTTAAAATTGAAAATTTCGGGACAGAGACAACAGAAGAATGGGCAAAATTTGTGATGAATAACAGGAGTAGATCTTTTACGGATACGAAAAATACTTTGTGCAATAAAGATAACAAATATGATATTGTTATAGGTCCTGTTGCAGATGATAATATGGCTTTGCTGTTCCGACAATATGAAAATGAAATTATAGATTTTCAGACCTTATTGAGGGGAATGATTTATAAAAAGACTTCTTTGCAATATTCTTTTCATACTGAAAACAGCGTGAAACTTTTAGGAAAGGTGATGAGTAAAGATGTGTAAAGAGGATCAGTTACTGGAATATTTAATACAGGATATTGTTGATATGATTAGTACCAATCAAAATATAGAGTATGATGAAGCAATGAATAAATTTTACAATTCTGAAGTCTTTGAAAAACTTATAGACAAAGAAACAGGATTATATTTGGAAAGTCCGGAATATGTGTATGATTTATTTAAGGATGAAATGAATTTTGGACATATTATTCAGGCAGAGATCTGATTTAGGCAGTGGAGATGCATTCCATCTGATTCCACGTGCAGTGGCACTTTGTACAAGCGGTCTTGAGAACTTTACCGTACAGCTGGGGTTAGGTAAGTGGATCACCTCTGTTACTATGACGATCTTCTATGTTGTGCTTTATCATATCTGGCGTGAACGTTATCAGGTTAAAGGACATAAAATAACAACAGCTGCAATCTACGCTCTTGCAGGATTGAGAATTGTTTTGTGTATGATGCCTCAGAATAATAATCGGCTATAAGGCAATGAAAAAAGAAATAGACTAAGAGCATTAAAATGAGTATCGGCTCTGTTGTTTTCACAGAGTCTGAGGTGCGGCAGCCTGAGAAGCAGGAAAAAATCGGATACTTACAAACAGGTACTTGACTTCAAGTGTACTTGATGTGTTATTCTTTTATAGAAAGTAAGGATTCTGTACAGACTCAACACGTTTTTTTACAGAGTCTGGCATTAAGGATGCAAAGGTACGGGAAACTTACGGAAGAAAATATATCAGGAGGAACTGACATGGGAAAATCTACTGTTTATTTTACCGATTTTCGCTGTCCGGTAGGGACCAGCCAGCTGGACAAGCTGAAAAAACTTTGTATTGCTGCCGGCATCAAAGACATTGATATGGATGGAAAGTTTGTGGCGATCAAGATGCATTTTGGTGAACTTGGAAATATGGCTTTCCTTCGACCAAATTATGCAAAGGTAATTGCAGATTTGTGCAAGGAGCAGGGCGGAATGCCGTTTCTGACAGACTGTAATACACTGTATCCGGGAAGCAGAAAGAATGCACTGGAACATCTGGACTGTGCAAATCTCAATGGTTTTAATACAACTACGACCGGATGTCAGATTATCATCGGAGATGGACTGAGAGGAACGGATGAAGTAGAAGTTCCGGTTGTAAACGGAGAATACTGCAAAACGGCTCTGATCGGACATGCGATCATGGATGCGGACATTTTTATCAGCCTGAGCCATTTTAAGGGACATGAGGCAACCGGATTTGGCGGAGCCATTAAAAATATCGGTATGGGATGCGGAAGCCGTGCAGGAAAAATGCAGCAGCATGCAAGCGGAAAACCGGCAATCAATACGGAAGTCTGTCGTGGCTGCCGCCGCTGTGCAAAAGAATGCGGAAGCGATGCGATCACTTATGTAAATAAAAAAGCAGTTATTGATTATGATAAATGCAAAGGATGCGGACGCTGTATCGGAGCCTGCAGTTTTGATGCGGTATACAATCCAAATGACAGTGCAAATGAGCTTCTCGACCGTAAAATGGCAGAATATGCACAGGCAGTCTGTCACGACCGTCCGCATTTCCATATCGCACTGGTACAGGATATCAGCCCGAACTGTGACTGTCACGGTGAGAATGATGCACCGATCCTTCCGGATATCGGAATGTTCGCAAGCTTTGATCCGGTCGCACTGGATCAGGCATGTGCAGATGCCTGCCTGAATGCAACACCGATTGCAAACAGTCAGCTTGGAGAACATCTGGCAGAGCCGGGATGGCATTGCCACCACGATCATTTCAAAGATTCCAATCCGAATATCGAGTGGAAAGCAACCCTTGACCAGGCAGAAAAGATCGGACTTGGAACAAGAGAATATGAATTGAAGAGAATCAAATAGGATATGTATTTTGAATACGGAGAAAAGGAACTTATCTATCTGAAACAGAAAGATAAACGTCTCGCTGAGGTGATCGATCAGGTTGGCATGATTGAGCGAACGGTTGACGATGATCTGTTCTCATCGGTGGTTCATCATATTGTCGGTCAGCAGATCTCGACCAAAGCACAGGCTACGATCTGGCAGAGAATGAAGGATTATCTTGGGACAGTCGATGTGGCCACGATATTAAATGCAGGTGTGGAACATCTGCAGCCGCTTGGGATATCTTTCCGGAAAGCGGAGTATATCACAGATTTTGCCGGGAAAGTAAAAGACGGCAGTTTTGACATTGAAGGCATCTGGAAAAAATCAGATGAAGAAGCGATTGAGGAATTGTCATCACTGAAAGGCATCGGTGTCTGGACTGCGGAAATGATCCTGCTGTTCTGTATGCAAAGACCGAATGTGCTGAGTTTTGGTGATCTGGCGATACAGCGTGGGATGCGGATGATTTACCATCACAGAAAAATCGACCGCAAACTGTTTGAAAAATACCGCCGCAGATTAAGTCCGTACTGCAGCGTGGCAAGTCTGTACTTCTGGGCAGCAGCCGGAGGAGCGGTGCCTGGTTTGAAAGATCATGCACCAAAATCCGGTGCTGATTGCAAAAAGAAAGCAGGAATACGATGAGCGAATTTATCACTACCTATACCGGAAAACATTTTAAACCGACGGATCCGAATCCGGAGCTGATCGATATACCGGATATTGCCCATGCATTGTCGTTGATCTGTCGGGGAAACGGCCATGTAAAGACCTTCTGGTCAGTGGGACAGCACTGTATCTGCTGTGCGAAAGAAGCGGCGGCAAGGGGACTGTCTGATCGCATGGTACTTGCCTGTCTGCTTCACGATGCCAGTGAATGTTATATGTCCGATGTGCCGTCTCCTTTTAAGAAAACATTGCCGGAATATCAGGAGCAGGAAGCATATTTGCTGCATTTGATTTACGAAAAATTTCTGGGATCAGATCTGACAGCACAGGAGCAGGCACAGCTGGAAGAGATCGACCATGCGATGCTCTGGTATGATCTGGACGGGCTGCTTGAAAAGCAGGACGGGGAGCCGCCCAAGCTTCATATCGAGCTGGATTATACTGTAGAGCCTTTTGCAAAAGTGGAGGCTGAGTATATCCGGATTTTTGAAAAATATTCCAGATCAGAGAAATAATGTAAAAGAGAAATAGTCATAAATTCGAAATTTTTCGCATAGGATTAAAATCATAAGATTCTATTTGAGGACATTGTCCGACAACATTTATCTGATATGCCACCAGGAGAAACCAACAGAGCATAAAACTATGAAAAAATTTCGGAAACAAGACAGTGAAAAATATTTTGAAGAAAAGAAACCGGTCAGGCTGGTCGATACGCAGGAATATATGGAAATGATACGGGCACTCCTGGAAGATGGACAGGAAGTCAGCATGATCGTCACGGGAAACAGCATGCGTCCGTTTTTGAAACATGGACGGGACAAAATCTGCATGAAAAAAACAGACCGGAAACTAAGAAAAGGCGATATCGTATTTTATCGCCGTGAAAATGGGCAGTATGTAATGCACCGGATTTTAAAATGCGGGGATCAAAGTTATACGTTGCTTGGCGACGGTCAGATTGTACCGGAATCGGGAATCCGTCAGGAGCAGATTTTTGCCAGAATCACCAAAGTACAGGTGCGGGGAAAATGGATAGGATCAGAAAATTTTCGGTGGAGATTTTTTGAACATATCTGGATTCGTTTTTGTGGTATCAGGAAACTTGGGTTTTCTTTTTCTTCAAAGGTGCAGAATTTAAAAAAAAGCAGTAAGGAAATACATAACGAAACAGTAAGAGCAGCAGGAAAATGGAAAGATGGGACATTTCAGGAAATCTTTGATGACTGGAAATGGATTTTGCATTACAGTGTCAGATATCGATGGACCATCTTTTTTTATACATTTCTCGGAATGGTAAGTACCTCTCTTGGACTTCTCAGCAGCATTGCAGGAAAATATCTGATTGATATTGTTACCGGATATCAGATGAACAAAGCGGGCATGATTTTTGGAGTTATGGCAGGAAGTTTTGCAGTCAGCCTGATTCTGAATGGCAGTATCAGTCGTATTCTGGAAAAATTAAATGTGAATATCAGCAATGATATCCGGGCAGACCTTTTTGAACAGATTCTGGATGTCAGCTGGCTGGAACTGAGCAAGTATCAAAACGGCGATATGCTCAGCCGTTTCAATCAGGATATTGAAACAGTGGGCAGCAATGCCGTCAGCTGGCTTCCGGCGGTCGTGATCGCATTCTATCATTTTCTGGCAACATTTCTTGTGCTTTTTTATTACGATAAGGTCATGGCAGGGATTGCACTTGGAAGTGCTCCGTTTGTTGTTCTGATGTCGCAGTTTATGATGAAAAAACAGCGGGACTGCCAGAAGAAAGTGCGTGAAATGAGCAGTCGGATGATGACGTTTGAGGCAGAAACTTTTTACAATATGGATATGATCAAATCGCTTGGCATTTCTTTGCACTGCAGCACCTGTCTGAAAAAATTGCAGGAACAGTATAAAAAAATAACTCTGGATTACAATTTGTTCAGCATCAAAACAAAGGCAGTTTTGTCGGTGGTTGGAATGGCAATTCAGTTTACTGCATTTGGGTATTGTCTGTTCCGCTTATGGACACATGCGATCACTTATGGCACGATGACTTTATTTTTGCAGCAGAGAAACAGCCTGTCTGGGGCATTTCAGAATCTCGTGTCGATCATTCCGTCTTTTCTGAACAGTTCGGTTTCTGCACATCGCCTCCGGGAACTGACAGAGCTTCCCAAAGAAATACATAGCATGCAAAATCAAAAGGATCTGTTTTTGACAAAGGGCGGACTGGAAGTTCGTCTGGAAAATGTGACATTTTCGTATATAAAAGAAAAACAGGTGTTTCGGGAGTCTGATTTTTGTGCCTGCCCGGGAGAAATCGTGGCACTTGTCGGGACATCCGGAGAAGGGAAGACAACGCTGCTGCGTTTGATCCTCGGCTTGATCGAGCCGGATACAGGAAAGGCAATCTTAAAGGCACAGGACAAAACGGAGCAGAAGTTAAATGCAGACACAAGAGTATGCTTTTCATATGTTCCGCAGGGCAATACACTTCTTGCTGGGAGTATCGCCGAGAATCTGAGTATCGCCAAAGAAGGAGCATCCAGGGAAGAAATGAAGACGGCTCTTGAGATGGCATGTGCGTGGGAATTTGTCAAAAAACTGCCGGAAGGACTGGAGACAAAACTGGGTGAACGCGGAAAAGGGCTTTCCGAAGGACAGTCGCAGCGGATTGCCATCGCACGGGCATTGCTTCGCAATGCACCGGTGATCCTTCTGGATGAAGCAACTTCCGCACTTGATGAAGAAACAGAGAAAAAACTTCTGAAAAATATACTAAAAAAAGCACCGGAAAAAACCTGTATCGTGACAACGCATCGCCCGGGGGTTCTGAGGCTGTGCCGGAGAGTTTACCGGGTGGAAGACGGAAAGATTGCAGAGCAGAAACAAGATTTCTCCGGTCAGTCAGATTGCCGGACAGTACGGCATCGAAATTTCTCTGGATGATCAGATCTTTGAAGATCCGTATCAGAAAAAGTTCCGGCTGTCGATAGCATAAAATGGTAGATTTTTATTTACCAAGATGCCAGATATCGTGGTCATACTCAGCAATGGTGCGGTCGGAGGAGAACAGACCGGCTTTGGCAATGTTCACCAGACATTTGCGTCTCCATCCCATCGGATCGCAGGCATAATCACTGAGAGCCTGTCCTTTGCGTACAACGTATGCGTTGAAGTCCGGCAGGGTCTGGAACCAGTCCTTGTGGATCAGCTCATGATGCAGACGGTTCAGGCTTTCAGAATGACCGACTGCCAGCATTTCCGGACCGTTGAGGAAATCAATGGCACGGCGGATGTTGGCATCGTTTTCATACCACTGAGCGGCAACGTAATCATTGGCAGCATAGCGATGGATGACCTGATCGGAGCTCTGGCCGAAGATGTAAATGTTCTCTTCTCCGACCTGCTGGCAAATTTCTACGTTGGCACCGTCCATAGTACCCAGTGTCAGTGCACCGTTCAGCATGAATTTCATATTGCCGGTACCGGATGCTTCTTTGGAAGCGAGACTGATCTGTTCGGACAGATCGCAGGCCGGGATCAGTTTTTCGGCAGCGGTAACGTTGTAGTTCTCAATGAATACGATCTGCAGCCATTTGGATACTTCCGGATCTGCTGCAATCACTTTTGAGAGAGTCAGCAGGGCATGGATAATGTCCTTTGCGATGGTGTAGGCCGGAGCGGCTTTCGCACCGAAGATGCTTACCAGTGGAACGGCAGGCTGATGACCGGCTTTGATCTCATGATACTGATGGATGAGGTACAGCAGATTCAGCTGCTGACGTTTGTATTCATGCAGACGCTTGGACTGGATATCAAACACAGCATTGGTGTTGACTTTCACATTCTGAGTTTTCAGAAGCCAGTCGGCCAGATCTTCTTTGTTAGCTTTTTTTACGGCGGTCAGTTCATTCAGAACCGTTTCATCGTCCGCAAAGGTCAACAGTTTTTCCAGTTCGGACGCATCCTTGCGGAAACCGGAGCCGATGTACTGTTCCAGTCTGGCAGTCAGTCGCGGATCACATTCCAGCAGCCAGCGGCGGAACGTAATACCGTTGGTCTTGTTGTTGAATTTCTCCGGGTACAGTTCATAAAAGCCGTGCAGTTCTGAATTTTTCAGGATTTCCGTATGCAGGGCTGCCACACCGTTGGTTGAGTGAGTGAAGTGGATGTCCATGTTAGCCATGTGTACTAGACTGTCCTGGTCGATGATGGCAAGACTTTCGTCTGTAGTGCGGGTACGGGCCAGTGTATCCAGCTTTTCGATAACAGGCATCAGCTGTGGCACAACGGCATCCAGATAGGCACGAGGCCATTTTTCCAGTGCTTCTGCCAGAATGGTATGGTTGGTGTAAGCACAGGTTCTGGTGACAATTTCAACAGCTTCTTCAAACGCAATGCCCTTTTTACCAAGCAGGCGGATGAGTTCCGGAATGACCATACTCGGGTGTGTATCATTGATCTGGATGGCAGCATAATCGGCAAGATCATGATAATTGCAGCCACGGGCAGCACATTCAGCAAGGATCAGCTGTGCACCGGCAGAAACCATCAGGTATTGCTGATATACACGCAGGCGGCGGCCGGCTTCATCCGAATCATCCGGGTAGAGAAACAGTGTCAGGTTTTTGTCGATGGCAGTTTTGTCAAAGGCGATACCATCATGAACGATGCTTTCGTCGATGGTGTCGAGGTCAAACAGGTTCAGGGTGTTGGTGCGGCCTTCGTAGCCGGTAACTGCCAGTTTGTACAGTCTGGCAGTGTATTCTTTGCCTGCCAGTTCTACCGGATAGGTTATATCGGTTTTTTCTGCCCAGCTGTGTGCAGTCAGCCATGGATCTGGTTTTTCGTTCTGGATATCATTTTCAAAGGACTGATGGAAAAGTCCGAAGTGATATCGCAGACCAACGCCGTCACCTGGCAGGTTCAGTGTTGCCAGCGAGTCCAGAAAGCAGGCAGCCAGACGTCCCAGACCGCCGTTGCCAAGAGAAGGTTCCGGTTCTACTTCCTCAATGTCTGAGAGATTCTTTCCGGCAGCAGCCAGAGCCTCGCGGGCCTCCTCGTACAGACCGAGATTGATCAGGTTATTGGATAACAGTTTGCCGATAAGAAATTCGGCACTGATGTAGTAAAGCTTGCGGCCGGTGACGCTCTGTACACGGTCGGCACTTTTCTGTCGTACGAGTTCCAGCAGAGCCAGGTACAGCTCCTGATCTGTACAGTCAGCCAGCGGCTTTTTTGTGAGATTCTGTAATATTTCAGTGAAATTCATAAACAAATCCTCCTTTTGATGTCGTTGATATGGAAAACGAGTTTTGATGTCTGTGTTTCAAGATATACCACATAAAACAATCAAAATCTTGCCTGAAAAGTGCAAAATATGGTACAATCCTATCATTAGGGGGTATAGCGATGCAAAAACAGGTTTCCTTGCGGGAAACAAAACAGCATGGGGCTGTGCGTTTTCCGTTCAATATTTATCCCTGCACCATTCCGGGAGATTTCCCGCAGGTGGCACTCCACTGGCAGGAAAGTATGGAGCTGATCTTTGTAAAGCGGGGAGCCGGGCTGGTTCAGGCAGGTGCTGTGACGCATCCGGCTTATATGGGGGATATTTTCATTTTTACACCGGGTACGCTCCATGCACTCAGGCAGACAGAGGGTCAGTATATGGAGTATGAGAATATTATTTTTGATCCGGAACTTCTGGGTGGTGCAGGAGATCTGTGTGCCGAAAAGTATATTCTTCCACTGCAAAGCGGGCGTCTGGCACTGAACGTACATCTAACGCCGGATGATCTGTATTATCCTCAGGCGGCGAACTGTCTGAAGGAAATCGAAGATGCCAACAGCTCCAAACTTCCAGGCTATGAACTGGTCATCAAGAGCGGACTGTTGCGTTTTTTGGCTCTGCTCATTCTGCATGGAAAACAGCAGCTTCCGGCGGAAACGGCGGATACAAGACGGCTGAAAACCGTCCTGCAATGGATTTCGGAACATTATGCCGAAAAGATTTGCGTTGCCGATGCAGCAGAAGTATGTTCTTTCAGCTCCAGCCATTTCATGCGGTGGTTCCGGCAGATGACGGGGCAGAGCTTTATCGCTTTTCTGAATGAATACCGTTTGAATACGGCTGCTGAGGCATTACAGACCACGGATGAAACGGTCCTGACGATCGCTTCACGGTGCGGGTTTGAGAATCTGTCCTATTTTAATCGAATATTTAAAGCACATTTTGGAATAACACCACGGGATTACCGGAAAAGATAAACAGACACGACCGTTTACTGTATGGAGAGGAACGGTCGTGTCTGTTTCTGTCAGATCTTCGGAGGAGGGCAGCAGCTTTCGCGGGGGATCAGCTGGTGTGGCACAATGATTTTTGTTGCCAGAAGATTCGGGTTTTCGATATGGTTAATGGTCTGGCTGGCGGCTTCCATGCCAAGCTGGTAGGGATTGACATCGATCGTTGTCAGCCTTGGACTGGTGATGCGGGAAAACAGTGAATTGTTGAACGAAATGATCGAAAGATCTTTCGGGATGCTGAATCCAAGCTTACCGCAGAACTGTTCCAATACCACAGCCAGAATGTCATCGCTGATTAGCACGGCTGTAGGACGGTCCGCAGATGTGAGGAGCGTTTCCAGTGCATCCTCATAGGAATCGTTCAGAGAGTTGATCTCCACACAGTCTTCTTCACGCGGTGTGATCCCATGTTTCAGCAAAGACATCTGGTAGCCGCGTTTGCGTTCCGCAGAAAACAGCATGGCGTTGCTGACACCGAAATAAGCAATGCGGCGGTGTCCCAGTTCATAAAGATAATCGGTGGCTTCTTCTCCGGCAAGGGCATTGTCGTTGTCAATGTAGATGGTCTGGTTGGCGGATTGCACTGCTTTGCCGACAATGACATGAAGCAGACCCTCATTTCGCAGATAGGATGCTACCGGACAGTTTTTTTTAGAATAGAGCAGGATAAAGCCATCTTCCTGGGAATTGGATACCATGCTCTGTATCGCATCCAGCACTTCTGCATCATCCTGCCCGGTGATGACCGTATTCACATAGCGTCGCTGGTTGCAGAACTGCCCGATGCCGCGGATGATCTCCAGATGGAATGCGTTTTCATAGACATCACGCTGAGAAGAGGGCAGGATAATGCCAATCGTCTTGGAAAATGCCTCTACCGGTTCTGTCTCAAAATTGGGTACATAGCCCAGCTGTGCCATAATGCGACGTACCCGTTCCTTGGTTTCCCGGCTGATGGAAGGGCTGTCCTTGCAGGTGCGTGACACCGTGGAAGGTGAAACACCGGCTGCTGCTGCGACATCTTTAATGGTAACTGCCATAGTCTGTTCCTCCTTGGTTTTCATTGTGTCTATTGTAAAGCTATTTTTATGCAATGTCAACGCTGGTATAAGGGGCGGTTTGCATGCTCATTGCATGCAACAAACCGATTCATATATTCAATTTCCACAAAAAACCTTATAAATAATTGTGAAAAAAGTAGAAAGTTTGTTTTTGGATTAGAAAACTCTTGTAAAAGTTGCGTAATGGGATTATTCTAGTTGCATAAAGTTACGCAAATACAGTGCAATACTTGCGTGAAACAATGCAAAAAGACGAGGAGGAATATCATGACAGCAATGAAACATTCAACCGTCGTGACAGCACCCTTCAGCGGAAACATTGTTCCGCTGAACAAAGTCCCGGATGAAACCTTTGCAAGCGGTGTTTTGGGTGAAGGCATCGCCATTGAACCGTCTGACGGGTTGTTTTGTAGTCCTGTAAACGGTACGGTGGAAACGATTGCCGGAACAAAACATGCCATTGGCTTTGTGGCAGATGGCGGGCTGGAAATTCTGGTTCATGTGGGTCTGGAAACAGTCAGTCTTAATGGCGAGGGCTTTGAGATTCTGGTTAAAGAGGGTGACAAAGTCAGAAAAGGTCAGCCTGTAGCAAAAGTAGATCTTGATCTTATTCGTGAGCGGGGGCTGAAAACGATTACGTCTGTTGTTCTGACAGGCGGCACAGAAGATATGGAGCTGCATTGTGCAAGCGGAACTGCTGAAGCAGGTAAGACATCGCTTCTGACACTGAATACAAAAGAGCAGCCGGCCGGTGCAGCCAGAACAGATGCTCAGCCGACCGGGAAAACCAAAGCAGAGAAGAAAGCGAAGAAAAAAGGCATGATTAACTTTGATTTCCTGCAGAAGCTGGGCAAAGTACTGATGCAGGTCATCGCTGTTATGCCGGCGGCCGGTCTGATGATCAGCCTTGGTAAGCTGGTGCAGATGGCAGGTGCAGATATGGCAGTTGTTATGACCATCGGTACTACCATGGAGAACATTGGCTGGGCTGTGATCAATAACCTGCACATCCTGTTTGCAGTTGCCATTGGCGGCGGCTGGGCAAAAGAACGTGCCGGCGGTGCATTTGCAGCAGTGCTGGCGTTTGCTCTTATCAACGTCATCACCGGTAATATTTTTGGTGTTACCAGTGCCATGCTGGCAGATTCCAGTGCTGTGACCCATACGCTGTTCGGACAGGAGATCGCTGTCAATGGTTACTTCACTTCCGTACTCGGTGCCCCGGCTCTGAATATGGGCGTATTCGTGGGCATCATCGCCGGTTTTGTGGGCGGTGTGGCATACAATAAGTACTATAACTTCCGTAAGCTGCCGGATGCACTGGCATTCTTTAACGGAAAACGTTTCGTACCTATGATGGTTATTGTTTACTCCGTGGTTATTTCTCTGGTGCTGGCATTGTTCTGGCCTTTAGTCCAGACCGGTATCAACAGTTTTGGTATCTGGATCGCTAATTCCTCTGCAACTTCTCCGGTACTGGCTCCATTCGTCTATGGTACACTCGAGCGACTGCTGCTGCCTTTCGGTCTGCACCATATGTTGACGATTCCTATGAACTACACCTCTTTCGGAGGTACTTACACCATCGCTACCGGTGTCAACGCAGGCAGCCAGGTGTTTGGTCAGGATCCACTGTGGCTGGCATGGGCAAATGACCTTATCAACTTTAAAAAATCAGGCGATATGGCTGCTTACAATAATCTGCTGACTACGGTTACTCCAGCCCGATTCAAGGTAGGTCAGATGATCGGTGCTACCGGTTTGCTGCTGGGTATTGCACTGGCTATGTACCGCCGTGTCGATGCTGACAAGCGTGCAAAGTATAAGTCCATGTTCATTTCCACAGTACTGGCTGTGTTCCTTACCGGTGTTACCGAGCCTCTGGAATTCATGTTTATGTTCTGTGCAATGCCGCTGTACGTAGTTTATGCGATTCTTCAGGGATGTGCTTTTGCAATGGCAGGAATCATACACCTGCGTTTACATTCCTTCGGCAATCTGGAATTCATCACCCGAATTCCGATGTCGCTTCAGGCCGGTCTGGGCGGCGATATTATCAACTTTGTGATCTGTGTGATAGTATTTTTTGCAATCGGTTACTTTGTAGCATATTTTATGATCGGTAAGTTCAAACTGGCAACGCCGGGTCGTCTGGGCAACTATACCGATGACAATGCCGATGAGAATACCGCAGAGAATACAGGTGCTTCTGCCGGAAACGGAAACAGTCAGGCAGAGCGTATCATTGCTCTGCTGGGCGGCCGCGAAAACATTGTACTGGTAGATGCATGTATGACCCGTTTACGTGTCACGGTGAAAGACCCGACAAAGGTCGCCGATCTTCCGGCATGGAAGGCAGAAGGTGCACTGAGTCTGCTGGTCAAAGGAGATGGCATCCAGGCAGTGTATGGTCCAAAGGCAGACGTTCTGAAATCTGATATTAATGATATTTTATGATGCCAGGGTCAAAAGGTCTAAATCCACATGAGCTTGCTCATAAGTGGATGAAAGACCTTGGGACCCGCCCCGATATGAGCATAAAAGTGGGATGATAA
>OGOH01001659.1_pt1 | contig 15172 bp, 15 predicted proteins | sample 1552571 | NCBI WGS metagenome assembly OGOH01 (sample SAMEA2580170, study PRJEB22360) | human gut metagenome | biome: human gut; feature: human-associated habitat; material: faeces | place: Denmark | collected 2008/2010
TTGTAACACGGGGGTATAAATGCGATAGGCGACTCTTAATCCAGAGGGCACAAATGCCGGAAATACGGCAAAAACTCCGGTAAAAACTTTAGTTTACACCTTGTTGACTGATACCCCAAAAGTCAACATGATGTAAACTATCTGCAAAAACACAAAAAATAACCTGCCTGCATACGGTATTGCGGGGAGTTGCAGGTATTTTGAATTTTGAAAAAACGAAACGAAAAAGGAATCTTTTAAGGAGGTGGAGAAGATGGCACAGACAGAAAACAGTGTTACTGCTTATGATGTGGAAGACTGGAAGAACAAAGGCAGAACGCAGATGTCACCGACAGAGCGTGAAAGCTGGTTAAATGAAGGACAGCTTCTTTTAACTGATTACGCAGAAGGGATCGAACGGGAATGGGAATTGATCAAATTTTATAGTCAGCTCCTTGCGGCGGTGGCGGACTGGTGCATCGTCTTTTTAAAAGGCGCACACGGTCCGAAGTGGACGGACGGACAGGAACTTAATTATAAGCGCAGACGGATCGAATACCAGCAGGAGGAAATGATTGCACACGGCTTTTTTATTCCATCCGAGTTCGCAGATCTGCCGCCGGAGATGGATGTGAATTATATGCGTGGCAGGGAAAATATAAAGAAAAATGCAAAAGCAGCATTAAAACAGATTTTAATGGATCCGGATTATCAGTTTGTAACGGATCATGAGAGTTTTTTAGGGCGGATCCAGACAGCGTGCATGCGTGTGCGGCCGGATGAAGTGACCGGAAGAGTAAGAAAGCTGCAGGAAGCGATTGAAAACAATGATTTCCCTGGAATGCGGCGATATGCAGATTCCGATCCGGTCATTGCAGCGGCAGCCGTCTGCAGGGCAGAAATGGAACCAGCGTTAGATGATTTGAACCCGTTTTAATTGTGCTGATGCTAGGAAAGGAAAAAAATGGGTTATGTGGTGGGAGCCTTATTTTCAGATGAGGCAGCAACCAAAAACAGCTTAATCATACCGGCTGTTTTGGTGGGTGGAAGAAAGAAAAAACACACAGAAGGGAGGAATGTACATATGGGTGTGAGAGTTGTGATCCCGAACATGTCAAAGACGTTCGGAGCACTGCACTATGCCGGTGAAGGGGAAGCAGTCACCTGGAACATTTGCGGGGAAGACGTAAAAGGAAATTTCTACACGTTCTTTGCAGATGCACTCCGCGGGGAAGTCGTGGAGGCTTTAGTAATCGGCGCGAACGGATCCCAGCCGTTTGAATTTGGTGAAGCGGTCGTTTTGGAAAATCCAAGCATCATTGCGAGAAATCACGAGACGCGGAGTGATGGAATGAACAGCCTGCTTTTAATGGCAGATGGCATTTACCGTGAAGCGGATGTCTGCCTGGAAGATGAACCGGATGATGGCAGCTTAGACGAACTGGTAGAAGAATACCTGATGAAACATGGGTACAGCATTGTAAACCGGGATGAATAAGAAAAGACAGATCAGAAAGACAAGTAAAAACACGTAAACAGTAGGAGGAAAATATCATGGAATTAAAAAATGTATTTATTGATGCGAAGAAATCATTAGGAAACATCACTTTTGCCGGAGCTGGCAGGGAAAGTCAGCAGCGTATAAATGGCGGCAGACATGCAGTTATATCGAGAACTTACAGTCTCTATTCTGATGTACAGCGCGCGGATAATGTTGAGGTTATCATTCCTGGAAAGGCAGGGGTAAAGCATTTTGAATATGAGGAACCGGTAGTGCTGGTAAATCCCCGTGTGGAAATTGAAGGGTACGCGATCAATAACAAGGGTTATGTGAATTATAAAATTTATGCGGATGATATCATTTCCGTGGATGAGCTGGCAGATACAGGGGTAAAGCAGTAATCCGGTAAAAGAAGCATATGCAGCATAGCAAATGAAACAAAAGAAAACAATTCAAAAAGAAAAGAATAGAAAATAAAAAAGATTAGAAAGATGGAGGAAAGACAATGAGATTTTCAGAAGGATTATTTATCGATACAGAGAAAACATTAGGAGAATTAAAGTTTGCGGCATTGCGCAGAGAGAATTACGCACAGGACGAAGAAGGGAATGTGACCGATGAGGTTACAAAACGTACATATGACCTGAAATGTCAGCGCCAGGGGCACACGATCACAGTCAGTATTCCACCGGAAGCCGGAGAAAAAGCGTTCCCATACAATGCAACGGTAACGCTTGTAAATCCGGTAGTAAGTGCAAGAGCGGATGCGACGTTCGGAGGAAGGGCAACGGCAGACTGGTACATCAATGCGGAGGATATTGTATTGGCAGATGCTGCAGGAAAGCCTGCTGATCAGACAAAAGCTGCCGGAGCAGATGCGCCGAAAACAGCAGATCAGAACAAACCATCTGATAAGACAGCAGATAAGACCGGAACGGATGCGAAAGATGGAGGAAATAAAAAATAAATAACCGGATGGGAGAGTGGAATAGATGAACAGATTTCCAATCTGGAAAGGAAAACGCATCGGGCGTTATGATGACAGGCTGATTTTAAGGTCTGTCATTTTTTTTGCCCTGACCGTTGCAGCATTATCAGTATTTACGATCTGGATGACAGAGAGGAATATCCTGTTTAGGATATTCCTTCTTTTCCTGATCACAGTTTTGTGTCTGCTGGATCTGTTTTATAAATGGAAAAGCGGCAGCATGGTGGATATCCGAAACCGTCAGGCAATGTCGCGGATGCTGCTGGAAAACCGATGGTTTGAGACAGAGCCGTTGCAGCGTTATAGATCAGGCGGCAGAATGGAACGGATCACCTATTTTCCGGCGCTTTATTACAGGCGGAAAAAACGGTATATCTATGTGACAGTCAAGATCAGTATGGGAAAGTATCAGGATAAGTTGCTTACCCTGGAGGAAAAATTAGAAACCGGGTTAAATTGTGAACTGGTAAAAAAAGATACAAAGGATATCTGGGTCAGATATGAATTTTTAACAGGAGTGGAAAAGAGCCGGATCGGTATTCAGGATGTAAAAGCAGAAAATGGAGAACTGAATCTGATGCAGCATATCTCATGGAAATATGATAAATTGCCGCACATGTTGATTTCAGGTGATACAGGAAGTGGAAAAACGATCTTTCTTCTGATCGTGATAAAAGCATTGTTAGAATCAGGTGCAGTGCTGCATATCTGTGATCCGAAGAAAGCAGATTTATCTTTCTTATCCAGGATCATGCCGGATGTGCATTACAGTACAGAAAGCATAATGGAATGTGTGGAAACTTTTTATGAAGGAATGGAAGCGCGTTATGATGAAATGCAGGAACATCCGGATTTCCGGATGGGTGCGAATTATGCGAAAGTCGGTTTGACGCCGCATTTTCTGATCTTTGATGAGTATGTGGCTTTTATGGACACTCTTGCAAAAAAAGAATGGGAAGAGGTTATGAAGCTGATCCGGATTATTATCATGAAGGGCAGACAGGCAGGATATTTTATTATTCTTGCGTGTCAGCGTCCGGATGCAAAATATCTCGGAGATGGTGTCCGCGATCAGTTCGGTTTCCGTGTTGCGCTGGGTAGTATGTCTGCAAGTGGCTACACCATGATGTTTGGCAGCATTGACAAACAATTCAAAGAAAAAGATATTGCCGGGCGTGGCTATGTGAACACCGGAAACGGTGTTGTAACAGAGTTTTACGCTCCATATGTAGATCCGGGATATGATTTTTTTGCAGAGCTGTCGCGGATCTATGAGAAAAGACAGCAGGAAGGAGAAGCGTGTGATCGAATGTATGAAAACGGCAGCGAAACTGCCGGAGAGGAATGAAGAAAAGACGATTGAAGAAAAAGAAAATAAAAAACAGACGGAACATATTTACATCAGTGGACCGATTACCGGAACATCGGATTATATGAAACGTTTTGAGAAAGCAGAAAAGGAATTAACAGAAAATGGATATTCCGTGATCAATCCGGCGAAAGTCAATGCAATGCTGCCGGAAGATGCGACGTGGGAGGAATATATAAAAGTATCATTGACGCTGCTGTCGATCTGTACCGGGGTGTACATGATGCCGGGCTGGAGGGAGAGCCGTGGTGCAGTGCTTGAGTTTATGCAGGCAAGACGTAATGAAATGCAGATCTATGAGGATATCCCTGGGAGACTGCAGGACTGAATTATAAAATGGGATGGTGGCAGATGTGGAAAAGAACCAGGAGACGTTAAAAGAGATTGAGAAAAAACGCAAAGAACTGGGATTATCCCAGGTAGAACTTGCAAAACGCATTGGTTTTTCAAGAGGCTATTATAACATGCTGATACACGGGAAAAAGCCGGTCAGTGACAAGCTGGCTGACCAGCTGCAAAATGTGCTTCAGGAATACCGGAAAGAAAAAGAAAGCGGCTATGGAATGCAGACAGAAGATCTGGAGGAAGGTTTTAAATCAGCGGATGATGTATGGAATATTAAAGAAGCAGGAGAGATGACAGACGAGTATATAGAAGAAAATGAAGATTCCATTGCATTTGATCCGGTGGAATGGATTACGAACCTGGAAGCCAGACGAAAAAGCTACGGCGTATCACAAAATGAATATGTTGAAACAGCAGGAATCAGCAGGGGGTATTACGGTATGCTGCTGATTGGAAAGAAGCGGGCAACAAAAAAGCTGTTAGAACATTTGGAAATGGTCCTTGAGATATTTAATCCGGATAAAGAAATGGAAATTTTATTTGACTATGTTCGGATCCGGTTTGCAACCACGGATGAGAGACGCGTGATCGAAGATGCCATGAATATCCGGATGCAGTACATGATCGAGGAAGCGCACAGCTTTTACGGTTACGGACGCCAGTATATCTACGGAGATATCACAGTCATGGTATCGCCGGAACATGAAAAAGGGATCCTGCTTGAACTAAAGGGCAAGGGGTGCAGACAGTTCGAAGCGTTTCTTAAGGTGCAGAAACGTACCTGGTATGATTTCTTCCGGACGGCAAGAGAAATGGGGGCGGTGTTTAAACGGATTGATATTGCGATCAACGACCGTGCCGGGATTTTAAATATCCCGGAACTTGCAGAAAAATGCCGTCGGGATGAATGTATCACGATTTTCCATAGTTTTAAGGATTACCAGTCCGGGGAGCTGATAAGGAACCGGGAAGAAGATGCGGCAAACATGGGAAATACATTGTACCTGGGATCTTTAAAAAGTGAAATTTACTTCTGTATTTATGAAAAGGACTATGAACAGTATGTAAAAAACGGCACGCCGCTGGATGAGGCGGAAACGAAAAACCGTTTTGAAATACGGTTAAAAGACGAACGTGCGGAGGCAGCGGTGGATGATCTTTTGGAGATGGAAGATGTAGCCTGTACTGCCTATTCTATCATCAATCATTATGTAAGGTTTGTAGATGCAGATCCGGAGCAGGAGCGCAGAAACTGGCCGCTAAATGAGCGCTGGGTGTGGTTTTTAAACGGACAGTACCGGAGCATTAAGCTGACGACAAAACCGGAAGAGTACACACTTGACCGGACACTCCTTTGGCTTACAAGACAGGTCGCACCGTCCCTTAAAATGGTACAGAAGCTGGATGATCTCAGAGGCACGCGCCTGGCGAAGGATATGATCGAGGAAGCCAATCTGTCCCCGCATCATAAAAAAATCTTAAAACAACAGCAGGCGGCACTGGACGATGTTGTCACAGCAAGGCAGAAAGGAAGAAAATGGATTGATGATCTTAAAGAGGAATATATGGAATCCTGAAATTGCGGCGTCGCAATTTTTAAAGCGCAAAGCTGGATGTGTTATGGAACATGCGCCATAAAGAAGAAATAAAAAGAAAAAAGAAAAAATGTAACAGTAAACAGACGGCAGAAGCTGTCTTTTTTTATGCACAAAAATGTGCGGAAAGGAAAGAGAAAGATGAATTTTGGACAGGGAATTTATACGTGGCTCATGACGAATATACAGCCTCTGGTTTTAGGAGGGATTATTATTGTTGGTCTTGTGCTTTTATTTAAACACAAGATTGCGGAGCTGATTGTTTTTGCAATTATCGCGGTCATAGCGGTTGGTTTTGTCTTTAATCCCTCTGGGACAAAAGACACGATGTTAAAGATCTATAATGGCACGATCATCGAGGGCGGTGCTGCAGATGATGTAGAAGATGGAGGAAAATAATCTCTGATAAAAATAAGGTGCGGGGCGGGCTGCCCTGTGCCTTAGCTAAGTGAAAAGGATGAAGAAAACCGCCGGACAGGCAGAAAGGAAAGAAAGGGAAGAAATGAAACAGGTAAAGTCATATACAAGCATCTGGAATGTTGAAAAAGTGATACATGCGGTCGGGGATGTTAATCTGCCGTTTCCGGCGACGATAACACAGATCGGGTATTTTACCGGAACGGCAGTTGTATGTCTTATGATTCACAACCTGCCGCCATTCGTGTATATAAAAAGTTTCGTTGTATGGGCAGCGATATGCGTAGGAAACGCATATCTGATGTCAAAAAAGAGTTTTGACGGCAAAAATCCGTACCGATTCTTATACGCGGCGTTTAATTATCTGATACGCCCAAAAGAGACTTATGCAGGAAAACGTGTGGTGTATCGTAAAAAGACGGTAAATGAATATATTACCGCAGTGAGGAGGGATATCTATGTTCCCGATTAAGTACATCGAAAACAATATGATCTTAAACCAGCAGGGAGAATGGTGGGCGTATTATGAACTGATCCCGTACAACTATGCTTTTTTATCTCCGGATGAAAAGATGGCAGTACATGAACGGTTCCGTCAGATCATGACGGTAAACAGGGAAGGCAAGATGCATGCGCTCTGCATTGCATCTGAAACATCCGTAAGGGACAGGCAGGAACGCTGCAAGAGACACTTAAAGGGGGATCTTAAAGAAACAGCAGAAAAAGTGATCGACATCCAGACAGAAGGGCTGATCACTTCTATGGGTGGAATAGAAAATGAAGTTACCTACCGTTTCTTTTTAGGTTTTAAGCTGATCAAGGGAGAAGAGGAAGTTAGTGTAAAGAAGGTCAAGGAAGATATTTTAGCCGTATTTACAGACTTTATAAACAGTGTCAACCATAACCTGATGGGTGATTTTGTCAGCATAAACAGTGCAGAGATCGAGCGGTATGCAAAACTGGAAGACTTTTTAAGACAGCGTGTAAAAGGGAAGTTTTCCTTAAAACGCCTGGAAAAGAAAGACATTGGCTACATTGTAGAGCATATCTATGGACAACAGAAAACGCCGTATTATAAATATGAGTATTCATTTCCAAAAGAAAAGCTGGAGAAAAAAACGTTAGTCCGCAAGTACGACATTCTCCGCCTGACGCGCTGTGTGCTGCAGGAGCATCAGAAACATATCCGGATGATAAGGGAAGAGGGGGAAAGCTATGTTGCATACCTGACAATCAATGCTTTAATCGGGGAACTGGAGTTTCCATCGTCGGAGATCTTTTATTATGAGCAGGAGCGTTTCCGTTTTCCGGTAGACGTCAGTATGAACGTTGAAATCATGCCGAACAGAAGCGCATTGACGACGGTCAGAAATAAGAAAAAGGAATTAAATGACTTAGATGAGCATGCGTATGAGGCTGGTGCCGATACGGATAATTCCGTGGTAGAGGCACTGGTGGATGTGGACGAGCTGGAAAAGGACTTAGGCAGAACAAAAGAATCCATGTACAAATTAAGCTACGTTGTCCGGATTGCTGCAGAAAGCGAAGAGGAGCTGGAACGTCGTATCGCGGAGGTCAGGGATTATTACGAGAATGATTTTAACATTAAACTGGTACGCCCGTTTGGTGATATGATCGGATTCCATGAAGAATTTATTCCTTCTGGATCAAGATATGAAAATGATTATATCCAGTATGTGAAAGCAGATTTCCTGGCGGGACTTGGATTCGGTGCAGCGCGCATCCTGGGTGATCCGGATGGAAGTTACATCGGGTATGACACGGAGACTGGAAATAATATCTACATAGACCCGTCTCTTGCCTGTCAGAACGTAGTCGGCAGTGTTACAAATGCCCTTGCTGTGGCATTTACCGGAACGCTTGGCGGTGGTAAATCAATGTCTGCAAATAACATCATTTACCAGGAAGTTTTACATGGCGCAAGGGCGCTGATCCTTGATCCGAAGTCGGAACGCGGGAAATGGAAAGAAATGCTTCCGGAACTTTCGGATGAAATTAACATTATCAACCTGACCAGTGATGAGGGCAATAAAGGAATGCTTGATCCGTATGTGATCATGCAGAATAAGAAAGATGCAGACAGCCTGGCGATGGATATCCTGACATTTTTGACTGGTGTCAGTATTAAAGATGGAAAACGTTTCCCGCTTTTACGTGATGCGGTAAAGGCAGTTACAAAAAGATCGGATAGCGGACTTTTATATGTGATCGATGAATTAAATGAGATGGAGGATGAAGAAGCGCATCTGCTTGCAAGCCACATAGCAGCGTTTACCGATTATGATTTTGCGGGATTGCTGTTTTCAGATGGAAAAGTGACGCGTAAGATCAGTGCAGATAAGGCTTTAAACATTTTGCAGGTGCAGGATCTGATGCTGCCGGATTCTGAAAAAAATGTGGAGGAATATACCAGTATCGAATATTTAAGTATTGCGGTTATGATCGCGATCGGAACTTTTGCATTGGATTTTATTTATTCAGACAGGAAAATTTATAAAATCGTTGCTTTAGATGAGGCATGGAGTCTCCTGCAGGTAGCACAGGGAGCAGCTTTATCGAATAAACTTGTACGTGCCGGACGTTCCATGCAGTCCGGTGTATTTTTTATCACGCAGAGTTCTTCCGATCTTCTGGACGAAAAAATCAAAAACAATATCGGTTTGAAGTTCGCTTTTCATTCCACAGATAAGACGGAGATCCGGAATACATTAAGATTCTTTGGGCTGGATCCGGATGATGAAGAAAACCAGAATGCGATCATGGCATTAGAAACTGGGGAATGTCTGATGCAGGACATATATGGACGTGTTGGAAAAGTACATACACAGATATTACTGCAGCATGTATTTGACGCATTTGATACCAGACCTCCAAGAAGGGAGGAAGTTTCATGAGAAAGAAATGGGGAATGAAAACAAAAAGACTGCAAAAGCCGCGCAAACAGATCCTGTCAGCATTTCTTGTATGCACGCTTCTGACAGGATTATTTTTATCGGCTGCCAATATGGAGGTAGCTGCGGCTTCCGGACTGGTAGATGAAACGATCGATGCTGGAAATCTGTATAGTCAGTACCGGTGGGATAATTATCAGATCGATTTCTATGTGGACACTTCCTGGGACTGGCTTCCCTGGAATTGGATGGACAGGATAGATAATAAGATTTCATCCGTTTTTTATGGAATCAGTGACGGAATCTGGCTGATCAGTGTATTGCTGAGCAGCGGAACGGGATATATTGTGCAGCAGACGTATTCGCTTGATTTTATCGGTGATATGGCAGACGACATCGGAAAGAACATTCAGATCCTGGCGGGCATGAATACCGGATCGAAGAAATTCAATGCGGATGGTTTTTATACCTGGCTGTTACTGTTTATCGTATTGATCGTGGGCGGCTACATGGCATATGCCGGGCTGATCAAAAGAAAAACCACAGAGGCAGTCAGCGCAGCGGTAAATATGCTTGTGATCTTTCTTTTAACTGCCGCGTTTATTGCTTATGCGCCGCAGTACATTAAAAATATCAATGATTTTTCCGCGGATTTAAGCAATGGTGTCCTGGAGCTTGGGGCAAAACTTGTCATGCCGGGAAATGATGAGATGGGAGTAAAAGCAACAGACAAGATCCGGAATAACCTGTTTGCAATTCAGGTCTATAAACCATGGCTGCTTTTGCAGTTTGGTACGACGGATGAAACTGCAATCGAATCAGAGCGTATTGCAGCGGGAGTTGATGGAGATCGTATTAAATCAATTTTATCTGTCAGTCCTGTAACGAATTTCGGAGAAGACCGTCAGACTGCAGTAAAGACAGATATTGAAACTTATAAAAATGTAAATATGACTGTGACGAGTGTAATAGGCAGATTTGGGACGGTCCTTTTGGTATTTTTCCTGAATCTGATCATCAGTATTTTTGTGATCATAATGTGTGGGCTGGTTATATTTACCCAGCTTTTGTTTATCATATTTGCGTTGTATCTGCCGCTGAATTTTATTTTATCCATGCTGCCGACTTATAACGGATTGTTGAAAAAGGCGGTGTTAAAACTGTTCAATACGATTTTAATGCGCGCAGGATTAACACTTCTCATTACGATTGCGTTTTCTCTATCTGCAATGATCTATTCCATGTCAGGAGATTATCCGTTTTTAATGGTTGCATTTTTACAGATCGTTGTTTTTGTTGGAACGTATTTAAAGATGGATGAAATTTTATCTATGGTTGCGTTAGGAGATGGCGGCAGCAATAAGCGTGGTCGTTTCTTAAAGAGCATGGGAAGATATATGGTTATGAGAAAATTGTTTGGACGAAGGTATTATTCTGGCGGCAGACGTGCTGCAGTAAGCAGAAGTGCAGGAAATGGAACTGGCGGCGGTACAGGTGGAAATGCTGGAAGCAGTTCTGGAAATGAACCGGCGCCTTCAGGTGAAAGCAATTCACAGAGGGCATCATCACATACAAATAATAGTGGCAGCAAGCCTGTAAGAAAACCTGTGGGAGAATCTGCAAACGAACCTGTAAGGAATCCAGTTGGAAATAATGAAAATGCGTCTAAAAACGACGGAAGAAGATCGGAAAGTGAATGGACTACGATCTACCAGGCTGATAAAATGCCGTCGGCAGGTACAAAAGCCGGAAAACGTGTCGGTATGGTTATGGATTCCGGAAAGCGCCTGAAGGATCGTATGAATCTGGTAAAGGAAAATGTAAAGAATACACCGACTGAAATAAAATATCAGGCAGGACTGCACCGAAAAGCAATGGAACAGAATGTAAAAGACTTTAAAGAGGGCATAGCCGGAGAACGGAACAGAAGAGAAACGGGACGTCTGCAGGAACGAAACCGGATTCAGGCAGATGCAGGAAGGAAACGCCGTGAGATGTATCTTGCAAAACGAAGAAGCGAAACTGCGCTAAAACGTTATGATGGAATTGACTTCCACCAACGGATTCCGGTAAATGGAAAAGAACTGGATAAATACCGTGGTGTGGATGGCTTGAACCGCGGCGCAAAAGCAGGAAAAAGCTTTATTGACAGCAGGGGGCAGGTGCGGAAAGCATCAGATGAAAAATTACAGAACATGGCAGGAAGTGAAGAACGGATCAGGAAAAATGACCAGAAGGCAGAGCACATAGGAACGCCGTTAGAGGATATCCGTTATAAACAGAGTGTAACCCGTCTTCCGTATTCAAACAGGGATGTAAGAAAAGAACTTGGAACTTACGGAACGATGTTAAACAGTACGGATCAGGAAAAATTTAGGAAAGACCTGCATCAGCAGAGAAATGAAGATCATGGGCTGCAGGAGAGAAATGGTGGACAAAGTGTAAGAGAAACGGAAACAGGAACAGAGTCTGTACCTGGCAGAACCATTATAAGGTCTGGCGGAAATGCAAAAGACTTAAGAAGTGATGTTTTAGCAGAGCGAAGGAGCGCAGGACATGCAGAACCGCATGTAAAAAAGATAACAGGATTGAAAAAGGATGATCGGAGGACAGACAGGAGGAAATAAAAAGAGATGAAACGTGTAAAACGGATCATAGGTACGTTATGTATTTTGTTTCCTGTTTTTCTGTTTTTGATTTGCGGCGTGATGCTGATCGGAATATCCGATGAGGGTGAAGACGGGGATCCGGCGCATGCGTCCGGTCTTGGTTTGTCTGACAAAGTAAGGGAATATGCAGCGTTTGTCGGAGATACGGCGGCGGAATACAACATACATGAGTATGAAAAGTATCTGCTTGCGATCATGATGGTAGAATCCGGGGGAGAAGGGAATGATCCGATGCAGTCACTTGGAAACAGTGGACTGACAGAGGAAGAGAAAACTCCTTCGGAATCCATCAAAGCTGCAGTTGCGTATTTTGCCATGTTGCTGCAGAAAGCGGACACGTTAGGTTGTGATCTTGATGCAGTGATCCAGGCATACAATTATGGAGCCGGATATATTGATTATATATCAGTCAGGGGAAAGGCTCATACATTTCAGTTGTCGTGTGATTTTGCAAGCAGCAAATGCGGCGGCAGAAAAGTAAAGTATGATAATCCGGTTGCGATCGCGCAGAATGGCGGATGGAGATATGGCTACGGAAACATGTTTTATGTATATCTTGTAAAACAGTATCTGGAGTCAGAGCCGTTACCAGCAGATACGGCGAATGCGGTTCTTGCGGAAGCTTATAAATATCAGGGATGGAAATATGTCTGGGGTGGTTCAAGTCCGCAGACATCCTTTGACTGCTCCGGGTTAACGCAATGGTGTTTTGGACAGGCGGGAGTGTCACTGCCAAGGACAGCACAGGAACAGTATGAAGCCGTGCAGCATCTGGAGTTGGAGGAAGCGCAGCCGGGAGATCTGGTCTTTTTCACGAAAACATATAAGACAGACAATTACATCACGCACGTTGGGATCTATGCCGGAAATGGAAGGATGTTTCATGCCGGTAACCCGATCGGCTTTGCAGACTTAAATACGAATTTCTGGAAAGAACACTTTGTATGTATTGGAAGGGTCAGCATGCCGTCAACATAAATGCGATGTCGCAACGGCAGAAAGGGAAAAGAAATGGAAAAAAGGAAACAAAACAGGACAGGAAAAGAAAATACAGCGTATGGTAAATGATCTGATTAAAATGGCAGAAAGAAGAGGTGCTACTTATTGTGGAAGCTGGATTGAAGATGAAAGGCAGTATGTTGCAGGCGCTCATTTTTGTGTATGTTTAAACAAACCTGTGGAATTGCCGGAACGGGATGGTTCGTATGTAAAGAATCAGATGTATGACTATATGGAAAACGCACGAATCATGAATGAAAAAGAAACGACATTGCCGGATGAACTGGATCAGATGGTAAAAACTTTGAAAAAGGAAAGAGGAAGGTGCAGATCGAAACGTATCTTTTGTTTCCTGGGAGACAGGGAAGCTGCAGTAAATGCGGAATATTTACTTATGCTTAGTCAGGTGACTGGTGCAAAAAGCGTCTATCTGTCAGAGAAAAGACCGGAAAAGAGCATAATCTATGGAAGCGGGGAAAATGGAGCATTTATTGTGTTGCCGGTATCTTTTACAGAAGAGGATCAGAAAAATTTCTGGATGGAATAGGAGATATTTATATGAAGAAAGAACAGATAAAAGCGATGATTGGTAAAGCAAAAAATAAGGTCTGGCTGTTTTTAAAAAAAATATATGCAAAACTGCCGGAAAAAATGAAAGTACATATCAGGAAATTAAAACCAAAAGAAAAGATAAAAGGTGAGTATAAAGGCAGTGATCAGGCAGAAGGGATGCCGGTTTTAAAGGTATCTCCAAACAGGAACTGGATTCGGTTGTTCTGGGTTTTGTTAGTGATCAGCATTATCTTAGGAATTTACAATAATTTCACATCAGTTGATACGGTCACAGTTGAAAAAGAAACTGTGATCGAGGAGAAATTGAAAGATACAAACGCCCTGGAGAGTTATGTAAAAGGTTTCGCAGGTGTATATCATGCCTGGGAAAACACAGACCGGGAGATCAGCAAGAGAGAAAAAACACTGGAAAAATATCTTCCAGAGACGCTGCAGCTTATGGATCATGGAATGATCACGACCGACTGTCCGACTGCAGCGGAGGTTGAATCCGTAGATATCTGGTCTGTGAAGGATCTTACGGATACAGAATACGAAGTAACGTATGGTGTAAAACAGCGGATATCGGAGGGTGAACAGACCACGGATCAGAGCAATGTGTATCAGACAGTGGTACACAGAGATGAAAATGGAAAAATGTTAGTTGTAAAAAACCCGACAGCGTATGCACTGCCGGGAAAATCTTCTTATGAAGTAAAAGCGAAAGAAACAGACGGGAGTATAGATTTAAAAACCCAGACGCAGATCGAAGATTTTTTGAATACGTTTTTCAAGCTGTATCCCCAGGCATCGGCAAAGGAACTCGTCTATTATGTAAAGGATAGTGTCCTTCCGGCGATCGGAAAGAATTATGTATATGATGGACTGGCAGGAAAAGCATACTATATGGAAGGTGATCAGACGAAAGCAGAAGTTTATGTAAAATACCTCGACCAGGATTTAAAGATCACACAGATCATGCAGTATAAGCTGACGTTGGAGAAGGGGGATAACTGGAAGATTGTGGAGGCAGAGTGATGAAAGAAAAGATAGAAAACTTTATCATGAAATTTTCATATCGGGAAATACGCAGGCGGAAAATACAGGCTTTTAAATGGAGACTGGAGACATTAAGATCCATGGAAAAAGAAGAACTGGAATTTGAATATGTAGAAGAAAAAGTGAGATATGAACATAAAAAGAATGTTTGTGAAGTGCTGCTGATTATTGTTTTGCTTGGAATCGTAATGGGTACCTGGAGAGAATTTTTTAGTTTTATAAGAACTGCATATCAGTACACTGTAACTTCCGGGTATAATGGCATAAAAGAAATGAACATTTGTTTTATATTGTCGGTTGTTTTGGCGGCAGCGCTAACACTGGCAATATTGATACCTGTATGTGATGGTGTTGAAGATATGAGAGCTGCAAAGAGAGATTTGGCGATCATTGAGATTGCAATGAGAGAAAAAGAAAATGAGAGATAGAGAAAAGACTTCATTCCGGTGTAACGCTGGGGTGAGGTCTTTTTTAGTGTAAAATGCTATTTTATAAATAAAACAAAATAAGAGGACACTAGCAGACCTTAACCGCAGGGTGGAGTTTGTGGTTAAGCTGCTGTTTATGGAATCGTTGCTAACCGGGTGGAAAATGTTGTGGGAAAATGGTGGGAAAGAGGTTTCCCTTTTCCATGATTTTTCCATACATTATCCACGCGGTTATCAATGATGGAATAGTGGCTTATCCATAAAATCCATGCTGTTTTTATAATATGTATTACTTACGAAAGATGGACAATATTTTGTGGAATACATTGTGGAATACTTTGACGTAAAAAGTATACTTT
>OGOH01001686.1_pt1 | contig 14963 bp, 13 predicted proteins | sample 1552571 | NCBI WGS metagenome assembly OGOH01 (sample SAMEA2580170, study PRJEB22360) | human gut metagenome | biome: human gut; feature: human-associated habitat; material: faeces | place: Denmark | collected 2008/2010
CGGGGCTATTTGATTAATTGTTTAACTCGTCCCATTTTAACGGGACACTAATGATATCAGTTCGACAAACTCATCTATCCTTTCTGTTCCTTTCTCAATTTCTGAGAATACATACTCGTTGAGACTCGCATTATCAGCACTGACTTGATAAATATTATACTCCTTTCCTGCTGCAACCACAAATTCAACAAAATGTTTAGATTCAAGCTCAATAGACTTTATAACATCCTCAAACTTAACATCCTTACCTGAATCTGTCAAGCATGTCTTCAGCTTGTTTAAGACAATAAAGTAAGCAGAGCCAGTTTCAATCTCACACTCTTGAATAGTTTTAATATATGATTCACACATATTTCTCACACGCAAGCTAGTCGCATGATATATGATTGTTCCAAGAGCATCATCGAATCGCATACTATCACATGAGGCTTCCGATCTCAGATTGGCCAACATGTCCCATTTCTTCTGAACTTTCTCTTTGTCTTCTTCCGACAAACTACTCATATCCAATGTGGACAAACTTTTTACCGCTTTATCAAGTGACTCCGTCGTCACTTCTTTAGCAAGAATATCTGTCAAGACGGATATAAAATGAGGCTTCTCAACAAAGCGAGCCAAAGAATCACCTGATTTGATAGCAGTAGATAGTAATCTTCTTAAAGGTAATTCTCCAGCCAATGATTTATCGTGCAACCCATAGGCAAACTGACATAGTTGAGTTCTAACAGACTCTTTGTCTGGATAGAAGGAAGATATGTCTTTAAACAATGCATCACTGAGCAAATTCTCTTCTAAAGAATTGTTTTCATACAGGAGTCCATCCTTTTTAAGGATGAATAGCGCTATATTTTGCAACCTGTATTCCATAGCAGGCCACTGTAAACGCATAGCTACAAGCTCATTAATAAATGATATCACAGTCCGAGGATTGGGATTAACATGAAACAGCATAAATACCTGACATATGTGTTTTTGGTCATGTTCTTCTGTACCAAAGGCATCCTCAAAGTATTTGTTGAATAACTTATTGTAGTCAGTTATTACTGGTTGAGGAATAGTATATACGACAGGGAATGTCTTATTGATAAAACGTTTGAACTTTGACTTATCACTATCTTTAATTTTACCATCCTCCCCACTTTCATAAATTGCGTCACACAAGTGCATATAATCATATGGAATAATAGTCCATATATTTTCAAACTCACTACCCGCAAAAAATGTATATATGGCAGACCAAAGCTGCATCACCTTTTCAGATGGCAGTCTATCCATATTATCAAATACAATTATAACTTTCTTTATCTTATTTCCCTTTGCTCTACCAAGATGAGACGAAATGGCATGCATCCAATTCTTAAATTCCATTACAGAGGGTTCCTCACTGGATGTAAATTGCTCAGTAATTGTATCATCACTCTTTTGTGTTAATAATGTAAAGACATTTTTCCAATTTTTGTCTTTATATCTATAATAGCCTGCCACTATAAGCCCCACAATAATGGGAGAGTATTCTAGTAGTATCCATTTCCAAGATAACGAGATACATTCATTATCAAGCAATTGATTGATAATTATATTCAGTATAGTAAATAAGCCTATTAGAACAATTCCCCAAATAGCCGAACCTGTAAGCCTCGTTTGAGGTTTGGTAATTGTGGTCGTTTTATTTGATAGTAATAATGATAATTGGTCCTTCCATTCTGCTTTATTAGATTCCCCATTTCTCATTTTTATTTCAACTTTTCCTCCCAAAACCTTATTTTCTATAAGGTCATTAGTAAGCGTTTCCAGAATAGATCGGCGCTGTAGATCTTCTTGATGCCCCCAGGCATCATATGTAAAAGTATGATATCCTTCTCCGTCAAGGTGCTTCTTTATATTCTCTACCACATTAGATTTTCCAGACCCCCATTTCCCTTCCAATCCAATTATTCTAGGCATCTGCCCCCGTTCTCGAGAGGATGCAGAATCATTAGAACGAATGTACTTACAAATATTATTCGCAAGATTGGTCTGAGATTGACCTTCAAAAACATCATCTCCAGTTGGTTTATCAGGAATAAACCGAGGATACTGTTCATTATTTGCCATTGTATTTATATTTTTAGATTTTCCTAACAATGCAACTATAAGTTTATGAATTAGATTAAACATACAAGAAACTATTTCATACAATTTGCAACAACGTCTTCTTTTCGCCTGACAATTGTGTCTATTCTATCAAATATCACATCCGTCTCTTGCTCATTCAACCCAACTTTTGCTACCACAGTCAAAAGATCTTCTTTCGTTGGTTCAATCTTATCATTAATTGAAGTAGTACGAAAACCATTGATGCCATCACTTGGCAGCAAGTCATAAGCCGGAGCAAAATGCCAATCTCCATCACGATAAATGAAGGCAAAGTTCTTGGCGTGGTCATCTTTGTTACCTATCAGGTAGTTGAATACCATCAGTCGATAGACTTTCCACAGCTCGGCTACGCTATGTGTCAGCATAGCACAAACTTGAAATATATGTGTATAATCGATACTAGGCAAACGATAATCAGCACCTATAAGGCCAGCCATGCTTACTACATGCAATTTGCCATTTGAAGTCCGGTCAAATCGTTCTACACCAAAATATTTATCTTCAAAGAGACGTGTTTCCGGCATTTCAATTCCGCATTGCTTGGCAAGAAGCGAATAACGGTATTCATCTATACCTATATTGTGCGGATCTCGCTTGGCACGGAACTTAACCAGCCATTCCTTGTTATCATAACGAATGAAGATTTTAGGTCGTGCACCTCCAGGTGAACCACCGCGATCTTGAAACTCCTCAATACCTTCGCCCGTATAATCGTCACTATCCAATATTTGCTCTGCTTCCAATGCCAACTTCTCGAAATCGACATAATCCTGCCTTGTCACCACACTATGGTCCGGACGGAATTCTAATGCTCCACGTCCTGTGGAACCTACCAATGCAAGGCGATCCAATAAAGTTAAAGTCCGTGGATTGATATTTTTTTGTTGCAAGTACCTGTCTAAAATAAGCAATCCCCATCCGTCAGGTAAACAATCATCAAAAACGCCAAATCCTCCTTCAAACGGACGAGGTTTAGCTATAAAGACACCGCTTTTCAAGGGCAATTCGAATGGTGATATGGAAAAACCGGAGCCAAGCCATTCTGCCGAATACTCGAATGCACATAACCCCTCTTTAGTCAATGCCAAGCGCCCGACTAGCCGATTATCATATATCACTTCAATTTGCTTGATATTATTCATTTTTCTTTCCTCGTTTACGGATAACATTTTGTTCGTTTAATACATCGTCTAGGGATTGATATTGCTTTTGTGCAAAAAGAGCGTCAAATTCGGATAACGCATTTAAAGCAAATCCTATTTGAAGCAAACCCTTTAAAGATATTTCCCCAGTCTGTTCAAACCTACGGTAAGTAGCAAACTTAAGGCCGGCTCTTGCAGCTATGCCTTCTTGAGTTAGATTTAACTCTAATCTCCGTGCTTTTACTCTGGTGGCAATTTGCTTCGCCACATCATCCGGAGTTGATATATTAAACGATATTATATTATTCATAAGGCAACTATTATATATATAACAAACAAAATATTGTTTATACAAAGATAATGATAATGTTTCAAGATCAAGCATTTTGAAAGCTCTTTTTTTAGCTTATACGAATAATATCTCTATTAACTTGAATCTGCCGTGTTTTTGTACCTTTTCTCATCAAAAAATGGCATTTTTCACAAGTTTTTGTACCTCATATTTTGATATTCAAGAAATTACACTTACTTTTACTTTCCAAAATGGAGGTACAAGCCGAGAATGGTGCTAAAAATCACTAACTTACACATTCTCAGATACTTGCCAACCTGCTGGTTGTACCTTTTAGAGTGCTATACTATTGATAATCAACGATGTACACATGCTGCATCGGCAAGTGATAGCTTAGAAACAGTCGTAACCAACTACAATCATTTAGAATAAAGTCGCTGTATATCAGCGACTTCTATATTTTAGTACTTCCCAGTCCGTATTTGGGAATAACGGTTTTTATCTATATTTTTCTATCATATTTCTACCGCGACGGAAGTTCACGGTTAGTCCGAATGTCACAGTGACGCATTAGTTGACGTGTGTTGACAGTGGTTTACATGTGTTGACAAAAATCGGGAGAAATAAGGCGAAATTACCGCCAATGTAAACAAGGAAAATATGGAAGTAAGAAAGATTTGCCAATGGTGTGGAAAACCATTTATAGCTCAAAAGACAACGACTTGTTATTGTAGCCACCAATGTTCCAATCTTGGCTACAAGGAACGCATTCGGGAACGTAAGCGGCAGTTGAAACGGTCGCAAGAAATATTGCAATCTCGACAAGCCGCCGAGGGGCAGGATTTCTTCTCTTTTGCCCAAGCTGCAAAGTTGATGGGCGTAACTCGGCAATACATATATAAATTGGTAAAGGAATCGAAACTTCGGGCTTCGCGCATCAGCGGCAAGAAGTCGCTCATCCGCCGTGCGGACATTGAACTGATGATGAAAACCAAACCTTACGAGCGTGTCTTGCCCAAAGAGGACTTCGACATCTCTGAGTATTACACAGCCGAAGAGATTGCGGAAAAATATAAGGTCAACGCCAAATGGGTGTGGACTTACACACGGCAACATAAAGTGCCGAAGGTGAGAATACGCCAGTTCAACTATTACAGCAAGAAACATATCGATGCAGCCTTTGCCAAATACGAGGTGGATTCCGACCTTACTGAATGGTACACACCGGAAGAGATTCAGGAGAAGTACGGCATGACACGTGTCGCTATCCGTTCGCAGGTGTATCGGAACAACATTCCCTCCAAGAAAGAGCATGGGCAGATATTCTACTCAAAGCTCCACTTCGACCTCTCGAAGAGTTCCGAACAGGAGAGCAAGGCGGAATACTACACCGTCAAGGAGGCAATGGAGAAATTCAAGCTCTCTCGTGATTCGGTTTACGGTATTCTGCAATTCCATCAGATCAACCGTGAGAAGAACGGACGGTTCGTCAGATTCCTGAAAGTGGAGTTTGACCGGATAATGGGTGTCCGCAAATAGTCTAATTTATGACTATCCGTAAATTATTCAAAAATTAATCCCTGCTGTAGGTAATCTGCATGATTACATTATAGAGTTTCGCCGACGAATTAATAATAACCATAAAAATATAACATTATGCATGAATGCAAGACCGTGACATTAAGGACACGTCCGCTAAAAGGCAGGATGATGTCTTTCTATCTGGATTATTATCCGGGATATCGAGACAAAGAGACAATGAAAGTTATCCGCCATGAATCGCTTGGTATTTATATCTATGCCAATCCGAGAAACAAACGTGAACAGAATTTCAACGAGGTAATGACCGAGAAAGCCGAAGCCATCCGTTGCCGCAGGTTCGAGTCAGTAGTCAATGAACGGTATGACTTCTTTGACAAGTACAAACTCAAGGCAGACTTTCTGGAGTATTATCGCAAGCAGCTCCGTAAGCATGACCAGAAATGGGAGTTTGTCTATCTGCATTTCAGTAACTTCGTACATGGTAAATGCACCTTTGAAGAGATTGACATCGACCTCTGTAACAAGTTTCGGGAATATCTGCTGAGTGCCAAGAAGCTAAGGCGTAACGGACGTATCACACGGAACTCCGCATCAGGATACTGGTCTACTTTCAGAGGTTTCCTGAAAATACTCTATCGTAATGGAATGATAAAGACCAATGTCAATGATTTCTTGGAAAAGATAGAGACAGAAGATGTAATGAAAGAGGCCCTGTCAGTTGAGGAATTGTACAAATTGGCTGAGACACCTTGCAAGAAACCTATTCTGAAAACGGCATCGCTGTTTTCCTGTATGACCAGCTTGCGCATCAGTGACATTCTCTCGCTATGTTGGAAAGACATCGTGGACTATTCTGCCGGTGGGAAATGCGTACACATCATTACGCAAAAGAACAAGGCGGAAGACATCATTCCCATTAGTGAAGAAGCTTTGGGATTGATTGGCTATAATTCTGAAAAGAAAGGTTTGGTATTCAAGGGGCTTATGCGCAGTTGGACGCAAATACCGATGAAAGAATGGATTCGTTCTGCCGGAATTACCAAGAACATAACATTTCACTCGTATCGTAGAACATTTGCGACGCTACAAGCAGCTGCCGGGACGGACATCCGCACCATACAGAGCATTATGGCGCACAAGAGTATCACCACCACTCAAAGGTATATCAAAGTCGTGGATGCCAACAAACGTGAAGCCAGCAAGAAAATCACCCTGACACGGCAAGACTGACAGCTGCTTTGTCCTCGATTTCTGCGGTCAGAGTATGATTTTAGGTGAAAAATCATACTCTGACCGTGATATTTAGCATGATACGTGGTAACTATCAGTCTCTTTATTGCAACTATCTGGAATATCGATTATATCTTTAGCGCGAAACGATTCCAAATACTTGCAGACCATGACGAATAAAAAACAAATTCAGACTAAAAAGATAAGTTTTATCCTCGCACTGTCCGTTATCATTTATGCGGCCATAGATACTTATCTTTTCCTTTGCCATGACATCAATATCATGCGCATAACGACTCCTGTCATCCTTGGACTGGTAATAGCTATCATATTGTGCGGACTCCTGCACAAATTTTTCTATAAATGGCTGACAAAAAATCCTATCAACTTCTCTTTTGGCGAGCCATCTACCCCTATTGTAAAATCAGAGAACGCCATAGAATCTATGGATGCTACTGAAATACTGCCCATCGAGCGACCGATGGGTTTGGCTGAACAGGGGTGTCCTCCGTCCCAACAGTTGAATCAAGATACTGTAAACTCTGATTGTCCGCAAGATTCTCATTTGAATAAATATGATTCCATATTGGTGGAACTAAAAAAGAAAGAGATTGAAAGGCAAGTGGAAATCATGGATGCGATTCGGGAATATGTAACCGTCAAGACTGCCCCCTATCTCTCCAAAGAGGATATTGCCACCCTCATTTCCAATATAGAGTATATGACTTACGATCAACCTGAGTCATATAAACCGATTCGTTCCAATATAGACAATTCGCTGAGGTCGCCGGGGCTTCGCCATTTGGCATGGAATATCGGTGAACGCTTGGGAGTGCCCTTAGCGAAAAGAGCCGTTTTTATCAAGAAATCATTTCCATACGAACTTGCAAACGCAACCCTTGAATATCTTAAACTTAATTTACGGGATAATGTCTCAAGCCAGATTCCCATTGATGTGCCCGATAAAGGCGATTATCGTTTCCATTTAGATGCAGATAATGATGACTCGCAATAGAAAAAGTATGCAGACGAAATAATTAATCCGATCTGTATTGTTCTGCAAGGTTTCATTGAGTTGGTTCGCAGCATGTTAAACGATTAAAATAGTCATAATATGAAAAAAGACCAACTGACATTCAACGACCTGCCGACTGTGGTAGGCGAACTATGCGACAGAATCGCAAGTATGGAAAACCTGCTTACAGAGAAACTTTCCAAGCAGTACGAAACCAAAGAGGACACGCACGTCCCCATGACCGTACAGGAGGCTTGCAACTATCTTAAAATGCCGTTGTCGACCTTTTATTACAAGGTCAAAAAGGACGATATTCCAGTTATAAAACAAGGGAAGCATCTCTACATCTATCGTGACGAACTGGATAGATGGCTGGAATCTTCCCGGAAGAATCCGGCTCCGCAAAGTTTCGAGGATGAGAATGAGTCCTTGCTCGCCTCCCATCGCCGTAAACCGAACCCTAAAAACTGGTAGCGATGGAAAAGACAGACACTATTATTCTTTCTCCGGAAGAGTTGACCGCTTACATAGCGGAGTCTACAATAAGCGTAACGAGTACATACGAACACTCCCCAGTGGTTCTGATGGTGGACGATACTGTTATCGGAACATTGGGAAACTTCAGTGCTTCCATCGGGAAAGCCAAAAGTAAGAAAACTTTCAACATTTCGGCCATTGTCGCATCGGCATTGAGTGGCAGCACCGTTCTTCATTATCGGTCTACATTTCCTGAAAATAAACGGAAGATTCTATACATAGACACAGAGCAGGGGCGGTATCATTGCCAACTGGTATTGAAACGCATCTTACGTTTGGCCGACCTACCGGAATACAAGAATCCGGACAATCTGATCATGCTGGCTCTGCGCAAGTTTTCCCCTAAACTACGTCTGGCGATAGTCGAACAGGCCATTGGCACAATACCGGATTTGGGATTGGTCATCATAGATGGCATTCGTGATTTCCTGTATGACATCAATTCTCCCGGTGAATCTACCGATATCATCTCCAAATTCATGCAGTGGACGGACGACAGACAGATTCACATCCATACCGTACTACATCAAAACAAGAATGACGAACATGCTCGTGGTCACATCGGCACTGAACTCAACAATAAAGCGGAAACCATTATGCAGATCGAGGTGGATAAAGAGGACAAGACCATAAGCGTAATTGAAGCCGTGCATATCCGCGACCGTGAGTTTGAACCTTTCGCTTTCCGTATAAACGAAGAAGCTCTGCCCGAACTGGTAGAACATTATCTGCACAAAGAAAAGAAGATCGGACGACCGACCAAAGAACCATTTGATCCATACAAGGAAATTTCAGAGAGTGTACATCGCGCAGCATTGGATGCCGCTTTTGCTAATGGAAACATCGGCAGTTACGATGAGTATCTGAAACGCTTGAAAGAGGGGTACGGATTGCAGAATGTAAAGCTCGGTCACAACAAGGCGGTAAAGGTCGCAACATTGCTCAGTGACAAACAAATGGTTATAAAAGAAGGGAAAGATTATGCCTTCAATCCAGAATACCATTATTGAGTTCAACTTTACTTTATTGTTGGGGCGTATATATAAGAATAAAGCAAAGTAGTCAGGGGTTGCACACAAGGTATTCATTCTATCCCCCTCTTTTAGATGAATATCTTAGAAATCGTCTTGATGTGTTTGCTGATTATTGTAGCGCTTTGGATATTGAAGCAAGAGAGTTTAAGCCAATTCTTGGTGGAGACTATCATCTTTCTATGAGATTTGTATCTAATCCGGAAGAGAAAATTTATGGAATGGGTCAATATCAGCAGCCATATCTGAATCTGAAAGGAACAGATCTGGAATTGGCACAGAGAAATTCTCAGGCAAGTGTTCCATTTGCTGTTTCTTCTCTGGGATATGGATTTCTATGGAATAATCCTGGTGTAGGACGAGTAATGTTTGGAAAGAATATTACAACTTGGGAGGCATATTCTACAAAAGTTCTGGATTACTGGATTACAGCAGGTGATTCACCGGCAGAAATTGAAGAGGCATATGCATCGGTAACAGGAACTGTACCTATGATGCCAGATTATGCTATGGGATTCTGGCAGTGCAAACTTCGTTATCAGACTCAGGATGAACTTCTTAATGTAGCAAGAGAGTACAAGAAAAGAGGCCTTCCTATCTCTGTTATTGTTATTGACTATTTTCATTGGCCATTACAGGGCGACTGGAAATTTGATGAAAAATATTGGCCAGATCCGGATGCGATGATTCAGGAATTAAAAGAAATGGGAATTGAGCTTATGGTATCTATCTGGCCGACAGTAGATTATAGAAGCGAGAATTTCCAGGAGATGAAAGAAAAAGGATATCTGATTCGTACAGATAGAGGTTTTCGTATTGTTATGGATTTCCAGGGAAATACGGTACATTATGATGCTACCAATCCGGCCGCAAGAGAATATGTATGGCAGAAAGCGAAAAAGAATTATTATGATAAAGGGATAAAAGTATTCTGGCTTGATGAAGCAGAACCAGAATATAGTGTATATGATTTTGATAATTATCGTTATCATATGGGACCAAATGTACAGGTTGGAAATATTTATCCGGCATTATATGCAAAAACATTTTTTGACGGAATGAAAGCAGAGGGACAGGAAAATATTATTAACCTGTTGAGATGTGCATGGGCTGGTTCTCAAAAGTATGGAGCACTGGTATGGTCCGGAGACATTCATTCTAGTTTTTCAAGTCTGAGAAATCAGTTAGCAGCAGGACTAAATATGGGTCTTGCCGGAATTCCGTGGTGGACTACAGATATTGGCGGATTCCATGGTGGTGATCCAAAAGATCCAAAATTTCAGGAACTTCTGGTAAGGTGGTTTGAATATGGAACTTTCTGTCCGGTTATGAGACTTCATGGCTATCGTGAACCTCTAAAGGAGCCTATGGGAAAGGAAGGTGGGGCAGCCTGTGTTTCCGGAGCTGATAATGAGGTATGGTCTTTTGGTGAAGAGGCATATGAAATCTGTAAGAAGTATCTGGCATTACGTGAAAGTATGAAACCATATATTACAGAATTAATGGAGGCAGCGCATGAGAAAGGCACTCCGGTTATGAGAACTTTGTTCTATGATTTTCCAAAAGATTCAAAATGCTGGGAGATAGAAGATCAGTATATGTTTGGCCCAGATGTTCTGGTAGCACCGGTTACTTATGCTGATATGAGAAAACGTACCATATATCTTCCAGAGGGCTCTCAGTGGACAAATTTTGATACAGAAGAAATTTATGAAGGTGGACAGGTAATAGAAGTTGATGCTCCTCTTTCACAGATTCCGGTATTTACGCGAAATGGAAGAAAATTAAAATAATACAGATAAATTTAAGAAACCATGAGCACTGATTGCTTGTGGTTTCTTTTGTGTATTACTGAATATATCACCAAGAAGATAAGTGTTTTCGAATGTTTTTACAAAAAGCAGGATAAGTCTTTATTCAAGATGATTATACATGCTATAATATCCAACAGAAAAGATAAAAAGTTAGTAGACTAAAGCGATTATAGTTTAGGGCGTGTTAGACAAATCATTTCTGCAATTTGCACGCTTTAGGGAGAAAAACATGAATCTTGAATATATTTGCGAACAGATGGTGCGTATTCTGCATGGCAATATTACCTGTATCAGTAAATCAGGTGCAATAGAAGCCTGTTATGGGGACATGGCGGCGCAGTACAATCCTTTATTTACAAATTCGGAATTTCTATCTGCTGTTCATAATCGTGAAAAAAAAGATTATCCAGATCTTTTCTATGAGAAGGATGCGATTCTTTATGCTGTTATTCCATTAGAAAGTGGTGAGATTCAAAACGAGACAAATAATGAATCGAAAAGTGGAAGCCGTTTGGATGAAAAAAAGCATTTTGCAAAAATTGTGGTTGGTCCTGTCAGCACTGAAAAGCATACAAAAGATTCAGAACATTATCTGATGCAGCATCACCATATCAGTAATGAGACGGGCTTTCGTCTGTCGTTTTGTGAGTTTAAAGTGTTTGGCTCAGGAATTCTGATGCTCTATCACATGATAACAGGAAAAGAACTGACGATTAATGATCTCTGGCAGAAGAATGGAATTCGGGAAACAGATATTATAGAGGTGAAAGGGCAGATTTCCAGTGTTATTTTCGAGCATCAGGAGCAGGATCTTCCGCATAATCCTTATGATCAGGAAGTGCGTGAATTGGATAGTATCCGTCATGGAGATGTGGAAATGCTTAACCGTAGTCTGGCTGAAACTTATCGTGGAGAAGTAGGACAGCTTGCCAAAAATCAGGTCCGTCAGTCAAAGAATATTGCCATCTGTGTTATTGTACTTGCGTCCCGTGCGGCCATCAGTGGAGGAATGATTCCGGAAGAAGCTTTTTCTATGGTAGATGGTTATATTATGAAAGTTGAGGACATGAATAATGCAGTAAAGATTAATTCCATGATGCGTCAGGCAGAATATGAGTTTGCAGAGCGTGTGGCAGAAATTCATAAGAACCAGCACAAAAATGAGCTGGTCGAACGGACAAAGAATTATATTTATCAGAATCTCCACAGTGATATCGTTATAGGAGAGATCGGACAGAAAATAGGGGTAAATACAAGCTATTTATCGGATCTTTTTCATAAGGTTGAGGGGACTACTATACAGCAGTATATCCGTAAAGAGAAAATACGCCTTGCGGAAAATATGCTTCGTTATTCTGATTATGAAGTAAAAGAAATTGCCAGTTATCTGTCTTTTTGTTCTCAAAGTTACTTCGGGAATATTTTCCGTCAGCAGACAGGAATGACACCTGCCAGATACAGAAAGAAATATGGAAAATGGAAAGAACAAAAATAAATGATATTCACCTAAAATAGATGATAGAATAATCCGCACGGCTTGGTTAATATAAGGTTCATAAGAAATCAACAGCTAATTGGACAGATATTAACAGGAGGATATTATAATGAAGGAACTTCTTTTCGGAGCGGCATATTATGACGAATATATGCCATATGACCGTCTGCAGCAGGATGTTGCAATGATGAAAAAAGCAGGAATCAATACAGTAAGGATTGCAGAGTCTACATGGAGTACCTGTGAGCCGCAGGAGGGTGTGTTTGACTTTTCTCATGTAGAACGTGTAATGGACACAATGGAAGAGGCAGGAATCAATGTCATCATTGGAACTCCTACTTATGCGATTCCTACATGGATGGTGAAGTCTCATCCGGATGTAATGGCAGAGACTGTAAATGGCAGAGGTATTTACGGAGCCCGTCAGATCATGGACATCACTCATCCGGTATATCGTTTCTATGCAGAGCGTGTGATCCGTAAATTAATGGAGTGTACCGCACACAGAAAATGCGTTATTGGTTTTCAGGTAGACAATGAAACCAAATACTACGGAACAGCTGGAAAGAATGTGCAGGAGAAATTTGTGAAATATCTCCGCAGGAAATTTAATAATGATCTGGATGCCATGAATCATGAATTTGGTCTGGATTACTGGAGCAACCGCATCAATGCGTGGGAAGATTTCCCTGATGTGAGAGGAACGATCAATGGGAGCCTCGGAGCTGAATTTGAGAAGTTCCAGAGAACGCTGGTGGATGAATTCTTAAGCTGGCAGGCAGATATCGTAAATGAATACCGCAGAGAAGATCAGTTTATCACTCATAATTTTGACTTTGAATGGCGGGGATATTCCTATGGAGTACAGCCTGATGTAAACCATTACCATGCAGCGAAGGCACTGACGATTGCAGGCACAGATATTTATCATCCAACACAGGATGATCTGACAGGGGCAGAGATTGCATTTGGCGGTGATATGACACGTTCTTTAAAGAGAGATAACTATCTTGTTCTGGAAACAGAAGCTCAGGGTTATCCGGGATGGACTCCGTACAAGGGACAGCTCAGACTTCAGGGTTATAGTCACCTTGCAAGTGGTTCTAACAGCGTAATGTACTGGCATTGGCATTCTATTCATAATTCTTTTGAGACATACTGGAAGGGACTTCTCAGTCATGACATGCAGGAGAATGCGCCATATCGCGAAGCCTGCATCATCGGAAATGAATTTTCCAGGATTGGAAACCATATGGTAAATCTGAAGAAGAAAAACGATGTTGCCATTCTTGTAAGCAATGAAGCATTAACAGCTATTAAATGGTTTGGAATTGAAGCAACCGCAGCAGGAGATAACGGCATTGGATATAATGATGTTGTCCGCTGGCTTTATGATGCGCTGTTTAAGATGAACATTGAGTGTGATTTCGTATGGCCGGAATCAGATAATCTGGATCAGTATAAAGCAATCTTTGTCCCGGCACTCTATGCTGCACCGGATGAACTGTTGGAAAAACTGAAACAGTACACAGCAAATGGCGGTACACTGGTGGCAACATTCAAGACCGCATTTGCGAATGAGAATGTTAAAGTAAGCTATGAAATGCAGCCGCATATTTTAAGTAACTGCTTCGGAATCAACTACCAGCAGTTTACTTTCCCGAAGAACGTTGGACTGACTGGAAGTATCATTGGAGAAAACAGTATATCTGAGATAGATGGAAAAAATGTGACAAAAGAAACTGCAGATGTATCTGTAGCATCAGCCAAAGTATTCATGGAATTATTAATACTTCAGGAAGCAGAAGTACTTGCATCCTATGACCATTATAATTGGAAGGAATACGCAGCAATCACAAAGAATCATTATGGAAAAGGAACAGCCATCTACATTGGCTGTATGACAGATAACAACACCTTAAAAGCAGTACTCACAGAAGCACTTAACAGTGCGGAAGTGGAAATTCCGGAGTATAGCTGGCCGGTAATCGTGAGAAAAGGAACCAATGATCTGGGCAAATGTGTCAGATATATCCTGAACTATTCTGCAGAAGAGCAGAATGTTGTATATCATGGTGCAGACGGAACAGAACTGTTTTCAGAGGAATCTGTGCAGGATGGAGAAAGCATTGCTGTTCTGCCTTGGAATTTAAAGATTGTGGAAGAAGCATAAGACTTGGACAAATACAGAATGTGTAATATTTATTTATATAGAACAAAAATGTAATAGTGTATTAAAAAGCAGATATGGAAAAGTACAAAGGGAGACTACGAAAGAGTCTCCTTTTATGTTGCAAAAATTTATCAGGAATGTCGAATCAATACTATAGCAATCTTTCTTACAGACAGTTCCAGGATGACACTGCCTGTAGGACTTATAAATTTCCAGTCTATGTACTCTATAGATTATGGAAGGTATGGTTGCAGGCGTCGTAAAAGGATGATATGATTCAGTAAAAAAAGATTGCTGAGTCTTGACAGGAAATCAATTGGAATCACAGATGTATATTCAGTTGCCAATGGATGGCTTCTGATTTCGACAATTAATGTAGCACAATTGTGGAAGAATATAGGAATTGCATTTATCAGTGTCATTTTGTCTTGAATTTTCTTGTCTCCAGGCATCAGCAGGAGATAGAAGGCAGTTTCCTGTCTGTTGCAGAGAAACAGGTTCTTGCAGATCTCAATGTCTAGCCGGACATCCACGTCATGGCAGGCGTCAATGGGGG
>OGOH01001701.1_pt1 | contig 14859 bp, 9 predicted proteins | sample 1552571 | NCBI WGS metagenome assembly OGOH01 (sample SAMEA2580170, study PRJEB22360) | human gut metagenome | biome: human gut; feature: human-associated habitat; material: faeces | place: Denmark | collected 2008/2010
ACCCCCGAAACGATATATGAATATTCCCATTCATCGTCCGTATCAAGCTGGTAATAATAAGTACCGCTAATAACATCTCCGTAATCCTCCTCTTTATTCAGAGTAAAGGAGCCGGGAATTTGCTGGGACGTAGCACTGTTGAGGTTTGTATAAATGGTATAAGAACGTTTTCCGTCTTTCTCTTTCCGGTCAAACTTGATATAATAGTATCGTGTATCACCGTCTATCTTTTCTCCATTCCATTCACTCAATCGCCAAGTCCCTGCAATATTCGCATAATTTACATCCTTCGTATCAGGAAGCTTCACTTCATCGTCGTCTCCACATGACATAAATAATGCCATAGTGAGCAGTAACATCATTTTGAATATATTTTTCATATACATATTTTATATTATTTATTATTGTAACAATAATTTCACTTGTACTGTCCGTTCAGAAGGGCGTACTGAAATGCCGTCCAAGACCAAACAAAATGTAATTTCATTCTTTTGAGGCAACAAACTTCTATCAATAGAAAGAATCATGTCGGCTTCCGTTTCCGGAAGAATAACTTTCGGCTCTGTTCGAAAACGAATGTATTCCGGCAGCATCAAGGCTGACAAATTTAAAGGTTGCTTTCCTGTATTGACACAAATGAATCTTTCCACTTGCATTCCTTCTCGAGAAAGCACTCTAATCTGCCATTCTTTCCGTTTCAGTCGCAATGTATTCCCAATAGCTACGGGATATCCCTTCCATTGGTCGCTGGTAGGTGATACCTTACCAGTAAGTACCAGCCTGATCATCGGTTTCTTTCCGGAGAGATCGGTATAGACAAATGCTTCCCGATACAAATCACCAGCCTGATCCATTGGATGAAAGACCAATATGATTTCTCCCTGCTCTCCCGGTTGCACTACCTTTTTATCATATTTGGCTACCGTACAACCACAGGAAGTAGTTAACTTGGAAAGGTATATAGGCTTCTTGCTTACATTATGATATTTAAAATGATACATTGCCGGATCATCGTCTTCTGATAAAGTTCCTATATTCATTACTGTATGTTCAAACTGCAAGACTTGTTCGACTGTTTCCTGCGCAAAGCTATGCACAGGAAACAGGTAAATAAGAAGGAACAGCCCAAGTTCGATGGTTTCGGCAAGATATCGTTTCATGATAGAGTTTACATCCAACTATCGTTCTTACGAACAGTGATGAAAAAATCTTGCTTGGTGCCGTCACTCGCCTTGACTGTAGCTTTTGTAGAACCAACTTTCAAGCCTTTCAAAGTGAAAGTAATGTTGTTCTCTGTCGTAAGGGTAGCAATTGAGTTATCATCAACTGTACAGGTAAAGGTCATATTCTCTCCATTTTTGAAATAACGGGAATAATTGATTTTACTTGTAGCTTCGACGGCCACATACATATTAGGTACAGTCATCTCCACACCACCTCCTTCAACTGCTTTCAACAGCTTATAGGCATCAATCAACCCTGTTCCCATATTGCCCGCATAAGCGGCAGGCTCCATTTGTCCGGCAGCTATTTGTCCGAACGAAGCATTTGTGTACCAATAAACTTTCGTTTCTTTAAAATAGGGTTCCACCGGATTGACAGACTCCAATATCATTTTACGGAATTCATCTGCACGGAAATGACGATGTAATTCAGCTGCATAAGAAAGTCCCAATGCCGCTACTCCCGAAATATGTGGACAAGCCTGCGATGTTCCTTCCATATATCCGTAATGAGAATTTTCCCCACCATCTTCATTGGCAGAAGGAGGTAATGTGGAATATATTTTTCCTTTCGAGCTCTGATGATAATCACTGTCACCACCCGGAGCTGCAATAGAAACGCCCATCGCATAGTTGGAGTAACAGGAAGGAGTCCCGTCGGCAGCCAAAGCGGCTACAGATATATAATCAGGATAAGCTCCCGGATATCCGGCCATAGCTGCATATTCATTACCTGCGGCAAATACAATGATACCTCCGTCTATGACATCGTTTGGCGAACCGGCATTATGAAGAAAATAATCGAAGGCTTCTTTTTCCAACGGAGCAGCATCGACCCAATCTTTATCAGAAGTAAACCCCGGGGTATACCCACTAATAGGATTGGAAAGCCCCGAATTATATCCCCAACTACACTGCAAAATAACGGCACCGTTATCTGCTGCATATTTCACAGCTTTCGCTTCCTGATACAAGTCACATCCTTTAGAACCGGAAAAGACCTGACAACTCATGATTTTTACACCACCTCTATTATTGGCTTTATCCCCTCCTGCAATGCCACTAATACCTTCACCATTATTCCTCACTGCACTGATAATCCCGGCCACATGAGTCCCATGTCCGGTATCATTCGGGTCGTCATAAGAGATATAGCCTTTATCATCTGTGAAGTTGTAGCCATAGCGGTCACCGGCATAACCATTTCCATCAGCATCTTCCTTTGAAGCAAATGTTTCGGCCTCATTCACCCACATATTCCCCTTTAAATCAGGATGATCATACATCACACCTTCATCAAGCACAGCAACAACAATGGAAGGATTACCCGTACAAAGCTTCCAGGCTTCCCCACAATTTACATCAACACCCATTACAGCAGGTACTACATTATCTCCTTTATCATTTTTTTCTCCATTCTGAAGAATAGAACCATCATTCTTACATCCCCATTGTAGATTAAAAAAAGGATCGTTCGCATCGGTATTCACAGCACGAGTTGTATGCACCACACGGGTCATTGCCTGCTTGGTGAGTACAGTTGCCCGCACATTCGGATCATAAGAACGCTGAATAGCGCGGGTGAACTGGACTTTTGCCACGTCTGCTACTTGTGACAAGTCTTTGGCTACCTGCTCCAAATCCGTATCTTTATCAAAATGGATAATATACCAAAGATTCAATCCCGCCTTGCGAGTACGCTCTTCCGTACGATTGTCCACCGGAAAAATACGTTCCAGTTTAGAAGTGCCGATTCGCTGCAGAACGGCATCCATATCCGAAATTCCTGAACGAGTCAAAGCAGCCCCGACAGAGCGGGTGGTAGCAGCATCCAAAAAGGATGCCGCTTCCGGTTTAAATTTCACCAATATTCTACCTTGAGTAGCTCCTTCAGGTAAATCAATGATAGGAGCTACTTGTCCGGCATCAGGTTTCACTGTATCTATCTCCTGATCGGAACAGGATACAAAAGTGATTGCTATAGTAGCTATTAGAACTAAATATATTCTTTTCATAATTAAAAAAATCAATTATCGGTTAATGTAGGTCTGGCTTTCGGATAACGTTCATAGAACCATTCCAAGTTTGACGGTTCATTCTTAAAGCCAGGAATATTGCCCTTCATATCTTTACCTGAATCTTGCGTATAAATCAAGGTGAATGGATCAAAACGTGCAAAACGTGGGTGATAGAGTAACCAATCCGGCAAATCATCACCAGTCAAGAAATTCAAGTTAATAGAGAACAATTCGGCATTAGGCAAAATTTTCGGAATTGTTTTTAGTTTTGCTTTAACCTCATCGCTAGCACTCATTAATGTATCGTTTTTCAGGATATCCTCATCTGTGTAAGCAGATACACCATATTCAAGACTACCATTATAGCTATTAATAAATGTTGGTAGTTGACCATAAATCAAATTATATGATAATGACAAAGATTTCAGCTTTTCCCACTTCAATAAATTCTTAAATGAAGAAGAAGAAGCATCTATACGTAACCCTGGATTGTCGCGCGTTTCAGTACTCAAATCAGTAATTGAACTATATCGACGATTCCCCGTTAAACTTAAGTTAAGTAGTTCCGGATAATTAGTAGGAGTCAAATCATACGGAATACTCGTAAAATTATTGCCGCTTACATCCAAAGTCCTTAAAACCTTGCAAGGTTCTTTTAATTCATTTTTATCAATAGTTGTAATGCCCAATGCACTTATTGTCAGATTTTTCAGATACTTTAATTCAGCCAATGCATTTCCTATACGATAAGGAGAAGGAAGTAAACTAGTGTTCGTATTGCCATAGATAACCAATGTCTCCAGATACTTAATTTTACCGATTTCAACAGGCAACACTTCTTTTGTATTCAGCAATCTGAATTCAACAGAACGTACACGTCCAATTTTTTCGGGTGTTACGTCTTTATCTGTTCTTTCCCAAACTGTCACCCCTAACCAGTAGTCAAGACGTTCGCTGGCATCCCAATTCATCATTGAGCGCATCTTTGTACTTGCAATGACAATAGCAATAGAATCACCTCGTCTATCATCTGTTATTTCAGGTGCAGCTTCCTGCTTTACAGTCAATGTCACTTCTTTTTCCAATTCATCTTCCGCGTTTACCGGAAGGAATTTTATAGAAGCTATTCTCTCTTGCGGGTCAGTATTCATGTCCCATTTGAATCGCATTTTAAGAGTACGGGGACGAGCTCCATAATCCAAAGAAACATCAGGTGTTCTATTATTAGTAGTAACCCAAGATCCTATCGCCTGTGAATACTCCACTTTGAACTTTACATTCGTAGTCACGGATATATCAAAATACCTTTTATCATCGTTGGCCATGTTGGCAACTTCGACTTCATATTTATCCAGTCCGATCATTTTTCCATATCCGGTCTGATGTATCTTCAATTCCTGTTTCGGTTGTCCTTCCGGCACAAATGTCACGACAGCGTGCCGCACATCATTAGAAAGTGTAGAATCTACTACAATTTCGCAATTAGTACTTCCTACACCGTTAGCAGGCATCACCTTCACCCAAGGTTGGTTTACCTTTGCTACCCATTTGGTGCCTGAAGCCACTTTAACCGGCTCCATTCCTCCTATAGCACCTAATGTGACTTCTTGGGTATCAATGGTGAAACCAGTAATCCCCTCTTCATCCGAATCATTACAAGCTGCAATAAAGAGCAAACCTGCAAAGAGGTATAAATATATTTTAAACAATGGTTTCATATAGATTCTTTTTTATTATTTATCCGTTTCTTATTTCACATAATCACATCCGCGAATATCCTGCTCCGGGTCATAAATAAGTAGATATGCTCCCGCCTTAATCATATTGCAGACATTGGAAAGATTAAGAGAGATATTCGGATTATCCTTTATCTCAAAGACTATAATATACGATGAAATCGTATCAGTAATCTTTCGCAAATCATTTCCACCTATGCAGAACTGTCGCAAACTTGGACATAAAGATATATTAGACGGCCATTTTCTTAACAAACGGTTACCATTCTCATCGCGCTGACTACGGACAGCATACACTGTTAATGTAGCTGCATCCATCGGTCCGGTAGGAACTTCCGTAAAACGATTGTTACTTACATCCACTCCATAAAGGAAAGGCATATTTCTACCATTAAAATCATCCGGTAACTTTGACAGCTTATTATAAGTCAAGTCAAGCGTTTTCATCATATACGAATATTTTGAAGCACTAAATGTACCCTTCGGAATCTCTTCTATACCGTTACCATTCAATCCTAAAGCAGACACTTGTGAATTGGTTTTGAATAGTATAGTCGGGAATTTCTTCAGTTTATTACCGCCTATGGCAATCGTATTGGCATTCACGCCCTTGAATGTGCCGTCTTCTTCACCTTCAAATCCATCTATCTCATTGAATGAAAAATTAACCGAAGACATAACATATACAGATTGTGAGCTAAATATATTCGGGAACTTTTTCAATTTATTATAAGCAAAAGAGAATGACTCCACATCGGCATATCCACAGAAGCTACCGTTTTCATCACGTGGCAATTCTTCAATCAGATTATGGTCCATTGATAATTGCACCAAGTTCACATCTCTACCAAATGCTTTCTCAATCGTTTTAATTTTGTTGTACGCACAATCCAGTTTACCTAGTTTTTTCACCATCGACATATCCGGTAAAACAGTCAGGTTATTGAAAGTTAAATAGAAGATCTGTAACGTTTTGCTTATATTTTCGCTAGCCACAAACTCACCTAAATCCTCATGAAAATCTCCCAAATTCGGATTGCTCGCTAAATTGAATGATTGAAGGTTGGGTAATTGTTGCAGCTCTTCCGGAAGTTTCTTCATAGACGGACAATTGTAAATTTCAAGGTCTGTCAAGTTTTCCAATTTGCCAAGATCAGTCCCTTCTTCAAATCCCTCAAATTTACCGTTGGCAATATATAAGTATTGCAAGTTCTTTAGATTTCCAATGGTAACTGGAATTTTATGTATTCCATTGGTCAATCGGTTAGCCGGTACATCTTTTAAAGAAGGACGACTCGCCTTATCGTTTACAACAGATGGTGAGAAAGTTGTAGGTATTCCCTCTTTCTGCCATTTCAAGGCAGCTTGTATAGGTTCAGAAAAGTACAATGCAATATCATTCTTTACAAACTTATTATAGAAATCGCTCCGTACAGAATTCTTCTGCGCTTCCGTCAGTTCAAGTCCCATTGTTTCCTCAATGATATTATCACCTACCTGATCGGAATGGTTACCTAATGACAGAGTTCTAAGTTCCGTCAAGTCTCCTAAGGATTCGGGAATATCGCCTTCAGGAGCAAATGCTCCGATAGAAAGTCCCACGACACGTCCTTTGGCATCCAATTCGACACCTGGTTGATCGCCCCATAAATCAATATCCTTATCAAAGTTCCAGTTAGTTCCTAAAGGATATGTAACACCTGAATAACGCCATCCTTTTTGGTTCTTTTCAGGTATTGCCGGACCTCCCAAGGCTTCCCAAATTTCTTTCAAAACAAGATAATCTTTGATACTACCAGTAGTTTTGCTGAAATTAACCGGAATCTTAACTTCTGTAGTCACATTATCCGAAACTTCAAAATCAGCCCCATTCACCTCTCCATATTCCAAAGAACCTTTATTCTTCTTTATAGTCGTATAATTCTTGACTTTATACTTACCCGCAGAAAGTCGAAAAATTGAATCACTGACGGCTACGGAAATTTTCGTTCCATTGCCATCCAGTTTCTCTGTATATTCTACGGCAACATTAGAAAAAGTCGTATCTTTTTTCGTAAATTGCTCCTGCACTGTTACATTAATATACTTGATATCAGAGAAAAGATAATCCTCTCCTAATGCAGCACGAGTGGATGGTAGAAAATTCTTGGTCACAGTAAATTTCACCATACCCCGCTTAACTACTTTCACATGTATATCTTGTACAGCTAATCCGCCATTGATTACAGTAATAATCGTCTTTTCATCCGGTTCTCCGGAAAGAATTTGTTTCAAATCCTGTGTAGTCCCATCTGCCTTATATAGATAGAACCCGACAATCTGATAAGTACCTGCCATCAACTGAAGTTTTTCACTTCGCAGACCAAATTCACTATCGTCTCCCATTGCCTCAAGACCTACAGTCTGCACAACTTCAGTACCGTCTTCCTGGTTGATGAGCACAATCTTCATTTTTTGCGCATCACGCAAATAGTTCAGTTCATTCGTACTAGCACGTGTCACTTTCGTTTCTGCCAAACAGCTCTTATAGAGTTTGAACTGAGCATATCCATATCCTGCCTGAAGTACAGCATCGTCGTCGTCAGAGCAACTTCCTACTGTAAACCCTAAAGTAAACAGCATACAGGAAAGGACAAACATTCTTATAAATAATATCTTCGTTTTCATATTAATATATTTCTCTATCAGTCACTATAGCGTGTCTCAATTAATAATACAGCATATGGCTCTGTTCCATTCTTAATCGTTATACACATTTCATCTCCATTTGCTTCTGAATTCATACCATAAATATTGATTCCCATTTGTCCAGATGAATTCTGTCCTGGTTCTAAGCTAATTCCAGACCATGCAGTATTTTTTCCGTTCAATATAGTAGTAGCTTGCAAGTTAGATCCAGTATATCCATTAGGTAAAACAAATATTTGAGTATAAGACATTCCTAAAGTGAACGAATAGACTGTATAAACATTAGAAGTACCATACTTTTCAATCAATTCATTCTCTGTCATTTCGCCAGCATAGGGTTCTGCCTGTATTGCATTTCCAGCACCATCATATAACGGTCTAAATGTATATGAGTCCATAATTGAAAGTCCTGAAGTAGCAACAAATGCATCTTGTTCTATAAGTGCTCCAATATAATTACTATATTCTCCTACAATGCCTTCCTTCGAAAATACTTTATTTTCAAAATCATTTTCGACTTCAGCATATACCAAATTTGGAAATACCATCAAATATGCGCTACGAGAAGCACCATCATTACTTTTTGCTGCGATCATCAAATTCCCTTCACTATCATCCTCTATCCACAACCAATTTTTAAAGCCTGTAAGTAACTTAAAACTCCATTCTTCATTCCAACCTGTCTCTGGTCCCATAGTTGATGTATATTCTACACAAACATAAGTATACTCATCATTTCTGGCGATGACTGTTAAAGGTACTCCTTCAGCCTCATAAGACTGATTCTTAAATGTATATGATTCGCCATCTACAGAAGCTTTAATCTTATTCGAATAAATATTATCATTGCTAAATTCTATTTTATCGGCAGGAATTCCATCGTAATGAACCGGTAATTTTGAAATTACTTCCCCTTTCCTATTCTTAAAAATAAGTTCCTGTGTCCAAGCTGTTTTACGATTTTCAGTACCTTGTTTCAAAAGCGGAGTAATTTTCACATTATTACCTGCTTCTCCAGAAATATTCGTTTTACTTAAATCTAAGCTCTCCGAACTTTCTACAATCCAATCAGCGTTTGAGCTAACCCAAAAGTATGCTTTACCACCATAATCTTGCACATAAGGATTTTCCGCTGTATATTCTATAGTTTGTTCAGCATCGAATGCATGCAACTCATAACCTGTAGACGGACGTGTCACTTCTGCTATTACCTGCCGACTTCCCGCCATCGTCATTGTCAACTCCGCCTTATAGGATTTCATCAGTTCCGTAGCATCATCACTAATATGAATGGTGACAGTCTGTTCGCCAACACCACCTGAACAAGTGAAGGTCTGTTCACCATCTTGTTCAAAATAGCACCACAACGACGACGAAATCAATATCCAGTTATCAGTAGCTTCAAAAGTCAGTGTCTTGGTATCTCCGACTGCACATTCTATTTTCTGCAAATCCGGAAACACAGGTGTTACAGTCTCATCATCATCACTACAAGCAGACGTGAAGAGACAGAACATCAACACAATCAATTGCAAATAATATTTTATTATATCTTTCATATTTATTTCCGATTATAGTTTAGAGTCCTTCCTCTTTTTTATACTGCTCCGCTTCTTCATCACTAATCCACTCCAAGATATTCACATAAGTACCTACTGTACCTTTACCCACCACATAAATAGTGCTATATAAGAATACGAATTTCTGGCATACATTATAATAAGAATCGTACGCAACAGGCTGAGTACACATCAGCTTTCCATTACCGTAAATGGTTCCGAAGGCTTCTGCCGTACTACCTATAATTTGATCATCAAACTCTACAAATGGTTTCAACGGATCGGAAGGATCATACTTAATTTTAAGATCATAATTCTTATAGAAGAAATCATGTAATATTATAGTATTATCTTCAGTCTTGTCTCTTTCCGCTTGTAATAACCGATATTCCGTATTCGTCATATATGCACTAAAGAAAGAGGAAGTCAATAGACAATAGCCTTCAAATGTACTAAGTTCGAAAGGACATGCTTTTTGCATTTGAACACGAGTACGTGTACCGTACAAATCCCATATATTTTCATCTTTCGGAAGCAAATTGAATGTAACCGACAAAGAGTCAGTTTTACCTATATTTTCATAAACACCCTTCATCCGGAACTTTGCAACTCGCTCCCCTGCTTTAATGGTTACCGTATTTGATTCAACCACATATTGCTTTTTTTCAATTGCATTACTAGCCTTATCGTCTACTTCTACGCCAAAAGAACGGTCATAATCGCATATATTTGTAGCTACTACCGGAATTTCAAACCATTTCTCGCTGTCCTGCACCGGATACATAGATAATGTATCGGAGAACATCACGTAGTCGGAACCGCTGTAAGTCGTCCGGGAAAGATCATTACATCCCCAGAATCCGACAGCCAACGTCGTAAGTGTTACTATTCCTGTTATTAATCGTTTCATTGTTTCTCTATATTATCTTTATACATTATTTATTGCTTTCATTAGGCATTAAATCCACACCTGGAGCATCCAACTCATGTTGCGGGATAGGCCATACAAAACGCGGATCGTCTTTCTCTAACTTCAGCGTATTGCCCGGAGAGACAGTCGAGGTTTGTTCTTTACGTTCAAATCCCTCATGCCAACGTTTCAAGTCGTTAAGACGGAAACCTTCCATAAAGAGTTCTTTCATACGTTCTTCACTGACAGTCTTAAACCAGTTCTCTTCTGTTAGTGTGGTAGAACCACCGTAGGAAGAATAACGAGCCATACGTAAAGTAGAAATATCAATTCCGGCTTTTCCATAATAAGCTGTTCCCATCCGGCAATAAGCCTCTGCACGAATTAAATATTGCTCTGCCAACCGAAACGGCTTCGGCATGGAAACACATAATACTCTTTGGCTTATAAAATCCTGATTACCCATATATTTGATCAAAAGCGGCCAGGTTAACGCATGGGAGAAGCCGGTTGTTACCGAACCAAAATAGGCATTGTAGCGTAAATCAGCATTAGCATAGGCATCCAATACCCATTTAGCCGGTACATAATCCGGTTTATAAGATGTATAATCATAATTGAGGAATACGGTACCCAATGCGCCTCCATAGGAATTTACCTCAAACATTACTTTCCAGATGATTTCAGTAGAATTATCATACTGCCACATATACGCAAAATCATTGTAAGTAACCGAATAACTGTTCTTTGTAGCATCAGCTAATGCATACTTCTTACTATCTATCACTTTAGTGGCATACTCAACGGCCTTCTCCCACTTCTGCATATACAGGTACATACGAGCATACAAAGCATTGACTGTACCAACCGTGAAATATGCAGAATTATAGATAACCGCAGTATCATCATCATCCGCAGCCAGATATTCAGCAGCTTTAGCCAAATCATCCAAAACAAACTGATAGGAATCTTTTAAAGAAGCACGTTTTACAGGTCCCGGATTAACGTAACTGGACTGTAATACAACTCCCAGTTCATTGGCAGCCTCTTCATCACTGTCATAAGCTTTACAGAAACACTTCAGCAGTTCCGAATAAGCCAGCGCACGGGCAAAATAGATATGACCTTTATAGGTATCCAACTTGTCCAGTTGTTCATCATCTGAAGTGTTGGCCTCTACAGCAGCAATGTTATCAAGAACAAAATTGCAACGTCCGATGACAGTATACAAGCCACCATACACATATTCCACCTGTTTATTGATAGCTAATATCTCATTACGCCATACATCACCATAGACATTCGTATATCCTTTAACAGCGTAAACCTGATCTGTCTGAATATCAGGTAACAAGGTCAAGTAACCGCTATATAGGCTGCTGTTTTTAAACTGCGCATAAATACCGATCAAAGCTTGACGCACATCGCTCACTGTCTTAATAGCATCATCTTGCGGAATAGCATCTTGCGGATATTTGTCAAGACAGGAAGATGCCGAAAGCAATACCGCAACCAAAGCTATATATAATTTTATTTTTCTTATCATCACTGATTTATTTTAGAATGAAACTTCCAGTCCGAATGTGAACTGACGTGACATCGGATATTGGGCCTTGTACACATTGGACGTAGACTCCGGATCCATACCCGTGAAATTTGTAAATGTCAACAAATTCTGTCCCTGCGCATAAATACGGGCACTATTCAAAAAGCTAGTCCGCTTCAACCATTTCTGTGGGAACGTATAGCTGAGCATCAAATTCTTTAGACGCAGGAAAGATGCATCTTCAAGGAATCGTGAATCCAGTTGGGGAGTTACTCCATAACGGGGAATATCAGTCACATCTCCCGGTTTTTCCATCGGTCGTAAAGCATACGTTTTGACTGGTTATAGGCACTGAACAGTCCGTTACTCTCCTGAAAGACTCTGTCGTTATTAAGCATCCAGCGATCAGCCACCCATGTGAACTGTGCGGAAAGTGAAAATCCCTTCCAGAAAAGTGTAGTACCAAAACCACCTTGCCAGGGAGCTTCATGTGTTTTGCCCAGCATCACCTTGTCGCTTTCATTATATTCCATAGTAATTTCACCGTCTTTGGTATACCATAAAGCATCTCCATTAATCGGATTAACTCCCGCATAACGGTTCAGATAAAATTCTCCTAACGGATGACCTACCGCAACCATTCTACCGGTATCGGAAGCTACATATTCTGTCACCCCATTATAGAGCTCGGTTATTTCATTTTTATTATAGGATACATTGGCATTCACATTCCATTTAAAGTCTTTGATGCGGAGTACATCTGCGCCGACATTAATTTCTACACCACGATTCCGCATGGCTCCCACATTATCCCAACGGGTCCCAAAACCGGTAGATGTATAAGAAATAGGAACCGCCATCAACATATTGGTCGTTTTCTTATTATAAAACTCCACATCCAAATTGATACGATCAATAAAACCTAAATGCAACGCCACATTAGTAGCCCATGTAGACTCCCAACTCAATTCTTCATTTCCTAACTGGGAAATTGCAATACCTGATTCGTTATCATACTTATATCCACCGGAAACTAAAGCCAGATGCTCATAGTTATTAATAGAAGAATTACCGGATGTACCTGTATTAACCGCAATTTGCGCATTAGTAAGCCAATCATATTTTTGCATGAACTTCTCCTTACGAAGGTTCCACATAAAACCGACTGACCAGAAAGCTCCCCAATGGTTATCGGTACCAAAACGTGAAGATCCATCCCCACGAATCGAGAAATCAGCATAGTAACGGTCATCATAATTGTATTCGCCCCGGGCAAAGAAAGAGAGAAAAGAATATTCTGTGACAGGATCTGACCATGATGAAGCAGTTGAGCCTGAAGCTAAGTTTGTCAAAATATCATTTGTCTGTCCCCGAGTAGTTAACTGGAAACCTTCATAATGATAGTTTTCACCTTCCTGACCAACCATAAAATTGAATGAATGAACATCATTCAACATAAAACGGTAGTTTGCCGTATTTGTAATCATCAGGTTAAGCATATCAAACGAGCTACGCTGCGCACCTCCATAATTATTATTTGGCTTGTAACTGGGGAAACTTTGATAAAAAGAGGTAGTATGACCATAATCAGCACTTAGCTGTGAACGGATTGTCAGATTCTTTACCGGAGTAACCTCGGCATAAAAAGTGGATAAAAGTTTGTATTTCTTATTCGACAACGGATTATTTGCCATCCATGCCAACGGATTTTCTGTCGTTCCCTTCCAACTCCCGTCATCCTGAAGTGCCAGACTTCCATCTTCCTTATAAGGGTTCCAGTAAGGCAACATAAAAAAAGACGCGGAAATAGGAGCCCATAACGCATACTCTCCATCATCACTCTGTTCAACTTCCTGATAGGCAAACATTGAATTTGTTCCTATCTTCAACCATTTATTAGCTTTTGCCTCTACATTGGCGCGAAAACCGACACGTTCGAATGTAGACCCTACTGCAATGCCATCTTGATCGTAATAACTTCCTGAAACATAATAATTCAATTTCTCCGTGCCTCCGTTTACAGATAACTCGTAATTCTGCAAAGGGGCAGTATCATTGTACACTTTATCCAGCCAGTTGATATTTGTCTTACTCAACTTTTCATAATCTTGTCCTTTATCCAGTCCAACTTCTTTCTCAAATTGAATGCGTTCATCCGTATTCATCTGATCCCAATCTTTTGAGGCTAGTTGAGAAAATCCGAGCTGTGTACGGAAAGTAACCTTAGCCGCTTCCCCCATACGCCCGCGCTTGGATGTAATAACGACCACACCATTGGAAGCACGTGCCCCATAAATAGAAGTAGAAGAAGCATCTTTTAATACTGAAATACTTTCAATATCATTAGGACTAATTGTATTGAAATCCGAACTTGAAATAGCTACTCCATCCAATATAAAAAGAGGATCTTTTCCCGAATTAATTGAATTTGTTCCGCGAATACGAAAAGTTGCTGCCTTACTGGGTTCACCTGATTCAGAAAGCACCATTAATCCCGGTGCCTGCCCTTGCAGTGCCTGATCGAAACTCGGAGCAGGAACATCTTCCATCTTTTCAGCTTTTACCGTAGATACAGAACCTGCGATTGTTCCTTTCTTACGTACACCATACGCGACAACTACCACTTCTTCCACCATCTGTGCATCGTTTTCCATTGTCAAATTTATACGAGTAGAAGCAGTCACCTGCTTATCTATCGTTTTCATACCGACATAAGAGAACTGCAAAGTAGCAGGAGACTTCGTCACTGTGATACTGTAATTACCATTGATATCGGTAATTACTCCGTTTGTTGTACCCTTCTCCAGAACAGACACACCAATCATCGGCTGATTATCTTCCGCCGAAATAATGTGTCCCGTTACCTGATATCCACCCTGCGCAAAAAGCAACAGGGGGATACTTGTCAGAGTAAAGAGTACAAACAAGAGAATTGATTTTCTCATCTTTGATACTTGAATTAAAATTAATGAAATTGATTTATTTTTATAGATTTATCTACAATGAGGAATACGCTTATCTTTGCGTAGGAAATAACAATACACCCCCTCCCCCAAAATCGGTTTTAAGCATATTCTGCACCGACCCGGGATAGGCTATTATTATCTATAAATATAGAATAGGAATAGACTAACTTGGCAGATTCTTAATATTGCGCCAAATATCCAAATAATTTTTTC
>OGOH01001707.1_pt1 | contig 14809 bp, 10 predicted proteins | sample 1552571 | NCBI WGS metagenome assembly OGOH01 (sample SAMEA2580170, study PRJEB22360) | human gut metagenome | biome: human gut; feature: human-associated habitat; material: faeces | place: Denmark | collected 2008/2010
ACATGATGTTTGCCGCTTTTCTGCTTACGTCATAGTAATCTTTTCCTGTATAAATAATCATAATCTTTTCCTTCTCCTTATGGTAAAAAAGAACAACCGGATAACTGAGATTCACATATCTCCTGCTTTTCCTGTTGTTCTTTTTTATTATTGATTCGTTTTTTTACTCAGCCATCTCTACTTCAAGAACATAGTCTACCGGGTCAGGAAGTACCGGGTCAGGTCCCAGATCAACGAATGCGATATCCGGGTAATCGCTGTGCATCCATGCGTTGGAGATCGGCACCTCATGTCCGTCATCCAGCGCACGCACCTTCACGATCTTATCCTTATCGAATCCCAGAAGCGGAAGTGGTCCCAGTGTATTCTCATAAATATGCACATAGTATTTGTTTCCGTTTCTGGTGATACGTCCGTAATCCGGCTTCGGAATATTTTCAGCTGGTACACAGCCGTAGATACTGTCATGATTCTTATCCATCCAGCGGCCGATCTCAGCCAGGATCGCAGAAGATTCCTTCGGGAATTTACCTTTGGCATCCGGTCCTACGTTCAGGATCATATTTCCACCCTTGGAAACGCACTCTACCAACTTCTTGATCAGCATGGAAGCCGGTTTGTAATAATGGTCGTTTGCACAGTATCCCCAGTTGTTGTTCATGGTGAAGCATGCTTCCCAGACCATCGGATTGCCTTCCTTATCGCAGATTCCTTCCGGCGGGATGATCTGCTCAGGGCTTACGAAATCGCCATGGTACGGTGTCGGATCACACTCATACAAGGATCCTCTTCCCTCTCCGCTGGCTTCCAGACGGTTATCGATGATAACCTGCGGCTGTAAGCTGCGCACCATGTTGATCAGCTTGGTTGCGCCCCATTTTTCCCCTCTCATATCGTCGTAGGAGAAATCAAACCAGATGATATCGATCTGTCCGTAGTTTGTACAGATCTCTTCTACCTGATTATACAGATATTCTGTATAACGTGAGAAATCACGGTTCTCATTTCCGCACTCTTTGTGGTTTCTCATCGGATGGATACGATCTCCGTAATGCGGATAATCCGGATGATGCCAGTCAAGCAGTGTGAAATAGATTCCAACCTTAAGGCCTTCCTCACGAAGTGCCTCTACATACTCCTTGATCAGGTCTCTTCCTGCCGGTGTATTTGTTACCTTGTAATCTGTGTATTTACTGTCAAATAAGCAGAAGCCGTCGTGATGCTTCGCTGTCAGGACTACATATTTCATACCTGCAGCCTTGGCCTCTTTTGCCCACTGCTTCGGATTGTAGTCTCTTGCATCAAATTCTTTCATAAACGGAAGATATTCTTCCTCAGGTATTTCCTCTACGCTTCGTACCCACTCGCCTCTTGCAGGGATAGAATATAATCCCCAGTGGATAAACATTCCAAAACGGGCATCCTGGTACCACTCCATACGTTTTTCATATTCTTTTCTGTCAAACTGATACATGATTTTTTCCTCCTGTTTAGATTAAAAGCATCAGCCTTTGATAGCTCCGGAAAGCATACCTTTTTCAATCTGTTTATGGAACACGATGTAAATGATAAGCATCGGAATTACGGACATTACTACATATGCAAACTGACTTCCAATCTCCTGTGTATGTGCGGAAGAGAAGTTCAGCATCGCACGTGAAACTGTGAAATATTTGGTATCTGTCATCAGGATCATGGAGAATACAAGTTCACTGTATCCATAGATGAATACGAAGATCGCCTCTGTTGCGATGATCGGCTTGCAGACAGGGAAAAGGATCTTCCACAGCAGCTGCCAGTTGTTACATCCATCAATGATCGCCGCCTCATCCAGGTTCCTGGAGATTCCATCCATGAATCCTGTATAAAGGAATATCGCCTGGGACATACCAAACGCAACATAGATCAGGATCAGGAAGAACAGGTTGTTCTTTGCATTTAATGCTGTTGCAATGTTGTTGATCGGGATCAGTGTACAGTGAACCGGAACCATTACTCCGATCATAAAGAATACATATACCCATTTCAGGAATTTGTAATCTTTTCTTGATAAGATGTATGCTGCCATCATTCCGACTACAGTATTAAATACAGTTGTCAGAGTCGCTACAACCAGGGAGTTCTTGATGGTATTCAATGCATCCGCTGTTTTGTTTGCGCTGATATAGTTCTGGAACATAATCTTCTTAGGGAAGCTTAACAGGTTCAGGTAAATCTCTGAGTTTGTTTTGAAGGAAGCCATTACGGTCACTACTACCGGAAACAGTGTAACAACTGTCCACAGGATCGCGATAATGTACAGCGCTATCTTTCCTCCATGCATTTTCTGTTTATTAGCTGTTTTTTCCATATCGTCTCTTCTCCTTCCGCCTACATTGCAAGATCTTTATCTTCACGGAACAAATGATTGGTCACAAGACTCAGCACAACACCCAGCACTAACAGAATAACGCCGTATGCACTGCTTCGTCCGAACAGCTTATAGGAGAATCCCTGTGTATAAAGCATGATTGAAGGTGTGGAGCTGATATCGTTCGGGCCTCCTCTTGTCATTGCCCAGATGATATCGAATACTTTCAGACATCCTGTAATACACAAAATAGAGAATACCTTGAAGGAGTTTTTCATCAGAGGAAGGATGATATAGCGGATCCTCTGCCATCCTGTAGCACCATCCAGCGCTGCAGCCTCATTTAACTCATCAGGGATCGCCACCAGACCAGCTGCAAAGATCAGCATGTTATATCCGGCATACATCCATTCGTTTACCAGAACAACGATCCAGACGTTTACAGTCTTTATCGTCAGCACATCAGGGATCGTACCATGAAGGCCGAAAATATTTTCAATGGTATTAAAGATACCAAAGTTCGGATTTAACATAAATGTCCACATCAGGGCTACTGCTGTTGTTCCTAACATATTCGGAAGGAAGTAGCAGGTTCTGAAGAATCCGGTTCCCTTGATCTTTGCAGTTACCAGCATTGCGAGACCAAATGAAAGCGGCATCAGGATAACGAAACCACCGATCATAAAGTACACACTGTTGAGCATTGCATTCCAGAACAGCTTATCTGAAAAAATCTTCTGATAGTTCTCAAGTCCTACCCATTGCTTTGCCGCACCAAACATACCGTTCCATTTACGGAATGATAAGCCTACGGTATCAAAAACAGGGTAGATGACAAAAATAACAGTTATTAAAATTGCCGGAAGAAGGAACGCTAAAGAAAGCGTAAGATCTTTTTTATCCAGCTTCTGTTTTACCTTTGGTACAGATTTACCTGCCATATGTATACCTCCGTAATAAACAAGGGGAAGCAGATGATGCTTCCCCCTGTTTCTCTTATCCACACATCATGCGTTCAGTCAAAATTCTCTTTATTCGTAAGCAGACATTTTGTCAACGATATCGTCTCCAACTTCCTGTGCACTTGCGCCTGTCGCTAATGCCTGAAGAGAATTACGGATTGTATCCATAGCTGCTGTGTTGCTGTCATATGTAGGAATCTCAAGTTTAGACTCTGTATTCTCAGCCATGATCGCATTTACATCGTCAAGCAGATAGTTACCTGTATCAATCGTAACCTTCTCAGCATATGTTGTCGGGCTGGATTTGCACATTTCGTTGATGGAATCTACACTTGTAAGGTATTTGATGAATTTAACAGTTGCTGCGATTTCCTCATCGCTCTTGTTTAATGTAGTGATGTAGTATGTATCAGAACCGCCGCCCATCTCTACAGTCTTGTTTGCTTCGTCGATATAAGGAATTCTTGTAACACCGATCTTCTGAGCATCGAAGAGAGTTGTATCGGAGTCATTCTGGAAGTTACCGCAGTTCCATGTTCCGTCAACTGTGAATGCAGCTTTTCCTGCCTCGAACATATTTCTCTCTGTGTTGAAGTCTGTGCTGAGGATTCCGTCTCCCCAGTATCCTGCATCAATCATATCTTTCATCTTCTGATAGATTGCAACCATCTTCTCGCCGTTGTAAGCCTCTTTGTCGCTTGCAAGATCATCTGCGATGCTTGTTCCGTAAGCTTTCAGAGCAAGAGCACTCATCAGATGCTCGAAGTGATAGTTATCTTTGTCAGAGTAGTTGAATGGCTGGATTCCTGCATCTTTTAATTTTGCGCAGGCATCAACAAGATCATCCCAGGACTCCGGAACATCTACGCCAACCTGATCAAGGTAATCTTTGTTGTAGTAGAGACAGAGCTGATAAGCGGACCACGGAATACCATAGGTTCCTTCAATGCCGTCAAACTGTGTTGTCTCCCATGCAAAATCCTGAACTCCCTCTTTCCATTCCGGATACTGTTCAAAGTATGGTGTCAGATCCAGTATATATCCTGCATCTACATACTCTCTTGTACGGCTTCCGCCATACTGAAGGAATGCGTTCGGTACATTACCGGAAGCGAAATCTGTTGTAAGCTTCTCTTCGTAATCAGACTCTGTAGAAATACTCTCATCTGTTACATGGATCTTTCCTTCGTTCTCTTTATTGAACTCTTCAAGTGCTTTGTAATACCATTTAGCCTGTCCGTCTGTATCAGATCCGTTGTTAAATCTGAATGCTACACGAAGCTCAACGTTTTCAAAATCCATATTGTCTACATCGTAGTTTGTGTCACCCTTTGCAAATACGACGCTTCCTGTTACGCCTACTGTTGACATTGCTGTTACACCGGCGAGACACAGTGTTGCAACTTTTTTCATTCGTTTCTTCATGAATAAATCCTCCCTTAATATGATTTTTTATTATATAGTTTTCCCATTGATGTTCATAAATTGATCAATCGATGATCGCCTCAAAGATCGGCTCTTCTTCCTCAAGCTCCAGGCATACACAGTAGTTCTTTGCCCCCTGAAGCTTCTCCGGAAGCTCTACCTCTATCATCGAGTTTCCTTCGCAGCACTTTAATGCGCGGCACGGAAGCTTTTCTCCTGTGCTTACCACATATGCACCCTTTAACTGATTACCGATGTTCAGCAGTTCAACTCGATATCTCGGTGCAAGGACGTGTACGTAAAGCTTATGTGGTCTCTTTGTAAATTCAATGCTCGGGATCTCATACGGATAGATACCAACATTCTTGGTTCCGTAAATTGCTTCCGCATTCTCAGTCACGTATTTACCAACCTCATTCATAACCTCGACACAAGCTTCCGGAACAGTTCCGTCTGCCATTGGTCCTACGTTCAGCAGGTAATTTCCGCCTCTGCCGACGATCTTGAGAAGAAGGTTCAGGATATCATCCGGATTCTTCCAGTTTGTATCGTATTTATTATAACCCCATGTATCATTTACAGTTGCCGGTACTTCCCAGTCACCGTCGTATGGAAGACGTGGAATAAAGTTATCACCGGTGGTCATGTAATCGCCCTTCTGGTGTCCGATACGTCCGCTGATGATGCAGTCAGGCTTAATACCCTTAACCCAGTCTCTTAATTCCTGAGCTTCGTCTGCGGTCATTCCCATCGGAGTATCAAACCAGATCAGGGAAATATTATCGTAATTCTCAAGAAGCTCTTTTAACTGCGGTTTGCATTTCTCATCGAAGTATATACGGAATTCCGGCTTCCATTCGTTCTTGTCTTCGTAATCCTTCTTATAGGCATTGTCATCATCCCAGTCCTGAGCCTGTGAATAATAGATACCCATTGTCATGTCATATTTCTTACAAGCATCAGAAAGCTCTCTTAAGATATCTCTTCCTGCAGCCTTCACTACATTAAAATCACTGACCTTGGAATCGTACATTGCGAATCCCTCGTGATGCTTGGAAGTAAGAACGATATATTTAACACCCCACTGCTCTTTCGCTCTTTTCACAAACATGTCCGCGTCAAATTTGTCCGGATGGAACTCATCTTTCAGCTTTCTGTAATCTTCCTTGTCAATGTTGAGATTGTTCTCGATCCACTCTGCGATACGGTCTGTCTTGGTGACCTCGCCGGTCTTCGGATCTTTCCATTCTCCTGCAAGGATGGAATAAAGTCCCCAATGGATGAATAATCCGTATTTGGCATCTTTATACCACTGCTGCTTTGTGTCTGCCATAACCTTCTCCTTGTTTCGTATAGCTGATTTTCTTGTTACGTAAAACGTTTCGTTTTTTGTTAAGACTATCTTACCGCATCCGAAGCAGCTTTTCAAGTAAAATCATAGGGCAAAAATCATTTTTCCTATTTTTTACAATTATTTCGTCTTGTTTTTGTGTACTTTTTCGTATCAGGTTTTGTTAAACGTTTCATTTTTATCAATTTTCTGTACAATACGCTCGTTTTTTCTGATACTTTATGTGTAAAAAATGCCATGTGTATTGAGGCATTTTCTTTTTCATGATATAATATGAAAATACTCTATTATCTGTAAATGTATCAGAACCGGAGGTTTTACATGAACGTTACGATCAATGATATCGCCCGTGCGACAGGCCTGTCCACCGCAACGATCTCCAAATATATAAACCACAAAAAAATACGGGAAGAAAATCGTATCCTTATAGAAAAGGCAATTCAGGAGCTTGGATATACCCCAAACCGGAATGCCCAGCTTCTCCGTGCCAAAAACACACATACCATCGGTATCCTGATCTCAGATCTTGGTAATTATTTCTGGGGCGAGCTTGTCAACTCCATTATCAAGCATTTCACGGATCATGGCTATACAGTTATTGTCTGTTCTTTCTTTTTTGAACATCAGAAGGAGATCGATACGATACAGGATATTATCTCCCAGCACTTTGACGGAGTCATCATGCTCCCATCCTGCTGGCATGATGACCTGTACCAGCTCTTACAGAATGCCGGCATACCGGTTGTAATGCTCGATCAGATTCCTGCTTCCATGAGACATTTTCCTGTAGACTGTGTTATTTCTGATAATTACAGAGGCGGTGCACTGCTGGCAGAGCACCTTTTGGAAAAAGGCCACACAAAGGTCTGGATCATGGAACAGTATCTGGACTCCTACACCATCGAGCAGCGGATCCAGGGCTTTGTGGATGTATATCAGAAAAATGGCATTGACCTTCTGAAACAGCAGGATTCTTTTCCCCCTGTTTCTTTTGGTTCCACTGCAGAAACGATCATCCAGAGCAACCTGCATTTCCAGAAGCTTATTGATTCTTCCGATCCCCCTACTGCTGTTTTTTTTGACTGCTATCTCTCCGCAATGGGCGGTTTAAGCGCTGCCAGCCAGGCACGAATTTCCGTTCCTCAGGATATTTCCTTTGTGTGCTTTGATGATGATCCGCTTTTCAAGACCATGAGCGCGACTATGACCTGCGTCTCACAGGATCTGACAAGCATGGGGAAACATGCTGTGGAATTACTTTTAAAAAGGATCCATGGAGACTATACGGATTTTCCCAAAATAGACATGCTGGATGTTGTATTCCACCCGCGGCGCTCCGTAAAAGACCTGTCCGAACACAACAGTACAGCATCCGGAAAGGATTGATTTATGAGTGCAACCATCAAGGACATTGCCAGAGAAACCGGTCTGGCATTGGCCACCATTTCAAAATATATCAACGGCGGAACTGTACGGCCGCAAAACAAAAAGCAGATCGACGAAGCGATCCGGAAACTGAATTACGTTCCACGAAACACGGCCCGGGGACTTCGTTCCTCCAAGACTTACCGTATCGGTCTGGTATCCGGTCCTCCCAATACTCCGCATAATGCTTTTCTTCTGAGCAAAATAGAAAACACCATGCGCGCTCACGGTTATTCTCTCACATTTATGAGCGGCGACAAGTATAAGGATCATGTCAATAAATTCGTCCCTCACATGCTCCGCTCTGGGATCGACGGCCTTATCATTACCTCTTTCAGTCTGAACCAGGACATCTGTTCTGCTGTGGAACACGCCAAAATCCCTGTTGTGGAGCTGGAAGAACACAGCCATTTCCACCGTACAGACTGTGTACAGACCAGCTGTACCTCCGGAGCCTACGAGATCGTGGAGCATCTGATAAAAATGGGGCATCAGAAGATCGCCCTTGTCACCGGTTCTCCTGCATCCTATACTGCATGTGAACGAAAAAAAGGCTATCTCCGGGCACTGGAAGACTACGATATTCCGGTTAATCCCGATTATATCATCGCTGAAAATTACACAAACGACTTTGGATATCAGGCAATGCAGAAATTATGGAATCTTCCGGAACGTCCGACTGCCGTATTTTCTGCGAACTATACACTATGCCTCGGTATTTATGAAGCGATCTACAGCCTTGGCATCCGGATCCCGGAAGACCTGTCTGTTGTCTCCTTTGATGATTTTGAACTGTCCATGCTGCTTTCTCCTCAGCTGACCGCTGTCCGTCAGCCGCTGACCGGTCTGGCAGAGCAGGCCTGTGATCTGCTGCTTCGCAGAATGAACGGAGACTACAGTGATTTTCCAAGGACGATACGCCTGAAGCCAGAATGTATCTACCGGGATTCCGTGCGTGATCTCTTTTCTGATGCTAAGTAATGCAAAGCAACTTTTATTACGGCAATTTCGGGAAGCACAACAGGCATTTTCATTCCGATCTGCCCGCATATTCTGAGCATCTGAACCACTGCAATAATTTCACAGCTTTTACAAAGGGCACAGACCGTCACCGACACAGTCGATGATACGGCCTGTGTTCCTTCTGTATATATCCGTTATATCTGTCACAGCAGTCTCAGCAGCATATCTCCGGTTCCCACATTGTATCCGCTGGTTGCATAGATCCCATTCAGGCTTTTGTTTGTCACAATGATCAGCGGAAGCTTATCCGGATCTACGTACATTCTTCTTCCCAGTGTATTGATGATCTCTGAAAAATCATCATATAAGATCTGAACATCTCCAAGCTTGCCCAGTGCTCTTGAAAGGGTAGGTGTCTCCAGCGCTTTTTTGCTTTTTACTACAAAAATGATCCTATTCGCATATCGGGAAAAAGCTTCTTCCTGCTCCATCATCTCATTTAAGATATGCTCCGTCGGTTCTTTCTCCTCTTCCAGAAACGCCAGGATATGCTTCCCATCTGCCGTCAGTTCTGACGCCTTCACGGTGCTCCCATCCTCTTTTCTGAGAGTAAATTCCGGTATGGAGATATTCTCCAGCATATCTTCCAGGTTTGCATTCCGAAATGCCAGCTCCACCCTCTTCATTTCTCCGATCTGAACCTCAAAATAATACTCCGCTGCAAATATATTTCCATTTGGCAATCTGTTTGAGGTAAGGATCCTGTAATTTCCCGCTTCCAGCGGCAGCTTCATCACCTGATCTCTGAAATTTTCGGCTTCCAGCTTCCGTGTGATATATTTTCCGGCTTCCAGTTTTGCGATGCTCCAGTTCTGGAAATATTTCCACTGTGTATCCGCACTTGCCTTCAGAAGGATCGATGCCTTTTTCTCCGTTTCCGCAGATACTGAGATGAATTTTCCGTTTTTCATATACTCCATGGAACGGTCATGAGGGTTCAGGCGTGCCGGAATCCCCAGTGTTCTCGCCATTGCCACAAAAAGGATCTTCTTTGACAGAATGCTTCCTGTTCCCGTTTTCAAACATCCGGACGGCGTGGTGATCACACTGCTGCGTTCTTTCTCCGGACTGGAAACGATCTTATCCTCAATCCACTTCCAGATCTTCGCCGGTTCCTTTTGCAGCATATTTTTTTCTTCTTCCGACAGTTGCTCAAGAATCGTTTTTCTGTATTTCTGCAAAACTTCATCGTCAACTCTCGGGTTCAGTACATATGGTACAAAAATATCTGCATCCATGTTTTTTTCATACGGTAATGCAGATTTCAGGTGCTCCTCCAGAACCTGGCTGATACAGTCTGTTCTGTCTTTCTCTGTGAGGACTTCAAGGAGTTTTTTTCTCATTGAAGAATCTCCAGTTTCTTTTTCCAGGAATTTCCGACACTCCAGATTGCTCAGGTTTCTTACCTTCTGTTCCCTGTAAGCGTTTGCCTCTGCCAGACGTCTGCTGCCTCTTTCCTTCTGCTCCGATGTTGGCATATCTTTATTTACAGGTGCATCATGAGGTGCGATCATATCGATCTCCGTCCACTCCTCATAAAAAATACCCTTTTCCTTTCCTACGGGCATCAGACAGATCTCACAACAATCCTCTGTTTTTGTATCCATGCTGTTTTCTGCATGCAGCCATTCTCCATCTGCATACATCCTTGCAGAAATATGGATACTTCCAAGCCCTGTTGTCAGGCTGACTTTTCCCAGACTGTCGGTTTTCAGTTCTGCGATCGGGGCATATTCCGAATAATTCAGCACCTCAAAAGAAACTTCTGCACCTTCTGCCGGTTTTCCATGTGAATCCTTTACGGACACAGTGATCTCTTTTGTCCGTGCATATCGTTTCAGCTCGTTGAGCATAGTCACCATACCATCTTTGCCGATCACTTCTCCCTCCGGGATCATGGTATCAAAAACTCTTGAATGGACCATCATGGCCCTTGAGGAAGCGTTGGTAAACCATCCCTTATTCAGGATCTCCTCCGGCTCACAGGCTCCCAGAAAATACCAGCTTCCATCGCACCAGATTTCCACCCACGCATGATTGTCATCACAATGAGACCACTTTGGTGCATATACCTGACGGGCAGGTACACCAACACTTCTCAGTGCATTAACGGTAAATACAGATTCCTCTCCGCATCTTCCGTTTCCTCTGCGGTATACGGCAAGTGCAGACAGGGTACGATCATCTGTACAATGATAGGTAGCCTCCTGTGCACACCAGTAGTTCACCTCCAGGGCAGCTTCCCGGAAGCTCATTCCCTCAGTTCTCTCTCCGATCTCCCTGCGGAAAAATGTACGGCAGGGTGCGATCTCCTCCTCATTTACTCTATGAAACAGCACATAATTCAAAAAGATTTCCTCCGGCAGCTCTGCCACCCCGGAGTTTTCCTTCCATAAATATACGCCATTCTCCGCATAATCTAGGAATACTTCAAACGCGTAATTTCCGATATCACTGTACGGCATGAACGCATATAAATATTTGCACGCCAAAGCCACTTCGTCTGTGCATTCCGCAAGCTTTTTATCAATCTCCGCAAAAACCTGCGGTAACCCCATCATCTGCTCCCGATATTTTTTTTCGATCCGATCACGGTTTTCTTTCAGAAAAATCTTCCCCTCAGCCATTATAATTCCTCCAGAACTTTCTTTGCAGCACGAACATTTTCAATATCTGTACGCCATATCTCATATTCACTGAATGTCGGAAGTCCCATATTGACACCTTCCTTGCGAAACTGCATCGCACTGTCCGTTACAACCTTGCCGCTCATATGATAAGCCTTGATCCCGGTAAGAGGATAAAGCTGGCGGATCACTTCCGCACCGACGCCACTCCCCGCCTGGATGGTGATACGTCCCTGACTCCTGGTTTCCAGTTCCTTCAAAAGCTCCGCACCCTGAAGGCAGGTATTCTTCTGTCCGGAGGTAAGGATCGTATCGATTCCCAGAGAGATTGCCTGTTCCATAGCCTCGATCGGATCTGCGCACACATCAAAAGCCCTGTGCAGCGTAACAGACATATCTCCCGCCGCATCCATCAGCTCTTTCATCTGTTCCATATTCAAGGTGCCATCCGGTTTCAGGATACCTACCACGACACCCTCCGCTCCCATTTTGCGGAAATCCTTTACGGCATTTCTTATCATAGAAAATTCCGCATCTGTATAACAGAAATCTCCAAACCGCGGACGGATCAGCGCATGGATCCGGATATCTGAACGCTTCCTTATTTCCTCAAAAAGCCATGGGCCGGGAGTTGTCCCCCCGATGATCAGATTGCTGCAAAGCTCCAATCTGTCCGCACCACCCTCGGCTGCTGCCATGGCGGATTCCACAGAATCCACACAGGTTTCCAGAATATAGTCTTTCATGTAAAAATCCCCCTTTGTTACTGTCTGCTCAGAGTAATTTCACTCCGGCATTCCTCAGTATGTTCACAATGGTATCATCCGGAAATTCATCGGTAATGATCCCACTGATATCATCAAAATGTGTATATTTATAAGATTCGTTAAAATAAAACTTCTCTCTCTCCATAACCACATATTTATGTCTGCTGCTCTGCACTGCCGCCTTCTTGGTCAATCCATCCTCCACTCCGGATGTGGTAACTGCAAGATCTGTCATATCCACGCCACAGCTTCCCAAAAATGCCCGGTCAAAGCTGTACTGCTTGATCACCTCAATAGCCGCCGCTCCCATAAATCCATTCACCGAACGGTACATAGTTCCCCCTGTGCCTATGGCCGTGATGGACGGATTCGCAGCAAGGATCTGCAGGATATCGATCATATTGCTGACAACCACAACATGCATGCCCGACGAAGCGATAAGCCTTGCCAGCTCTATATTTGTAGTGGAAACATCCAGAAAGATCGTTTCGTTATTTTTGATCAGCTTGAAGGCTTTCGCAGCAATCACTTTCTTCTTATCAAGATTGTACATACGCCTGTCTACTACGTTTCTCTCCAGAGGATACTCCTGTGACAAGATCGCTCCGCCGTAAGTCCTCTTTAATCTGCCTGCATTTTCAAGGATCTTGAGATCCTTGCGGATACAGTCCTCCGTAACCTGAAACATCTCGCTTAATTCTTTGACCCTGACTTTTCCTTTTTCGCGGAGACATTTCTCTATTGCATTCTGTCGTTCTTCTGTAAACATGGTCCTATCTCCTCATTCCTGATTTTTCTGTGATAAAAGTTCCAGAAATCAATACTCCGCAAAACAATATCCGGCGCATTGATCCCTGGAAAGCCTGTGATTTCAGTATAACAGTTCGATATCTTACTGTCAATTATTTTGTATTATTTTTTATTGTTTTATCGTATTTTAATCAAATCAAGTAATTCCACTGGTTCAATTGCGAACCTCCGCTTGCCCCCTGTTCCGGGAATCCCTTACAAAGCTGCAAATATCCCCCTGACTCAAAGCCACATGTTCCCTTGCGGAATTATAAAGGTCAATAAACATTGAAAATATTGAATAAATTATGAGGACTTGTCTGTACTCTTCCCGAAACAGACAAGTCCCCACAGTTCCATAACAAATATCCAGTTATGAGCAGATAAAATCAGATTTTTACTATCTGCACATATATTCATCCAGCTCTCCGATAAATTTCTCCGGCATCTTTCTCTCAAACGGGAAAACCTCCGCATTCCCAAGCGCATCCGCAATACATCCCAGAAGGATCGCACTTCTCTCCAGCGACCAGGCAGACAGCAGATCAATCGTATCATAACGAGTATGCATGCCAAAACCATCCCGGTTCAGAGTCATGGCCGGAATTCCCTTCCATGCAAAAGAATTGGAATCACTTCCCCAGATCTGATTCTTCGCAGACGCTCCGATCCCTGTTCCGTCAGCGATCTCAAGAAGCTTATCACAAACAGAAGCCTCTCCCGTCACTCCCAGAACATTTCCTCCGATCAGCTGCCCGGCCAGATCTACATTCATATTAAAACGATGCGCTCCAAGCTCACTCTCATGAACTCTGATATAATCCCGGCTGCCCAGCAACCCCTTCTCCTCAGCACCAAACCACACAAATTCCATAGTCCTGCGCGGTCTATACTGCTGAAAATATCTGCAAAGCTCCATGATGATCGCTGCCCCAGCCATATTATCATAGGCTCCCGGTCCCTCCGGCACCGAATCATAATGCGCCGTAATCGTCAAGATCTCATCTTTCTTATCCGTACCTTCGATCCTCGCCACTACATTACGGGATCTGCACGCCGTCACATCCTGTTCCACAACCAGGTACACCTCAGACGCACCCTCCGTCACCAGCTCCACTGCATCCTTATAATGAAGATTCGCCCCCGGAATCCTGCCACTATATTTTTCCTGCATCTCGTGAATATCCTCTGCAGACTCCGACAATCCTTCTATCACTTCTGCTGCATCCCCCGGAAAGATCATCGGCAGGCTGCGCTGACAGGGAACCCTGTCCACTCCTTCATCCAGCGGAGAACCCTCCACACTGATAAAACCAACAGCTCCGGCGCTCACCAGTCTCTGATACACATCACCACTCACCCGGCCATTCACCATAACGATCTTACCCTTCGCCCGGGAAAGACTGACAGCATCTCCATTCTCCACATACAAAAAATCCGCTTTCATACCTTCTGCCCCAGTATTTCCACATCTTCCATACCCGGTCACCACATACTCCTTCTGATAAGGCTCCACAACCTTAAGCACCGCTCTGTTGATCCGAAAACCCCAAAAATCAAACTCCTCCATCCGATTCTTCACTCCGAAGCTGTCCAAAGTATCCCGGATCATCTTCGCCGCCTTCACTTCCCCCGCAGTACCCGCTTCTCTGACAAAATCAAACCCCGTCAAAAACTCCATCTGCCGCCTGCCACTGATTTCCTTCGTATTCATACCCCCACAACCTTTCTGAATTTTTTTCGAGTCCCCATCCACTGCTTATCGCTTTTCGCAACCCGCAGGAGACTTACTTGATTCGGTTAAATTATACACTATTTTTCAGCAAAAAAACTGCCTGCAGCTATTTTTCAGCCTACCCGGCCAAAAAATCTCCGCAGACAGTTTATATTTCACATCTATAAATCAACCGTATCTTTATCCTACTCCACAAACGAACCAACCGCAGCCGGAGCACGGTAATCATAGTCGGAAACCTTGATCCCTGTAGCCGCTGTACTGGCGTGAACGATCTTGCCATCACCAATATAAAGAGCCACATGATCAATACCACCATCACCATAAAAAACCAGATCACCAGCCTCAATATCCG
>OGOH01001713.1_pt1 | contig 14773 bp, 6 predicted proteins | sample 1552571 | NCBI WGS metagenome assembly OGOH01 (sample SAMEA2580170, study PRJEB22360) | human gut metagenome | biome: human gut; feature: human-associated habitat; material: faeces | place: Denmark | collected 2008/2010
CGAAGAAAACAAGGTACGACCCTGTTCCGCCCAGGGAGAAAAGGATATAGGACAGACTGTTGATCTTCTTGCTCTTGTACTGCTTTGTACCGGCAACAAAATCAGCTACGACAGCCATAATGAGATAGCCCAACGCAAACGCCCAGTGCATACCAGTGACAAACCAGATGATGGCCATGATAACGCCCATGATCGTGACGCTCCAGCGTTTATGTACTTTTGCGATCATCAGCAGATAAATTGGTCCGGCAAGCAAAGCACTCCCGGCAGGCATGAAAAAAGTCAGCACCGGGTTGGTAGCAAAAAAGACGCCTCCTACCATGATGAATACGAACAGAAGCGCAGTAAAAATTCCCGTTGTTACTAAGTCCTTGACAGACAATCCTGCCTTTGCATTTACTTGATTACTCATATTTTTTCCTCCTGCTTTCAAGAACGGTTGACCTACCGTATGAAATCTGTTATATTATGATTAGATGCTACTAACCACGGTCTATATCATACTAACTTTATGGGCGGGCTGCAATACATTGCAGGCACATTCGTCTTTTCGTTGCAAAGCTCCGTCCAATCGTTGCAAAGGAGGCCGTCATTTGAACAATAACATTATTGCGGATTACTATGAGCCGCTTTTAACAGATAACCATTTTATCCCGGTAGATAGCAATAACCACTTCAATTCTGCCGGACAATGCTGGCAGTTATCGCCTGAATTTGGAGAAGGCTTTTACTGGGTCTATGCGAAGAAAGACCTGTACGACATTAAAATCCATGATTTTTATTTCCATGAGGATTTCTTCATGGAATTTCATTTGCCGGAAGCTCTGAGTATTACTCAGTATGAATCCATCTCTGGCGAAGAATTAAATCCCTACCGGCGGATGTCTGCCGAATGTATCAAAGCCTTTATTGGCGGCTATAAGCCATACAAGGCAATCATCCATAAAAAAATCCCCATCCGGTCTATTGGTATCGAAGTCATGCCTGCATACTATGAGGATTATTTGCAAAAACAATATCCGGGGGACTATATCAGCCCACTTGCAGCTTTCCGGCAGGTTGATCAGACCACAGACTTCCCGGCTATGGCAAAGCTGCTCCATGAGGTAAAGGTTTACCGTGGGGATGGGATTGCCGCAGGACTATTTTATGAAGCGAAAGTGGCCGAGGCCGTATCCCTTGTGGTGGAAGAACAGAAAAAAATTCTCTCCCGCAAGGAGAAACATCTATCCGACCAGGATATAGCACAATTGGAAAATGTGACTGCTTATCTCAATGACCACTATGCGTTTGATATCCCATTGGAGCGGCTTGCAAAAATCGCCTGTATGGGAACCACCAAGCTAAAAACATCTTTTAAGCAGTTGCAGGGCTGCACAATCACAGAGTATATTCAACAGCGCCGCATGAGCCAGGCAGAGCATTTGCTGATTGATACGGATTTCACGATAGGACAGATTGCGGAAATGATTGGCTACTCTACTTCTAGCCGGTTTGCGGAATTGTTTCGTAAGAGTACGGGACTCCTGCCCATTGAGTATCGAAAAATGTCTCATCGATAACAGTACAGATATAATTTCATTTCCATCTCATAACCATTGTATTATCTCTGTCGTTATGCACCATAATAATGAAGTCCCCTCAAATCCGTTTAACACTTTTGAGGGGACTTCTTGATTCATAAATATCATTACATCTGAATTATTTATTTTACAATCTCCGATATTTTAATAGGTTTGGTCGTGTATGCATGTATAATATTAGCAGATCCTATACTGTTTCCCAAATCTTTCCATGCCTGACAAACAGATATCAAAAATTGGGCATTGCTGTCCATTTTTTTTCCAAGATAGAAGTCTCTATAAAAATCTTCCAAAAATAGTTTTATACTATCAGGCCATGTATCACTGAACATTTCCCTAAAACATTTTCCTTCGTCATTGTGCATTTCTTCATATACTGGGAGATCTAAATATTCATCGTCTGCTTCTAAATGAAACCCACCATCTGCAGCAATACATTTTCGTATACGTGGTTCCCACATAATATCACTATTCGTTCCAATCATAGTTAAATTTCCACATTCCGTGTATAACGATATTTTATGAAATAAAAGTACGCTGTTTTCCGGATCACTTGGATCCATTTGATTTTGAACATTTATACAGATTGGTATATTATATATCGAACCATATATTATACAAAATGGGGAATTCTTGTACGTTTCTTCTACTCTCTCAAATTTCCATGGTCTTAACCCGCCTATCGCTCTTCCCAAAATATCTATAAGCGGGAAAAGCACATGCACACTACATTCCGCATTAATATATTGCACGTCGTTTTTTTCCCTCAATTTTCCTGCAAGAAAAATAAATTGTTTTACATTGGAAAGTTGCGGATAAAAAGTATTTAGTCTATACATGCAGCAGTTCTTCTGAGCAATCTTAATACACATTATGTAATCATCTATATCAATTGGATGTTCCTGTATCACATTTATACCTTTCTCAAGTAATGAATGCACTATTGTGCTTCCTTCTCCATTTACTACAGTTGATTTTATCACAACGCAGACTACATCCACATTTTCTTTCGTAATCTCATCAATATCTGTATATAGAATTACTCCATATTTTTTTGTCCATTGTTTCGACCATTCGCTTCCTCTCGATAGAATCCCTACAAGTTTATATTTACATTTTATTTTATCTATTGCTCTAATATAGAATTGTCCGAATCCAACCCCACAAACAATTATCCGAAGTCTCTTTTCCATTTACAATTCGCCCTCCTCGTAATTCAAATCATGCTCTTGCATCTTTTTATCATTTTCCTTTAATCCAATTAGTATTTCCTCATTTATCAACGAATTCATGACTATTTCTGCATCCAATATTTCAAATGGCCAATATATGCCTTTTTGACATATTCCCGAACATAATGCTTCAGCACAAAATGCTGCGATTCTTCCATTAATTTTATACGAGTCCAAAGCCTCATATCCATAATTCTTTTTCTCAGTAACAGTTTCTATCTCTAGCCAAATTCTATACCACGTTTTGCTCTCTTCTCTTTTGTTTTCTAGTTTTCTTTTTACATTTTCAGCAAGCCTATTGACATACTCATATTCTTGACTAATCATTAACTTCAAGAGTGCTTCTTGTATTATATTCCTATATTCTGAATTCGTTTGTACATTGTACCAATGCAATTCATCAATTCTACTATATTCCGCACTCAAATAAATTTCGTCTGGCAAATATTCCATTATTTCTGCTGTATCCGGAAAAATTAATGGTACTCTTTCTGTTATATTCTCTGTTTTTTTTATTTGTTGATGTGAATAGTATGAATCAATCTTACCGAATTGAGAAAACGTGCTTAAAAGGAAATCAGCACATGCTGAGGCTGTTATATGTTCGTTACCACCGGCAAAAATATTTACTCTCCTGATTTCACTCTCCTGCTGTTCTTTTCTTATCCATACAGGAAGAATCCCCGATAATCCGGGGAAACTTCCTGCACCAATTATCATAGTGCTTTCATAATTGTAGAGTTCTTCTTTATCTATGCCTATGCCAAATGTATCTATATAATCAATGTTATGCTCACACACTACACTTGCTATCTCTCGTGAAAGGTAATATGACGGTCCAGTGCAGTTAATGACAATACTGCAATTTTGGCAAAACTTTATTAGTTCTTTCCTATTCCGCACATCAACTTGAACATATTCTATATCTGTATCCGCATTCATGTTTACTATTTTTCTCTGACCACATTTCAGCGGATATTTTCCTTTTAAATAATTTACCACATATTGCCCAACACCTCCTCCACATCCTAATATTCCAATCAGCTTATTCACGCTTTTATCACTCCTTTCACAAAAATTGCTACAGCCTCTCTTCTTTCAATATTCTTTCAGCCACTTTATCTGCATATGAACCTGTCATGCAGGTCAAATGCTCCCCTTCTATTAACTCAGATGTTATATTTCCCACTGTGGCTTCTTTCCAAAATCTTTCATTATCCGTGGGTTCAACTGGTAAAAAAGAAGAATTTTTATTGCGACAACTTAATACTAACGCATTTCCTACATAAATACCTGCATCATACATAATTACAGCGCTAAAGCTGTGGCAAAACACTTTGTATAAAGTATCTAATCTTTCCTTTGAATAACCAGATGTTTCTCCTTTAGTCGCAGGAAGTGTATTATACAGCTCTAATAAGCGTTCAGCATGTGTCTTCTTTATGAGTTTACCATAGCACTGACTTACAGGTAAAAATTCTCCTTCCAAACTTACTAGTTCTTCATTAGAAACATTATCTCCATATTTTTCACCTAATTCTTTAATTGCTCTTTTCAATAATTCATCCTCTACTGTATGCCCCACTTTATACGTATCTGCTCCAATTATCATTCCAAAAGCTCTTTCCATCAGTAGCTCATTATTTACCATTCTTCTGCTAGGCGTAGTATCAACGCTTATTAACGAATGCACTGTTTTCCCAGCTTCCGTCAAAATCTTAGCAGTTTCAAGTGCTATAAGTCCTCCCATACAATATCCAACCAAATCGTAGACTTCTTTTTCTGTGTCAATTAATATTTTTGCATACTTCTCACCCAAGAATTGTATCAATTTTTCAGGCTTAACAGATAAGTATTCTTCCATATCATTACACTGCAAAGCCAATAAGCTTCCTTCAGTCGAATGTAAAAAGGGAATCACTTGATTATATGGACTTATTGTACCCGTTCCATCATGTATGAGTACTAATGCTTTATTATTGTTTCCCTGTTTCAAAATTATTAAGCTTTCCTGTTTTTCTTTCGTTTCCTCTGACGGTAAACCTTCCATTAGCTTTTTACTAATTCCTTCAATAGTTGGTGATTCAATTAAAGCGATCATTAGCTTATCCCAATCCCACGCTTTTGCCTCTTCTATCTTTTCTTTCATTTTTGCTACAACTTGTGCGACTAAGAGTGAATCTCCACCTATCTCATAAAAGTTTTCATTTTTCCATATTTTTTCTTTTTTCAAAGCATCACACCATATTTGTGCTATTGCTTTTTCTAAATCTGTCGATGGTGCCTCGCCTTGCTCAGTTGTCTGTGTTAATGTTCCATCTAAATGATTTCTAAGAATATTTCTATCTATTTTCCCATTCGCAGTTAGCGGAAATTCCTTCAGTACCTCTATATGAGATGGCAACATATATTCCGGCAAATTATTTGCCATGTAATTTTTAATTTCACTTGGATCAATTCTTCGCCTTTTTGAATTAAATTTACAAACAAAGACCGTTTGTCCTATTACTTTTAACGTGCTATCCTCCTCCGGAAACGCAGCCAACAATTCTATGTCGGATTTCTTGAATAACTTATTCCATTGATCCTGCTGAAGAAAAATCTGTTCATTTTCTGCTCTAAAATCTTCTACTCCATTTAATCCATTCAGAAATTCTATCGATGTCATCAATGCATAATTATTGCCTGTGGCATCTATAATAATTAGATTTCCATTCGGAGCAGCTATTTCCTTAAACTGCCCTAACACTTTTACCTCATTATTCGCATTGTGAAGTACATTATTGCAAAGTATTACATCAAAATATGATGTTGGAATATCTTGTTTCCAATAATCAATATTGATATCATATAAGCCAAATTTTACCCACGGATATTTTTTAAATCGCTCTTGTGCCTCATTTAAAAATGAACGTGAAATGTCCGTAAATAAATATTCTACATTATATATTTTTAGTGCTTCAATTAAATCTATACTCACTCCACCTACACCAGCTCCAATTTCTAATATCCTGAACTGCTTTTGTGGATATTTTTTTGTGAAATGCTTTACAAGTACCAGCATATCTTCAACTACAACCCTATTAGTACACTTACTAACAATATTATCCTTGTACGCTGCTAATGCTACTTTAAAACTTCCTTTTGGGAAAAATAAGTCTATAGGATCCAGTTTTCCTCGCAATAAAGGTAATAAATTTGTACGCGTTTCTCCAAAAAAATTCATCATTAAATCATTATAATGTACCTTAGAATCAACTTTTAACCACTGTTCCCAAGAATGCTCGGCTAAATCTCTTGTTATCTCTTTCTTAATCCTATACTGATTTTTGTCATTCTTTACAACATATCCTTCCGTTTCTAATGCCTTTAGCCATCTTCTAATCAAAGGTTCATAATATTCATGCACCTTTAATGAATTAAATATCTCTTTTATCGGATACCATGTGTTTCGATCCGTAAAAATTTCTACTTTGTAAAAGGTCGCCAGCATATCATAAATTGCAGTCTCATTAGACGCATGTAGCCAGTCAGCAAAATCTAAGACATTTGCCTCAAACAGATTGCTATCTTGGTTGAAGCTTTTGTTTTTATTTTTTATATCATTTATTTCTGCTGTATTATCAACAACACTTTTTTCTATTTTAGGCTGTACGAAAGCACCTATTATATCGTCATTTTCTGTTGCTGTAACAACAATAGATCCCTCTACATCCTCGCACTGATTTATAACAGATTCCACTTCATTCAACTCCACTCGGTGTCCTCTGATTTTTACTTGATAATCTTCTCGCCCTAAAAATTCAATAACACCATCTGTTCTATATCTTCCCATATCACCAGTGTCGTATAAACGTTCTTCTAGCTCTTTATGGAATACAAATTTCCGGCAAGTAAGAGAATCATCTTTAAAATATCCAAGTGCCAAGCCTTTTCCACTTATATAAATCCTTCCTTTTACCCAATCCGGGCATTCTCTCATTTCATCATCCAAAATATAAAATTTTTGATTTGAGAGCGGTATTCCATAAGGAATACTTTTTTCATATACATAATCAGGATTAATTTCATACGCAATCGACCATATACTTGCTTCTGTAGCACCACCTAAACTAATCATCCTCGAATTACCAAATATTTGTTTCATTCTCTTAGGAAGCTGTACAGGAATCCAATCCCCAGAAAGCATAATAAGTCTTAATTTTTCTACCTTGCGTTTTTTCTCTGCTTCCAAATATGATAACAACATTTGCATTTGTGCCGGAACAGAATTCCAAATAGTAATTTGGTTTTCTAAAAGCAGCGTTCCCCATTCCGAAACATTTTTCTCATCGGTTGGCAGCACCAGTTTCCCACCAACTGCAAATATTCCAAAAATATCAAAAACTGATAAATCAAAAGCTAAATTTGAAATTCCCAGCACACTATCATTTTTTGTAATATTATACCGTCTTATCACATCATTAATTGTGTTCATTGCCGATGCATGTGATATGACAACGCCTTTTGGATTTCCTGTAGTACCGGACGTATATATTATGTATGCGGCCTGATTGGTATTTGTATTAAGTACTTCTACTTCCAGAGCATCCGCAACCACCATATCTTCTACATAAATTTTTTCCGCACAATCCAGTAAATCTATGTTTTTATTCGATGTGATAATAAATTTTGCTTGGGCATCTAATTCTATTTTATTTTTTCTATTTCTTGGTTGTCCTATGTCCACAGGTAAATATGTTCCTCCTGCCAAAAGGACTCCTAAAACAGACGCAATCTGCCATATTCCCTTTTTTAACTCAATTGCAACGATATCTGCAGTCTTTATATTTTTTCTAAGGAGCTCCTTTTTTACAGATGTAGCATATTCACCTAGTTCTTTATATGTATACTCTTTACCATTTGAACACAGCGCAATTTTACTAGGATATTTCTTCACACTTTCGCAAAATCCCTCGTGGAGAAGTTGCGGAATATATGGATAGTTGACTTCCTTTTTTTTTCTAATTTCTTTCATATCAGAAGGCAATTTGATTACATTTTTATCTGCCAACATATTTTGAGTATCAGTATAAATAAGCATTTCAGAAAATGTTCTAAAAGCCATTTCAATCATTTTTTTAGGGAAAGCCTTTTCTCTAACATCCCAATTTACTAATATTCCTTCTTTATATTCCATTACTTGGCAATCTATTAAAACCTGCGGAGTCTGACTGATTTTATAAATTAAGTTTCCTTTATGATTTGTACTCTCTTTTCGTGAAACCATGCTTAGTGTACTTGTAAACACATATGGAATAATTACTTCTTTTTTCTTTAATCTTGTCATCTCTCTTAACACTTCTATGCCACTATACGACATATGTTCCATGTCATTCCATAACTGTTTTTGTATAAACTGTACTCTCTGTATAAATGACAAATTATAATCTTGACATATCTCCAAAATATTTATTTTTGTGAAATCCCCTATGATGCTATAAATATCTGGATGCACTTGCTCACGATTAGCCATAGTAACGTTAATGCTGAATCGTTTCGAATTTGACCAGTATGCTAATACTTCTGCATAGCATGCTAAAATCAGTCCAGATAAAGTGATATTATTATCATCTGCCAGTTTCTGTAACTCCAAATAGCGTTCTTTTTCAATATAAGTATTTAATTGACGAATAGAGGTATCTTTTAAATCTTCTTTAACCGGTAAATCTGGAGCTTCCGGCATTGTTGAAATTCTCTCTTCCCAATACTGTTTATCTTTTTTCATGGTTTCCGAATACTGTGGATGCTTTTGTCTATTATGCTCATAAACAATTACATCTCTAAAAGACAGTTCTTTCGTAAAAGTCTTCTTTTTATCACCAAAATAATTATCCTCCAATTCGTCAACAATAATATTTATACTCAAGAAATCCGCAATTAACATATCTAGCGAAATGTGTAAAATTGTAACGTCCTCTAATTCAGATATTTCCAAATCAAATAACGGCCACTCTCCAACTTTATATTGTTTCATTACCAATCTATCTCGGATTTCATTTAATTTGTTTTTTCTTTCATCTGGTGAAATATCCTCAATTTTCCATTTTTCTATAGCCGGTACTTCGTAATCCTGTAATATTTGTTGTTCTTTATTATTCTTAATCACTGCATGAAGCATATCGTTATTTTTCACAACATTTTCCCATGCTCTTTCCAATTTTTCTAAATCAAGTTTAGGAAATTCGTATTCTGCATAAATTTTACATCCAATTCCACCATATTGATAAGTTCTGTTTCGTCCTATTACATATGCTACTTGTATATCTGTCATTTCAAACGGCAAAAATCTTTGGGTTTTATCGCATACAACTTGACCCTTGTGTGATTTTAAATAGGTAATAATATCATCTTTGTAAGCCTGTAGTTCTTTTCGCGCATCATCATCAATGATACCTTTCGGGCCACTAAATTGAAGCTTATCTTCATTCAAAAATAATTTCACACCTTTTTCTTGGTATTTTAAAATAATTTTTTCTGCTGTCATTTCTTCTCCTTCTTTCTAAAAAAATCCTTCTTCTATAGAAGTTACAATATTACTTCCACTTTTCTTACTATTATCTTTTACTTTTTTCTGTACAAACTCTGATAATTGTTCTACTATTGGAAACTCCAAAACATCTCTTATCGTGATTTCTATTATATATTTCTCTTTTATTCTATTTGCCAAAGTAATTGCTTTAAGAGAATTTCCTCCACTCGAAAAGAAATCGTCCTTCAAACTTACATCTTGGCATTTCAATACTTCCTTCCATATTTCACTAAATTCTTTCTCCTCCTTTGTCATTGCTCGATTATTAGATTCAAAAGTCTTTTGAAACTCTATTGCCTTTCTTTTAAGTTCCTTTTTATCAATTTTCCCATTTTTCGTTGTGGGCATTTCTAATAGAGCGATGAAGTTTTGTGGAATCATATATTTGGGTAAATAGTCACGCAAATAATTTTGAAAATAGGTCTCGTTTATTTCATAATCCGAAACGTAAAATCCAACAAGTTTATTATCTTTAATATTTACGACCTGACTTATTTTTACACCATGAATCCAATTCATAAAAGTTTCAATTTCGCCCAGTTCTACCCTATACCCATTGATTTTCACCTGATTATCCAGTCTTCCAAGAAATTCAATATTACCGTCATTCCAATACCGTCCCATATCTCCGGTACAATACAGCCGTTCTCCGGTTCTATCTAAGACAACAAATTTTTCCTTTGTTTTTTCTTTATCGTTTAAATATCCCTGTGCAATGCCATCTCCGGCAATATAAAGTGTTCCCGGTACCCAGTCAGGGCAATCTTCCATATTCTGATCCAGAACATAATACTTCTGGTTTGCAAGCGGTTTCCCATACGGAATACTCTTCCAATCTTCCGGCACAACCTCTGGAATCTCGAAATGATTAGACCAGATACTGCCTTCTGTTGCTCCTCCAAGAGCAACAATCTCAACATTCTGGAACAGATTACGGATTCTCCCTGGAAGTGAAACAGGAACCCAGTCACCACTCATCATTACTAACCGCAGCGATTGTGAAGTTACCTGCCTTTGATATTCCTCATATTCTGCCAGCATTTCTACAAAAGCTGGCACGCTGTTCCATACGGTAATATTCTCATGATTCAACCAGTGAATCCAATGCGCTGGATCTTTTCCATATTCCGGATCCGGAAGAACCAATTTCCCACCTGCGCCTAAAATGCCAAAAACATCATAAACAGACAGGTCAAAATGAAGATTGGAGATTCCAAACGCCGTATCCTGTTCTGTAATCTGATAGCGTGCATTGATATCCAGTATCGTATTCACTGCATTATGGTGAGTAATCATTACTCCTTTCGGCATCCCGGTTGTTCCCGACGTATAGATTACATACGCAAGGTCTCCCGCCTTATTCTCCTGTGCTTTGTATTCAGAATCGGTTTTTAATTCAGACACAGAAATACAATCCCACTCGTGCAGCCATTCTGTATCCTGATCATACGCCTGATTCTGCACAAGAATGATTCTTGTTCCACTATCACGGAGAATCTTTTCAACTCGTTCTCTCGGATTATGGATATCTATCGGAAGATATGCGGCTCCGGCAAACATGATTCCATAAACAGCAACTACCTGCTCCCACCCTTTTTCCATAAATACAGCTACCGTCTCTTCTTTTTTTATTCCCATGCTCTGCAACTGCCCGGAAATGTAAAACGCTTCTTCTTTTATCTCCCGATATGTCATCCGCCTGCTGCACGTTACCAGCGCCTCCTTATCCGGAAATTTGTCTGCCGACTCCAAGAATAATCCATCCAACGTTTTCTCTTCAAATTCAGCCGCCGTTTCATTCGCCTGACGCCGTTTTTCTGAAATTTCCGCTGTTACCAGACTTGCCGTTTTTTCCTGCATGATCTCCGGATGAACTGCTAGCGTATGAAGCAGGCCGGTATATGCCCGGAACATCTCATCTAGCATTCCTGGATAAAATAATTCGTCCACGGAATCCCAAAACAAGCATAAACAGCCATCCATTTCAACCACCTGATGATCCAGCCACACCTGCGGCGTCTGTGAAATGTTATAGTTCAGTTTTCCAAGCCACTTTCCTTCATTCCACTGCTCCACGCCAAGACCACTGGTAAACACTACCGGCATAATAGCGCCCCGCATATTTCCAGTCTTTTTCTTTAATTCGCGCTCCAGTTCAACCGCGCCATAAGCTGTATGCTCCAGATCTTCTGTAAGCTGCTTCTGAATTGCCTTTGTCCTTTCCGCAAAATTATTCCCTGCATTCTTTATCTCCAGCAATGTCAGTGTTGTAAAATCTCCAACCAGATTGTTCACTTCCGGATGCAATTGTTTCCGGTCAAACTGCGTCAGATTAAGTGTAAAATCCTTATTACTGCTCCACAAGCGGAGAGTCTCCGCATAAGCACTCATCAAAAGAACAGAAGGCGTTACCTCCAGTCTTCCCGCCGCGTCTTTTACAGACTGCCATTCTTTCTGTGACAGTTTTGCGCTCCGGCGACAGAAACGCTGCTCTGTAATCTGGCTTTCGTTCTTTGCAAGTGGCAGATCCGGTGCGTCCGCAAAAGTCTCCACCCGGTCTTCCCAATATTTTTTATCTTTCTCATAAGCAGAGGTAGACTTTATCTGCTCCAGTCCCAGCACGTAATCCCGGAAAGACAAAGTAATCGACATTTCCGCTTTTCCATTTCGATATACTTCTGCCCACTCATCTAAGAGATGGAACATACTCCAGCCATCAAAGATAATATTGTCAAAACTGATATGGATTCTATGCTTCTGGTCCTCTATTTTAGTGATTCGCACATCAAACAGAGGCCATTCATCTGTCTGAATTACCTGATGAGACATCTCTGCCCGTTTTTCATCCAATGCCTTTTCTTTTTCTGTCACTTCCAATTGTCGGATATCCGTCACGTCAATATGATACTGGGGAGTATTCTCCAGTATGCGCTGCATACCATCCGGCTGGATAATAACACGCATCATCCCGTGCCTCTGTATCAACAGATTCCATGCCGTCTCTGCGCACTCAGTATCAAGGCCGTCTGCATCCAGTTCAAAATAACAGTGTGTTGCAACATTTCCCAATTCATACAATCCGCTTCTGCCAAGCCAGTAAGCATACTGCACATCGGTTAATGGGAACGAATGATATGCTTCCTCCAGATTCGGTTTGATCTGCAGTGTATCTTCTTCTTTCTGTTCGGACTGTTCAATAGCTTTTGCCAGAGATTTTACGGTCAGATTTTCAAAAATCGTACTGATCGTTATTTTGCAGCCGAAGGTTGTCTGTACTTCCGAGATCAACCTTGTGGCAATCAGCGAGTCTCCCCCAAGGCTAAAATAATTATCTTCAATTCCGATATTTTCATATCCAAATAATTGTTTCCAGATGTCTAAAAGCTTTTCTTCTGTTTCTGTCGTTGCCTTTGAAAATCGGATAACCGCAGTTTCTTCTTTAAAATCTTCCCGCAATTGCTTCCTGTTAATCTTCCCATTGGACAATGTTGGGAGCTGCTCCATGAAATGATAGTTCTGTGGAACCATATACTCCGGCAGTTTTTCTGACAGATATTCCCTTAGTGCTCCATTATGATAGGACAGGACAGACGCCTGCTGTCTGCTGCAGCATACACATCTTCCATATCTCTCTGTCACAGCACAGTCTTCGCCCAATCCTGCCTCTGATAAACATTCTCTCCACAGCAGGCAGTCCGGGGTAACCAGCCCTGCTTCTTTTCTCTTGTCCTGAATATCCGCAAAACCATTTTCCAAAAAAGCCGCTGTAAGTTCCTGAAGGTATGTCCTTACCACAAGGTCAGTCATCAGCAATATTCCGTTTGGCTTCAGTAATTCCGCTACTTTCTTTACCGCATCCGCAGCATCAATATTTCTATGTAAAGCATTTACCGATATCACAACGTCATAACTATGCAAGGACATCTGCTGCTTATCCATGCCTTCTTCCAGATTCAGCATCTCAAACTCGACTCTCTCATATCCCGCAAGTTCTTTCTCTGCTTCCTGCAGAAAATATTTTGAAGAATCCGCATATGTATAAGCCACGCTTACATCTTCCAGTGCATTCAAAAACTGTCTTGTAATTGCAGTGTCCCTTGTACCAATTTCTATAATCTGGAGTGGCTCTTTTCTGCGTTCTTCTGCCAGAAGCCTTAATCTGCCCTTCTTCTGATGCATCAGTAAAGACAAGCACAGGACGATAGTAACGTTCACGAAGACGTCCTGCAATTATGCCGGCCACACTCTCATGACAATCTTTTATGTAAACAAGATATACATGCTCATCCTTCCACGTTGCATGCTCAATAAGCTCTACTGCGCGCTCTGTTCCGACTCGCGTTAATTCCTTTCGCTCCTCATTCATTGCCCACAGCTCACCAGCTAAGGCAAGTGCCTGATCATATTCCTTTGATTCAAGAAGCGCCAATGCATGAACAATCGTGTCTAGTCGTCCTGCTGCATTAAAACATGGTCCTAAGATAAATCCAATATGATAGGCACGCACCTGCTCTGGTGATATGCCACACACCTCCATCAATGCACGAAGACCTATATGGTTTGTGTGATTAAGATATGAAAGACCTTTTCTGACTAGAATACGGTTTTCACCGACAAGCTCCATAACATCAGCCACAGTAGCAATCGCCGTATATTGTAAAAAAATCTCCTGACGGCTCATTGTGCGCTTCATTCTCCGAAACAAAAGTGTCATAAGCTGATAAGCTACACCTGTTCCACAAAGACTTTTAAATGGATATGCACAATCTTCCTGCTTTGGATCAACAATGGCATCAGCCTTCGGCAAAAGATATATCTTTTTTCCATCATGCTCCTCGAATGGGACCTCATGATGATCTGTCACAATAACTGTCATGCCAAGTTTTTTTGCCTCATCGATTGCCTCAAATGCTGCAATTCCATTGTCGCATGTTAAAAGTACACTTGCTCCCCTTGCGTTTGCTTCCTCAACGATACGACTGTTTACACCATAACCTTCCATTACTCGATTTGGCGTAAAGATTGCTGCGCAGCCGCCAAGTTCTATAATAGCTTCTTTTAACAAAAGACCGGAGAAAATTCCATCATTATCAAAATCACTTGATATTGCAATCAGTTCGTTGTTCGCAATCGCAGCCTCAAGCAAAGACGCGGCCTTATCTGCATCCTTCATAAGTGCAGGGTCACTTAGATAATCTAAATCTCCCTTTAAATAGCTTTCAATCTCCTCTTTTGTCTCAACGCCACGGTTTCTCATAATCCTTGCCGTTACCTGATTGATGCCGTATGCTTTGCTGATGGCTGCAAAATCTGCTTTTTTTGCGTACAGACGCCAACGTTCCTTCTTCATAAATTTATTCCTTTCACTAATTCATTTTTCATGATGC
>OGOH01001717.1_pt1 | contig 14743 bp, 10 predicted proteins | sample 1552571 | NCBI WGS metagenome assembly OGOH01 (sample SAMEA2580170, study PRJEB22360) | human gut metagenome | biome: human gut; feature: human-associated habitat; material: faeces | place: Denmark | collected 2008/2010
GAGGAGGGCATTGACCTTTTGGTCATGCCCGACGATTGAACGTCAGATTGCCGCTTAGGGGCGTTTGCAGCGTCGCGCCGTTACGCGGTTTGGTAAAACCGCGTAACCCTACAGTTCAGTCACGACAACGCTGTTGTAGACCTCGTCCCAGCGGTCCATGACCAGGTGGCCGGTCTTGGGATCCATGGCGTTAAGCTTGCCGCAGGTATTGGCGGTCTTGAGCACCGTGACGTCGTCGGCATCAGCAGCAATCGCATGCGCAAAGCCGGCGATGGTCGAGTCGCCGGAACCCGTTGCGTTCACAGCCGCAATCGCGGGCGTCTTGGCGCGGAACGCGCGACCCTCATGGAAGCCAACCGAACCGGCAGCGCCCATCGAAACGACAACCCAGGGGATACCGGCAAAACGGTCATCGGCGGCAAGCGCCTCGCGCAAGGCATCGACATCATCGGTCGTAAAGAACGTACCCAGTAGGCCGTTAATCTCGGTCAGGTTGGGCTTTACGAGCTCAGGCTTAGCGTCGGACGCCAGCGCGGCCTCCAGCGATGCACCCGAAGTGTCGAGCAGCACCTTGGCGCCCGCCTCCTCGGCGATCTTGACGAGCTCGGCATAGTAGCTGGCATCGACGCCACGCGGCAGCGAGCCCGAAAGCGTCACAACGTCCGCCTTCGCTGCAAGCTCGGCAAACTTGGCCGTAAAGGCCTCGAGCTCGGCCGGGGCGATCCTCGGGCCGCTCTCCAGCAGCTCGGTCTGATTACCCTCGTGCAGGATATTCAGGCAAATGCGCGTCTCACCGGCGATGGGCACAAAGTCGTTCTTGACGCCATCGGCATCCATGAGCTCGGCCATATAGGCACCCATGTGGCCGCCGAGCAGACCGGTCGCGAGCACGTCGTCGCCCAGCTGCAGCAGCACGCGGCTCACGTTGAGGCCCTTACCGCCAGCGGTCTTTTCGGGCGTCACACGGTTAACATCGTCGATGATCAGCTTGTCGAGCTGATAGCGCGTATCAATCGACGGGTTCATGGTAACGGTCAGAATCATGTTGAACTCCTGTTCCGGGGCGGCATAACCCGCCCCAAACATACGATAACTCGTTAAAGGATCTCGATCTCAAAGCCGCGGGTGACGGTCTCTCCCGGCTTGGCCACCAGGCAGCCACGCTTGTGCTCCAGAATATCGTCCTCGTCGGAGCAGGTGGACAGACCACCCCACGGTTCAACAGCCACAAAGTCGCCCTCGGGCTTGCTCCATACAATCAGGTACGGCATATCGGGGAACGTCAGGCGCACGCCCTTGTCCTCGGTTTTCTTGGTCAACGTAACCACGCGGCTCTCGAGCACGTCAAAGATGGTCTCCGCGAAGTCAAAGAGTTCGTGGGTAAGCGGCAGGTCATGGCCGATCATGAGGTTCTTGCTGCGATGCTCAACATCAATCAGGCCCGTCGAGGGAACGGCAGCACAGAGCTCGGTGGCCTCACGCTGCTCAAAACGAAGCTCATAATCGTCATAGGACTCGCCCTCGTCGAGCGGGCACTTAAAGCCGGGGTGGCCGCCCACAAAAAACGGCATGTCCTCGGTGCCCTCATTGGTCACCTCGTACGACACGGCCACCTTTTCCGAATCGATCGTGTAACGAGCAACGATCTTAAACGGATACGGGTACTGCTCGAGCAACTCGACATGGTCGGCAGAGCTTAAGCTCAGCGCAACCATGTTGTCGCTCTGCTCCTCGAGCTTCCACTCCTGTTTGCGAGCAAAGCCGTGACGGGCAAGCTTGACCTCGCGGCCACCCACGGTCATTGCGCGACCGTCACGAAGGCCGCCGCAGATCGGGAAGCAAATAGGTGCCTGGCCCGACCACACCGCCGGATCGCCCTGCCACAGATACTCGCGACCGTCGGCCACAATTGAGGTGAACGAGCCGCCAGCCGTGCTCAGTGCTACGCGAATAGAACCGTTATCAAGAACAAACTCCATAGGAGCCTTCCCTTTCTTACGACAGCCCGCCAAATCAATAGGGCTGATAGAAAACCGGCCCGCGCCCCATCACAGAAACGCGAGCCGTCAACGGACTAGTTAATTACGCCGGATACCCGCTAATCATGGTATTCGCCGCGGTCCCACTTCTCCAGGAACTCGTCAAAGAAGTGCGGGTCAGCCTGAGCCTCGGCGTCGGCCTTGTTGCAGGCATCGATCTTGGCGATCAGAGCATCATGCTCGGGAGTCTTCTCGTAGGGCTCCTCCAGGAAGGCAAGCATGATGTCGGCCATCAGGAACTCGCCGGTAATCTTGCCGCCAAAGCCCACGATGTTGGCGTTGAGCTCGCGACGGGCATACAGGGCAGAGGTCATGTCGCGGACCAGGGCGCAGCGGGCGCCGGGAACCTTGTTGACGGCGTTGGTGATGCCGATGCCGGTGCCGCACAGGGCCACGCCAAAGTCGGCCTTGCCGCTGGCAACAGCCTCGCCCACGGCCTTACCGTAGATGGGATAGTGCGTACGGGTGTGGCTGTAGGTGCCGCAGTCGAGCACCTTGTAGCCAGCCTGCTCCAGGCGGTCGGCCAGATAGATCTTCTCGTCCGTAACGATATGGTCGCAACCGATTGCGATGGTCTTCTTCATCAGAACGTCCTTTCGTCTGAATTCACAAGTTGAGGTAGAAGTTCGAGTTCTCGGTGGCTCTCGTTAGGCCATCTTGTTGAGCATGTCGACACGGATCTGGTGACGGCCGCCGGCGTACTGGGCGCGCAGGAACTCGCGGGCGATCTTCTTGGCGACCTCGGTGCCCACAACGCCCGGGCCCATGGTGACCATGCGCGAGCCGTTGTGCTCGCGGGTCATGTAGGCGGAACGCTCGTCGGAAATGTTGGCGACGACCATGCCCTTAATCTTGACGGCGGCCATATAGGAGCCGACGCCGTACTTATCGAATGCGAAGCCCTGGGAATCCTTGTGCTCCAGCAGGTCCTTGGCAACGGCGGTCGCGGAATCGACAAAGTCCGCGGCAGGGGTCTCGGAATAGTCGACGACCTCGTGACCGTCGGCGATGAGCATCTCCTTGATGGACTCCTTCATCGACATACCGTCGGCATCGGAAGCGATTACAACCCTCATGACATCCTCCTTGAGAGATACGCAGGTGCGTAGTTTCTGTTTGGAAGTGTTGAATCGCGTTCAGGTCCGGGCATCTGAATGTGCGGTTCTTCACTGTTCATGTTTATTTGAACACATTCGAACTGCAACAACTATTTGTTTATCTTTGTTCTTTTTTGAACAAATACCGTTTACGGATGATTGCTGACCGTTTGGATTCAGGGAATGCCCAGCTTGTCACGTATTCAACAAACAAAAAGGGCGGCCGAGAACGCATCTCGGCCGCCCTTCTTACGGTTGGTTTTCCAAGGATCGCTTTGCCGCCTACTCAGACCGCCCACCCTTTTTGGCGTGCTTGGAAGGAGCGCTCAAGAAACGACCCGTCAAATAGTTCGCCGGGCCGGAGATATCGATCCCCAGCAGGGTGTGGCCCAGCCACAGGAACGCCACGAGCACCAGCAGCGGGATAACGCACGAAGTCACGATCATCACGATGACGCCTTCAATCAGATCGGTCACCTGCCGCACGATCTCATCGGTCATCTGCTTGGCGCCGCTGGTCACCGACGTAACAAGGCTCGAGGCCCCATCAGTCAACTGCTCGAGCACGTTTTTGGACTCCGTGGCCTCGGATTTTTTCTTGTTCGATTTTGAGCTGGTCTCGACTGGCTTGTCCGTGGTGTCGGCCGCGTCCGCAGCCTTTTGCTCAGCTTGCTCAATACTTACGCGATACGTTTCATCGACCTTCTGCGACACCCATACGCTCGCGGGCACGAGCGCCATGCCGATCACGGCAACCACCAGCACGCGCGTCGCCACACGGCGCAGGACAGCGCTCGTGCTCCAGCGCCCGTGAATGCCGAGCGACACCGCAAAGAGCACCAACGCAAACGGGATTAAGATGCCCAGGCCAACCGACCACAAAATCGTGAGCAAATATTTCTCGAGGTATAGCACGGCAAGCACGATACCAAGGTTGCCCGAAAGCTGTGCGAGCTGCTCGGCAACCGGCGTTCCCGTATCACCCGGCAGCGCGGTAATGCCCGCAGACAGCGCCACGCACGAGGTCGTGAGCGCCAGTACGTTACCCTTCTTTTGGTCGATGACCTCGATGGTGGAGTCCCAAGTTTTGGTATCGGCGAAATGCGGACGAGCTACAAAGCCCGACAGCAGCGCCAGGACCACGAGCGCAACGATAAAGCCAATCTGCAGCTTTTTGTTTGCGCACACGACATCGGACAGGCTGGGCTGCAGCTCGGTTACCGTCGTGTGCTCGGTTATCTGGACAGGACGCCCATGAGCCATCTCGCGCGCGTCTCTTTTTTGTATTGACCCGTTATCCGGCATTTGGATACCTCCTCAGTCCGGCCTGCATTGCGGATGGAAGTATACCCACCCATCGAAAAACCGAACGGGAGGGCGTGCAGAAGCTCCAAGACTGCCCCCAACGACTAGTCGTTTAAGAACGTCCTCAATGACTATCTCGGGATGAGTTGCGGTGGAATAGGGATTGTTTTGTGCCCGCCGGCCCCTATTCAGTCCCTATTTCACCGCAACTTGAAGGAGGACAGAAAAAGCCCTGCTGCGGGTAGCGGCAGGGCTTTTGGAAGGGGTTTTGGTTGTGAGGGCTCGTTAGGCGAGCTTGGCCTCGAGCTCGGCAATGCGCTTGTAGGCATCGATGGTAAAGCGGGCCTGCTTCTCCAGAATCATAGTGGTCATGAGGGTGTCCTGAGCGTGAGCCATGATGAAGGTCATCTCCATCTCGCCACCGCCGGCCTCCTGCGAAAGCAGCTTGGTCTGCGTGTCGTGGGCACCGATGAGCGCATCGCTGGCATCCTTGTGCAGCTGCTCGGCCTTCTCAAAGTCACCCTCGCGAGCAGCATCGAGCGCTGCAAGCAGATCGGTCTGGGCGTCACCTGCGTATGCGACAATCTCGAATCCAACCATCGAGATTTCTTCTTTGGTTGCCATGTTGCGTTCCTTTCACATATGAACCAATGGAGAGCATCGCGTCCGGGCATACGCGCTGCGTTCTGTATGGCAGAAACAATAACATTCAAACAAAAAGGAACAATGCAAACCGTTATTTCGAGCCGTGAACGGTCTTTTTTCGCCCGCGAACGGTTTCCAAACCATTTCGAACAATATCAAACATGATTAGCGGAAACCAAAACAGGACCGCACCCTAACGCAAATCGCGCACCGTATCGCCCTCTACGAGCACACCGGGGATCAGCATGTGCTCCACGCCAGACGCACCCCCATCGGCGCCGGCAATCTTGTCGACCGCCCACATGCCGACGCGCTTGTTGTCAAAGCGCACCGTGGTCAGGCGACAATCGGGCACGATATCGCCCAGGCTATCGTCAACACCCACCACGCTCACGTCCCGGGGCACGCACTTCCCGCGCGACTCGAGCCCACGGATGCAGCCATAGGCCATGGCATCGTTGGAGGCATAGATGGCAGTACAAGTCGGATCATCCGCCAGGGCCTGACCTGCGGCATATCCGCTCTGCGCCGTCCAATCGCCACGGATAAGTCGCGGTGGCTCAATGCCATGCGCACGCAATGTCTCGCGCCAGCCTTCCTCGCGCCGCATGCCCGAAAGCGAGCGCTCGGGGCACGAGATAAAGTGCACGGTTTTGTGCCCCCGCCCCAGCAAGTACTCGACCACCTGGCGCGAGCAATCGAACTGGTCGTTATCGACCGTTGAACAGAGCGGGTGCTCCAACATCGTAACGAGCACCGTCTGCATGCCGGGCAGCGGCTCGAAGGTTCCAAAGTCCGCCGGCATGCGGTTCATAATCACAACCATGCCATCCACCGGCAGTGCGCTCATGCGCGACGATGCGCTCTCGAGGGTATACGGATGCCCGTCTGCTTTAGTGAGGGTGATGGCATAGCCATGTTTGTCGGCCGCTGCGGCAAAGCCCTCCATACGGTCGAGATTGCCGGTGCCGGTAATGTTGAACATGGCGACGCCGACGGTCTTAAACTTGCCGCGGCGCAGCGATCGACCGGCAAAATTGGGGCGATACCCCAGCTCGCGCATGGCGGCACGCACGCGTTCCTTGGTCTCGGGGCGCACGCTGGGCGAATCGTGCACGGTGCGCGAGACCGTCTGCTCCGAGACGCCCGCGAGGCGCGCTACGTCTTTGACGGATACCGATTTTTTAACAGCGGCCATAGGTCGATCTTTCTATGTCAACGATGCCATTGGTGGCACCTTGCGCAGTCAAATGAAACGTCTTCAAGTATATCTAACGCCTCCCCCACCATACGCTCACCACCCAAAACCTACCGTTCACCGACATTTTTGCTTCCCCGAGCGGCTTTTGTCGCCCAAATGTTAACGTTGCCATTGTGCAAACACAGAGCCACCGGGCGGCTCAAACGTTTACGCGTAAGGAATCGACGGTTCGCAGGCACAGGAACCACCGGTTCGCGTCTTTTTTTGTGTCACAAAATGGCAACGTCAACATTTTGGCAACCGAACGTCAAAAGCTACCATCGTTGCTAACCCACCGACTCTTAGGAGCATTGCATGGAGCAACTCATCGCCATCATCGAAAAGGGCCAGCCCTTTTTCAACGCGATCGCCCGCAACAAGTACCTCAAGGCGATCCGCGACGGCTTTATCTCCGTCATCCCCATCATCATCTTCTCGTCCATTTTCTGCCTGGTAGCCTCGGTCCCCAACATCTGGGGTTTCTACTGGCCCGATGACATCAACAACGCTCTGTGGAAGTGCTACAACTACTCCATGGGCATCCTGGCCATCGCCTGCGCCGCCACCACGGCCAAGCACTTCGCCGACGCTCAGAACCGCGACCTGCCCAAGAATAACCAGATTAACTTTATCTCATGCATGTGCGCGGCCATCATCGGCTTCTTGCTCCTTTCGAGCGACGCGATCGCCACGGACGCCGCCAGCGGTTTCAACACCACCTACCTTGGTTCCAAGGGCCTGCTGACCGCCTTCATCGCTGCGTTTGTGACCGGCATCATCTACAAGTTCTTCATTAAGCGCAACATCACCGTCAAGATGCCCGAGCAGGTTCCGCCCAACATCTCGCAGACCTTTAAGGACATCATCCCCTTCTCCGTCTGCATCACCGTCTTTTGGGTTTTTGACATCGTCTTCCGCGCTGCTTTTGGCTTCTGCTTTGCCCAGGGCGTCATCCAAGTGTTCCAGCCCCTGTTCACCGCTGCCGACGGCTATATCGGCCTCGCTGTGATTTACGGCGCCATGAGCCTCTTCTGGTTCGTGGGCGTCCACGGCCCCTCGATCGTCGAGCCTGCCATCGCCGCCGCCCTCGTTGCCAACATGACCGACAACCTAGCTGCGTTCCAGGCTGGCCAGCACGCTTCCGCTGTCCTGACCCAGGGTGCCCAGTACTTCGTCGTCTGCATGGGCGGCACCGGTGCCACGCTCGTCCTGGTCTTTATGTTCTGCTTCCTGGCCAAGTCCCAGGAGATGCGCGCCGTCGGTAAGGCCGCTATCGTTCCCGTGTGCTTTGCCGTCAACGAGCCGCTGCTGTTCGCCGCACCCATCGTGCTCAACCCCGTCTTCTTTGTCCCGTTTGTCTTTGCCCCGATCGCCAACATTTGGATCCTCAAGATCTTTATCGACTTCTTGGGCATGAACGGCTTTATGTACACCCTGCCCTGGACCGTCCCCGGCCCCATCGGCCCCATCAGGGGCCTGGGCTTCCAGCCGCTCGCCTTTGTGATGCTCGCCCTTATCCTGGTCGTCGACTTCGTCCTGTACTATCCGTTCTTCCGTGCCTATGACGCCCAGAAGTGCGCCGAGGAGGCCGAGATTTCCCAGGAGGAGCTCGCCGCCAAGAACGCCGAGAAGGCCGCTAAGCTCAACGATGCCTTCCAGGGCAAGGCTGACGCCAAGAGCGTTGCCGCCGGCGCTGCTGCCGAGTCCGTGAAGGCCGACGCTCCCGCCACTGTCGCCACTGAGACAACGACCGCCAGTGACCTCAACGGCAAGCGCGTGCTCGTGCTCTGCCAGGGTGGCGGCACCTCGGGTCTGCTCGCCAACGCGCTGGCCAAGGCCGCCAAAGAGCGCGGCATCAATCTTGAGACCGCTGCCGAGGCCTATGGCAACCACGTTGACATGCTCCCCGACTTTGACCTGGTCGTCCTGGCCCCACAGGCCGCCAGCTACTTGGCCGACCTGCAGAAGGACTGCGAGCGCGTGGGCAACAAGTGCGTCGCCTGCCGTGGTAAGCAGTACATCGAGCTCTCCCAGAACGGCGACAAGTCTCTCGCCTTCGTCGCCGAACAACTTTCGAAGTAAGTAACGCTCAGGGCCAGCCGACTATCCGAGACCGGCTGGCCCTTCGATTTAGACGATTGGATCATCATGTCCGTTAACCCTGCTAGCGTAACCAACCCGCCCGCGCAGTTTCCCGAGGACTTTGTCTTTGGCGGCGCCACTGCTGCCTACCAGGTAGAGGGCGAGACCCGCACTCACGGTAAGGGCAAGGTTGCCTGGGACGACTTCCTGGAGGCCCAGGGCCGTTTCTCCCCCGATCCCGCTTCGGACTTCTACAACCAGTACCCCGTCGATCTGGAGCTGTGCGAGGAGTTTGGCATCAACGGCATTCGTCTCTCCATCGCCTGGAGCCGCATCTTCTCCAACGGCACCGGCGAGATCAACCCCGAGGGCGTGCAGTTCTACCACGATCTCTTCGCCGAGTGCCACAAGCACCACGTTGAGCCGTTCGTTACGCTGCACCACTTCGATACGCCGCTTGCCCTCTTTGAGAAGGGCGACTTCCTCAACCGCGAGACCATCGATGCCTTTGTGGACTTTGCCACCTTTTGCTTTAAGGAGTACGCCGACCAGGTGACCTACTGGTTCACCTTTAACGAGATTTGGGCCGATGCCTCCAACACCTACATCGAGGGCACCTTCCCCGGTGGTGTTAAGGCGCATCTGGCCGAGGCCTTCCAGTGCGAGCACAACATGATGCTCGCCCACGCCAAGGCCGTGCTGGCCTTCCACAACGGCGGCTTTAAGGGCAAGATCGGCGTCATTCAGTCGCTGGAGTTTAAGTATCCGCTCAACGAGAACGACCCCGCCGACATCAAGGCCGCCAACAATGAGCACGTGCTGCAGAACCAGTTCTTGCTCGACGCCACCTTCCGCGGCGACTATGCGCCCGATACGCTCGAGTGCGCTAACCGCCTGGCAGCCATCTCGGGCGGCACCATCGAGATCCCGGATGAGGACCTCGAGATTATGCGCGAGGCCGCGCTCTACAACGACTACCTGGGCGTCAACAACTACCAGTGCCGCTTCTTGAAGGCTTACGACGGCGAGAACGACCTGCACCACAACGGTACGGGCGAAAAGGGCACCGGCCGCTGGCGCGTTAAGGGTATTGGCGAGCATGTGAACAAGCCCGGCATCCCCACCACCGACTGGGACTGGATCATCTATCCCGAGGGCCTGTTCGATCTGCTCGTCTACATTAAGCAGCGCTACCCCAACTACAAGCAGATCTTCATCACCGAGAACGGCATGGGCTACAAGGACCCCTACAAGGACGGTTTTGTGGACGACCAGCCGCGCATCGACTACATCGAGCAGCACCTGCGCTGGTTGCTCAAGGCCATGGAGGTGGGCGTCAACGTGGGCGGCTACTTCCTGTGGAGCCTGCAGGATCAGTTCTCCTGGACCAATGGTTACAACAAGCGTTACGGCTTCTTCTACGTTGACTTTGAAACCCAGAAGCGCACGCCCAAGGCAAGCGCATACTGGTATAAGCACGTGGCGCAGACCCGTCGTCTGGACTAGTGGCTGGCGGGGTTGCCCGCTCACACAACCTGTCCCCATTTCTCAGCCGGGGGCGGCACGTCACACGGCGCGCCGCCCCCGGTCTTTTTGTTTTTGGGCTGGTCGGGAGCCGTTTGTCTCGATCTGTAACATCTAGCCGAGTTTTTTGGTCCTAGCTGTTACAGATTGAGACGAACAGGATTGCTCTTTCCGAAGAATCTAAATCTGTAACACGTAGCCCGCTTTTGACCGTCTACCTGTTACAAATCGAGACAAACGGAGTAGGACCTAACCCCGTATGTCCCTAACAGTCGAGCGTTCGACCAGCGTACTCGGCACATGAATCGCCTCGATAGACGAGCTCTCTCCAATCGCCGCCTCAAACGCAAGCTTACCGACACCGCGCAAATCAAATCGCAGCGTCGTCAGCCGATTGTGAGGAACAAGTCCCTCGAGTGCGTCGTCGATACCAACCACGCTCACGTCGTCGGGCACGGACAGGCCCGCGTTCTCGAGCGCGGCGATAACGCCCAGCGCCATCTGGTCATTTGCCGCAAGCACGGCAGTCGGCGCCTGCGACCCGCCGGCAAGCACCTCGGCCGCAATCCGCTCGCCCATGGCGTACCCACTGTCCGCACTCCAATCGCCACGCAGCATCGGAGCGGCATCGACATGAGCACGACCCAGCGTATCGCGCCAACCGGCCTCACGAAAACGCGAGGAAATCGAGTTTTCCGGACCCGCCACAAACCGCATATTCGAGTGACCATGTTCCAGCAGATAATTGGTCAACAGCTCGCACGAACCATACTGGTCGGAGTCGATCGTCGTGCAGCGCGGATGCGCATACATGGACAGGATGACCGTTCGCACTCCCGGCTGGGGAACAAACTCCTCAAAATCGGGAGCCATGCGGTTCATGTTGAGAATCATGCCGTCGACGGGTCGCTCGACCATGCGGCGCGAGGCATCGGCAAGTGTATAGGGCTTGTCGCCGCCCATCTCGATCATAGTGACGGCAAAATCGTGCTCGCGCGCCGCTTGCATGATACCCTCGAGCGTCGCCAGGTTACCGACACGTGTGATGTTGTACATGCACAGGCCAATAGAACGATACGACCCGCCGCGCAACGCCGCTCCAGCAAAATTGGGACGAAAGCCCAGCTCTTCCATGGCGGCCAGCACACGCTTGCGCGTCTTTTCCGTCACGTTGGGCATACCGTTGACCACGCGAGACACAGTCTGGCGGCTCACGCCAGCGAGCGCCGCAACCTCTGCCGCGCTCGCCGAATGACCATTCCTTGTCTGCTGAGCCATGCCTTCCACGCTAACCTGCTTCCCAACTATTCCCCGCGCCCATGGCGCATCGTACATACATCGATAACGTGCTCATGATACCCGAGCCATATACCACAACATGAAAACTTCTGTCAATCAAAACCGCTTACCGAACAAATACAACCGTTCGCGGCTGTTTGAAGTTGTTTTGTTTCTATACATCCCAGCCGGATGTTAACGTGCTCATTGTCAAATATTCACGTGCTCATTTTGGTTCTAATCATTTTAAGATAGTGTTTATCGGGCTTTTTCACCGCTGAACGCTAACCAGGGAGCCTCCTGAGCGCAAACGCACAATATCGAACAGCGAGACGAGAGGGTGTATGCATATGTCTTTGCTAAACCGCGTACAGCAGCTGCCGAAGGGCTTTGTTTGGGGCGCCGCAACCGCCGCGTACCAAACGGAAGGTTCCACGAAGGTGGCAGGCAAGGGTAAGACCATGTGGGACGATTACCTTGTCGCCCAGGGTCGCTTTTTGCCCGACCCGGCCAGTGATTTCTACAACCGCTACGAGGAGGATATCCGCCTTTCTGCCGAGCATGGACTCAACGCCATCCGTGTGTCCATCGCCTGGACCCGCATCTTCCCCAACGGCGACGATGCCGAGCCCCTCGCCGAGGGCGTTAAGCACTACCACGAGCTGTTCGCCTGCTGCAAAAAGTATGGCGTCGAGCCCTATGTGTCCCTGCATCACTTTGACTCCCCCGCCGCCCTGTTCAACCAGGGCGACTGGCTCAACCGCAAGACCGTCGACGCCTATGTGCGCTATGCCGAGTTCTGCTTCCGCGAGTTCCGCGAGGTCAAGAATTGGTTCACCATCAACGAGCTCATCAGCCTCTCGCACTCCCAATACATCCAAGGCAACTTCCCGCCCAACCATCACTTTGATGTGACGAGCGGCATCCAGAGCCAGCACAACGAGCTCGTTGCCCACGCCCGCGCCGTCAACCTGTATAAGGATCTTGACGAGACCGAGCACCTGGGCGGACGCATTGGCATGGTCAACGTCCTGACGCCGGCATATCCTGCCACAGACTCGCCCGCCGACCAGCACGCCGCCGACCTGTACAACGCCTTCTACACCGACTTCATCATGGACGGCGCCTTCCTGGGTCACTACTCCGCGCGCACCCTCTCACTCATCAACGAGATTCTGCGTGCCAACAACGCCACGCTTACGGTTGAGGACAGCGACATGGAGGAGCTCGCCAAGGCGGCGCCCCGCAACGATATGTTCGGCCTCAACTACTATCAGTCGGCGTTTATCGCCGCCTACGATGGCGAGTCCACCAACAGCTTTAACGGCACCGGAGACAAGGGCACCTCGTGCTTTAAGTTTAAGGGCGTCGGGCAGCAGGTCGATATGCCGGGTATCCCCACCACCGACTGGGATTGGCTCATCTACCCGCAAGGCCTCTACGACACGCTCAAGCACATCAGCGCCACCTATCCCAACCTCCCCGTCATCTATATCACCGAAAACGGCCTGGGCCACAAGGACCCCGAGCCCGACGCAAACGGCATCGTCGCCGATCCCGAGCGCATCGACTTTGTCGACCAGCACATGGAGAAGGTGCTCCGGGCGCGCGCCGAGGGCGTCGACGTCCAGGGCTACTTTATCTGGAGCCTGCAGGACCAGTTCTCGTGGGCCAACGGCTATAACAAGCGCTACGGCCTGTTCTACATCGACTTCGACACGCAAAAACGCTACATCAAGCAGTCGGCACTCTGGTACAAGGAGCTCGCCGACACTATGGCGGACGCGCAGTAGCGCATCGCCTCGCTTTCCCCCGAGAGGGGAGCGGCCCTATGCGATACAAACCCAGCCGCTCCCCTCTCTCCCCCTGGGACCGACCCCGCCTGCACCCGGGCTTTTAGCAAGCGGGAGACCATATAGGTTTTCAACGTCCATGCCATTAAGATTTCATGCAAAGAGGAGCGTGAACTATGGAATCGATCGTTAAGTTCTTGGAGAAAGGTCAGCCGTACTTCGACAAGGTCTCTAAGAACATCTACCTTCAGGCCATTAAAGACGGCTTTTTGGCAGCAATGCCCATCATCCTGTCTTCTTCTGTCTTCCTGCTTATTTCGACCCTGCCGGGCGTTGTCGCCACGGTCGGCGGCTTTACGCTGCCCGACTGGTGGAACGTCGACGTCGTGAACTTCTGCAACAAGGTTTACAACTTCACGATGGGCGTCGTGGGCATCATGGTCGCCGGCACCACCGCAAGCGCGCTGACCGGCTCCAAGAACCGCCGCATGCCTGCCGGCAAGGCCATCAACGCCACGAGCACCATGGTCGCCGCCATGTGCGCTATGCTCATCTTGGCCGTTACCCAGACGAGTGCCAAGATCGACGGCGCCGATGTCTCGGTGTTCTTTACCGACAACATGGGCACCAAGGGCCTACTGAGCTCCTTTGTCGCCGCATTTGCCACGGTCAACATCTATGCCTTCTGCATTAAGCGAGACATCACCATCAAGCTGCCCAAAGAAGTCCCCGGCGCCATCGCCCAGAACTTCCGCGACATCTTCGCCTTCAGCTTCTCCATCCTGTTTGTCGCCGTCATCGACGTTATCTGCCGCACCTGCTTGGCCGTCCCGTTTGCCAACGTCATCTCCACGCTGGTGAGCCCGCTGTTCGCCGCTGCCGATTCCTACGCCGGCCTCGCCCTCATCTGGTTCATGATCCCGCTGTTCTGGTTCATGGGCATCCACGGCCCCTCGGTCGTTAAGCCTGCCCTCAACGCCGCGCTGTTTGGCAACATCACCACCAACCTCGCCACGCTGCAGGCCGGCGGTCACCCCGCCCTCGCCCTGACCGAGAACTTCGGTAACTACATCGGCGAACTCGGCGGCACCGGCGCCACGTTCATTGTCCCGATCATCTTCCTGCTCTTTATGCGCTCCAAGCAGCTCAAGGCCGTCGGCAAAGCCTCTGTCGTACCCGTGATGTTCGCCGTCAACGAACCGCTGCTGTTCGCCGCGCCCATCATCCTCAACCCGTACTTCCTGATCCCGTTCCTGTTTGCCCCCGTGGCCAACGTCCTCATTGGTAAGTTCTTCATCGACTTTTTGGGCATGAACGGCTTTATCTATGCCATGCCGTGGGCACTCCCCGGACCGATCGGCACCTTCATCGACACCAACTTCCAGCCGATCTCTCTGGTCCTGGTTGTCGTCCTGCTGGTCGTTGACTTCTTAATCTACTACCCGTTCTGCAAGGCCTACGACAACGTCCTGTGCAAGCAGGAGGCCGAGACCCTGGCCGAAGAAGAGGCCGAGGAGACCAAGGCCGTCAAGACCGCTGCCGCCCCCGCCGTTGAGGCTCCTGTTGTCGAGACCGCTTCTGCCACTGAGGCCTCCGCAGCTCCGTCCGCCCTTAAGGGCAAGGATCTGAGGGTTCTGGTTCTGTGCGCTGGCGCCGGCACCTCTGCACTGCTCGCCAACGCGCTTAAGGAAGGCGCCGACGAGCTGGGCATCGACATTACCGCCAACGCCGGTGCCTACG